>Ga0209629_10000084_pt1 | contig 41094 bp, 36 predicted proteins | sample TergutCu122P5_FD_187286 | JGI IMG/M metagenome (GOLD analysis project Ga0209629, IMG submission 187286) | Cubitermes ugandensis P5 segment gut microbial communities from Kakamega Forest, Kenya - Cu122 P5 (SPAdes) (version 2) | ecosystem: Host-associated > Arthropoda: Insects > Digestive system...
TGCTTCACTCCCGTAGCGTCGTACAGGTATTCCATCCGGTTTCCGTCCTGCTGATCGATCCTCAGGGGCAAATGTAAGAAATTATATTCAATCTTGTTAATTTTTTTGTTTAAATCCGAAGTCATTCGCCCGTTCGCGTCATAGCTGTATTGGTCGCTTCCGGTATTGATGTACTTAAACTCCATCAGATCGCTCGAATCGCCCCGCAGCGAGACATCGACGAGATATTTCCCTGTTTGTCATACGAAAGCAGTTCGTTGTAGTTGGCTGAAGAACCGGCACGGCTGTATATCGCATCGGTCATCCGGTTCAGCCCGTCATACCTGAATACTCATCGTATGTATAACCGAACATCAAAGGCGATTCGCTGTTCATTTGGTAAGCCTTCATAACCAACAGTATTATTGTTCATATTCGTTTGCATGGTTACGAGGTTGGCTTTGTCATAAACGCTGAATATCCAATCCGCCCCCGGAAGTTTCTTTTCCGTACAGCGGTTGCGGTTATCGTACTTATAGATATAAGCATAATCGGCTATGGCATTGGCAGTCGGAAGATAGAACGTTCCGGTTCCGCCGGTAGCGTCGGCAGCTTTTGTTTGTTTTCATAATTTATAACTCATAACTCATAACTCATAACTCTTAATTCTTAACTCTTAATTCTTAATTATCTTCTCGCTTACCATTTCATTACCCGCGCGAGGAAGATTCGATTCGCTCCGCAACCGGATTTGGGGGGAAACGATCGTGAAAATACCGAAAAGATGCAGTAAGACTATCAGGGTATTTTTCATATCAATAGATAAATAAAGGAATGATTTTTAATGAGAACGAAGGTTTTAAACATAATGATTTTAACCGCAGAGGACGCAAAGGATTATCACGGAGGGCGCAAAGAATTATTTTCTTTCTTTGTGTTCTTTGCGATTTCTTTGTGTCCTCTGTGGTTAAAATACCGGGTCATCGGGAAAACCTGTGTTTAGAAAAAATAGATGATAAAAAGTTGTGTGTGTAACCCTTATTTCTGCTTCGGGCGAGTCTTTGCCGGAGACTTGCCCGAATCGCCGGGCCGGACTTGCCCGAATCTACCCCTTAGATTCGCCCGAGTCTCGGGGGTTGATTTGCCCGAGTCTGACCCGTCGATTCGGCCGAGTCTTCGAGGTTGATCAGGGCGATTCGGCTTTACTCTGTTTGTTCTTGTTGCAAAGCCGGAGCTGAGCTTTTACCCGGGGCTGTCTTAAAATTCTCCTTCTTCGTCATTGCGAAGGCGATAGACCGAAGCAATCCATTGAGATTCAACATCATGGTTTGCTTCACTTCGCTCGCAATGACGGAAAATTGCACTTTCAAGACAGCCCAAGCGGGTCTGTCGTTGCAGTCGAAATAGAACGTTCGTGTAGTCAGGCTGTTCGAACCTTGCAGCCCGATTATAACGTTCATACCGCCCGACTATATTGTTCCGGGATCGAGCGATCCCAAGTGCGGGATCGAGCGATCCAATTTTTGGGATCGAGCGATCCGATTTTCGGGATCGCGCGATCCTAAAATACAAGCACCGGGTCTTTGCGGACGAATACGGGAGTGTACGCAAATAAATACGGGAGTGTTCATAAATAAATACGGGGGACGAGACACTACAAAAAAAATCTAACGCCTTAAATATTTCGCCAAAAAAATCGTACTTTTGTCCGATATAACAAATCTTACATAAATCAATCATGCGCCATTCTCCTCATATTCAATTTGAATCGCCAAAAACGATCCGGCAATTTCAAGAGAAAAAACTGTCGGAAACACTTTCATATCTGAATGCAAACTCGCCTTATTACAGAAGAATATTTGAGAAAGAACGTATACCCATCGATAAAATTAAAACAATCGACGATTTGCACTTTATTCCTACCACAGATAAAACTGCACTTCAAGCGCATTCATCCGATTTTTATTGCGTGCCTCCGGAAAAGATTATTGATATTGTGACTACTTCCGGAACTTCAGGAGAACCATTGATTATTGGTTTAACTGAAAATGATTTAAAACGTTTGGCTTATAATGAACGTCTGAGTTTTGAGACTGCCGGTCTGACCGAAAAAGATATTATGCAATTAATGACCACCATCGATCGACGTTTTATGGCAGGCTTAGCTTATTTTCTGGGAGCTCGCGAACTGAAAATGGGTATTTGCCGGGTGGGAAACGGGATTCCCGAATTGCAATGGGATACCATCCGGCGGATTCTTCCGACAGTAGCTATGGTTGTTCCATCTTTTATCTGCAAGTTGATCGATTATGCCAAACGTGAAAATATCGACTATCGCCGGTCTTCTTTAACAAAATTCATCTGCATCGGAGAATCAATCCGCAAGCCGGATTTCAACTATAATACCTTGGGTGAAAAAATTATGAATCAATGGGAAAATATTCGATTATTTTCCACTTACGCCTCTACCGAAATGCAAACCTCATTTACGGAATGTTCCGAAGGAAAAGGAGGACACCTTCCTCCGGAATTGATTATCGCCGAATTTCTTGATTCCGAAGGAAAATCAGTTAAACCGGGCGAAGAAGGAGAAGTTACTATAACAACGCTCGGCGTGGAAGGAATGCCGCTTTTACGTTTCCGCACAGGGGATATAGTTGTTTATCATACAGAGCCTTGCAAATGCGGAAGAAATACTTTGCGTTTGAGCGGCGTAACCGGCAGAAAAGGACAAATGATTAAATTTAAAGGTACGACACTCTATCCGCCGGCATTGTATGATATCTTGGATGGTATTCCGGAAGTCATCAATTATGTAGTAGAAGTATTTAAAAATGAATTAGGTACAGATGAAATTGTCATTCGAATCGGAACCGGCGAAAAATCGAAACTTATAGAAAAACACATCAAAGATGTATTCCGCGCGAAAATCAGAGTCGCACCTTCGATCCTATTCGAATCCGTTGAAACCGTTAATAGGATACAATTTCCGCAAACTAAACGAAAATCGGTCAAATTTATTGACAGAAGAGAATAATTTTGTACTTTTGTCAATCAATATTATTAATTGTATAAAATAATTATTTAGAATCATGAAAAATTTTCTTTTATTAGTATTTATTTGTTTATCAACAAGTATTTATGCTCAAAGCATTAAGTTGGTCTCCGGAAAATTGGATTTTCTCCGATCGGAGCAATATTTAGACGTTAAATTTACATACGACAATTTGCGCGTAGGAAAATTAACGGAAGAAGAATACGTTGCAAAGAAAATGGCAGATGCCGAAAAAGCCGGAAAAGACCCGGAGGTTTGGCGAAGAGGTTGGATTTCTGATCGCACAGATACCTACCAACCCAAATTTATTGAGTTATTTGACAAACGGATGGCTCCGGCAGGCATTGAAACCCGATCGGAAGGAAAATATTTAATGCACATTCAGACGGATTTCATCGAACCCGGTTTTAATGTGGGAGTATGGAGACAAAATGCATCCATTAATTTTACAGCCACATTTATTGAAAAAGCAAGCGGAAATGAAGTCGCGCAGATTACCGTCGTAAAATCGTCGGCAAATAATTTTTTAGGAACGGATTTTGATGCAGCTTACCGAATTGGAGAATGTTATGCTAAAGGGGGAAGAGAATTGGGGGCTTTTATTGCGAAACGATTGAAAAAATGAAAGTTCGTTCCCCCGCTTCACTTTTTTTATCGACACTTATCTGCTTGAGTTTATATGCCTGCCAATCTGCATCGGTCGAAAACAACGATGACGGTATAACAGTCTGTCTGAATTCAACCTCTGCTCATACACCCAAAAAAATCCGATTGCAAGTTATCACCGATCACATCATTCGAGTAATTGCTTCACCCGATACTGTATTTTCCAAACGGGAAAGTCTTATCAATGTTCATCCCGAAACACTCAAAACCGGATGGACAGTATCGCAATCCAAACAAGAGGCAAGTATTAAAACTTCAGCCATTCGGGCTACCATATCCTTGAAAACCGGAGAAGTCGCGTTTTTTGATCATTCGGGACAGACAATTTTAGCTGAAAACGTTGGAGGAGGCAAAACCTTCCAACCAATGGAAGTTGACGGAGAAAAAGCATATTCTGTCCGACAAGTCTTCGAATCGCCCGACGATGAAGCCTTTTACGGCTTGGGACAGCACCAATCGGATGAATTTAATTATAAGGGTAAAAATGAGGTGTTATATCAATACAATACAAAAGTCTCTGTTCCCTTCATTGTTTCCAATAAAAATTACGGCTTGCTTTGGGATAATTATTCCTTGACTAAATTCGGCGATCCGAGGGATTATGCTCAATTAAATCAATTCGCTTTGTATGACAAAACCGGTAAAGAAGGTGGATTGACTGCTACCTATCGAAACAGAAGAAATCCGGAACAACCATTGGAACGCCAAGAAAATATAATCGATTATTCCGATTTGGAAACGGTTCGCAATTTTCCTCCCGATTTTTCGCAATACAATTTAGTGACCTGGGAAGGTGAAATTCAGCCCAAAGAATCGGGCGTTTACCGGTTTATTCTGTATTATGCAGGATACGTAAAAGTGTATTTAAATGATCTATTGGTTGTTCCCGAACGATGGCGCACGGCTTGGAATCCGAATTCCTATAAATTTACATCCGATTTGAAAAAGGATCAAAAATACAAACTTCGTATCGAGTGGAAACCCGACGGCGGAGTTTCTTATCTGAGCTTAAAAGCATTGAGTCCTGTTTCCCAAATCGAACAGAATAAACTTTCCTTTTGGTCGGAAATGGCCGATCAGATAGACTACTATTTTATTTACGGAAATTCTCCGGACGAAGTGATCAGCGGTTATCGCACAATTACGGGGAAAGCACAGGTCATGCCCAAATGGGCCATGGGCTTTTGGCAAAGTCGCGAACGCTATAAAACTCAAAAAGAATTGTTGGATGTCTTAAAGGAATTTCGTAAACGCCGTATTCCTATCGACAATATCGTACAAGACTGGTCCTACTGGCCCGAAGATGCTTGGGGCAGTCATGATTTCGATTTGGAACGCTATCCTGATGCCACAGCCATGATCAACGATGTTCACAAATTGAATGCCCGATTAATGATTTCCGTTTGGCCGAAATTTTATTACACCACCGATCATTACAAGGCATTAGACGAGCAGGGATGGATGTATCGAAGAGCGGTTCAAGACAGTGTTCGCGATTGGATCGGGAAAGGCTACATCGGTTCTTTTTATGACGCATTCAGTCCGGGAGCAAGGCAATTATTTTGGGATCAAATGAATAAAAAATTATATTATCGCGGAGTCGATGCCTGGTGGATGGATGCTCCCGAACCGGACATCCTGTCTAATTCCTCCATCGCGTATCGAAAAGCGTTGATGAATCCGACAGCTTTAGGTTCCTCCACCCGCTATTTTAATGCCTACGGATTGATGAATGCCCAGGGTATTTATGAGGGTCAACGGGGAACAAACCATAATGACCGCGTTTTCCTTCTGACCCGTTCGGGTTTTGCCGGTTCACAAAGGTATGCTGCCGCTATTTGGAGTGGCGACATCGGTACGCGATGGGAAGATATGAAAGCGCAACTATCGGCGGGTTTGAATTTCGCTATGTCCGGAAATCCGTATTGGACAATGGACAATGGCGGTTTTTGCGTAGAATATCGATATATGCGTGCCAAAAGCGGTTCGGAAGATTTGGAAGAATGGCGTGAACTCAATAATCGCTGGCATCAGTTCGGAGCTTTTGTACCTCTTTTCCGCAGCCATGGACAATATCCTTACAGAGAGATTTGGAATGTAGCTCCGGAAACGCATCCTGCCTATCAATCCATGCTGTATTATAATCAATTGCGTTATCGACTCATGCCTTATATCTATTCTCTATCCGGTTGGGTTTATTTAAATGATTATACCGTTATGCGTCCGCTTGTGATGGATTTTGAGCAGGATAAGAATGTGTTGAATATCTGCGATCAATATCTGTTCGGTCCGGATTTGATGGTTTGTCCGGTATATGAATACAAAGCACGTGAACGGGAAGTATATTTTCCGGCCGGAACCGGCTGGTATACTGTCTATTCCGGCCGGTTTACGGAAGGAGGACAAAGACTGAAAGTTGTAGCGCCCTATGATCGAATGCCTTTGTATGCCCCTGCCGGTTCAATTCTTCCGATGGGTGAAACGATTCAAAGTACGAAGGAAAATCAAAAAGACCTGACGATTTTTGTTTACGCCGGAAAAGACGGAAAATTCACGGTCTATGAAGATGAAGGCGTCAATTATAATTACGAAAAAGGAGCTTATTCAACTATCCCGGTTATATATAATGATAAAAATAAAACATTAACGATAGGGAAACGAACCGGAGAATTTCCGGGTATGTCTCGAGAGAGGAAATTAAAGGTGGTATATGTAACTCCCGAAAAACCGGTCGGAATCGATAATCCGCAAATAAATACAACAATTAGTTATAACGGACAAGAACAAACGGTTCATTTATAATATCATTCGTTATTGCGAGCGAAGCGAAACAATCCGTTTTTTTTCAAATTGCTTCAGGTATCTCACTCGCAATAACGTCACAAAAAAAATATTTTAAACTTTATGTTGGGAACTATCATCAATGCAGCGGCAGTAATTGCAGGAAGCAGCCTGGGTTTAGCGCTGAAAAAAGCGTTATCCGATAAATTTACCACTATTTATTTTCAAGCGGTCGGATTATTTACTTTTGCGTTAGGTGTTCAGATGGCGCTGAAGATAAGCGCGCCATTTATTGTAGCCCTGAGCTTGATTGTCGGCGGGTTGTTCGGTGAATTTTGTAAATTGGAAGATCGGATGAATCGTCTGGGCGATTTTATGAAAACACGATTTAAAATAGGAAATGAACGATTTTCCGAAGGATTAATAACCGCTTTTCTTTTATTCTGTATGGGAACCATGTCGATTTTAGGTCCTGTTGAAGAAGGGCTAACGGGGAAAATGTCCGATTTGTTGAAAGCCAAATCATTGTTAGACGGCTTTTCTTCACTATTATTATCATCCGCATTGGGGATCGGCGTTTTGTTTTCTGTAGTTCCGTTATTGATATACCAAGGAGGGATTACGTTGGCTGTTCGGTTAATCGGGCAGGATATTCCCGCGAATTACATCAACGAAATAACGGTCGTTGGCGGAATTCTCTTGATCGGATTATCTCTCGACATTCTGAACATCAAAAAACTACGGATAATGAATCTTTTGCCTGCTTTGATTTTTGTTTGTATATTTATATGGTTGAATGAAAGGTTTACGATTTTAAACTGATTATCTCCTCCTCAAAGATTGTCAACTTTTCCAAGCCTGTATCCGTTACCAAATAAGTATTTTCAATTCCGACGGATCCGATTTCGGGTAAAACAAACTTCGGTTCGAAAGCGAAAACCATTCCCGCTTGAAGCATATCGTGGGAGCGGGCCATCAACACCGGCGGTTCGTTGATATCCAATCCGACGCCATGTCCTACGAATTTAGCTTGCTGACTGTATCCCATGAAATTAGCCGAAAAACCGGATTTACCGGCAGTTTCAAGCGTTTGATTATAAATGTCGGAACAAGCCGTACCCGGTTTCGTTTCATCCATTAACCGGCGATGCATATCCATCGATACCCGGTGCGCTCGGTAAGCGATTTCAGGAAGTTTTCCAAACGAATACGTCCGGCTCATATCAGTCATATAAGCCGTGAAATTTCCGGCAAAATCTATCATAATTGTTGATTCTTCACGAATTAAATCGTTGCTTGCACCTATGGGAATACAAGGATGTATTCCGCTACCGCCCAAAGCAAAATCAAACGGTGAAGGCGTATCGGCATTTTTTCCGCTCAAAAGACTTCCCATAAAAATATTCATATTCGATCCAAAGGTCCGAAACATGCCTATCGATCCGTGTTGCCTCATGACTCTCTCAATTTCAACCTGAAAGGCTATTTCCGACATCCCTTTTCGAAAAAGTGATGGAATGATACGATAAACTTCAGCGTGTTTTGCCGCCGAGAATCGAAATTGTTCAATTTCCCATGGCGTTTTTATCATTCGCGCTTTCCGTAGAAGGGCAGTCATATTCCCTGTTCGGACGGGACGAAATGCTGACTCTATTCGCAGAAATTCGTTATGCGTTATCTGATCGGTTTCCAAAAGAAGGTATTCCGGAAGCAGAATATTCCTTTCTTTCAACATCCCCGGAATCTCTTCCGGCTTTCGAATGTATATTATATGTTCACCTATCAAACCGGAAGGACGTTGAACAAACCACAACGGATTTCCTTCCGCAGGAATATACATAAAACCTGAAAATACAATCCCTGTGAGGTAATAGATATTGACATCGGTCGAAATCAGGGCGGCGTCGCTACCTGCTTCTGCCAGCATTTTTTGCACTCGTTTAAAACGAATTCTTAAATCCTCTTGAGGAGTGAGAAAAAAGGAATTCATATTTTTTATATTTATCATAACAAATTAATAATTAAACAATTGCTTTTCCAAAAGGGGTCAAGGCTAAGGAAGCCATTTTAAAATGTTGCATGCCAAAAGGAATCCCGATAATAGTTATCATCAATAACAAACTTGAAATAAAATATTCGATTGCAATTAGTGTTAAGTTAATTCTATAATGCCGTCATTGCGAGCCTTTAGGCGAAGCAATCCAGCATGTTGAATATCAATGGATTGCTTCGGGCTTCGCCCTCGCAATGACGAGGCGCCAAATTTGAGTTAACATAACATTAGTAAACCTCCGAAAACCAACCATATTATGTTTCCCAAAAATTTCATAATACAAAAGTAATTGTTTTGTTTTAATATCCCAAACTCGGACAAATTGATTCCCGAGATTCGGGCAAGTCTCCGTCCCGGAGTCGGGAAGTTTGAAAAACGATTTGTTTTTTGAATCTAAAACTGTTACTTTTGTATAAAAAAAGATGAACCAATCGGCATCGGATTTTGATCGTTCCCGCTTTTTCAGGCTTTATCGCAACTTATTGAAAAGTTCCGAGAATTCGGTAACGTCAAGCGATAGAGAAAAAATAAAAAAAGCCATTCGTCAATCGGTTTCCACGGAAGATCACGGCAAGGAAGTGGATGGTTATGAAGAGAACCGATTATTCCGTAACCTTCAAACAGCGCTGATTGTTTCGGAAGAAATCGGACTGAAAGGAACTTCGCTCATTGCCGTTTTATTATCGCAGTCGGTAATCGACGGGTATTATACGATAGAACAAATCAAGGAAACTTTCGGAGATGACGTCGCCGGTATTATTTACGGCTTACAGCGTACACAGGAATTGTATTCTAAAAATGCTGCAATCGAAACAGAGAATTTCCGTAAACTATTACTGTCTTTTGCTGAAGATGTACGCGTTATCTTGATTATGATTGCCGATCGATTATATCTGATGCGTATTGCCAAAAGTTTGGAACCAAAACAAGTTTTAACGATTTCTACAGAAGCGACATTCCTTTATGTACCGCTTGCGCATCGTTTGGGTTTATATGCTATTAAATCCGAAATGGAAGACTTAGCGCTAAAATACCAAGACCGTGAAACCTACGATTTTATTGCCGGTAAACTGAACGAAACCAAGCGTTCACGCGATCAATACATCGCCGAATTTATTGCGCCGATTGAAAAAAAACTTAACGAACTGCAATTGAATTTCGATATCAAAGGACGTACCAAATCCATTCATTCTATCCGAAATAAACTGCTGAAGCAAAAAGTTGAATTTGAAAATATTTACGATCTATTTGCTATTCGAGTCATTCTGAATACTCCGGTTGAAAAGGAAAAAGCAGAATGCTGGCAGGTTTATTCAGCCATTACCGATATGTATCAACCCAATCCGAAACGTTTGAAGGACTGGTTATCGATCCCTAAAAGCAATGGTTATGAATCGTTACACGCAACCGTCATGGGACCGCATGGAAAATGGGTGGAAGTTCAAATTCGCAGTAAACGAATGGATGAAATTGCAGAACGAGGTTATGCCGCTCACTGGAAATACAAGGGTATCAAAGAAGAAAGTGGTTTGGATGAATGGATGAACAGTGTACGGGAGGTGTTGGAAAATAAAGATTCGACACCGAGCGATCTGATCAAAGATTTTAAAATGGATCTATATGATGATGAAATATTTGTGTTTACTCCCAAAGGCGATTTGTTCAAACTTCCACAGAACGCTACCGTACTCGATTTCGCTTTTGCTATTCACACGAAATTAGGATCCAAATGCGTTTCGGCAAAAATCAACGGGAAAAACGTAACCATCCGACACAGGCTTCAAAGCGGCGACCAAGTGGATATACAGACTTCGCCAAATCAAAGCCCAAAGCAAGATTGGTTAAATTTTGCGGTTACTTCCAAAGCTCGTATAAAAATCAAGCAATCTATGAAAGAACAGGCAGTCAAGCAGGTTGAAGATGCCAAAGAACTATTGCACCGCCGCTTCAAAAACCGGAAGATCGATGAGGACGAAGCAAGATTGATGCGACTGATGAAGAAAAAGGGCTATAAAACGGTTACTGATTTTTATGCCGATATCGCAATCGAAAAATTGGATGTTAATTCGGTTATCGATCAATATTTAGAATTAGAAAAGAAAGAACAGGAATCGCCTGAACATATCGAACGCAGCGTTGAAAATTACTATGCGCCAACTCCGGGCGATGATATTACTAATAAAGTAGACGTTTTAGTTATCGATCAGAACCTGACGGGTATTGAATATTCTTTGGCCAAATGCTGTAATCCGATCTACGGCGATGAAATTTTCGGCTTTGTCTCCTCCAAAGGAATCAAGATTCATCGAATGAATTGTCCGAACGCGTCAGGTATGATCAATCGATCCGCAAACCGAATCATTCAATCGCGTTGGGCAGGCAAATCCGGATCAAGCTATCCGGTCATACTAAAGATCATCGGCAATGATGATATCGGTATAGTAACAAACATCACATCCGTCCTATCGAAAGAAAGCGGCATGATGTTGCGCTCCATACAAGTTGATCCTTCCGATGGATTGTTTCAAGGGACCTTAACGGTAATGTTAAGCGATACGACGGCAATGAACAGCCTTATCAAAAAAATTCGAGCAATTAAAGGGGTGAAACAAGTAAATCGATATTAAAATTTTGCAGTTTCCACGATAATACGTAATTTTGCCAAAAAACAATAACTTCAATGAAGAAAACAGTAATAATTTTATTGATTGGAATTTTATCAGTCTCTGCTTTTTCTCAAAGCGGTAATTTAACGGTAGGAGCAAAGGGAGGATATATATACAGTCCAAGCGATATGCCTTTTAAGGGTATTCTTTATGGGATTGATGTAGCGTATCATCTCTCAGATCCTTTTGAGGTTGTTTTAACCGGTTTAATGAATCCAAGCATTCCACGCGACAAAACCGGCTTAACGGTTTATTCGGCAAATTTGGATTTTCGGTTATATCTAATTCACCAAGAGATATGGGCGACAGGTCCGGCTTTAGGCGGTCAATACTATTTTGTAAACAATAAAAGCGATAACTTGGATGCAAATAAAGCTTTGGGATTCAATATCGGTTGGCATGCTCGTGTCAATATTACGGACAATCTGATATTAAACGGCGGTTGGCGTTATACCAACGCTAAATCTAAAGATAAAGCAAAATATTGGGACAATAGCGCTTCTCTCGACATCAGCCACCATTTATTTTATATCGGGTTAGCTTATATCTTTGAGCTTAAATAATCACCCAATTGTTTCGGAAACAATATAACGATTTCTTTCGGAAGAATTTCGCGTGATTAATTCTCCGATAAAGCCGGCAAGGAACAGTTGAGTTCCTATAATCATCGAAGTCAAAGCTACATAAAAATAAGGCGTATCAGTTATCAAAGGAGCGGGAATCCCTTTCTGCAAGAAGTAGAATTTAACAGCACCAACCATCAGGACTGCAATGAATCCTATAAAGAAAATAAAACTCCCCAATAATCCGAAAAAGTGCATCGGTTTTTTCCCGAATTTAGATAAAAACCACAGAGTAAACAAATCAAGATAACCGTTAAAAAAACGATTGAACCCGAATTTGGTTGTTCCGTATTTTCGAGCCCGATGTTGCACCTGTTTTTCTCCAATCCGGTTAAATCCTGCATTTTTAGCCAAATAGGGTATCCAACGGTGCATGTCGTTGTATATTTCGATATTTTTAACAACGTCTCGTTGATAAGCTTTCAAGCCGCAGTTGAAATCATGCAGTTTTATTCCGGAGAACAAGCGCGCTGTTGCATTAAATAGTTTGGTCGGGATTGTTTTACTCAACGGATCGTGTCGTTTCTTTTTCCATCCGGAAACCAACTGAAATTTATCTTCCGTAATCATTCGATAGAGTTCGGGAATTTCATCGGGACTATCCTGCAAATCTGCATCCATAGTAATTACAACATCCCCTGACGCCTTTTGAAATCCGTACTGCAAAGCCGGCGACTTTCCATAATTTCTTCTAAATCGAATTCCCTTTACTTCCGTATGTTGTCGACTCAGTTGTGTAATGACCTCCCATGAATTGTCTTTACTACCATCGTCGACAAAAATCAATTCAAAACTAAAGCTATTTTCTTTCATCACCTTAGCAATCCACGTGAATAACTCCGGAAGCGATTCGGCCTCGTTAAATAAAGGAATAACTACGGAAATCATTTTATAATTATGAGTTATGAATTATGAATTAATTTGGGTGCAAAGATAAGTTTAAAATACCAATTAATTCTCATTACTTAAAATAATTCATAATTCATAATTCATAATTCAAAAAAAACACCTATCTTTGCACCCGATAATTCATAATTGGCTTATGCCGAACGTTGTTTTATAATTCATAATTATTTTATCATGTATTTAGATTCAGAAAAGAAAAAAGAAATCTTCGCTAAATACGGGAAGTCTAACACAGATACCGGTTCTTCTGAAGCACAGATCGCTTTGTTTTCCTACCGTATTACGCATTTAACGGAACATCTCAAGTTAAATAAGAAAGATTATAGCACGGAAAGAGCTTTGAAGATGTTAGTTGGTAAACGTCGCCGGCTATTGGATTATTTGAAAGACCGGGATATCGAACGTTATCGCTCAATTATTAAAGAACTAAACATCAGGAAATGAGCATTCTGCTCAGTTTTAATTTTTTTAAAGTTTTCATGATGGTAGGGTGTTGAGAATTCAACACCCTATTTTTATTAAAAAACCCTTTGTTTTACGGACTATAAAATATACGTACAAATCAAAGAAAATCAAAAGCAACCTACGCTCATAATTACTTTTTTGTATATTTATGTGATTAATTAACAATTCATATTTTAATTTATCATTATATGATTTTTTTTCATTTATTTATATAATATTATTTTCATTATTTGAAAATCATTTTTACTAATTCATTAAATAATCTCACTAATTTATTATAATTTTGCGCTTTGAAAATTTATGACATTCAAATATGAACATTTAATACTTTTTACCGAAACAATGACACATGTTTTATTGAAAATTTCCAAAATCGTTTTATTTTCTTTTATGACTTTTGGAGCAGGAATTATGAATGCGCAAGTTACAATCGGTGCACTTACTTCGCCCAAGGCAACACTGGATGTTGTTGCAGTTAAAACAGACGGTTCAACATCGGAAGGCATTATTGCCCCGAGATTAGACAGAGCGGCTTTGAACAATGCCGAAGCGGCAGGAAAATACACAACAGACCGGGAAGGTGCAATCGTATATGTTACAGACGCAAGTACGGGTAATCAAACGGGACAGGCTATTAATGTGGATTCTAAAGGGTACTTCTATTTCGATGGCAGTGTTTGGGTGCATTTTGTTGGCTCTAACGTCAAGGAAACAATGATAGCCAACGACATGACCACCATGACTTTGGGTATGCCCATAACTATGACTACCGCAGCAACTTATTTAGCCTCGGATTCGGACTATACAGTTGTGGCAAACGGTACGGTAAATCAGACTATAAATTTGCCAAGCGCTGTCGGTCGTAAAGGTAAAGTCTATACGGTTATTGACTTAAATAATGGATCCACCATAACTATTTCTGCCCGCACAGGAGAATCAATCATGTTTCTTGTCAGCAAGGGATTAACATCGACACCTACTTTCCGACTAACGTCAAGCAGCCAAGTGGGCGCTACCGTGCAAAGCAACGGAGCAAACTGGATTTTACTGAATACGGCTGCGCAGGTGTCGGGTTATTAGCGTGGTTTGATATAATTTCATATGAACATAATTTGTTTTTTAAAGGTCATATGGAACTCGCATGTTCATTTTCTTGGATGTATAAGGTACATGCTCGTTTCATAAATCAAAATTCCGATTGAGAAAAATTTGCGGAAAATACAAATATTATTAAATATAAAAGTATTTTTCGCCCAAAATACTTTTATATATAATCTTACTTTCTGCATAATGTTTAAAAAACAATCTTTTTTACTCTTATAATACTGCATTTATCGAAAAACACCTTCGTATTTTTGCATCATTGATTAGTAAACATCGTATCCGCCAAAAGCGGAATTGATTTTACGTGATTATAATTAATTTTATAGCAATGATGAAAAGTTATTCGGTAAAAAATGTTAAATGCGGTACGTTCATTTTATTGTTTTTAGTATGTATCTCATTACAGATGCAATCGCAGGTAACCATCGGCACGATTTCCGCGCCGCTGAAAGGTACGCTTTTGGATTTGAAGGAATCAGACGCGCCGGACGGTAATGCCAATTCAACAAAAGGCATGACCTTACCGCGCGTTTTCCTGACGGATGAAAATAATCTTTTTCCCATGCTCACCGGGACAGAATCAGATTATGAAGCGCTTAAGTCGAGATATACCGGTTTGATTGTTTACAATGTTAATCCGAACGTTCCGTTTGAAAAAGGATTATACAGTTGGGACGGAAGTCAATGGAATCATGCCAATGTTTCTTCTTTGAAGAATATAACGGTAGAAAACGGGATATCTTTTTCCGGCAGCAATGTACGAGGGGCCGAGGTTATACAATTGGGAGGCGATTTGGTAAAAAACACCGTCATTAATCTGAACGACTCCAACCTGATTTTCACCCGCATCGGGGGAAAGATAGGTATCGGAACCAATAATCCTCAATCGATTTTGCATATTGAAAATCCCGATTCCATTGATCCGCTCATACTGCAAAACCTGAAGTTTGTAACAGATCCGAACAATGCGATTGATGATCCATATCCTACTTACTATAATTTAAAGGTCTCGGAAAAAGGAGTGCTTCGAAAAGTAAAACCTCCGGTGATTAATCTGAATGAACCTTTTGTGTATGATTTAAGCGATAATACAACAATACTTCCGGGCGATGCGACAAATAATGGCGCCACCGGTCTCGGAGGAAGTGAATTATTTTGGACGGGACCCGGAGGACTTAATCATGATTATATCACATTGCCTGAAGACGGAGCCTACACTTTTTCTTTTTCTCTTTACGGCTCATATACGCTCGGATCATCCGGATCGACAAATTTAACCGAATCCAATTCATTTTATATATGCGCATTAAAAGGCGGAATTAATCCTGCAACCGATATCGCCGACATTGCGGAAATAGTGATCAATCATGCGCCGGCAAGTTCGGGATATTTTCCTCTCTCCTACTCCATTTATCTTACCGTGTCGGGGAAAGCCGGAGATGCAGTTCATTTTAAAATTTCGTCTAACTACGACAGAAGAAATTATTTTACATGGACATTGGATGCAGGTAAAACAAGTTTGATATATTGGAGACTGTAGGATGAGTTATGAGTTATGAGTTATGAGTTATGAGTTATGAATTATGAATTATTAGTTATATGAGAGTTGCAGTTGTTTTATTGTTTTTGATAGGTATCACAATACCTGTACAATCGCAGGTAACCATTGGAATGCAGTCGCCGCCCCAAAAAGGTTCGCTCTTGGATTTGAAGCAATTCGACGAAGCGAACGGCGACGCAAATTCCGTAAGCGGCCTGATGATTTCTCGTGATTCGCTGACCGATTTATACAATCTTTTTCCAATGCTTACGGGAACAGAAACAAATTATGAAACCCTTAAGCCGCAATATGCCGGATTGATTGTTTATAACGTAAACCCCAACACTCCATTCGAAAAAGGATTATATATCTGGAGCGGAAGTCAATGGAACAGATTGAATAACGCTTCTGTGGAGAGTATCGCCACCGAAAACGGATTGTCTTCAGTAAATGCAGGCAACATACGATTAGGCGGCAATTTATCGAAACAAACCCTTATCAATCTGAATGATTCCAATCTGATTTTCAATCGCAATTCCGGAAGAATAGGAATAGGAACCGGCAAACCCAATGCAATCATTCAAATAGCAAATCCCGATTCAATTGACCCGTTTATATTGAATAATATAAATTTTTTGTCGGAAGTAAATAAAGTTGATAATCCTAATTCCTCTTATTATAATCTGAGAGTTTCCGAAAACGGAACGGTAAGAAAAGCAAAAGCGGTTGTCCCCGGGCCGGATCAATTATTTGTGTACAATCTCAGAAATTACAGCGTAGCGATGGATTTGAACAGCCTCGCCGACTTTGATTTACCATGGACAAAAGACAACGTTAATTATGATTATATTTCTCTGCCGGAGTCAGGGACCTACGTTTTTTCTTTTCGTTTATATGGTAACACAAGATGGAGTCAACCCAACACGTCGACTGCGGGCATAAACAATACGAGCGGTTCCTTTATTTTAAGCGCTTACAAAAACGGTACGCTTCATAATAAAACGGAAATTATCATATTTCTTATGGGACGCGACGCCGCATTAAATTATACTATCGGTTATGTTGTAGCAACTTATTCAGTAAACATCAGCGTAACCGGAACCGCCGGAGACATAATACAATTCAAGATGAGAAGGACAGGCGGCACGGTTCCGTGGAGATTAAATCCCCCTCCCGCAACGAATCCGAACGTTGCTTACAAAACCAGCATGTTTTTTTGGAGGCTGTAGGATAAATTATTTAATATTTTTCTCTTTATTGGTTTTATACCATGTTTGAGGTGGAATTTCCAATAATTTTGATACAGGGATTTGTTGTTCGTATTGTTGACAATATTCTTCATATCCCTTTTTTGTCCATAAATCTATCCGAAATTTTTCTTTTTTATCATTAGTAAATCTACTGATAAAGAATACAATATCTTTTCGGTTATAGGAAGCCAGCGCAGAATGATCAACAATTTTTCCATCAAGTCGGATTTCATTACCTTTATTTGGCATATTCCATAGCTTCCATTCATTTTGAGTAATACTTTTTCTTGCCCATTCGGAAGTGAAAGGTCCTACGAAAAATATCCGCTGCTCTTTTCTTTGATTTACATTCATTTGCACATAAATAGCATATAGACGAGCTTGATCATCATCAGACAAAGAAAAAGTTATCCATTTTTCATCTTTGAAATATTTACTCACTATTTTCTGAAATTCATCTATTTGTTCTTGAGAAGCCCCCCTGCCGGGAGTTATTACTTGAAAGCTATCCGTAACGACTGTCTGTTCAGGATAATTAATCACATTATTTCCTGCAATTGTTTTAGTAGAAAAAACAAAAATTGCTGCAATAAACACGGATATTAATGCAATTATTCTGCATATAATCCCTTTCTTAGATGTTTTCTTTTTTGTCATCATAATTAGTCTTTTTTTTGTAATAATAAAATCAAAATTTGAAGTAAAGCCTATTTTAACTTTTTGTGGAATCTGATTAATCAAAATGCTTTGATAAGCAGGAATAAAATTTTCTCTCTCACTGATGACCGTATCATCTGCAAGAAATTCGTGATTCTGCCTGATTTTATTTTTATACAGATAGAATACAGGATTAAACCATCCGAATACGATTATAAGCTCAATGAAAATAATATCAAATGTATGTCTTTGTGTAACATGAGCCCATTCGTGGAGAATGATTTCGTCTGCTACAAGTCCGTTTTCATAATCTTCCTTGTTAATGAAAATGTAACGTCCGAAACTGTGTGGAATTAATCTTTCTTTGATAAGGGCGACATTAACGCCCTGATAATTGATACAACTATTTTGCCGACCACAGACAAGCATTTGCCGACAATTTTTTAACAAACGAAATAAAAAAAGCGATGTAATTACCATGTATACAATCAATATCAACAGTGAATGATTAAAGATTGGAGCAAGCGATCGTTCTATAGGTTGCATGGTTATTCCGTATTCCGCCGGCAGATTTTTTGTATTCATAACGGCTTCGCCTAATTCGGTATAGACAACATCCGGGTATTGAGACAGATGAGACGCATCAATATTTAAGGAGATAAAAGGGACAAGCATAGAAAATACAAGGCTGAACAAAAGATACCCCCGCTTGAAATTGTGTATTTTTTCTCTTTCAAGCAGAAGGATATATATTATATAAAGCAATAGAGTGCAAAAAGTTAGTTTTATTAAATATGCGATCATTTTTCTCTCTTTTTTATTTCCTGTTCAACTATTTTTTTTAATTCATCCAATTCTTTTGCTGACAAATTGCCGGCAGTTGTGAAGAAAGAGGCATATTGCAGCATCGAATTTCCAAAGAAATTTTTTACAATTTCATTCAAGTGTTTGTTAAAATAATCAGCTTTAGATACCAGGGGATAATATTGCCGTGAATTACCGAATAAATGATAAGCAACCGTACCCTTATCCTGCATCCTTTTTAAAAGCGTTGCTACAGTTGTGGAAGCCGGTTTCGGATCAGGATAACGTTCCATGATGTCTCTCAGAAAAGCAGTTTTGCATTTCCAGATAATCTCCATCAATTGTTCTTCAGTTTTTGATAATTCCATATTCTACATATTGATAAATAATTCTACAAATGTAGAATGTTTAAATCATAACACCAAATTATTTATGGAAAATTTTTACAAAATAAAATTAAATATTATTTAATTTCCTGAAAAAGTCCGAATCGAAAGGTGTTATTGACCAAAACGCAAGAGGAATATTCGGATAATTTTTCGTAAACTTTTTATACTTTGAAGCACTTGCCAATTCAGCATCAAATTTACATTCAATAGCTTGCGGAGTTTCGATGTTGGGTAATATAAAGTCAACCTCATTACCGTCGGCTGTACGCCAAAAGAATATCTCATCGCTATTGTACTTTTCACATAAAAGATTAAAGACCCTGTTTTCCCAAATCATTCCTTTATCCGGTCTTTCGGCAACCTGTTGAAAATTGTTTATCAAACTGTTTCGCATACCGCTATCGAGCAAATAAACCTTGGGCATTTTGGTCAATTCCTTTCTTATATTTTGAAAAAACGGTTTCACCAAAACAATGTGGAAACATTTTTGCAAGGTATATAAGTAATTGGTAACCGTTTCATTCGTTATTCTCAAGGTTACCGACAGTTCATTTGTATTCAGCAAATTACCTGTTTGCGTAGCAAGTATGCGGAACAAGTTGTAAAAAGCCGTTTCATTTTGTACGCCCGCTTCCAAAATATCACGCTTGAGGTACGAATCACGTATTTCTGTCAATCGCAATATTTTTTCTTCTCTATCCGTTTCCGTAATCACAGCGGGATAACCGCCGAAAAGCATATAATTTCCCCATTCCTGCTGTAAAAGTTCTATATAGATGGTTTTATAAATATTGTTCGAACGAATTTCGGCGACTTCTTTCAGTAATTCATCTTTGCCTCGCAATTCCAAATACTCGTCAAAGTTGCAGGGTTGAAGCCAAAAAATCCTCTTTCTGCCGGCTAAAGAATCAGTAAACGACTTATCGAGATAGAAAGCGCTGCTGCCGGTAGCAACTATTTTTATTTTATGTGCATAATCGTCGTAAAGCAGTTTTAAAAAGTTTGACGGTGAGTTTAAATATTGTACCTCATCGATAAATACTACAACGCGGACTTCCGTATCCGGAATATACGAAAAAATATTAAGCGGTGTATTGTTCAAATCGTTTAAAATGGCTTTATTCTCCAAATTCAAAAACACGGAAGGGATTTGCATGGATTTACAATGCGCTTCGATTTGTCGCATCAAAGTTGACTTTCCGGTCTGACGGGCGCCGGTAATAATCGTAAATTCCTTTTTATCCAAATGCAACAGTAATTTTTCAAATAATCGTCGTTTCATGATTTGTTATTTTTCTGCTGCGAAGATACGATATATTTTTGAAATAACCGATAATTTTGCGGGTGCGGTAGTAAAATTATCCGATAATTTTGCGGGTGCGGTAGTAAAATTATCCGATAATTTTGCGGGTGCGGTAGTAAAATTATCCGATAATTTTACTACACAATCATTTTCCGCAACAATTTTTATATTTCTTTCCGCTACCGCAGGGACAGGGATCATTTCTTCCTACAGTTTTTTCGGCGCGGATGGGAGACGTAATCTGTTGTTCGCGAGTATCGCGGGCGGCGACTTGACCTTGAACACGACGACTTTCCGAAATCTCGTCTTTCCGAGTGCGATATTTGCTGTAGTCCGTTTTACGTTCGGGTGCTGCCTGCCTCACGTCATCCGGCTCGCGCATCGGGATTTGTCCGCGCATTAAGACTGAAACGGATTTGCGATTCATCTCGTCCACCATTTTTTTAAATAAATCAAACGATTCCAGCTTATAGATCAGCAGAGGGTCTTTGTTTTCATAACTTGCATTCTGAACCGATTGTCGCAAATCGTCCATCTCCCGGAGGTGCTCTTTCCATGCTTCATCGATCGAATGTAAAAGAATCGCCTTCTCAAAAGATACGATAATACCCTTTGATTCGGAGTTGTATGCATCTTTCAGATTACACTGAATATTGTACATCCGTTTCCCGTCTGTGACCGGAACCACAATATTTTCGAAGCGATCGCCTTGTTCTTCATACACCCGTTTGATAACCGGATGAGCAATTTGCGCCATTCGTTCGGTTTTTCGCTTAAAGCTGTCTAAGGCTGCATTGAAAACCTTTTCTACCACCGCATCAGGTTTCATTCCTTTCATTTCATCTTCCGTAAAAGGAGCATCTAAAGCCATGGTTTTAAGCAGTTCAAACTTTAATCCTTCATAATCGTTTGCATCAACATACTGTTCGCAAATCGCTTGAGATGTATCATACAGCATATTCAAAACATCCAGCCCGATTCGTTCTCCCATCAAAGCGTGGCGGCGACGGGTATAGATTACTTCACGCTGCGAGTTCATCACATCGTCGTATTCCAGCAAACGCTTGCGGATTCCGAAGTTATTTTCTTCCACTTTCTTTTGAGCGCGTTCCACCGATTTATTCAACATACTGTGTTCCAACACTTCGCCTTCTTTGAATCCCATTCTGTCCATCATTCCGGCAATTCGTTCTGTAGCAAACAAACGCATCAGTTCGTCTTCGAGTGAAATGAAGAAGACCGACGAACCCGGGTCGCCCTGTCGTCCCGATCGTCCGCGCAACTGTCGGTCCACACGCCGAGATTCGTGCCTTTCCGTACCGATGATCGCCAAACCTCCTGCTTCTCGTACAGCAGGCGCCAATTTGATGTCGGTTCCACGTCCCGCCATATTAGTAGCAATCGTAACCGTTCCTGTCTGACCGGCTTGCGCAACGATTTCCGCTTCTTTTTGGTGCAGCTTGGCATTCAAAACATTGTGCTGGATTTTCCTCATGTTCAGCATTCGGCTTAACAATTCCGAAATTTCTACCGATGTCGTACCTACCAAAACCGGACGTCCCGCATCCCTGAGTTTTACAATTTCTTCAATCACAGCGGAGTATTTTTCCCGAGCCGTTTTATAAATCCGGTCGTTCATATCGTCTCGATTAATCGGACGATTGGTAGGAATAACGACTACGTCTAATTTGTAAATATCCCAAAATTCTCCGGCTTCCGTTTCGGCAGTACCGGTCATTCCCGCCAATTTGTGATACATACGGAAATAATTTTGCAGCGTGATGGTTGCAAACGTTTGGGTTGCAGCTTCAACTTCGACCCGTTCCTTTGCTTCGATTGCCTGATGCAATCCGTCGGAATAACGACGACCTTCCATGATACGTCCCGTCTGTTCATCCACAATTTTCACCTTGTTTTCGATAACTACATACTCATCATCTCTTTCAAACAAACAATAGGCTTTTAGTAATTGATTCACGGTATGCACCCGTTCCGATTTGACGGCGTAATTCTGCATCAATTCGTCTTTTTTTATCTGCTTTTCTTCATCCGATATTTTTTCGTTTTCGATATCCGCAAGTTGATGTCCGATGTCAGGTAATACAAAGAACAGTGGATCATCGGAATTTCCGGTTAAAAGATCGATTCCCTTGTCGGTCAGTTCGATGGTATTATTTTTTTCATCAATTACAAAATACAGGGGATCGGTGATAATGTGCATCTCCTTGTTTTGCTGCTGCATGTAGAATTCTTCCGTTTTCAGCATGTTGGCTTTAACGCCTTGCTCGCTTAAAAACTTAATCAGGGCTTTGTTTTTCGGCATCCCTTTGAACGAACGGAACAAGAGGATAAATCCTTCTTTTTGTGTTTCCGAATCGGTAGAAGCGATTTTTTGTCTTGCTTCTGCGAGTAATTTGTTTGTAAAACTTCGTTGTACGTTTACGACATTTTCGACTCGAGCGCGGTATTCTTCAAACAATTGATCTTCTCCTTTCGGAACGGGACCTGAAATAATCAAAGGCGTTCGTGCATCATCGATTAAAACCGAATCCACTTCATCCACAATGGCGTAGTTGTGTTTTCGCTGCACTAAATCTTTTGGACTAACCGCCATATTATCGCGCAAATAGTCGAATCCAAATTCATTGTTTGTACCAAAAGTAATATCGGCTTCGTAGGCTTTCCTGCGGGCGTCTGAGTTCGGCTGATGCTTGTCGATGCAATCGACCGACAAGCCGTGGAACATATACAAAGGTCCCATCCATTCCGAGTCGCGTTTCGACAGATAATCGTTCACCGTCACCAAATGTACTCCGTTGTGTGTCATTGCATTCAAGAAAACGGGAAGCGTAGCGACCAAAGTTTTTCCTTCACCGGTAGCCATTTCGGCGATGTATCCGCGAATCCGCTTACTGAGTTTTTGATCTTCCGTGTCTTTTTCAAATTTCTTTGAATTATAGTTATGCAATACGACACCACCAAATAATTGCACATCGTAGTGAATCATATCCCATTTGATCAGATTTCCTCCTGCTACCCATTGATTGACATAAATGGCTTTGTCTTCTTCGATGCTGACAAAATCGTGAGAAACCGCTAATTGTCGATCAAAATCGGTTGCCGTGACAACGACCTGCTCGTTTTCTACCAATCGGCGGGCAGTATCTTTCATTATCGCAAATGCTTCCGGAAGAGATTCATCCAGAACGTGTTCCTGTTTGTCTAAAATCACTTTTTCGATGGAGTCGATTTCCGCCCAGACTTTTTCGCGGTCTTCCAATTCCAATTCTTCAATCGTCGATTTTAATTCGTTGATTTTATTTTTCTCCTCGCTGACCGCATCCGCAATTTTTTGGTTGATTGCTTGCGAGCGGGCGCGAAGTTCATCATTCGATAATTTTTCGATGCTTGGATAAATCGCTTTAATCTTTTCGACATAAGGCGATATTTCTCTCAAATCGCGTTGGGCTTTGTTCCCAAACATTTTTGATATAAATTCGTTAAAACCCATAATATTTTATATTGTTACTACTTAATAAATGTTTTTTTAATTCTATTGTATTTATTTGTCTATTTGTCATTGCGAACTTGACCCGCAATCCACTGATAATTAGCTTTCCTCAGGGGGATCTCGCGTCAAGCGCAGGATGACAATCTCTTTTTCCGGCCCCTTAATTTTATTTCAAAAATTCTTGCAATGGAGCATCCTTTGCTCCATTGGGCGAGCGGATTCGTAAAATGAAGGCAACGGTAGGAGCAATTTCTGTAGCGTGGATTGTACGGTACACTTGTTCTTTCCGGACATTTCCTCCAAAAATTATTAACGGCGACAGTATCGCTTTTTCTCGCGTATAGTCCGTTTTATTATTCTGATTATCATTAACAATTGTCCAACCGGGCTGAAGTTCGATAAATATATCTCCGCTTAATTTTTTATTCATTCCCCGTCGAAATTCGACCGAACGCCCCGCATCATCCACAAACCATTGCCGGTCAGTTGTAACCTCTTGAACGCCGCTGAAACGAGCAACAAATTCAGCTGCTTTATACAGAATCTCATCCCGATTAACGTTTTGATTTTCAATTAACTGCTTATTTAAATAGATTTGCTCGTTGTAATATCCTTGCACCCAATTGCCTGAACCGTAAATAGCCATCAAATACATATTGAGTAAAGAGGTACAGCGGTTCGGATAAAATTCACCTTGTGGTTTAAATCCTTCCGGAAGTTTGGAGGCAGAATCATAATAACCGTCGGACGAAAGAATAATCAATACATTCTTTAATCCTACTTTTTTATCTGCCATATCCAACAGTGTTTCAATTTCTTTATCTAAGCGGTAGTAAATATCTTGAATTTCCGTTCCGAAATCGTCGTACCGGTCGCTGTATTTATAATTTCCGGCATAATAGGTGATAGCTAAAAAGTCGGGAAATAGTCGCTTGCCAAAATCGGCATATTCGAAAAAATTAGCTGCCAAACCGGTAATCTCCGTATTAATAAAAGGCGATTGCTTGATTTTCAGAAATCTATCATAATCTCCCTTAGATATAGTATATTTAAATGAAGTCGTATTTTGCGTGTATGGAAATTCGTTATAAGAAGGAAAGGTAGGCATCCATACTCTATCGGGATTATTACCGATAGCTAAGGTTGTATTGTATCGGTCTACATACCAGGGGGTGTTTTTATAATAGGTTGTTGTCGCCCATTTTCCGTTGGAATTGTCTAACCAGAATGCGGCGTCAGCATATCTTCCAACAGAAAGAATCGCTTCTTCGGCATTGGGAGCAATTGCATAAACATCTGAATTCCCTCTGCTTGCTATTTTAAGCTCTTCACCCAAAGTAGAACTCAAAAGTGCTAAAGGCGAATAGCGATCTGTCGTATAATTTCCCAAATAGGTATCATCATGAACTGCCGATACTTCACGGCGGGTTTCAAAATCATAATTTTTATCCGCAACAATTCCGTGAATGTAAGGATAAGCGCCGGTATAAATGGTTGCTATCGAAGATGCAGCTCCCACATTGGGGAATCCGAAATCAACGCGGTGATAAACCAATCCTTCGTTCAACAAGCGTTTGAATCCTCTTTCGCCAAATGTCGGACTGAAAAATTGTAAATAGTCGCCCCTTAATTGATCCACCACAATACTGATCACCAACCTGGGCGGATCAGTCGATTGCTGGGCATACGAGCTATTTACTGTTAAAATAGCTATCAGGGGAGCTAACCATTTGTTCATTTCAAATTATCATTGTTTAGTTAATTCTAACATGCCGTCATTGCGAGCAGAGCGAATCAATCCGATTTTTTCGATTTTCCCTTTGAGCTATCGCCCTCGCAATAACGATACACCAAATTCAATCCCGAAACCACCCACAGACAGAGGATGAACGGAATAAAAACCCTGTTCAGTTCTTGGGGAATCCAATGCCATCCCAACAAAAAACAGGACAAAAGTACAAAATTTGCAGCATGATACCAACGAATCAAGCGATAAGATTTACGAGAAAAGAACCCGGCGACAGCGATGAAATGCAAAGGATGCAGCCATAACAGATTCCAATTCGATTGAACGCAAGGATGTAAAGAGAAAAAATTAAGCATAAAGACGATGCACCCGCCTGCTCCGGCAACCAAAAATAGAAGGGTAAAAGGTAAAAGCTGAAAGGTAAAAGCTGAAAGGCGGTTAGATTTTTTATGATATTTATAATATGCTGTAATACTTAAAGCTAAATAAAATATAAAGAGTATCCAACCTATCGTCAACGGATGATACCAAAAATTTAATCGCTCCGGTTGAGAATCAGGCGATTGAAGAATAACCTCTGTTGTAAGCACAATCGGCTGTTCACTGCCGTCCGGATGTTTTACTACCGAACGGTTCAAAGCATCCATCAGCTTTTCGGGTAAAAACAATTCGTTGCGAAATGAAATCAATGAATCGGCGCCGCTACCGATAACACAATCAATCCCTGCTTCTAACCATGGATAAAGCCGGGTGCATTGGTGAATCAATCGACGAAATGTAACGGCTTGCCTTTGTTCCGGATAAATGATTGTCCCTCCGCAAAACCGTTCGATAAAATCGTGAGGGCGCGTAGTGCAATTATCAAAAATGAAATTATAGCGATACTCGCTGTTTTCAGGTAAAAGGTTAAATTGTAAAGATTCCAATAAAGGACCTTTTTCGTTTTCCGGAATATTCAAAATTTGTTCAGTTACCGTAGCTCTCTCATCAGCATGCTCATGCATGACCGACTCAAAGTTAGAAGCGCTTAAGAAATAATCCGTTTTCCCTTCTATAAAATGAAGAATGAAATTCGGTTGTCCAAAATCAAAGGTTCCCCAATTGCATACTGCATCAATCTTTCGAACGGGATCGTGTAATCGTAAAGCGGTATGCCCGAAAATCGTCCACACGGCTCTTGAGTGGGGTGATACTGTAAGCAAACTTACCTGAAGGCTATCGTAAGATTGGGAGTTTACCGAAAAAAATATAAACAAAAGCAAGGGGAAGAACAGGAATCGTTTCACAGACATATTTTATTAAATATTTTTAATCCATAGACTTACATTTTTTACAAAGGTAATACAATTTAGTGAATTATGAATTAAATGTAAAAATGAAATTGGTAATCTTCCCAAAAAAGGATATGTTTGCAAAGAAACCCTACATGTTTATAAATATTTTCGTTACTATTCTTGCATTTATCAAAAATACATTTTATCTTTGTACCGTATTAGAAATAATACTTGCCCCCCTTAGTTGGGAAAGACTAAGGCCAATCCCTCAAAAGCAGAGGGATTTTTTATTAAGTTAAAATGGAAGACCGAAAACAAAAAGTAATTGTTTATATAGATGGCTTCAATTTCTACTACGGATTGAGGTCGAAAAGTTGGCGAAAATACTATTGGTTGAATATGGTTAAATTTGCAGAGAGACTTTTACGCCCGCACCAACAACTTGTTGAAATATGCTATTTTTCGGCAAAATCTACAGACAATCATAAATCGAAAAGGCAAGACGCCTTTTTTCAAGCAAATAAATTAAATTCTAAATTTTCATTGCATCTCGGAAAATACCTTACAAAAGATGTTACTTGTAAGTATTGCCAACGTGTAAATCATTCGTTTGAAGAAAAAGAAACCGATGTACGTATTGCTACATCTATGCTTGCTGATGTTTACCAAAAGCGATGCGATGTTACAATGCTCATTTCTGCCGACAGCGATCTTGTACCTCCAATAGAGCGAATAAAAGATATTTCTCCCGAACACAAAATCATAGTTTGTTTTCCACCAAACCGTCATTCATCCAATTTGAGACAATGGGCCAACGGTGTAAAAGTTCTTACAAACAGGCAACTGTACGACGAAAGTATGTTGCCGGAAACGGTTACGCTTCCGGATGGTTTTGTTTTGAAAAGACCGGATAAATGGAAATAATCACAAAAATCGTTTTTTAAGGAACCAGCACAAATGAATCGGTAATAGTAACTTGCGTGCAGCAATTATACAAATGAAGAAACAGTGATCAATCAAACAAAATATTCAAATTAACAATTATTTTTATGAAATTCTTAGAACAATCTTTCGATCGGCAAAATCAATTTTGGAAATATGTAATCGTCTTTTTAGCAGCCATAATCGGTGGACAAATTTTGGGAGGCATCCCTTTAATCGGTGTTGTCGTTTATAAATCCATTGCAAGCGGCGGATATATTGCGTTGAATCCTAAGAATATAGCAGATTTTTCCGCATTAGGAATATCCAAAAACATGGGGTTCTTTTTATTGATGCTGATGCCTGTTGCAACGCTTTTACTTTCTATTGTGTTAATAAAAGTATTACACAAACGATCGTTTGCAGAAACCGTCAACGGCAGGAAAAAAGTCAGAATCGGTCGTATTTTCTCCGGCGCAGCTATTTGGGGGATTTTGTTAGCAATTTATTATCTCGGCGATTATCTCCTTGATCCCGGAAACTACCGGTTGCAATTCAATCTTTCCGCATTTATTCCCTTGCTGCTGCTCACCATTTTTTTGGTTCCTCTCCAAACTACTTCAGAAGAATTCTTATTTCGAGGTTATTTGGCGCAAGGAGTTGCCGGATGGACGAAAATTCGTTGGTTAGCTATTCTCATTCCGGGAGTTTTGTTCGGTTTGATGCATAGTTTTAATCCGGAAGTAAAGGAATATGGATTTTGGGTTTCGATGACTCAATACGTCTTTTTTGGATTATTATTCGGATTGATAACGGTTTTAGACGACGGCATCGAGTTGTCCATAGGAATGCATGCAGCTAATAATGTATTTTTATCTTTATTTATTACGAATTATGCTTCTGTATTTCAAACCGACGCCGTGTTCGAACAACTTCGCATCATTCCTGCCAAAGAAAACATAAGCTTGATCGTTATAGGATTGATCATTTTTGCTTTTTTTGCATGGAAATACAAATGGAATTTAAAAATACTTAATCATAAAATAGTAAAAGAATGAAACGTTTAGTTATTTTTTCAGTATTAATCATGGCTTACTTATCCTGCTTTGCTCAGGATATTAAGTTGCCCTCGCCGCACAGAACCGGCGGAAAACCGTTGATGGACGCTTTGAATGATCGTCAAAGTAATCGGGACTTTTCAGATAAAGAATTAAACAATCAAACTTTATCCGATTTATTATGGGCTGCTTATGGATTTAATCGCGAGGACAAGCGAACCGTCCCTTCTTCACAAAACAAGCAGGAAATGGATCTTTATGTTTTCTTGAAATCCGGTATTTATTTATATGATGCCAAAAATCAACAATTGATTCTGAAAGTGCCGGGAAACAATCATGCAAAAACGGGGTCGCAACCTTTTGTTACAGTCGCACCGGTCAACTTGGTATATATCGCTAACTTAGACAAGGCGTCTAATCGTGATGCCGCCTTAACCGACTGCGGATTTATCGCTCAAAATGTTTATCTATTCTGTGCTTCGGAAGGTTTAATCAGCGTGGTTCGAGGATCGGTTGATAAAGCGGCTGTCCATAGCATTTTGGGATTAAGTGAAAAACAAGAAGCTTTATTGGCACAAACCGTCGGCTATAAACAATAAAAAAGCCGCACTGTGGATATGTCAAAACTCCATATGACAAGATTTGAGAACTTCACCGTATTTGTAATCCGCTGAGCTTAATGCTTAGCCCAAAGGCTGCGGCCCGCCATACCCGGCAAAGTTTGTCTCGGAATTATAAATTATTTGATGAGTTTTCCTATCGACAAAATGCGGCTTTTATTTGTACTTTACATCACGCTTGATATATATGTGCAAATATAAGGGTTTTAATTGAAAGTTGCAAATATATTCGATATTTTTTTTGTTTTACTTTGAGGTTCATGACTTAATTACTTAATAGATAGTTTGAAATAAAAATGTTAAAAAATGTATAGACTAAAACGAATCGCTTTAAAAATAGGAAGTAATGTGTTAACTCGGAAAGACGGAACTTTGGATATTACCCGAATGTCGTCCTTAGTCGATCAAATAGCTGAACTTCACCGAAACGGTTTAGAAATTTTACTCATCTCTTCCGGCGCAGTCGCTTCGGGACGAAGTGAAATTCATGTCAAAGGTAAATTGGATCATGTTTCTGCCCGCCAACTGTATTCAGCTGTAGGACAAGCCAAGTTGATCAATCGTTATTACGACTTTTTCAAAGAACACGGAATCGCTTGCGGTCAGGTGCTTACCACCAAAGAAAGTTTAAGCACTCGCCGACATTATCTCAATCAGAAAAACTGTATCAGTATTATGTTGGAAAATAGAGTAATCCCTATAATGAACGAAAACGATACAATTGCTGTTACCGAACTGATGTTTACCGATAATGACGAACTTTCGGGAATGATTGCAGCCATGATGAATGTGGAAGCGCTGATTATTTTAAGTAATGTGGACGGTATATATAATGGAACGCCCGGAAGTTCCGGAAAGGAAGTAATCCGCGAAATTGATATAAATAAAGACATCAGTTCTTACATTCAAATTACTCAATCAACTTTCGGACGCGGAGGAATGCTCACGAAATATCGGATAGCGCGGAAAGTAGCGAAAGAAGGAATTGAAGTGATTATAGCCAACGGAAAAACCGAAAATATTCTTCCGCGATTGATTGAGAATAATTCCGACGTGATCTGTTCACGCTTTCTTCCTGCGCAAAAATCATCGTCGGGAATCAAAAAATGGATAGCTCATTCCGACAGTTTTGCCAAAGGCGAAATTCATATCAATTCCCTTGCTGTCAAAGCATTGTTGAGTGAAAAAGCAAACTCGCTCCTGCCTGTCGGAATCATTGCAGTCAGAGGAGAATTCGAAAAAGACGACATTGTCCGCATTGTCGATGATAAAGGGTTATCGATCGGTGTCGGAAAAGTAAGTTATGACAGTATAAAAACGATGGAGTTAATCGGGAAAAAAGGAAGTAAACCGGTGATTCATTACGACTATCTTTATTTGGATTAAAAAACTATTCGTACCTTTGCGACAATTCTCTTATTGCTTTTCTAGTGTTATGTTAACTCAAATTTGGCGCCTCGTCATTGCGAGGGCGGAGCCTGAAGCAATCCATATAGATACTTATAATGGATTGCTTCGCCTAACGGCTCGCAATGACGGCATTATAGAAGTAACTTAACACTATTCGAAAAAATTATGGAAACACAAATTATCCCGTGCGACTATTCCGATCCGGAACATCGAGAAGCAGTTGTTTCTTTGATAAATACCTATATTCAAGATGAAATGGGAGGAGGAACTCCCTTGTCGGAACAAGGACAAATCGATTTGACGGAAGGGCTGAAAAATAATCCTAAAGCTTTGGTTCTATTAGCTAAGACACAAGATAAATTTATCGGCTTGTTAACCGCATTTGAAAATTTCTCTACTTTCACTGCTCGTCCCATGATGAACATTCATGATGTGATGGTATTAAAAGAATATAGAAAAAAAGGGATCGGCCGATGCCTGATGAACGCTTTGATTACAGAAGCCGAAAAAAGAAATTGCAGTCGTATTACTTTAGAAGTACGAAAAGATAATCTTCCTGCTCAAAATCTATACCGTGAATTGGATTTTTATGAGCCTGAACCCGGAATGTTATATTGGCGAAAATATTTGACGGACTAATCCTAAAAACTAATCGATCATTGATTTGAGTAAAGATTGAACCATCTTTATGCGGTCTTTTCCTTCGTTAATAATTCTATAAGAACCTGCAGCCGCAGGAATAACAAAGGTTTCCAAATAATTGAATCGTTGCCGAATGCCACCGGATGTTTCAACAATGACTGAACTTCCCTCAACAATCATCCAAACATGAAATTGATTATGCGTCTCCGGACGGATTTCTTTATCGAAACTGTATCGAAAAACGTCATAAAAATGATTGGGATGAGTAGGAAGATGTTCGATGACGCATTCGGCGGATTCTTCAAGGATACAAGGATGAGAAATAAATTCGGTTTGTATTTTTTCCCCTTGCCGGTCAAAATAGAGGTTTTTCATTCCACGTTCAATATTCAGCGGTCTCGGTCGACCATCCAAATCCAAGCGCAACCAATCGTACATCTTGAAAGTAAAGATATAGGGAGCGCTGCTGATTTCGAGGACGAGATTGCCGGTCCCCGATGCATGAATAGTTCCATTAGGAATCAGAAACAAATCATGTTTTTTGCTCGGGTGTTTTTGAACAAATTTCTCAATATCCACTTCTCGCAGATTTTCTTGACTATCGATCAAGGTTTTTCGTAATTCATCCGGATCGATCGCCTCTTTAAATCCAAGAAAAACATGAGCGTCTTCCTTAGCATCGACTATGTAGTATGTTTCGTCCTGAGTGAAAGGCATCCCGAAGTTTTCTTTGATAAATTCGGGGCGAGGATGACATTGCACCGAAAGATTTCCTCCGGTGAATGTATCCAAAAAATCGAAGCGAATAGGAAAATCATATTTAAATCGTTCGGCGCTTTCTCCAAGTACCTCTTTGTAATTATTAAACATAAGAAAATCAAACGATAATTCTAAACGGAAATCATTGCTTTCGAACATCAACCCGTTTTCTAAAACCATTAATTCAAACGACCATGCTAAATTGGGAACCGCTTTGTTCAATCCGGCAATATGCCGGATCAATCGGTTGCCTCCCCAGGGACCGGGTTCGAACCAAGGTCTGACTCTGAAAAAGTTCCGGCTCATAGCCGTTAAACCTCGGCGTAATTCATCTCCCTTCATAAATAACAAGTTATTAGGACGCTGCCCATCCACGATCCAATCCATACGAGACAAAATATTCCGCTTATGCTCGTTTAAAGCCGGCCAATCAGCAAAATAGAACCTTTTATAGATCCGGTTTTTATCGTTCAATGTATCGCATCCGAGATTATTCGCTTTTTGAGCACGCATTCGAAATTGCAACTCATTCTTCGGTAGATCGATATAAACCAACGTTCCGGCCCAACCGGCCAATGAAGCGCCGCATCCGACAATGATATTGATATCCGCCCGTGAATCCGGCTTTAGTTTTTTTAATTTGTCGGAATCAAACCAATCGATTAAATGTTTATCGGTCATTGTTCCAAAAAGCGGATCGTCTCCCCCTAAATAAGGCTCCAGCATGGAATTTATTTCATCAGCCGGTTTCATGGCAACATTCACATGAAACCAACGAATTTCTTTTCCTAATTTATTAAATTCTTTACCCAGCATATCAACGAGATAATCCCAAAAAACACCCACATATCCGTCAATGATAATGGTTTTGTATTGAATCAGTTGTTGAACGAAAGCCGGGATGCCGGAATGAATTTTCCCGGGTCCGATGGGGAAAGCCGGATAAATATCATAATGACCCGGTTGAGTAGGCCGGGCTTTTTCGGGAGCAAGAAATTGTTCGGTTCTTCTCCATGAATTATGGGAATCGCTTGAAGTCGATTGAGTAATATGAACACTCATCGCAGCCCCGATAATGGGAGCTTGTTCCCAACATTCGCAAATTCGGATGGGAATTGAAATTCTGTTACTTGTTAAATTCCGAGTCAACCGGGTTAGAAAAAGACCGGATGCTTTTGCAATGCTTCCGCCGATAACAAAAACATCCGGTTGGAATTGTTCCAACCATGGAAGAATGAATTCGGAGAGATTATCGGCAAACCGGTCGAACAAAGATTGCCCAAGTGAATCATTACCGGTAGCCGATTCTGCAATTTCCTTCACTCCTTCAGCATGAATCCCTGTCAATCCCTCCCATTCTTTCACAAACCAACGGGTAGAGAAATAATCATCGGCAATGCTTTCTTTGTATGGAATACAATAAAGATATCCGTTCGGCGGAACTCCGGGCATTTCTTTCTCCTGAATCTTTCCATCGATCAGGAAAGTGCTTCCGAATCCGGTACCCAGTGTAACAACAAGGCTTCTCTCACTCTTTCTGGCGCTTCCTGCATAATACTCTCCCAAGGCAAAACAAGAAGCGTCATTAGAAAACTGAATAGGAATACAATCATTCGGAAAACATTTTTTAAATTCTTCCTTAATGTCAATACCAAACAAAGAATCGTATTTATTTACTCCTTCCATCTTACAAATTCCTCTTTCATAGTCGAAAGGACCCGGCATTGCCACTCCTGCACCTTGAATACATTTGTCGACAACGGCTTTCCCGATTGTATCTTTCCAGATAGCAATGATTTCATCAGCCGGCGCTTGTGCATCAACTTTAGATTCGATTATCGAGCCTTGTACTATTTTCCCTTTTACCGGTTCAACAAGAGCGCAAACAATATGCGTTCCTCCGATATCAACACCGAGGTTATACTGCTTCATGGTCGTTATTCTTTGTTTTATCTGTAATTATCAATTATTCATCTTTATAAAACAGCTCAAAATAAAGTAAACTTTTTCATTAATCAAAAGAAAAATCGTTTTTTTTTACATAAATATTGTACCTTTGTTTGATTAAATTCCGGTTCAAAAGCAATAAGGACAAATATATTTCCGAAAAGAGCCGCAATTATTTACAATAAAACATATAAATATGCAAATCAAAAAGGGATTAGAAATCAGGGATATCGCCGGAGAAAAAGTGTTAATTATGCAAGGTCGTTTCGGCTTGGATATGACTAAGGTGGTTTCATTTAATGCAACCGCCGAATGGTTATGGGATTCGCTCTACGGTCGTATGTTTTCTCCGGAAGATGTAAGCAGCTTACTCATAGAACGTTTTAATTTAGATGCCGAAACGGCAGCAGCCGATGCACAAAAATGGATCGATCAACTCGTAAAATGCAGCGCTATTGAATGAAAGCGATTTGGTCTAAACCTACGGTCCAACAAATGCTCGAACTTACAAAAGCTGCTTTGCTTGGAACCATACCTGACAAAAGTCAGTTTGTAGACATCGGAGAAACGGATTGGAACAAAGTGTTTGAATTGTCGGTCGTTCAAGGAGTCAAGGTTTTATGTTTGAACGGAGCTATCCGGCTGCCAAAGGAATTACATCCTCCGCTCAAGTTGAAATTACGTTGGATAGCCGAAGCGGACTCGGTGGAAAAAAAATACCTGCATGATTTGGAAGTAGCAAAAGAGTTGTCTTCTCTTTTCAGAGAAAACAACATAAGGATGCTGCTGTTTAAAGGTTTTGCACTTGCCCGCCTTTATCCCGTTCCTTATAGCCGAGAATTTGGCGATCTCGATATTTACCTCTTTGATAAAGCGAAGGAAGGAGATACATTATTAGAGCATTTGATCGGTAAAAGATATATCAGCTCACAAAAACATGTAAACTATATCTATCGCGGTATTTTAATCGAAAATCATCATACGCTTTTAAATCAAGGTAAACAAAGAAAACTTCCCCGCTGTGAAGATATGGAAAAACGTTTAATCAAATTTTTGGATGAAACGGAAAGCGCTAAAACGATAATCCCTATTGAATCCTCTCAAACAGGCGAAGCGCTGTTATTTCCTCCGCCTGATTTTGATGCTCTATTTGTAACATTACATTTGCTTATTCATCTGGCAAACCGAATTGTTCTGCGACATTTATGCGACATAACCGTCATGTTTACAGCTTACAAAGGTAAAATCGATATCTCTCTTTACCGGGCTGCCTTATCAGAAACGGGATTACAAAAAATCGCCGACGCAATAATTTCTTTATCGGTTAGGTATTTAGGATTGAAACCGGAAGATGCTCCTCCCTATGAATCCGATTTATTGTTGGAAAACAAACTCTGGAGCGACTTAATAAATCCGGAGGTTCCATCCCTTCCTAAAGAAAAACAAAACTTGTTTACAGTCTTTGTCTTCAAAGTAAGAATGTTACAGTCGAATTACTGGAAACATAAATTAATCTTTCCGGGGCAGTTTATAAAAAGGATTTATTATTCTATTATTTTTCGTTTTAAAAATCCAAAGGTTTTTGGAAAATGAATCTAAGAAAAGTCTTACGCTTGATACCACCACTCTATCGCCGTAAAGGAATAGGGGTAACGATTTCGGTTCTGTTGCAGGCTCTGCTCAATTTTATCGGACTGGCTTTATTAGTTCCGCTTTTGTTGTTGATATTGGATCCGCAGAGTATCGGATCGGCTTCTTGGGCCGGGAAATTTCGTTCCGTACTGCATCTATCCAACGATACGGTATTTACTATCGTCGTTTGCGTTAGCGCCGGAGGACTGATTCTTTTGAAAAACGGATTGAACATGATCATTAACTCATACAGAATCAAATATGTCAACCGGCTCTTTCTTTATTTTTCCGAGAAACTTTATACTACCTTTTTCCGAAAAGGGTTCCTCTACGTGAAACAACAGCATACTACCAATTTCGTTCATAAAATCAACGGGATATGTTTTACTTTTGTGCAAGGCATCGTATCGCGCTTGTTTACCATGGGAGGGGAACTCCTGTTGTTGTTAATGATCGCATGCGCATTGCTTTTTTATTCCTATTTATTAGCATTGCTGTTAGCGCTATGCCTGATTCCCGCAACCTGGCTCTATTATTTCCAAATACGGAAAAAAATATCTGAATACGGAAAATTAGAAAATGAAATATGGAGAAAACAGATGCGCTTGATTTCGGAAACTTTTAAAGGCTATCCCGATGTAAGGATCAATAAAGTTTTTCCACTATTCATCGAACGATTCCGAGAAGGATTATCAAAGATTAATTTTTACAAGGAAAAACTCGAGCAGGTGACGAACATCCCGGCGGGTCTGACCGAATTTGGTATTGCTGCAGGGATGATTGTATTGGTATTGTTAAACAAAGGAGATGCAAGCATGAAAGTCACTTTCGGACTGTTCGCCGTTGCCGCCCTACGGTTGATGCCCTCCGTCCGGACGTTGATAACAGGTTGGATTCAATTGAAAAACAACGGATTTGCAATCGACACCATCAGCGATGCTTTGGATACAGATGAAAATGATTTAATCCTGCCCGACGATTGGTTGATCGTTCCAAAAGAACCTTTACATTTTAATGAAAAAATAGAAATCAGCGGACTTACCTTTCGTTTTCCGGATGCCGGCCCGAATGAACCGCCTGTGATCCGGGACTTTTCGCTGACTATCCGGAAGGGAGAACGAATCGGAATACGCGGCGCTTCCGGAATTGGAAAAACCACTTTATTCAACTTACTGCTCGGATTGTACGATCCACCGGAAGGCTCAATACGAATCGATGGAATACCTTTGGATGCCAATCGTTATTCGGCTTGGCATGATCTAACCGGCTATGTACCTCAAGATGTCTTCATATCAGCCGGAACATTAATTGAAAACATCGCTTTCGGTAAAAAACCGGAAGAAATCGATCGCGAACGAATCAAGCAAGTCTTAGAAACTGTCCGGTTAAGTGCTTTAGTCGCCACTTTACCCGAAGGGGTCGACACACCGATTGGTGAAAACGGATGCAGACTCTCCGGTGGACAAAAGCAACGCGTTGGCATTGCTCGAGCGCTTTACAAACAAGCCGAAGCGCTCTTTTTCGATGAAGCCACCTCCTCGCTCGATGCCGCTACAGAAAAAGAAATCACCGAAGCCATCCGGGAATTATCGGACAATCACCGGGAATTAACCCTCATTATAATCACTCACAGAGAATCATCCCTTACTTTTTGCGATCGGATCGTAGATTTATAATAATATCTTAAATATATTATTTTTTTTTACTAACTTTGACAAAATTTTCATTTAAATAAATAATTATCATGACTCAATTACATCGTAGAGATTTTATAAAGGCATCGTTATTCGGCGGTGCGGTCGCAGCAATGATGCCGGCTTCTGTAATGGAAACATTGGCAAAATCAACCAAAATTACTGTTAATACGGGTTCTAAAGTATCTCTTGCTACCGGATCTAATCGAGCGGAAGTAGCATTCAACACCTTAAAACCATTTGCTAAAGAAATAGCACAAGCAGTGGGGAATAAGCGTATCATAGTTAAACCCAATATGGTTACTTCCACCATACAATTAAGCGCTATTCACAAAGATACGATTGAAGGAATCTTAGAGTTTTATAAATCCATCAACAAGTTGGGGAATGTCGTCATCGCTGAATCGACAGCCGATGGACCGGCAATGACCGCTTATGATAACTATGGATATATCCCGGTTGCCGCTAAATATAAAGTAAAGCTGATGGATTTGGACGATGCTCCTCCCAAGCTTCTTTATGTTATGAACGAATTGGATATACGTCCAAAGCCGGTAAGGATGACTTCGTTATTGATGGATCGCAACAATTTTATTATGTCGGTTGCTCGGATGAAAACGCACGACCGTGTGGTTGCCACCCTCTCATTAAAGAATGTAGCCCTTGCCGCTCCTATCAAAGACCCGGGATATGGCTGGGGAGCAAACCGTAAACAAGGAACTAAATCCGACAAAGCCATCGTACATGGCGGCGGCTTCCGGGCAATTAATTACAATTTGTTCAACCTTGCTTACAATATTCATCCCGATTTGGCCTTTATCGATGGATTTGAAGGGATGGAAGGCGATGGCCCCAACAACGGAACCCCGGTTGACCACCGAATTGGCGTTGCCGGTTTCGATTGGCTGGCAGCGGATCGTGTCGGCGTTGAACTAATGGGGATTGACCCTTCCAATATTGGGTATTTAAATTTTTGCGCCGATGCGGGAATGGGACAATTTGACCTCAGCAAAATAGACATTGTCGGTGAAAAATTAGCCGATCATATCAAGAAATATAAATTGTCGAGAAATATTGAAAAGGAGTTGCAATGGCTTAAACCGTTGAAGGAAAAAGAAGAGTCGTTGTATTAACGGAATGAAAAAAGTCGATATCAGTGTCGGAGGTTTTTTCGGCAGCAGTTATACTCGAACCGGAGAAGCAGGGAAGGTATCGGCATATCTGTCGGTAGGCGGTGTAAGCATTAGACCGTCTGTTACTCCTATGGGAGGCGTAGGCGTTAGCTTCACTACAGGAAGCATCTATCCGATAGATATGAATTTCGGACAATTCATGGTAGAAATATTAAAATAATAGACAACCGGTAGTTTATCCGGATTTTATCTGTACATTTCATAAATAATCACTACTTTTGCGTCAAAAATTGAATGCGAAAATTTTGTATTTTTCTTCTTAAACGGTTCGGATGGAACTATACATTGTCGGTGGAAATCCCCGAAAAAAGCGTCATTTGTGTTGCACCCCATACCAGCTATTGGGATTATGTAGTCGGAATACTTTTCTATCTATCGGTCATTGGTAGCATACCGCACGTTCTGATGAAAAAAGAATTGTTTTTCTTCCCATTCAATCTTCTATTTAAATCCATGGGCGGTATACCGGTGGATCGTAAGAAAAAAACTTCGATATCCGACCAAATGGTTGAACTTTTCAATTCAAACCGAATCTTCCGATTGGCTATCTCTCCCGAAGGAACAAGAAAAAGAAACATCCAATGGAAAACAGGCTTCTATTATATTGCTCTAAAAGCAGGGGTTCCAATTACCTTGGCTTCTATTGACTATTCAAAGAAAGAAGTAGACGTTAAGCATATTTTTTCCCCAACCGGAGATTTTAAAGCCGATATCGAAGAAATAATGAATTATTACAAAGATGTTCAGGCAAAACATCCCGCAAAATTTGCTATTCGATAAATGAATGAATTAAGAATCAGCCTTGTTCAAGCCGAACTATTTTGGGAAGATAAGGAACGCAACATCGAGTATTACGGGAATCTTCTGAAAAGTTTATCAAGCAAAAGTGATTTAGCCGTTTTACCGGAAATGTTTTCCACCGGATTTTCGATTGAAGCTTTCGGGTTAGCGGAAACTAATAAAGGAAAAACCATCCAAACGATTCACCGGTGGGCGAAAGAATACAACATTGCCGTATGTGGAAGTTTTATGGCAAAAGATGATTCGGAGCGGATTTTTAACCGGGGTTTTTTCATTGAACCCAACGGAAATGAAAGTTTCTACGATAAACGACATCTTTTCAGGATGGGATTGGAACAACAGCACTTCGTTGCCGGCAACCGACAGTTGATCGTTCCTTATCGAGGATGGAACATTCGACTTATTATTTGTTACGACTTGCGCTTCCCGGTTTGGGCTCGAAATAGAAAAAACGAATACGATCTATTGATTTGTCCGGCGAATTGGCCGGCTGCTCGGTCAAACGTATGGCAAACCCTCTTGGTTGCCCGCGCTTTAGAAAATCAATGTTATGTTTGCGGGGTCAATCGAATCGGAGAAGACGGGAATTTTATCGACCATCAAGGGGATTCGGTCTTAATTGATTTCAAGGGCAATTACTTAGCTGAAACAAACCTCCGGGAAGAAACAGTCGTTACCGCTGTCCTCCAAAAAGATCAATTGGATGATTTTCGCGAACGATTTCCCGCTTGGATGGACGCCGATGATTTTGAAATAAAAATGTAATTTTTTTTATTCCGGGTCATTCTCCGAATGGTAATAACGCGTAAATAACCGTTTTTTTGCTAAAGTTGCGTATTCCGTTCCGGGCTTTCCATAATTGCAAAAAGGGAGAATACTGATCCCGCCCCGCGGCGAGAAGAGACCGGTAACTTCAATATATTTCGGGTCCATCAACCGGATTAAATCATTCTTGATAATGTTTACACAATCTTCATGGAAAGCTCCATGATTACGGAAACTGAAAAGATAGAGTTTCAAACTCTTGCTTTCTACCATCCGCTGATCGGGAATATAATCAATCAGGATTGTCGCATAATCCGGCTGCCCGGTAATGGGGCAAAGAGCGGTAAATTCCGGACAGCGGAATCGTACCCAATAATCATTTTCCGGATGTTTATTGGTAAAAGTTTCCAAAACTTCCGGCGCATAATTTTGCTTGTATTCGGTTTTATTTCCGAGTGACCGAAGATTGTTTTGTTCGGTGTTCATTAGAGAATAATTATAGTTCTGTTGCAATCAGTTCTTTTTCTACAGCGTCGAGGCTATAAACAAGTTCGTAATTCAAGTCAAAAGGAATTGCTTCCCCGTCTTCGTTCATACCCTCAAGGTGAAATTCAATTGCTTCCGCAATATTCTTTTTCATTTCCTCGAAAGATCTCCCCGTTGATACACAACCCGGAAGCTGTTCTAAATAAGCGGAATAATTGTTATCCGTCATTTCTACTGTTACTATTACTTTTTTCATTCCGTCAAATCCAATATATCCTACTGTTAAGTTAATTTTATTATGCCGTCATTGCGAGCGGAGCGAAGCAATCCATGCCTTTTTCCGGATTGCTTCGGGCTATCGCCCTCGCAATGACGATGCGCCAAATTTTAATT
>Ga0209629_10000085_pt1 | contig 40870 bp, 26 predicted proteins | sample TergutCu122P5_FD_187286 | JGI IMG/M metagenome (GOLD analysis project Ga0209629, IMG submission 187286) | Cubitermes ugandensis P5 segment gut microbial communities from Kakamega Forest, Kenya - Cu122 P5 (SPAdes) (version 2) | ecosystem: Host-associated > Arthropoda: Insects > Digestive system...
GCTCTTCATTCGACTGTAAAATTAATACTTTATTTACTAACTACCAAATATTTATCACACTTTTTTACCCCTTTTCTCTACTTTTTTTAATGTGTTAAAGTAGAATTATCTATTTTATCCAAAACAACGGTTAATCTTTCCCTGAACTCTTCTGCACTAATCGCCCTATAAAAGTCATCATCAGGCTCTAAAATAGGCTGTTCTGGATATTCTTCAACAGGTGCATATATCAAATGAAACATATTTTTACCTCTTTTGATAATAATGTTCTCGTTTACTGCCAAACCATAATACTTTTTCTGATTGGTTGCGAATTCTTTACTACTTACTACTGTCATATTTTATATCTTTTTTACGATTCAAAAATACAACTTTTTTTTGAATAGATGATAAAATTTCTCAATATTACGAATTTGGATGCGTATTGCAATATTTTATCCGAAAATTTTTTATTCTTGAATAAATAATCTATTTTTGTAGCTTAAAAAGTTATTGAGTTATGAAAAAGAATCTTGTTATTAAAGTTTTAGTAGTTTTTTTATTAATTAGTTTTAGTTGGAATGCTTTCGCCCAAGATGAAGCGTTCGATAATTACGACAGGATAATTAATGTAGGGGTTGGTTTTGGAACTTATGGTGGCCCCGGAAAAGGTTTTTCAAATAAAGTTCCTCTTATTTCAGGCTCATTCGAATATGGTGTGGCTGACATGTTTAGCAGTAGGGGTGGAATTGGGGTAGGAGGCTACGTGGCATATTCTTTGTTTGGGTATAATGGTCTTGACAATCAAGATGTAACCGTTGGTCATTTTATAATTGGTCCGAGAGGACTTTTTCATTATCAATTTATAGAAAAATTAGATACTTATGCCGGGGTTATGCTTGGTTACGATGTAGTTAGTTTTCCTAAAACAGATCTTAATTTATCCGGAAGCGCATTTGCTACTTCCTATTTTATCGGGGGAAGATACTATCTTGCAAACACCATAGCTATTTTTGGTGAAATAGGATATGGTTCTGCATTAGGATCTCCTTTGCAACTCGGGCTTTGTTATAAATTTTGATTACTCAAAAAATTCTTATATCACGCCTCATCCTTTCGGATACTTTTTTCTTTATTGTTTTCTGATTTATAAAATACAATAAATAAGAGTAAAACGATAAATGAAAATACGGTTGTCACGCCGAATATCACCGGCCAATTATAAACGGAAATACCCGCCGAATCAATTGTTTTATTGGCGCTGATGAGATTACTGCAAATGAAATTCCCCATTAGCAGGCCGACTCCCCACAGCAGAAAAGCAAGCAAACCTTGCGCTTGCGCCCGTAATGGATCCGGGGCTTTTTTATCGGTATAAATTTGTCCGGTAACAAAAAACAAACCGAAAATCACACCGTGAAAAAGGATTCCAACAATGTAAAAGACCGGAGTATCGGAAACGCTTCCCCACCAGAAAGACAAATAACGGGCAATCATTGCCGTCAATCCGATAATCATCGTTTTCTTGAATCCAAACAGGGTAAGTACAATGGGGGTGATGAACAAAAAGAATAATTCACCTACCTGCCCCAAATTCAAAGTAATCGTAATGTATTCAAAATGTTGGCTTTGTAAAAATTCCGCTCCAAAGGTATAGTATAGGGAATAAGCTAAAACGGCAATAAAAGCGCATAGAACAAAAATCCTGAAATTGCGATCACGGAACAACGAAAAGGCTTTCAGTCCCAATAATTCGGAGATGGATATTTTGCCTGTTTCTCCGCTCGGAGGAGTATCCGGAAGAGTAAGATTCAAAGCAGAAGCAACCAAAGCGACCCCACTTCCGCAAAGGAGAGGAAGCGTTCCTCCATCAAAAACCTTTACGTGAAAAATCTTTATAAACACCAAACTAAACAAACCGGAGGCCACCCAGCCGAGTGTCCCGAATAAGCGAATTCTTGGGAACTGCTCCGATTGAACGTTTTTCAACACAATGGCGCCTGTCAGACTCCACGTAGGCATATATAAAAGCATAATCGGAAATACGAGAATTACGGACAAGGTGGTATTGGAAGTCAATCCGGCGCATGCCAGAAGGATAGCTACTATCAGATTGGTAAACGACAATACTTTTTGCGCCGGAAAATAGCGGTCGGCAAAAGCGCCCATAATGGATGACGCCATAAAACCAATAGCCATCGAACTCATTATCAATGCTTTCAAATTTCCGGAAATACCTACATTGGTCAGATAAGCTACGTACGGTACCCACCAGACAGCTAACAGCAGGTACTGCATAAACATCATCACGCACAGCGAAATTTGCGTTTTTAATGGGTGGTTACTCATTATTATATGGTGTTTATTTTCTATTTAAACACTAACACCCGTTCGTCAATCGGATTAAAAGATTTTTCTCCCGGCTCCTGAGTTGGCTTCCCGAAAGGCATTTGCGCAACAAGCCGCCAACTTTCCGGAAGTTTCCATGTTTGTTTTACTTCTTCGTCAATCAATGGATTGTAATGTTGCAAAGAAGCTCCGAATCCGGCATCTTCCAGCAAAGTCCAAATTGTAAATTGATGCATGGCGGAAGTATGTTCCGACCAGATAGGGAAATTATCGGCATACGACGGAAATGTTTCCTGTAACGAGTTAATGATGCTTTGTTCCTCAAAATACAAAACCGTTCCGTATCCTGCCGAAAATGAATTAATTTTCTGATCAGTCGCTCCGAATGATTCCGGCGGAACAATCTTACGCAAAGTTTCTTTAACGATGCTCCACAGTTTTGTATGCTGTTCTTTCAAAAGCAATACTACTCTGGTACTCTGTGAGTTAAATGCCGATGGCACATTTGTAACCGCAAAACGAATAATTTCCTGAATTTCACCATCACTGATGGGAGATTGGCAACTGATGGAGTAATAACTCCGGCGATGCTGGATAGCGTTTCTTAATTCCATAACTAATAATTTTAAGATTTTAAAATACAAAGATAAAAAAAGTTTCTATCTTTGGCATGAAAATTGACTACAAAAGTAATTAATTCAATTGAAAAAAAAGAACAATGGATGACTATGTAACGCCGCAAATGGAGATTATTTTTGATAATAAACCGATTACACGAGAGGAATTGGATGTTGAACAAGCCATTTTACCGCTCAAAAATATGATGTTTTTTCCCGGAATCCCGACTCCTATTAATGTCGGCCGTTCCAAATCTCTGAAGTTAATTCAGGAAATTCACAAAAATGACGGTATAATCGGTGTTTTCTGCCAAAAAGACATAAACGAAAACGACCCCGGTTTTAAAGACTTATTTCCGGTTGGCGTTGTCGCAAGGGTAATCAATATTATACAGGAAGATGATGAACGTACGACGGTTATATTGTTGGGCGCCAATCGAATTCATTTGGAATCAATCACATCGCAAGAACCCTATCTGAAAGGAAAATTCTCTTTGTTGCTGGATATTTACCCACCGAAATCGGACAAAGAATACAAAGAACAACTCAAAACAATCAAAGATATAACAATCCGAATGTTATACGAGAAGTTAGGTTTGCCTGATTTTATGCTGGATTCGCTTCGAAAATCGAAAGATGATGCCTATTTGGTGAATTTAGCTTTTTCTACAGTGGAAGCTTCTTCCGAACAAAAACAGGAAGTACTTGCCATAGATGATATGAAAGAACGTTTGAATAAATTGTTATCTTTGATTGACCATGACATTCAACTCCTTGAAATAAAGGCTTCTATTCGTAAAAAAACTCAAGTAGATATTAACAAACAGCAACGTGATTATTTCTTGCAACAGGAGATGAAAAATATTCAGGAAGCTTTGGGCGGAAATATTCATGACATTGAAATAAAAGAAATTAAAGACAAAGCGGCAAAGTTGAATTTTACACCCGAACAACGTTCGGTATTTGAAAATGAGTTGCAAAAATTGGAACGCTTGCATCCGCATTCGCCTGATTATTCAACGCAAATGTCATACATCCAATGCATTATCTCTTTGCCTTGGAACAGTTATACAAAAGATAATTTTAACCTGATACGGGCGAAAAAAATTCTTGATAAAGACCATTTCGGTTTGGATAAAGTAAAGGAAAGGATTATCGAACATTTAGCGGTACTGAAATTGAAAGGAGATATGAAATCGCCGATTATTTGTTTGTACGGCCCTCCGGGTGTGGGTAAAACCTCTTTGGGAAAATCTGTTGCAGAGGCTTTGAACCGAAAATATGTCAGAATGTCATTAGGCGGTTTGCACGATGAAGCGGAAATTCGCGGTCACCGGCGGACTTACATAGGCGCATTGCCGGGTCGAATCATCCAAAGCATTCAGAAAGCCGGCTCTTCCAATCCGGTAGTCATTTTGGATGAGATTGACAAAGTGGGTAATGATTATCATGGCGACCCAGGCGCAGCGCTTTTGGAAGTGCTTGACCCGGAACAAAATGTCGCTTTTCATGATAATTATTTAGACATGGATTTCGATTTATCAAAAGTTCTTTTTATAGCTACCGCCAATGCATTGAATACCGTTTCCCAACCTTTGTTGGACAGAATGGAATTGATAGAAGTGAGCGGTTATATTATGGAAGAAAAAATTGAAATTGCTCAAAAGCATTTAATTCCTCATCAATTGGAAGTACACGGCATACCTAAAGACCGGTTTGATATTTCCAAAAAAGCCATAGCCGCTCTGATTGAATCTTATACGCGGGAATCCGGAGTGCGGGAATTAGACAAAAAAATAGCGAAAATCATGCGGAAGATAGCACGGGCTATTGCAGAAGAATCCGAATATCCTAAAAAATTGGAAGTTGATGATTTGTATTCATTCATGGGCGCCGTTGAATATACCAAAGATAAATATCAGGGAAATGAATATGCAGGATTAGTGACCGGTTTAGCTTGGACGGCGGTCGGCGGAGAAATCCTTTTTGTAGAAACAAGCCTGAGTAAAGGCAAAGGTTCGAAATTGACCTTAACAGGAAATTTAGGCGATGTCATGAAAGAATCTGCCGTTTTGTCATTGGAATATATCAAATCTCATGCTTCACAGTTCCAAATACCAGATGATGTTTTTGAGAAATGGAATGTACACGTACATGTTCCCGAAGGCGCCATTCCCAAAGACGGTCCCAGTGCGGGAATTACGATGACTACGTCTATGGTTTCCGCTTTCACCCAAAGAAAAGTTCGTCCAAATTTAGCCATGACGGGAGAAATGACGCTTCGCGGAAAAGTATTACCGGTGGGTGGAATCAAGGAAAAAATACTGGCTGCAAAACGGGCCGGAATTAAAGACATTATTCTCAGTAAAGAAAACAAGAAAAATATTGATGAAATCAATGCGATGTATCTGAAAGGTTTACAGTTTCACTATGTTGATGATATCAGGGAAGTTTTGGATTTTGCTTTGTTGTCGGAAAAGGTGCAAGAGGCTTTGAAGATTGAGTAGAAATATTCCTCGGATGATGCTCCAAAATTTCGCTCCGCAAAAAATCCCGATCCAAGTGTGTATAAATCTCGGTCGTAGCGATTTTCTCATGCCCCAACATTTGTTGAATAGCCCGCAGATTAGCGCCACCTTCAAGCAAATGCGTCGCAAACGAATGCCTGAATGTATGCGGACTGACTGTTTTATGTACCCCGGCCGCTTCAGTTTGTTGTTTGATAATGTAAAAAACCATGACGCGCGTAAGCATGGCTCCCCTGCGATTCAAAAATAACACATCTTCGAAACCTTTTTTCACTTCAATATGGCAACGGTCAAGTAAGTACAGGTTGATTTCTTTGATGGCTGTCGATGAAATTGGAACCAAACGTTGTTTACTTCCTTTTCCTTCCACTTTGATAAATCCTTCATCAAAATACAAATCCGAAAAACGTAGATGGATGAGTTCGGAGACACGCAATCCGCAACTGTAAAGCGTTTCAAGAATTGCCCGGTTGCGTTGCCCTTCGGGTAATGATAAATCAATACTGCCGATGATATTGTTAATTTCTTGCAACGTGAGAAATTCGGGAAGTTTCAGTCCTATTTTGGGAGATTCCAACAATTCTGTCGGATCCTTTTGAATGGTTTTTTCCAAAAGCAAAAAACGGTAAAACGACCTGATTCCGGAAACGATTCGTGCTTGTGAACGGGGGCTGATACCAATTTCCCGCAAGTCTGCAATCATTGCCTGTAAATCTTCCAAACAGGCTTCTTCAGGTGTTTTTCCAATATCACGAAGGTAACTCAACAACTTGTTCAAATCATCCATATAAGCCTCTACCGAGTTGGGAGACAAGGACTTTTCAAGTTGCAGAAAAGCATGATAAGCCGTTGTTTTGTCTTGGATGTCTTGATTTATCTTCATGAATCGTATGCTTATGTCAATAAAAATCATTAATTTTGCACCCAAAGATATAAATAAATTTACAATGAAGCTGCAAATTATCAACGGACCAAACTTGAATCTTTTGGGTGTCCGTGAACCGGATGTTTATGGATCTTCTTCTTTCGAAGATTACCTGCATAAATTAATTCATCTTTTTCCTGAAATCGAATTTCACTATTATCAATCGAATACGGAAGGAGAAATCATCAGTAAAATTCATGAAACCGGATTTTCTTTCGATGGAATTATTTTGAATGCAGGCGCTTATACACATACTTCCATTGCGATTTACGATGCAATAAAAGGAGTGAAAACGCCTGTGATAGAAGTTCATATATCCAATGTTCATGCGCGGGAATCTTTCAGAGATCATTCCATGATTTCCGGAGCTTGCAAAGGCGTTATTGCCGGATTTGGAATGGATTCATACCGACTTGCGGTTGAAGCTTTCACAAAAATGAAGATTGAAATAATGAAGAATTAGCGGCGTCATTGCGAGGAGGAACGACGAAGCAATCCAGAAATAATTAGTATATGTTAAAGCAAACGAAAATAGTAGCCACCATTTCCGATAAGCGTTGCGAAGTTGATTTTCTTTCCGATTTGTTTGAGGCCGGAATGAATGTTATCCGCATGAATTCTGCTCATCTTAATAAAGAAGGATTCGATAAAATTATCAAAAATACAAGAGCTGTTTCCAACCGAATCGGAATACTGATGGATACGAAAGGTCCTGAAATCCGAACGACTGTGACCGATAAGGATGAACCGATTTCATTCAAAACCGGCGATAAAGTATGGCTTAAGGGCGACATTAAAAACAATACTTCGGCAGATTGTATTTATGTCAATTATATTGATTTTGCCAATGAGATTAAGTTGGGCAGCATGATTTTGATGGATGATGGCGAATTGGAGTTGAAAGTAATTGAGAAACACCCCGATTCATTGTTACTTGAAGCGCTGAATGATGCAGTTTTGGGGAGCCGGAAAAGCGTCAATGTGCCGGGTGTCCGTATCACTTTGCCTTCTTTAACGGAAAAGGACAGAGCCAATATTTTGTATGCCATTGAAAATCAGATAGATTTTATTGCTCATTCTTTTGTCCGAAGTAAACAGGATGTTTTGGATATCCAACAAATTTTGAATGAACGCCATAGTCCTATAAAAATCATAGCTAAAATAGAAAATCAGGAAGGAATCGACAATATTGACGATATTTTGGAAGTAGCATACGGAATCATGGTTGCCCGGGGCGATTTGGGCATTGAAGTGCCGCAGGAAAAAATCCCCGGCCTGCAGCGAACCTTGATTCGCAAATGTATTGCAGCCAAAAAACCGGTGATTGTGGCTACGCAAATGCTTCATACGATGATCGATAATCCCCGTCCCACGAGAGCTGAAGTTACAGATGTCGCTAATGCAATTTATTACCGCACCGATGCTATAATGTTGAGTGGCGAAACAGCTTACGGAAAATTTCCGGTCGAGTCGGTGAGAACCATGGCAAGCATTGCCCGTGAAGCAGAATTGACCAAATTGCAGGAAAACGACATCCGGGTTCCTATTCCCGACGACGATATGGATGTGACTTCTTTCCTCGCCAAACAAGCGGTGAAGACAAGTTCACGACTTCAGGTAAAAGCTATTGTCACTGACTGTTATTACGGAAGAACAGCGCGGTATCTGGCTGCTTTCAGAGGGAAAGCGCCGGTTTTTGCCATCTGTTACAGGGAACAGACTACCCGTGAATTAGCGCTTTCCTACGGTATTTGGGCTGAATATCAGGAAAAAAAGGAAGATCCGAAGAAATATCTCTTGATAGCTTTAAATAAATTGATTGAGCGACAGATAATTAATCGAAACGATATGATTGCTTATCTGAGCGGTAGTTTTGGAGCAGATGGGGGAACTTCTTTCCTTGAGATTAACAATACCGGTAAAATTCTGGATGGAGGTAAAAATTTTCATACGCCGTATTTCAAGGATTAGTATATGAGTATCGACGATTATATACTAAATAACATTGATGAAGAACCTCCCTTACTTGCAAGTTTAGATCGCAAAGCGCATGTTGATTTATTGCGTCCAAGGATGATATCCGGTCATTTGCAGGGCAGGATTCTGAAAATGCTGGTACGGATGCAACAACCGGAGAGGATTTTGGAAATAGGGACTTACACCGGATACGCGACTTTGTGTTTGGCGGAAGGTTTACCGGAGGGTGGAGAAATTTATACGATCGAAATAGACGACGAAATGGAGGATTTTATCCGAAATCAATTTGATCGGTCTGCTTTGAAAGATAAAATCCACCTGCATATCGGAGATGCTTTGGAAGTGATACCCCAGTTGGAAGGACAGTTTGATTTAGTATTTATTGATGCCGACAAACGGGATTATTGTAAATATTACGATTTGGTTTTTGATAAAGTGAGAAAAGGAGGAATCATTTTGGCAGATAATACTTTATGGAATGGAAAAGTTTTGGAAGAACCGCATCCCAATGACAAACAAACCATGGGAATTATCCTTTTTAATGAAATGATTGCAAAAGACAAAAGAATTGAAAAAGTAATCTTACCTTTACGGGACGGATTAACGGTAATATATAAAAAATAAACTATGGACACGAAAAGATTACACAAGATTGAACGGTTGATACAAAAGGATTTGGGTGAAATTTTTCTTATGCAAACTAAGCAAATGCACGGCGTTTTGGTATCGGTAACTAATGTGAGAATGAGTCCCGATTTAAGTCTTTCAAAGGCTTATTTAAGTATTTTTCCTTCTGAAAAAGGGAAAGAAATATTGAATAATATCAATTCACATAAAAAATCAGTTCGTTATGAATTGGGGTTACGAATCGGCAAGCAAGTTCGCCGCATCCCCGAGTTGGCATTTTTTCTTGACGATTCGCTTGATTATTTGGACAATATAGACCATTTGCTGAACCACGATAAAGAAAACGACCGGTGAATTTTCCCTTTTACATAGCGAGAAGATATCTTTTTTCAAAGAAATCGCATAATGCCGTCAATATTATTTCGATTGTAGCAGTTTGCGGAGTGGCTATTGCAACGATGGCTACGGTTTGTTCTCTGTCGGTACTTAACGGTTTTCGCGGCTTGGTGGAAGATATGTTCAGCGCTTTTGACCCGCAGTTGAAAGTTACCCCGGTCAAAGGAAAAGCGTTTGATCCGACTACGGTTCTATTTGATGAAGTTCGCGCTATGCCCGGAATTGAGATGATTGGAGAGAGTTTGGAAGATAATGTGATGATCAATTACAGGGGACGTCAAAGTCTGGCTGTCTTAAAAGGTGTCAGCGATAATTTTATTTCATTGACGGATTTAGGGTCCATCATGATCGACGGAGATACGATACTAAAGGATGCTGTTAGTAATTTTGCTTTGCTTGGTTTGGGCATCGCTAACAATCTCGGCGTAAATACCGGTTTTGTTTCCCCGATGGAAGTTGATGCCCCTCAGCGGAATGTCAAAGTAAATATGGCTAATCCGATAGCTTCGATTAATAGGGAATATGTTTATATTCGCGGCGTTTTTAGAGTAGATCAAGCAGTTTATGATGAGAATTACGTAATCGTTCCCATTCAAGTAGCGAGAGATTTGTTTAACTACGAAAAAGAAATCAGCGCTTTGGAAATCAAATTAGTATCGGGCGTTTCGGTCAGAGAAGTTCAATCGAAAATTCAAAAAATCTTAGGGAATGATTATTATGTGAAAGACCGGTATCAGCAGCAGGAAGATACTTTCAAAATGATAAATATTGAAAAATGGGTGACTTTCCTCATTTTGAGTTTTATCCTGTTAATTGCAGCTTTCAACATAATCGGTTCTTTATCCATGCTGATTATTGACAAACAAGCCGACGTGGTAACGTTGCGAAATTTGGGCGCTGCTAACCGTTTGATTTCTCGCATATTCCTGTTTGAAGGGTGGATGATTTCGGCGTTTGGAGCCGTCGTGGGAATTGTGTTGGGCGTTTTGCTATGTTTTGGACAGCAACATTTTGGATGGTTGAAATTAGGAACCGGCGATAACTTTTCAGTTACTGCTTATCCGGTTATTGTTTATTTTTCCGATTTGATGTTTATACTGATTACCGTGCTGTCGATCGGTTTCTTTTCTGTACTTTATCCGGTTCGGTATTTGGCTAAGAAATGGCTTCGATAACATTTCTTATCACTTTTGGAAAATACCGATACTCCAATTCATGCACTTTTGCCGCAACATCTTCCGGCGTATCGGTCGGAAAAACTTGGCATTTCGCCTGAAAAATAATCTGCCCCTCATCGTAATTTTCATTTACATAATGGATGGTAATGCCTGATTCGGTTTCTTTGTTGGCAACTACTGCTTCGTGTACATGCGAACCGTACATGCCTTTTCCTCCGAATTTCGGCAACAGCGCCGGATGAATATTGATGATTTTATTTGGGTAAGCTTGAATGATATTATCGGGAACTTTCAACAAAAAGCCCGCCAAAACAATAAAATCAATCTTATTTTTCAACAAAAAAGCCAACACTTCTCCATTTTCAAAACTTTCTTTTTTATTAAAAAACGAAGGAACTTGCAGTCTTTTTGCCCGTTCATGAACGAATGCGTCCTGTTTATTTGAAATAATGAACGGAAAATTTAAGTTTGTATCATCCTTAAAATAGCGGATAATATTTTCTGCATTTGAGCCGGAACCGGAAGCGAATAAAGCGATGTTTTTCATTATTTTTTCATTGTTTTTAATGCACATAAACTCAATTACTGTGCAAATTTTTAGAAATTTTCTTTTTTTTCCCAAGATAAATATTTACCTTTGTCGCGCAAAAATAAAACAATTCTTTATATTATTAATTAAAAAAGAAAAATTATGTCTGAAATTGCGGATAGAGTTAAAAGTATTATCGTTGATAAATTGAGCGTTGAAGAATCCGAAGTTACCAACGATGCAAGTTTTACGAACGACTTAGGCGCTGATTCTTTGGATACTGTAGAACTAATCATGGAGTTTGAAAAAGAATTTGGTATTACGATTCCTGACGATCAGGCGGAAAAGATTACGACGGTAGGCGATGCAATTGCGTATCTGGAAAAAATTAAACAGTAAGTAAAAACGAAATTCCAAAAATCGTTATGAACTTAAAAAGAGTCGTCGTAACGGGTCTGGGGGCAATTACTCCAATAGGAAACAATGTAAAAGATACATGGGATTCCTTGGTGAATGGTGTAAGTGGAGCCGGACCCATTACTTTGTTTGATACGACAAATTTTAAAACCAAATTTGCTTGTGAAGTAAAAGGTTTTGACCCGAATAATCATTTTGACCGGAAAGAAGCCAGAAAATTGGATCGGTACACACAATTTGCTCTTGTAGCCGCAAAAGAATCCGTTGAAGATGCCGGAATTGACAAGGAAGGAATTGATAAAAAACGTGTTGGAGTTATATTTTCCTCCGGTATCGGCGGATTGACTACTTTCGGACAAGAAGTAGGTTATTATTATCAACATTTGGATTTAGGTCCTAAATTCAATCCTTTTTTTATTCCTAAAATAATCGGTGATATTTCAGCCGGTCAGATATCAATTATGTACGGATTTCAAGGTCCTAATTTCGGGACGGTTTCGGCATGCGCTTCCTCGACAAACGGAGCAATTTCCGCATTCGACTTGATTCGTTTGGGAAAAGCGGACATCATTGTGACAGGCGGTGCGGAAGCAACCATTGCTCCGGAAGGTATCGGCGGATTCAATTCGATGAATGCGCTCTCTACGCGAAATGATTCTCCGAAAACAGCTTCCCGACCTTTCAGCGCGAGTCGCGACGGTTTTGTAATGGGCGAAGGCTCTGTCAGTTTGGTCTTTGAAGAGTTGGAACATGCTTTGGCGCGTGGCGCTAAAATCTATTCCGAAGTAATCGGTGGCGGAGAATCGGCAGATGCTTATCATCTTACGGCTTCTCATCCGGAAGGTTTGGGCGCTATTATGGTCATGCAACACGCATTGGATGACGCTAATTTAACTCCCGAAGCAATTGACTATATTAATGTGCATGGAACTTCGACTCCGGTGGGGGATCCTTCGGAGGCCATAGCTATCAAAAAGGTATTCGGCGAACATGCTTATAAACTAAATATCAGTTCGACCAAATCCATGACCGGCCACATGTTGGGCGCTGCCGGTGCGGTGGAAGCAATGGCTTGTATTTTGTCGATTAGAGACGGTATTGTTCCTCCAACCATCAACCATGCACAAGGTGATGATGATCCGGAAATCGACTATAATTTGAATTTTACATTTAACAAAGCTCAAAAACGGGAGGTACGGATAGCCTTATCCAATACTTTTGGTTTCGGCGGGCACAATGCTTGTATTATTTTGAAAAAGTATAATTGAAAGTGGACAAGTATTTTCTTAAAGGTTTAAGATTTTTGTTTCATCCGAAAAAAAACACTTATTTTGCTTTAAGGAAAATGCTTGGCTTTTTCCCCAACGATATTTTATTATACGAAGAAGCGCTATTTCATAAGTCGTCTTTTAAAGAACACACAGCTCAAGGGCGTTATAGAAACAACGAACGCCTTGAGTTTCTGGGAGATGCTATTCTTAGCGCTATCATTGCCGATATTGTTTTTAAAAAATTCAAAACCCGGAATGAAGGTTTTTTGACCAATACCCGCTCTAAAATTGTCAAACGGGAAACAATGGATCAGATTTCCTGCAAATTAGGATTGAGTAAATTGATTGTATCTTCGACAAGACTCACTGAACAAAAAAATCATGTTTTGGGAAATGCGCTTGAAGCTTTTATTGGCGCCATCTACTTGGATCAAGGGTATAAGAAAACTTACCGGTTTATTGAAGAAAAAATAATCAATAAATGCATAGATATTGAAGAATTAGCCATAAAAGAAGTTAATTTCAAATCCAAATTGCTCGAATGGAGTCAAAAATGGAAAGTAGAAATGAAATTCAGTTTATTGGAAAATTATAAAGATAACGAACACAATCCTGTTTTCCAAAGCCAAGTATTTTTGAATGACGTATTAGCCGGAGTAGGTACCGGTTTTTCCAAAAAAGAATCTCACCAGCAAGCAGCTGACATGGCGCTGAAAAGAATCCGGACGGATAAGGATTTTGTGAATAAAGTTTTGGATGCGAACAAATAATTAGAACTTTCATAAGAAAAAATTGCTTATCTTTGCCCCAAAATTCATATAAAATCATGCTTACACTCAAAGTCATAACGGAAAATCCGCAGGAAGTAATTAGTAAACTGGCAAAAAAACATTACGATGCCAAAGTAATTATTAATGAAGTAATTGAAACCGACAAGAAGCGGAAAGTTTCACAGCAGCAATTGGATAACAATCTTTCCGAATTGAACAGGCTGTCGAAATCTATCGGACAATTGATGAAAGAAGGGAAAAAAGAAGCTGCCGAATCGGCTCGCACGCAGGTTGCAGATATAAAAGAGGGCAACAAGCAATTGGAAATCGACATGAAAGATGCCGAAAAACGTTTAATTGAATTGCTTTGTTTGATTCCTAATCTTCCGCACGACAGTGTTCCAGAAGGCAAAAGCGCTGAAGATAATGTAATAGAGAAAACAGGAGGCGTGATTCCGACTTTGTTTGAAGGAGCGCTCCCACATTGGGAATTAGCCAAAAAGTATGATTTGATTGATTTTGAATTGGGCGTGAAAATTACCGGCGCCGGTTTTCCTGTTTACAAAGATAAAGGCGCCCGTTTGCAACGCGCGTTGATTAATTTCTTTTTGGACAACGCACGCGAAGCCGGTTATACCGAAATTCAACCACCTTACGCGGTAAATGCCGATTCGGGTTACGGAACAGGTCAATTACCGGATAAAGAAGGACAAATGTATCATGTCGGATTAGACGATTTGTATTTGATTCCGACGGCGGAAGTTCCTGTTACCAATATTTATCGAGATGTAATTTTAGATGAAAAAGATTTACCGGTCAAAAATACGGCTTATTCGGCCTGTTTTCGTCGCGAAGCAGGTTCTTATGGAAAAGATGTGCGCGGATTAAACCGTTTGCATCAGTTCGATAAAGTGGAAATCGTCAGGATTGAAAAGCCTGAACGTTCCTACCAATCTCTGCAAGAAATGGTCGATTATGTTCAGACTTTGGTCGAAAAATTAGAATTACCATGGCGTATTTTGCGTCTTAGCGGAGGTGATATGAGTTTTACTTCCGCTTTAACATTTGATTTTGAGGTATTTTCGGCGGCACAGCAACGCTGGTTGGAAGTCAGTTCGGTTTCCAATTTCGAAAGTTACCAAGCCAACCGGTTGAAATGCCGTTATCGCAGCGAAGACAAGAAAATCCAACTGTGCCATACCTTGAACGGGAGTGCGCTTGCTTTGCCTCGCATTGTAGCGGCTTTGTTGGAGAACAACCAGACTCCGGATGGGATTTTGATACCGAAAGCTTTAGCGCCTTATACCCGGTTTGAACGGATATAGTTCATCTTGCGCGTCATTGCTTCGCCGCAAGCGGCTCGCAATGACGTGCAAAAGCATCTACTTCTGCATCGTCATCCCCAAATTATACATAATAAAAGCGTAAATATCTGCCGTTTCTTCAAGTTGTTTGGCAAGCGGTTTTCCGCCACCATGTCCCGCTTTCGTTTCAATGCGAATGAGCTTGGGCGCTTCGCCGGTGTCGGAAGCTTGTAAAGTAGCCATATATTTGAACGAATGAGCCGGCACAACGCGATCGTCATGGTCGGCTGTCGTTGCCAAAATAGCGGGATAGGGCGTTCCGTCGTTTTTAATATTGTGAATCGGGGAATATGCATACAGGTAACTGAACATTTCTTTGCTATCGGCGCTTGTTCCGTAATCGCTTGCCCAATTCCAACCGATGGTAAAGTTGTGATAACGAAGCATATCCATCACACCTACTTCGGGAATGGCTACCTTGAACAAATCGGGACGTTGATTGACGACAGCGCCTATCAATAAACCGCCGTTGGAACCTCCTACAATTGCGAGTTTTTCTTTATTGGTGTATTTGTTCTGAATCAAATATTCGGCAGCTGCGATAAAATCGTCAAAAACATTTTGCTTATTCAGTTTGGTACCGGCCCTATGCCAATCTTCACCGTATTCGCCGCCTCCACGCAAATTTGCCTGAGCATATATACCTCCATTTTCAAGAAACGGCAGACGGCTGGTCGAAAAGCCTGGATTCAGGCTGATATTGAAACCTCCATAACCGTAAAGGACAACTGGATTGGTTCCGTCTTTCTTCAATCCTTTTTTATAAGTGAGGAACATAGGAATTTTCGTTCCGTCCTTGCTGGGATAAAATACCTGTTCCGTCACGTAATCTTCGGGAGTAAAAGCGACTTTGGGCGCTAAATACAATTCCGATGTATTATTGTCCATATCGTATTTGAAAATCGTGGTAGGGTAAGTGAATGAATTAAAGGCGTAAAATGTTTCCTTATCGTCTTTGTTTCCGCTGAATCCTACCGATCCTAAAGTCGGTAATGCAATTTCATTCAATTGCTTACCGTCTAAATTGAAAAGGTAAGCATGATTTGATGCATCTTTATCATAGGTCAAAATTAAGTGTCCGCCGATAATTTGGGCGCCACTCAATACCGATTCGCCTTCAGGAACCAATTCTTTCCAATCGGCCAATTTTGGCTGGGCAATATCAGCTGTCATAATGCGGTACTTCGGCGCTTGATAGTTGGTATAAATGTAAATTTTATCTCCAATTACTTCTATAGGATAGTAAGTATATTCCATATCGCTCGTTAAGGCGATAATTGGAGCATTAGCTTTCTTCAAATCCCTGATAGATAGATTATTCCCGCTTTCGGCTCCCGATTCGAAGAAATATTGAACGCGCTCATCTTCGCTCACGTCGGTCGTATAAAACCGTTTGGGTTCTTTAGGGTTTTGGAAAACCAACACATCTTTCGATTGTGGTTCGCCTAATTTGTGATAATAGATTTTACAGTTTTCGTTCACATTGGAAAACTCTTTACCGGCTACCGGAGCGTCATAAGCGCTGTAGAAAAATCCGTCGCCTTTCCAACTTGCACCCGACAGTTTTGCCCAAAGGATGTGGTCGTCAAGCAGTTTCTTTGTAGCAAGATCCATGACATAGATTTCCCTCCAATCCGAACCGCTGCGCGAAATGGCGTATGCCAGATATTTTCCGTCATTGGAAATACTTGTTCCCACAAGCGCTACAGTTCCATCATCCGACAAAGTGTTCGGGTCTAACAAAACAGCCGCTTCGCCATTCAATGAATCTTTCATATACAAAACGTTTTGGTTTTGCAGACCTTCATTTTTCGAAAAATAATATTTTCCTTTCTTTTTCTGAGGAGCGCTTATGCGTTCGTAGTTTACCAAATCCGTCAAACGTTGTTTCAACTTGTTGCGAAAAGGGATTTTTGCTAAATATTTGTTGGTGACTTGATTCTCTGCTTTGACCCAAGCGGCTGTAGCTTGTGAAGTATCATTTTCGAGCCAGCGATAGGGATCGAGGACTTCCGTTCCGAAATAGTTATCTACTGTGTTGCCTTTTTCCGCTACTGGATAAGCCAACTTTGTTTTTGGTTGGCAAGCGCTTAAAATCATCATACTGCTTAATACTAAAATTACTTGTGCTTTCATATTTTAATATTTATTTTTGCTCCAAAGATAGGACTTTTTTTTCAATACAGCAACCTTCAAAATCATTGCACGTCATTGCGAGCCGTTTACGGCGAAGCAATCCAGTTTTGTTTATTTTCTGGATTGCTTCGGTCTATCGCCCTCGCAATGACGGGAATCTTTCATTAATTTGAAAACCTCAGCAATCCATCCTCCGCATCCACTACAATCGGTTTTCCGTGATTTATTTTTCTTGCCAAAATATCCTTCGACAGAGGATTCAAAACATGGCGTTGAATCACTCGTTTCACAGGGCGGGCGCCATACTGCGGGTCATAACCTTCTTCGGCAATCAAATCAACGGCTGCATCTGTAAATTGCAATTCTACGCCGTTTTCTGCCAATTGTTTTTTCACATTATTTAACTGCAATTGTACGATAGACCTGATTTCCGATTCATCCAAAGGTGCAAACATAATTGTTTCGTCAATCCGGTTCAAAAATTCGGGACGGATGGTTTTCTTAAGTAAATCCAGCACCTCGTTTTTGGTTTGTTCCATGATTTCTTCTTTTTCCTTTTGTCCTTTACCTTGCGCCTGTTCTATGTTTTCACGAATAATCTGTGACCCCATATTGGATGTCATGATAATAATTGTGTTTTTGAAATTGGCGGTTCGACCTTTGTTGTCGGTCAAACGGCCATCGTCAAGGACTTGCAACAGAACGTTAAACACATCGGGGTGCGCCTTTTCGATTTCATCAAATAAAACGACAGAATAAGGTTTGCGGCGCACGGCTTCGGTCAATTGTCCGCCTTCGTCGTAACCTACATAACCCGGAGGCGAACCGATTAAACGGGTAACCGTAAACTTTTCCTGATATTCGCTCATATCAATACGGGTCATCATGTTTTCATCGTCGAATAAATATTCGGCCAAAGCTTTTGCCAATTCGGTTTTTCCTACTCCGGTCGTTCCGAGAAAGATGAATGACCCAATAGGACGTTTGGGATCTTGCAAACCGGCGCGGCTCCGGCGAATGGCGTCGGAAACGGCAGCGATGGCTTCGTCTTGTCCCACAACTCTTTTGTGAAGCTCTTCTTCCAAGTGCAACAACTTATCTGATTCGCTTTGCAGCATTTTACCTACGGGGATTCCCGTCCAACGGGAAACGACTTCGGCAATATCGTCTGTATCTACTTCCTCTTTAATCATGGCATTACCGCCTTGCATCGTACTTAATTCCTGTTGAAACTTTTCGATTTCTTCTTCTTTTTGTCTCAGCAAGCCGTAACGAATTTCTGCTACTTTTCCGTAATCGCCTGCGCGTTCAGCAGTTTCGGCTTGGTATTTCAAGTCTTCGATGTCGATTTTGTTTTGCTGAATTTTGTTGATGATTTCCCGTTCCGATTCCCATTTGGCTTTCAATCGTTTTTCATCTTCCCGCAAATCGGCAATTTCCTTGTTCAAGGTCTCCATTTTATTACCGTTATTTTCACGTTTAATCGCTTCGCGTTCAATTTCCAATTGCGTAATTTTCCGGGTAATTTCGTCCAAAGCTTCGGGTACGGAATCGACCTGCATCCGCAGTCGGGCAGCTGCTTCGTCCATCAAGTCAATTGCTTTGTCGGGCAAATACCGGTCTGAAATATAGCGGGTGGAAAGCTGAACGGCAGCAATAATCGCATCGTCTTTGATACGGATTTTATGGTGATTTTCGTATTTCTCTTTTAATCCGCGAAGGATGGAAATGGCATCCACTTCGCTCGGTTCGTCAATCATTACCTGTTGGAAACGGCGCTCCAAAGCCTTATCTTTTTCAAAATACTTTTGGTATTCGTTCAAAGTAGTAGCTCCGATAGCGCGTAATTCGCCGCGCGCCAAAGCCGGTTTCAGAATATTGGCGGCATCCATTGCGCCTTCGCCGCCTCCGGCACCGACTAACGTATGGATTTCGTCGATAAATAGTATAATTTCTCCTTCCGAACCAATCACCTCATTGACAACCGATTTCAGCCGTTCTTCAAATTCGCCTTTGTATTTGGCGCCGGCAATTAATGCACCCATATCCAAAGAAAAGATTTGTTTGGATTTCAGGTTTTCGGGTACGTCGCCGCGGATAATACGGTGTGCCAAACCTTCGGCAATAGCGGTTTTACCAACGCCCGGTTCGCCGATTAATATCGGATTGTTTTTCGTCCGGCGACTCAATATTTGTAAGACGCGGCGAATCTCTTCATCCCGTCCGATGACAGGGTCTAATTTACCGGAACGCGCTCTTTCGTTCAGATTAATTGCATATTTTGACAGGGATTGATAAGTATCTTCCGCTGATTGGCTTGTTACGTTATTTCCTTTTCTTAATTCCTGAATGGCTGCTGTTAACTCTTTTTCAGTAACTCCGGCATTTTTCAACATTGTAGAAACGATACCTTTTTCCATAAATAAAGCCATGATAACCGGTTCGATGGAAACATATTGGTCGCCCATCTTCGAACTGATATCTACCGCTTTCTGTAAGACGGCATTTGTTTCACGGCTCAAAAAAGGTTCTCCGCCCGAAACTTTCGGGAGAGAATCGATTTCTTTATTCAAAATTATCGTAAATTGCTGAGAATTAACGCCCATTTTCTGGAATAAGAAATTAGTAATACTTTCCGCTTCATCCAGAATGGCTTTCATCAGGTGCACAGGCTCGATGGCTTGTTGATTTTTGCTGCGTGTCAGATCAATACTTTTCTGAACCACGTCTTGCGCTTTTATTGTAAAATTATTGAAATTCATATTTTTATTATATTATCCGTCATTGCGAGGAGGAACGACGAAGCAATCTCCATCACTTTTAGATTGCTTTGGACTATCGTCCTCGCAATGACGCACACCGCAAAAGACTTGCCAAATGAAAATACTGACAAAATGACAGGAGAAAATACTGTAAAATAGAACTATCGGTTTTAGACCCAAAATTTGATTTAACTTTCAAGCGCGTATTCGGCGAACACAGTCAATAGAACAAATACAAAAGTTGACAAATTTAACAAAGGAAGAAATAGAGGAAATAATTTGAATCCTTATCTAAAAATACTATCCTGATAATTGAGAAAAAAGGAGTTTTGATAGTAGAGCGATAGTAGAGCGATAGTAGAGCGATAGTAGAGGTGCGGACTTGGTACGGACTTTTTACGGGCAAGGCATCGCTCAAGAGGATGCGACAACCAGCCTATTTATGATATAAAATACAACAATTTATACAAAAGTTAAGGATTATTTTTGGAATATTTAAATGTTTCATTATCTTTGTTGCCAAATTTTAAATAAACAACTATTTATGTCCATCATGAAGAGACAATTACAGACAATCCTATTGACTTTTGCAGTCTTTTTTGCGCCATTTACGATGCGGGCAGACAATGCATTCTCGCTTGCTGTTGCTATTAACAACTTTACCGGCGGAGGCACAGGTTCGCTTTCTGCGACTCCAAGCCCAGATAGCGCTACCGTCACCGTAACAGGTTTGCTCACAGATGTAACCCAAACGCTTAATTTAGACATTGACGCAGGGGTAACGGTTGTATGGCAAGCAACCATTACTATGGAGTACTCTTCCCGTCTTGCTACGTTGATTAGTCTGACAGGTTTTGGTAAATTGGACGTAGCAACAGATGGATCTATCATATCACACAACAGTGTTTATGCCATCACATCAAAAGGCGAAACAACCATTACCGTCAGCGGCGGCACAGTCAGCGCTTCTGATAACGTGGAAACCGGAACCATTGCTGCATTAGCTATTTATTCGAATGGTTCAGAAAATGTTCCAAATGCCACCATAACTGTCAGCGGTACAGGTAAAGTGCAAGGCACTGCCGGCGCTATCGTTAATTACGGTAACGTGGTAGTAGAGGATAAGGCTCAAGTTACATCCCTTCATCAAACTATTTTTGCCTGGGGTTCCGGTTCTACAGTAACGGTCAATGGCGGATTGGTTTTTTCTTCACGTGCTACCAATATAACAGGAGGATATGATTACGTCATTATTGCATATTCCGGTTTTACCGGCGCTACCGGCACAGGAGTAGTTATTGCCTGGAATTCAGCGGCTGGTCGCACAAACTACACCCAAGGCAAGTCCGATGACATTTTCTTATCGCCGGAAACTGCCACTGCCGTATGGAGCAAAACCGATGCAGGCAGCGGCATCTCTTATGCCAACGGCAAGAATACGGGATTTATTCCGCTGAATGTAACCGTTGTTTCTTCCGATTGCTATGTGCTGAGCGTTGAGTCTCCCTCCGGCGCAGCCTTTTCCGGTCAAACCATTACGGCAAATGTTGCAAGCAATGTTACAAGCCAACCGGTATCGGTTACGGTGAGTCCGGGTGCAAGCTGGAAACTGTTCAGCGATGCTGCTTGTACCAATGAGATTACAAACAAAACGATGGCGCTTTCGACGGGCAAAAATACCGCCTATCTCCAAGTTACCGCCGAAGATGGCGTAGCCACCTTAATCTATACGGTTACCATAACCCGCGAAGCGGCTATATATTCTGTTGCTACCATAATTCCTGCCAACGGTACTATTTCGTCAAGTTCTTCCGGCGCTGAAGAAGGCACAATTATTACACTGACCGCTACGCCCGACACGGACTATGAATTGGCAACTATTTCAGCCTATAAAACCGGAGATGAGACAACTGCAGTTTCACTTACCGGCACAGGCAATACCCGCACATTTACGATGCCTGCATTCAATGTAACGGTGACGGCAAGTTTCCAAAAATCAAGTAACCGGAAGGATATTGAAACCGCTCAAACAGCTATTGAAGGAGCAAGCTATACTGTTGAACAAACCGTAGCAAATACGGAAACCGGCTTAAACGCTTGGCTTGTTTCTAAAATCAATCCGTTGATTGCTACAACCGGGGTTACGATTACGGCTTCCAATATTACGATCGTCAGTTTTACGCCGGCGAATGCAGGCGCTTCCGGTAATCCGGCCGGAACAAACGGCCGCTTTTCGTTTACCGTATCGCTGACGAAAGGGACAAGCAGTCTGACCACGGCAAGCATTCCGGGCACAATTACCGCAACGCCTTATACGCCGCCAGCCACATATACTGTTACCGTCGCCTCGTCAGCAAACGGTAATGTGTCGGCGAATACCAATTCCGGCGCTGAAGGAGCAATCGTTACATTGACCGTCACTGCCGACCCGAATTATGAATTAGAGACTATTTCAGCCTATAAAACCGGAGACAAAGCTACTACTGTTTCACTTACCGGCACAGGTAATACCCGCACATTTACGATGCCTGCATTCAATGTAACGGTGACGGCAAGTTTCAAACTTTCTGTTTCAATAATTTCCGTAACTTCCGTCACGCTCGACGCTGTTTCCGTTGAATTAACACCCGGCGAAAAAGTACAACTGACCGCTACGGTTGAACCAAGCAATGCAACGAATCAAAACGTAAGGTGGAGCAGCAGCAACGAATCGGTTGCCAAAGTTTCCAATACAGGCTTGATTACTGCTGTCGGCGAAGGAACGGCAAAAATTACCGCTACCACTGTAGATGGTAGTTTTACGGCTTCATGCGACGTTACGGTAACTGCTTTCATTCAGCCTACTACTTACACTGTTACAGCCGCAGTGAACAGAAACGTTTTTTCATCCGCGGACAATATTACGATCACAGGTAAAGCGACTTACGATAACAACACCATTGCCAAAAATGTGGATGTAACCGTATGTGTTGAGGTTTTAGGCTACAAGCGTATTTTGACGGCAAAAACGAATGCGTCGGGAGAGTATCAGGTAATTTTCACGCCTCAGAATGGAGAAGCCGGACATTACACCGTGAGCGCTTATAGTCCGACGAATGTATCCACACAAGTTCAGGCGGAATTTGATATTCTCGGTATGAAATTAGCTTCTACCGATTGGATTTTATGGGAAGTGGAGCAGGGTGCTCCGGCAACCGGAAGCATCACGATAATGAACCGTTCATCCGTAGCGATTAAAAATATCCGGGTTGAAACGGTTTCAGGATTACCTAATGCGACGTTCTCGTTCGACAATATTACAACCTTACGGGGCTCCGGCACGGCTCAACTAAATTATACGGTGACAGGAACCGGCGTGACAACCACCGGCAACTGGGAAGAAATCAAATTGCGGGCAGTCAGCAGCGAAGGAGTCAGCGTCAATTTCAGCGTGTGGTTCTATTGCAAGCGGGCAAAGGGTATCTTAGATACTGATCCTGTATCGTTAAACACAACCATGACGAAGGGGAAATCCAAAATCGTGGAGTTTAACCTGATAAATAACGGAAACGGCGAAACCGGAAAAATCAATGTATCGCTTCCGCAGACCGACTGGATGGAATTAGTCAATGAAAATCCCATTCCATCGTTGGCTGCAAACAATACGACGCGTATTTCGCTGCGCCTGACGCCAAACGACAATACGCCTTTGACCGTACCCATCACCGGAACCATTGGAATCAATTGTGAAAATGGGAGCAGCGTCAGCCTGCCGTTTACAGTTAAAGCCGTGTCGGAAAGTACTGGAAACCTGACGGTGGATGTAGTGGACGAATATTATTACAATACAACCCAAGCGCCACATTTAGCGAACGCCCGTGTGAAAGTGACGGATCCGTATTCGTTTGTAGTCGTAGCGGAAGGAACTACCGACAATAACGGTATTTTTTCCGCGCCCAATTTACCGGAAGGTTACTACACGCTCTTTATTGAAGCCGATAAACACGAAAGTTATCGAAGAAACAATATTCTGATTGAGGCTGGGCAAACGTTTTCTGAACAAATATTTATTTCATTCAGGGCGATAACTTATTCGTGGAAGGTAGCGCCCACGGAAATTCAGGACCGGTATGATATAACGCTGGTAAGTACTTTTGAAACGAGTGTGCCGGCGCCGGTGGTAGTAGTTAGTTTGCCTGAAGATTTAACTTTGGAAGATCAAGTTTTCCCTGTTGTGGTTACTAATAAAGGATTGATTGCTGCAAAGGGTTTAACTTTGAATATGCCTAAAGCGGAAGGTGTAGAATTGGAATTACTTTCGGAGGCTTCACTTCCTGCTTTAGAAGCTCAGCAAAGTCATACATTTTATGTTCGTATGAAAGTTTTGAATGATTCACAAGAAAATTCTGCATTAAAAAGTAGTAAAGAAGCAAGGGTTCCTTGTTTTATAATAGGATTACAAGCTTTATACTATTATATTTGTGGAGGGTATGATCAATTTCGGGACGCATGGGCGCAAAGAGGATGGGGGAATTGTATGTCGAGTAATTTTGACTTTGGAATCGGAGGAGGACCCGGTGGGGGAGGAGGACCCGGTGGTTTTGGCGGTGGTGATGGACCTAGTGATGGCGGAACAATCAATCCACAAATTTTACAATTCATAAAAAACGTCATTTGTGAGCCTTGTTATCTAAAAACATTTAAAACAGGACTTGATTGTATTGTGGGGGGAGTTGGTTGTGCCAATGCCGCTACCGTTAAAATTCCTATAGTAGGAGCATTTACTTGTGCATATGGTTTTATAAGCGGATGTGTTTTGGATAACTCTCCTACTCCTAGTGTTAGTTGTATATTGAATGTTGCTTCTTGCAGTTCTAATCCAATAGTAAGTTGTAGCGCTTCATTATTGGGTTGTTCATTGGGTATCTGTAATCTTGTAAGAGACTGCCCGGATTTCATTAATTATCCTTCAGTTATGAAAAATGTGTGCAATCTAATCCCCTCTTGGATAAGAAGTGATAATGGGTCTAACTTACAAATGTTACCAAAAAATGTAGAAAATTTTCTACTTGCCCTCTACACCACAGAGGACGCTTATATTGCGTATATATCAATTCTAAAAGAGATATTTGGTGAAGAATGCTGGTTGAATGTGGAAAATTCGGAATGGGAGAATTTTTATAATTACTTACAAGGTAATAAGAATAGTGATGGATTAATAATCATTAAAGAAAACATCTATGCTCAAAAGCCGTCAAACATCACCAATGAACAAGTCAATCGTTTGGTTGAAAGGTTGAACAATAACACATTAATAGAGAAAGGCGAAACTGTTCAGAACGAAAATATTATAAATACCGAATTGTTGGATGAATATTGGAAAACAATGAAAGATGCCAATGAAACGGCGCTATCATTGGGTTATGAATCTGTGTCGGATATGTATGATAAAGAAATGGAAATGATGCAGGAATATTTGAAAAATGAAGAAAGAAACTCCGTCTGCGCCTCCATTTCCCTCCAATTCTCCCAAACCCTTACCATGACCCGTGAAGCCTTCCGCGGCACTTTAACCTTGCACAACGGAAACGAAACCGATGCAATGAAGAATGTTTCATTGAACTTGGTTATCAAAGACGAGAATGGGGTTAGTTGCAATAATCTATTTCAAATAGAAACTGAAAAATTATCTACGCTGACGGGAATTGATGGAAACGGAATGTTGGATGCCAATTCCGACGGCACGGCTACCATACTCTTTATCCCTACCGTAAATGCAGCGCCGACGGTAAGTAAAACTTATTCTTTCGGCGGTACGTTGTCCTATTTGGACCCGTTCTCCGGTACGCAAGTGACGGTCGATTTATTCCCTGTGGCTTTGGAAGTTCAGCCAAGCCCCTATTTGCGTCTTGATTATTTCATGCAACGCGACATATTGGGCGACGACCCGTTGACAGCGCCGGTAGAACCAAGTATTCCTGCCGAATTAGCCGTAATGATTAATAACGAAGGATATGGAACCGCTAAAAACCTTTCTATTCAAAGCGCTCAACCAAAAATTATTGATAACGAAAAAGGCTTGTTGATTAACTTCAACATCATTGGTTCCAATCTGAATGGTCAAAAACGCCAATTGGGACTGACGGATATTAATTTAGGCGATTTGGCCGGCCGTTCGCAAGCGGTAGGTCAATGGTGGTTTACGAGCAGTCTGTTGGGTCATTTCACTTCCTATCAATCTAAAGTAAGACATTTGGACAGCAGGGGAAATCCTGATTTAAGTCTGGTGGATACCGTCGTAATCCATGAATTGATACGTTCCATAACCGCTTACGGAAATTTGGACGATGGCATATCCGATTTCTTAGTCAACGATATTCCTGATTCGCATGACTATCCCGATGCCATTTATTTTTCCAATGCCACAAAAACCAAAGTCGTTTTGGCCGATACTGCTTTTACGGATGGCATTGTATCAGAAGTAAATCCTGTCGTTAATCTTTCTGTAATGTCATCCAATAAAGGATGGAATTACGCAAGAATTGACGATCCCGGTCAAGGAAGATTCCGCCTTATAAGTATTAAGAGAGAAGATAATCAGGAAATTCCCATAACGAACTGTTGGCAAACGGCATGTACTTTACCGGACGGCAGAGAGCCAATATATGAAAACAAATTGCATTTCGTAGATACATTCTCTGTTGCGGGTTTGGTCAATTATACTTTGGTATTTGAAAAGATGAATGATCATCCGCTGCAAGTGGATAGTATTTCCGGAGTTCCTGCCGCGCCTGTTAATCACCCGTTAGAAAACGTGACGGTACATTTTAACAAACCGGTATATCAACCGACGTTAACTTGGCAAAACTTGGAATTACACTTTCAAGGCGGAAGCAATAGTATAGATTCTACTGTTACCATCACTAAAATCGACGACACCGCTTATTCCGTAAATTTTGCAAAAAAGACGCAAGCTGCCGGATATTATACGTTTACGGTAAATACCAATGAAATTTATGATACGGACAATCTTCCGGGAGAATTGGGCAAGCAAGTGAGTTGGATACAGCAAATTCCTCCCATCGATACGGTAATCGTTCAAACCATTTATGAAGGCGGGTCCTATAATTATAATGGTAAAATATTGACCGAAGGCGGCGTGTATCAGGACACGATAAAAACATCGAACGGTTCGGACAGCATTGTTCAAATCGTAATAATTGTGAACTCCATTCCAACGACTCAGCTGTCGAAACAAATCTGTCACGGAGAAAGTTATTCTTTTTATGGTGACAATCTGACTGTTTCAGGCGCTTATAAACATATTCTGCAATCTGTTCATGGATGCGATAGTATAATTTTGCTTAATTTGACCGTTTTTCCGGAAGTGAAAGTCGATTTGGGCGCCGACAAAACTGTCCCTGTAAACGGGAAAATAGAATTAGATGCAGGTGAAGGATTTGCGAGTTATTTGTGGAGTACGGGCGCAACGACTCAAACGGAAACTTTTACAAATGACGGCGGAGAAAAAACGGAAACTGTCTGGGTGAGAGTTCGTAATGGACTTTGCGTTGCAAGCGATACAATCCAAATCTCATTTAAAGCGGGTATGGCATTAGAAGAAATAAAGACTTCTTCGTTCAAATTATATCCGAATCCTACACGAGGACAGTTTACGATTGCTTTTGATCAACCCGGAAAGCGAGATGTCAAGATATTCACGTTGACCGGTCAAGTAGTCTATCACAATATTCATGAGGAAAAAGATGTTGCATTGAATTTATCGACAATTAAAGACGGACTCTATATTGTGGTTGTTGAAAATAATGAACGGGGTAAGTTGATATTACGCAAATAATTTGAAAATGCAGGTACATTTGTAAAATCCAATATTTCACACTAAATTTGCAGCGATTTTAAGAAAATAATTATATGTCAAACATTAAATGTGTGGGATTGCTCACCTCAGGAGGTGATGCTCCCGGTATGAACGCTGCTATCCGGTCGGTAACCAGAACCGCAATATACAACGGTCTGGATGTCAAAGGTATATACAGAGGATACAAGGGCTTGATAACCGATGAAATTCTTCCTTTTATGACGAACAACGTAAGTAATATCATACAACAAGGCGGAACCATTCTAAAAACTGCCCGCTGTGATGAATTTCGAGAACCTGAAGGACGCAAAGCCGCTTATGAAGTCCTCAAAAAAGAGGAAATCGATGCTTTGGTGGTTATCGGAGGAGACGGTTCGTTGAGCGGTGCGCATATCTTTGCACAGGAATATGATGTTCCGGTTGTCGGCTTGCCGGGAACCATCGACAATGATCTTTTCGGTACGGATATAACCATCGGTTACGACACGGCGCTGAATACCATAATGCAAGCGGTGGATAAAATCCGAGATACGGCTACTTCGCACGAACGGCTGTTTTTTATCGAAGTGATGGGACGCGACGCAGGTTTCCTCGCATTAAACGGAGCTGTCGCTTCAGGAGCGGAAGCGGCTATCATTCCGGAGATATGGACGGAAGTCGATCAATTGGAAGAACTGATTAAGAGCGGATTCCGCAAAACCAAAAACAGTAGCATCGTTTTGGTAGCCGAAAGTGAAATCACCGGAGGCGCTATCGGTATGGCAGAAAGGGTGAAAAAGGAGTATCCGCAGTATGATGTCAGGGTTACCATTCTGGGACACATCCAGCGAGGAGGGTCTCCGACCGCTTCCGACCGGATTTTAGCGAGCCGCATGGGTGAAGCTGCCATCAATGCTTTGATGGAAGACCAGCGAAATGTGATGATGGGTATAGATGATGACGTTATTGTTTATGTTCCTTTTTCCAAAGCAGTTAAGAAAAATAAACCGATCAACAGGGATTTGTTGAATACTTTGCGGATTTTGTCGATATAGTGTATCCGTCATTGCTTCGCCGCAGGCGGCTCGCAATGACGGATACACAATTAATCATTCCAAATAGAGATAATCATAGTGTATTACCGGCTTGTTTCCTTTCCGGCCGGTTAATTCCCGTGTTTTCTCGCTGTCGTAACTTGCTTTTCCAACGCCGATTACCCGTCCTTTATCGTCGATGATACGAACAATATCGTCTTTCTCAAAAGCGCCTTTAACCGAAACGACGCCGACGGGTAGGAGAGAGATGGCTTTTTCTCCGGTTAATGCTTTAGCGGCATTGGCATTGATGTGAATTTCTCCTTTCGCAAAACTGTCCGAATGGGCAATCCATTTTTTAATTCCCGAAGAGGCTTTATCGGAAGGAACAAAGCGGGTATAAACAATATCCGGATCTTTTCGTATTATACGGGGAAGTATCTTTTCGGTTTTTCCGTTGGCGATAATCACTTCGATGCCTTCATTGGCAACTTTGCGGGCTATCCGGTATTTGGTTGCCATGCCCCCTCGTCCGAAAATGGATTTGGATGTATGGATATATTCCGTAATGTCATTGTCCAAAGGTATCTCGCGGATGACTTTGGCGTCCGGATCGGTTGGTAAGCCGGTATAAATTCCGTCGATATTACTCAGGATAATCAAAGCATCGGCATCCATCATGGCGGCAATCATTCCGGAAAGTTCGTCATTATCGGTAAACATTAATTCCGTTACGGAAGTTGTATCATTCTCATTCATAATAGGAATGACTTTGTTTTCCAACATGACGCTTATGCAGTTTCTCTGATTTAGATAGTGATTTCGCGTACCCAGACTTTCTTTGGTGGTAAGCACTTGACCGCAAGTAATCCCGTGTTCGCGGAAAAAATCGTAGTAGCGGTTAATCAATTTGACTTGCCCTACAGCCGAATACAACTGTCGAGCGGAAACGTCGTCCAATTTGTTTTTTGCTTTGACTTCACTTTTTCCGGAGGCTACGGCTCCTGAAGAAATAAAAATTATTTCCAAACCATTCCGGTGCAGTTCTGCAATCTGATCGACTAATGCCGACATTCGCGTTACGTCCAACGAACCATCTTCCCGACTTAACACGTTACTTCCTACTTTTATAGCTATTCTTTTCAACTTATATATATTTTTAACAATTAACTCTTTCCGTTTATCATTCAACAGATTATGTGAATAATTTCGGCAAAGATATAATAAAAATCGGACATTCCGGATGAATTTTCATAAAAAATATTTGTCCGGTTCAATTATTATGCCTATATTTGCATATAACAAAGCCGCATATTGTCGATTGGAAAACTCATCAAAAAATTAGACAATTCCGAGACAATTTTTGCCGGGAATGGCGGGCCGCATCCTTCGGGATTGCTTTCGGGCACGGCGGATTACAAATACGGTAAAAAGCTCAAAGCGTGTTATACGGAGTTTTGTTTACATCCACAGTGCGGCTTTTTTTATATTTTTACCTGTGAAACGATTTATTTTCTTCGGGTTATTATTATTTTTCCCTTTTTTTATGCAATCGCAGACTAAAGATGATTTGCAAGTTAGTCTATTAACCGTTAAGCCTCGTCCTAATGCGGTGTGGACAATATTCGGGCATACGGCTTTGCGTTTGTACGATCCTTCCCGGTCTATTGATATGGTTTTGAATTGGGGAACTTTCGATTTTGAACAGCCGAATTTCATAGTTAATTTTGTCTTGGGAAAGACGGATTATTTTTTGAGCGCTTCAACTACTCAAGATTTTTTGTACGAATATGAATATGGAAATTCTACGGTCATCGAACAGGTTTTATATATCCCCGACAGTCTGAAAATGCCTTTGTTGCAAGCTATGGAAACCAATCTTCAACCCAAAAATATTGGATACCGTTATAATATTTTTTTTGATAATTGTACGACTCGCGCCCGGGATATTATTGAAGAATTTTGTGGAGGAAAATGGATTTATCCAATTCAAAATGAATCGGTTACCATAAGGGAATTAATGCACAGCTATACGAAACCTTATCCATGGTTGGAATTTGGAATTGATTTTATAATCGGTAGCGGAGCTGATTCCTTGATTTCCCAGCGTACTGAAATGTATTTGCCGGAAAAGTTGATGGCTATTTTAGACCGGTCGGTTGTCGGAACTTCCGACGGCACGGAACATCAGATGGTTCTCTCATCAAAAAATATACTGCAATCGAATAATGACGTAAATGAAAAAGCCGGTTCTTTTTATATTAAACCCATTGTTGTAACAGTTATTTTATTCCTTATATATTTGTCTCTTATTATCATTGCCTACCGGAAAAAACGTAATTTCCGGCTGCTTTTTGCTTTTGCATTTTTGATTGCCGGACTTGGCGGCTGCCTAATTGCCGAACTCGTCTTTTTCTCGTTACACCCTTGTACTTCGCCCAATTGGAATATTGTTTGGATACATCCGTTGCAGCTGTTTGCTTCTGTGGGATTTCTGATTAAGAAATATTATAAGGTGTTTCGTTGGTATCATGCCGTAAATTTTGTACTTTTGTCTTGTTTTTTGGTAGCTTGGCATTGGATTCCGCAAGGATTGAATGTGGCTGCTATCCCGCTTACCGGTTGTTTATGGTTGATTTCGGGATACCAATGTATGTTTTTGCAAAGAAAAAATGTTGAGAATAAAAGGTAATTTACAATGGCTCACTTCCTTGCTTGCTGTTTTGACGGTGGCAGGAGTTCGTGCGCAACAAACATCTGAACCTCCCAAATTGGTAATTAGTATTGTAATCGACCAATTGCGAGGTGATTACCTGCAATATTTTAGTCCGACTTTCGGCGAGAAAGGCTTTAAACGCTTGATGAACGAAGGTTTGGTTTATCGCAGGGTAAATTTTGGCTTTCCTAATGTCGGTAGAGCTTCTTCTTTAGCGACCATTTACACAGGTACTTATCCGTATTTTCATGGAATTATCGCCGACAAAAAAATAGATTTTGAATCTCTCCGCGAGGTTTCTATTCTTTTCGACAATGCTTATCTTGGAAATTACACTACCGATCGATTTTCGCCTTTGGCTTTATTAAGTTCCACAATAGGTGATGAATTGAAAGTAGAAACAGGTGGAGTATCAAATGTTTATGCGATTGCTCCAGATCCTGAAGAGGCAATTTTATCGGCAGGAAGATATGCCGATGCGGCTTTTTGGTTGGACGATTACAATGGGAATTGGGCGACTACGACTTATTACAAAAACATTCCTTGGTACGTCGATCGTTACAATTCGTCGCAAGCGCCTGCCAATAATCCTGAAAGGGTTTGGACGCCGGCTTTGGTCTCTTATGCAGGTTTTCCTTCTTCTAAAGATAATATTTCTTTCAAATATACAATTTCCAAAAATGATAAAGATAAATTCTTGAAATTCAAGCAGACACCTTTTATCAATACGGAGATTACCAATTTGGCGGCTGTTTTCTTCGAATATGCTGATTTCGGGAAACGGAATTATCCCGATCTTTTTTCAATTACGTATTATGCAGGAGATTACAAGTCAAATACTTCCGGTCAATTCGGATGGGAAATTCAAGATACGTATTATCGTTTGGATAAGGAAATAGAAAGACTGTTGGATTTAGCGGACAAAAGGGTAGGGCTTAAAAATGTTTTGGTGGCGCTAACTTCCACCGGTTATTATGATTACAAAGTTCCTGCATCGGAAACCTATAAACCGTTCGGAGAGTTTTATCCGGAACGTTGCACGTCTTTATTGAACATGTATCTGGCTGCCGTTTACGGTCCCGGCGATTGGGTAAAAGGCTATTACAATGAACAGATTTACCTGAACAAAAAAACAGTTGAGGACAAAAAAGTAGATTGGAACGAAATCTTACATAAAACAGCCGATTTTGTATCTCAATTTAGCGGAGTTCAGGAGGTTACAACTGCTGCACAATGGTATGTCGATGATACGGGGCGGGCAAGCGATTTTCGCCGTGGCATGAATAAAAAATTCAGCGGCGATTTGTTTATCGAATTACAGCCGGGTTGGGTGGTAGTTCATGAAAAACCAGCCAATAATTCGGATTACCGGCAAAGCAATTCTGTCCTTTCTCCATTATTCTTTTGGGGAGTAAATATAAAAAAGGGAGATGTTTACAGGGAAATCAAGGCGACGGAAATTGCTCCGAGTCTGGCGTTTATCATGCGGATTCGGCCGCCCAATGCTTCCCGGGAGGCGCCTTTGGAGGAAGTGATTAAATAGCACCTCTCCCCCCGCCCTCTCCACAGGAGAGGGAGCTCCTCGAGGCTGTCTCAAATGCCTGTCATGGCGGGCTTGACCCGCCATCTCTTGAAAATCAATTACTGACTATCAGGGGATTGCGGGTCTCCGCTACGCTACGCCCGCAATGACAAGACACTTTTAAGACAACTTCTTGGGGGAGAGGTGAGAGATTGCTTCGCCGCAAGCGGCTCGCAATGACGAACAAGATAATAATAAATAAAAAAAGAATATAAAACTATGAGTTTCAACGATATTTTATCAATGTTTTTTGGGAATAAAGCCCAACGCGACTTGAGGGAAATCTCTCCTTATGTGGAGAAGATTAAAGCTGTCTATCCCAGCATCGAAGCGCTTTCGAATGACGAATTACGCGCTCGGACAGATGTAATTAAACAAAAAATTGATGATTCTGTTAAAGCAGAAAAAGATCAAATTGTCGAATTAAAAATAAAAATCGAAACGCTCGAACTGGAAGAACGCGAAGCGGTTTGGGCGGAGATCGATAAGATAGAAAAAGATATTTTGGTTTTGCAGGAAAAAGTTTTGGACGAAGTGATGCCCGAAGTTTTTGCCATTGTCAAAGATACGGCTCGCCGCTTAAAGGAAAACGAACAAACGGTTGTCACTGCAAACGATTTCGACCGGCAATTGGCTGTAACGCACGACTTCGTGAGTATTGACGGGGACAAAGCGATATATTACAATCATTGGAATGCCGGCGGAAACGAAATCGTTTGGGACATGGTGCATTATGATGTTCAGTTGTTTGGTGGTGTCGTTTTGCACAATTTCAGTTCCAAGAAATACGAAAAAGATACGGAAGATCCCAAACTCAGCAAGAGGGTGCGCGGATACATTGCGGAAATGGCTACCGGTGAAGGAAAAACCTTAGTGGCAACTTTGCCCGTTTTCCTGAATGCGATGACTCACAACGGGGTTCATGTCGTTACGGTCAATGATTATTTGTCGAAACGTGACTCGGAATGGATGGGACCGTTGTATATGTTCCACGGTTTGTCGGTGGATTGTATCGATAAACATCAACCGAACTCCGATGCCCGCCGCAAAGCTTACGAAGCGGATATTACTTTCGGAACAAATAATGAATTTGGTTTCGATTATCTGCGTGATAATATGGCGATTAGCCCTAAAGATTTGGTACAGCGGAAACACAATTACGCGATTGTGGACGAAGTGGACTCGGTATTAATCGACGATGCCCGTACTCCTTTAATTATATCCGGTCCGGTTCCAAAAGGTGAAGATCAATTATATAATGAATATCGCAGCAGGGTGGAAAATTTGGTTTCCGTACAAAGAAGCATGACAACCAAGTTATTAACCGATGCGAAACAAAAATTAAATTCTTCCAACCAAAAGGAAAATGATGAAGGAAATGTATTGCTCTATCGTTCTTTCAAAGGAATGCCCAAGAATAAAGCTTTGATTAAGTTTTTGAGCGAACCGGGCGTAAAAGCTGGTATGCTGAAAACCGAAGAGTTTTACATGCAACAGCAAAACCGTGAAATGCACATTATTACCGATCCTTTGTATTTTGTCATCGACGAAAAAAACAATACCATCGAATTGACAGACAAAGGAATAGATTTCTTAACAGGAAATTCTGATGACCCGCAATTTTTTGTTTTGCCCGATATTGGTATTCAACTGGCGCAAATCGAACATGAAGGCGGTACGGACGAGGAAAAACAAACGAAAAAAGATGAATTGTTGCAAAGCTACGCCATCAAATCGGAACGTGTACACACCATCAACCAGTTGTTGAAAGCCTACTGTTTGTTTGATAGAGACGACGAATATGTGGTCATTGATAATAAGGTAAAAATCGTTGATGAACAAACGGGTCGTATCATGGAAGGCCGGCGTTATTCCGACGGATTGCATCAGGCTATCGAAGCGAAGGAACGGGTAGAGGTAGAAGCGGCTACTCAAACTTTTGCCACGATTACTTTGCAAAATTACTTCCGTATGTATCATAAATTAGCCGGTATGACAGGTACAGCCGAAACGGAAGCCGGTGAATTTTGGGATATTTACAAATTGGATGTGGTGGTTATTCCGACCAATCGTCCGGTGATCCGGAACGATATGAACGACCGGATTTACAAGACGGCTCGGGAAAAATATGCCGCAGTCATTGAAGAAATTGTGAAAATGCGGGACGAAGGTCGTCCGGTGTTGGTTGGTACAACTTCGGTAGAAATTTCGGAATTGTTGAGCCGAATGCTCACCATGCGGAAAATTTCCCACAACGTTTTGAATGCCAAGTTGCACCAAAAAGAAGCAGAAATCGTTGCGCAAGCCGGTCAAACGGGAACAGTTACGATTGCTACAAACATGGCCGGTCGTGGTACGGACATTAAACTTTCCCAGGCTGTGAGAGAAGCCGGAGGTTTGGCGATTATCGGTACTGCTCGTCACGATTCGCGACGGGTTGATCGCCAGTTGCGAGGCCGTTCAGGTCGTCAGGGAGACCCGGGTTCGTCGGTGTTCTTCATTTCGCTGGAAGACGATTTGATGCGACTGTTTGCTACCGAACGTATTGCCGGAATGATGGACAGAATGGGCTTCAAAGAAGGCGAGGTTTTGGAACACAAATGGTTGAGCAAAACGGTAGAACGCGCACAGAAAAAAGTAGAAGAAAATAACTTTGGCATCCGTAAACGTTTGTTGGAATATGACGACGTGATGAATTCGCAGCGCGAAGTCGTCTATACCCGCCGTCGCCACGCTTTGATGGGCGAACGTATCGGTTTGGATGTCTTGAATGTGATTTACGACACTTCTGCTGCAATTTGTGAACAATATATTGATTCATTGGATTATGAAGGTCTCAAAATGGAATTGTTCAAAGTTTTGGCAATTGAAGTTCCATTTTCGGAAGATGAATTTAAAAGAATGAAGCCGGAAGCTGTGGCTGACAAAGTTTTTGATATCGCGCTTGAAAGTTTCAAACGAAAATCCGAAAGAATGGCGCAGGTTGCCAATCCGGTGATTAAACAAGTTTACGAAGAACAGGGCGACCGTTATGAAAATATTGTGGTTCCGGTAACGGACGGTAAACGGCTTTACAACATTCAGTGTAATCTCAAAGCAGCTTATGAATCAGGGTCTAAAGAAATTGTGACCTCTTTCGAAAAAGCCATTATGCTTCATTCAATCGACGAAGGATGGAAAGAGCATTTGCGGGATATGGACGATTTGCGTCAATCGGTACAAAATGCGAGCTACGAAAATAAAGATCCGCTGTTGATTTATAAGTTGGAATCCTTTGATTTGTTCAAGAATATGGTCGATGAGATGAACCGCAAATCGGTTACGATTTTGATGCGTGGACAAATCCCGGTGCGTGAACCGGAACAGGTTCGTCAAGCGGCTCCCGAACGCAAAACGGATTACAGCAAATACCGTACCCAAAAAGACGACATCGAAGAAAGCCGTCAGCGACAGCGAGCCGTAGCTTCCCGCGATACCCGCGAACAACAGATAACTGCGCCGGTTCGCGCTGAAAAAACAGTGGGGAGAAACGATCCTTGTCCTTGCGGCAGCGGGAAGAAATATAAGAATTGCTGCGGGCGGGCTTGACTTTTCCCGTCATTTGCGAGGGCGTAGCCCGAAGCAATCTACCCCCTCTAACTCCCCCAAAGGAGGAGAATAGCTCCCCTCTCTTTTTGGGATGGGAGGTGGGGAGAGGTAGGTTGCTTCGCCGCAAGCGGCTCGCAATGACGACGCTATTTCTTAATCCGTAAAGTAAAAAACATTGCAATCAGCAAAAATACACCCGACAATACCAACATATACACCGATTGCAAATGAAATACATATTTAAGCACAAATCCGCTGAATAGTGCATTCACAATTTGTGGAATGGTGATGAAGAAGTTGAAAATCCCCATATAAACTCCTACTTTTCCCACAGGTAAAGAAGGGGCTAATATCGCGTAGGGCATTGCCAGAATACTTGCCCATGCAATACCGACTCCAATCATAGAAAGAATAAGCCATCGAGAATCAGGCATTAATAAAATACTTATCAATCCGATGGCGCCGATAGTCAGATTGATGGCATGCGTTTTACGGCGTCCTATATTTTTAGCAATGGGTATAAGCAGCAAAGCGACCACCATAGCAACAAAATTGTAAACTCCAAACAGGATGCCAACCCAATCGCCCGCTTGCTGATAAAGTTCGGAGTGAGCGTCTGTGGTATTGTAAAAATGTTGCGCCACAGCCGGCGTGGTATAAACCCACATTCCGAAAAGCCCTATCCACGAAAAGAATTGTACCCAAGCCAATTGACGCATGGTTTTGGGCATCTGCTTGAAACTGACGAAAATATCCGACAATCCTTTGGTTGCTTCTTCTATCTTTTTAGTCTCCGGATGAAATTTCTCCATTTGTTCCGGAGAATATTCTTTGGTTGAAATGACTGTCCACAAAATGGAAATAATCAACACTGCAGCTCCCGTAATAAACGAAATAACCAAGTTCATCGGTACGCCGCCTGCAGTAACGCCTTGTCCGATTCCAAACCAATTCAGCAACAAGTATGGCAACAACGAACCGATTACAGCTCCAATTCCGATCAAAAGCGTTTGAACGGAAAACCCGGTAGTGCTTTGTTGTTCGGGCAACATGTCGGCTACCAAAGCGCGAAACGGCTCCATCGCCACATTAATAGAAGCATCCATGAACATCAACATGCCGGCGCCAATCAATACCGGCGGCAAAAAGGCGGCAAACATAGCAGAGTTGGGCATCAAAATCAGCGCACAGGCCGTAAGCAATGCCCCTATCAAGAAATAAGGCCGCCGGCGGCCGAGCCGGGTCCATGTATGATCGGAATAATGTCCGATAATTGGCTGAACAATCATTCCGGTGAGCGGAGCGACTATCCAGAACCACCCAAGATGATCCACGTCAGCTCCAAACGTTTGCAGAATACGGCTTGCATTGGCGTTTTGCAACGCAAAACCCATTTGGATTCCCAGGAATCCCATGCTCATACTTAATATTTGTCCAAATGATAGACGAGGTTTTTGCATATATTTATAAATTAATTACATACTTACGTGTCATTGCGAGGGCTGCGAGGAACGAAGCAGCCCTCGCAATGACGGTAGCTATTCCTTCTTCGCCCTCATACTGTTCCAAACAAAAAAAGCAAGAAGCGCAATAAGAGCGAAGAATGCCGTGATTTGTGCGCCAACCCCATCCGGATTGCCCCACAAACCAAGATTCAGCACATCGTTTTTACTCGTAAAGAAAATAATCAAAGCGCCGATAACGCCAAACAAAGCAGCCCCGGCAATAAATCCGGAAGCAATAAGTATGGCGCGTTGGTGACGGGAGTTATTGAGTTCTTTGTCTTTCGAACTTTTATTAATCCAATGATTCAATAATCCGCCTACAACAAGCGGCGTATTCAATTGAAGCGGGATGAACATTCCCAACGCAAATGCCAAAGGTGAAATATTCAGCCAGTTCATTAAAATTGAAATTACGGCGCCAATACCCAACAACATCCATTGCGCCCCGCCGCCCGACATCAAAGGTTCGATAATCGCTGCCATGGCATTTGCTTGCGGAGCAATCATCGGATTTGCTTTTTCAGGAGTCGCCACAAAACCGTATGCCTCGTTCAAAATGAAAATGACAGCGCCAACGGTAGCTGCCGAAACAAGCGTTCCGAGAAATTTATACGATTGCTGTTTGGCAGGCGTAGTTCCAATCCAATATCCGATTTTCAGGTCGGTAATAAAACCGCCCGCCATCGAAAGCGCCGTACACACAATGCCGCCGATAATCAATCCGCCGACCATGCCTTGCCATCCCGATAAACCCACCGCAACAAGAATCACCGAAGAAAGTATCAAGGTCATCAAGGTCATTCCCGAAACAGGATTTGTGCCGACAATTGCAATGGCATTCGCCGCTACGGTTGTAAACAAAAACGAGATAACGGTAATCGTAAGCAGCGCTACAATTGCTTGGACAAGCGTGACTTTTACTCCTATAATTAAGAAAATAAAAATGGCGATTAGCGTGAGAAATAAGAATAGCATCACAAACGACATTTTCAAATCCCGTTGCGTGCGTTTTGTATCTGCTTCCGAATCTGTGTTTTTATCTTTTTTGCCTATGGCTAATTTAAATGCGCTTCCAATCACGCCCGACGATTTGATGATACCGATAATACCCGCCATAGCAATAGCTCCGATGCCAATCGGACGGACATACATTGAAAAAATTTGTTCTGCCGGCATTGCCGCAAACGGATTGACGCCGCCGCTTGCAGTGGCCGCCAACACGCCGATTTCATTTACTAACGGAATGAATACCAACCACGACAACAATGAACCGACCGTAATAATCAGCGCAAACCGCAATCCAACGAGATAACCGAAACTGAAAATCAAAGCGCTGACATTGAATTTCAACACCATTTTGAATTTCTCAGCTAATGTCTCTCCAAAAGGAATCACACGCGTGGTAATTTCTTCACTCCACAAACGGAACGCCGAAAAGCAAAAATCGAACAATCCGCCGATAAGTCCGCTTATCACAAGCAATTTCGCTTGATTTCCCCCTTTTTCGCCCGTCATCAAAATTTCTGTTGTAGCAGTAGCTTCGGGAAAAGGAAGTTTGCCGTGCATATCTTTCACAAAATACTTGCGGAAAGGTATCAAAAAAAGAATACCCAAAAATCCGCCAAATAGCGATGAAAAGAAGATTTGCCAAAAATCTATCTGCATGTCGGGATATTTCGCCTGTAAAATGTACAAGCCCGGAATGGTAAAAACTGCTCCGGCGACAATCACGCCCGAAGAAGCGCCGATAGACTGAATAATAACATTTTGTCCCAAGGCGTTTTTTTTGCGAAAAGCCGCAGAAGCTCCTACTGCAATAATTGAAATGGGAATAGCGGCTTCAAAAACCTGTCCGATTTTCAGACCCGAATACGCGGCGGCAGCCGAAAAGATGAGGGCCATCAGCAGCCCCATTCCTACCGACCAGGGCGTTACTTCCAAAACCGGTTTTTCTGCCGGCATCACCGGTTTGTACTCTTCTCCTTCCTTCAATTCACAATAAGCGTTTTCAGGCAAGGTAGATGAATTATTTTTTGAATCCATTATGATATGATTTAAGATGATACCAATATATTTTATTACATCACAAAGATACCATCTTTTTATTGAACTGACAAATCTTAACTCTCAACTCTTAACTTTCAACTCTCCATTAATTTCCGTTCCTTCTCCCACTCGAGAATCAATCTGAATATTTCCGCCGAACGATGCGATGCGATTGCGAATATTCTGGAGCCCGCTTCCTGTTGTTTCCTCCGAAGCGTCGAAGCCGCAGCCGTTGTCCTGTACGGTGAAGGCGATGCGGTGGGGTTCCTGCATGAGTTGCACCAATATTTGTGAAGCGCCGGAATATTTCAACGCATTGTTCACCAACTCGTGTATGCTTCGGTAGATGACGACTTCCATCATCGGGTCGAGACGCTTTTCATCGCCAAAATAATCGAACACAACCGTTGGGGCAAAACTCCGGCAAAAGTCTCCCACTGCCGGTTTCAATCCCAAGCGGCTGAGCGAATCGGGCATCAGGTGGTGCGCCACCCGGCGCATTTCCACCACCGAATTGTCGAGCAATCCCAAAGCTTTATCAAAACGTTCCACATCCGGATATTCCAACTTTATTCCTTTTTTCATTTCCATCAGGTTCAGTTTTACGCCGGTCAGCATACTGCCCAAGCCATCGTGGAGGTCGCGGGCGAGGCGGGAGCGTTCTTGCGTTTCGCCGTCGAGGACGGCTTGCGTGGCAACCAATTGTTTTTCCTGTTCGAGTTGTTTCACATGTTGCT
>Ga0209629_10000086_pt1 | contig 40610 bp, 51 predicted proteins | sample TergutCu122P5_FD_187286 | JGI IMG/M metagenome (GOLD analysis project Ga0209629, IMG submission 187286) | Cubitermes ugandensis P5 segment gut microbial communities from Kakamega Forest, Kenya - Cu122 P5 (SPAdes) (version 2) | ecosystem: Host-associated > Arthropoda: Insects > Digestive system...
CTGAACCCTATGGTTTATTTTGTCCAAAAATCTAAAACATATGAAAAAATAAAAAAGTAGCTATTATGAATGTATAAATTACTTCTTTAATGAATATATTTAGTATCTACGATTTGCATAGTGGACATCAAATATGTTATAAAAGGCGGTATTAAAACCGCCAATGAATATTAGTTTTCTTGATATTCTTATATATTTCGATATAATTAACAAAAGTTCCTAAAATAACTTTTTGGCGGGCTTCGGATAATTCATAAATATTGTTGGGCATATCTTCTATTAATTTGAGTGCTTCTTTAGGGTTCATTACATTAGGATCTTGAGTAGTTGTAATACGCGCACGAAGCCCTTCTTGTTCGCGTTCTAATTCTTCCTGCATTTCATCTAACTTTTTCATAGGTAATCGACCTCTGACATATAGTTCCGTAAGTCTTTCAAGTTCCTTATCAATTCCCTCAAGACGCTTGTTAATAACTTCGTTTTCAATATTGCTTGAAGACTCTTTAGCACGAATATTTATTATTGACGGATCTTTTATGAGTGCATCTAATTTTGCCAATACAAATGCATCCAATTTATCCTTCTCCCATACAGGTAAATTACAGGGTTCTGACGGACGTGAAATGCTCGGGCTGTGTTTTTCAGACATTTGTGAAGCACATTGGTATCGTTTGAAACGTGTCCCATCTTTGCGTACCCTACCCTGTATTAAAACCAGAGTAGCTCCACAGAGTCCACAGCGCAAAAAACCTGATAGAAAATACTTCGCTTGAAAAGGTCTTGAGATGTTAGAGCGTTCATAAGCAGCTTTCTGCCTACGCTTTAATTCAAGTTGCACTTTTTCGTAGATATCATCACTAATAATAGCTTCATGTTCGCCTTTATAGATTTCGCCTCTAAATTTTATACGTCCTGTATAGGTTATATTTCGAAGCACCTTACGTACTGTTGACATAGTCCATTTTTTGGTCTTCCCTAAATGTCCTTCACTGTTTAATTTTTGGAATAATACAGACAATGATGTTCCTGCCAAATAGTCATTAAAAATTTGTTTGACAATTGAAGCTTGCAAGGGATTAGTTTTAAAATAGCCCTTCTGTTTTCCATTTCCCCTTATATAGTTATATCCAAAAGTATCTTTTGCCCATGTAGAAGGTTTTCCATCTTTTGCACGCCCCAATTTACCCATCATCATACGATCATTAATCTGTTCTCGTTCTAGTTGGGCAAAAGTAGATAGCACCGAAATAGTGAAACGCCCAAAAGATGTGCTTGTATCAAAGTTTTCACAATAACTCATAAAGTCTATATTGTTAGGCTCAAAAATATCTTCTATGAGATATAAAGTATTTCTTAGAGAACGACTTAAACGGTCAAGCTTGTACACTAAAACAGTATTAAAGTTAGCGATATCACGAATTAACGTTTCGAGACCTGGACGTTTTAGTTTTGCCCCAGAATCAGCATCTTGATAAACTTTATAAATACCCCAGTTTCTAGCTTCGCAATATTTCTTAAGTGCATCTATCTGTTCTTCGATAGAATATCCTTCCTCATATTGTCCTGCGGTTGATACCCTTACGTATATTGCTACTCTTTTCTTTTGTAACTCTCTTTCCATCTAATTAACGCCCCCCCCCTCCCATTTTCTGGATTAACTATATCATTGGCCATATTACGAATTAGTTCGCATTCTTGTTTAGATAACACTCTACCAGAATGCACTAAACGAGTTTTGCTGTTTAGCAGCGTCTCCAGATCAATAATTTCATATGCGCCCACTTCACGTGCGCGATGATGTTCAGATGAATCAGATATTATATCAGATTTCATTACATCGAAATATTTGGCCAGTTTCTCTACTGCTCCTGCGCGAGGCATTCTACGCCCCCTTTCCCAAGCAGACGCTGTATCATAAGATACTCCTAAAGCAGAAGCCAGTTCAGAAACAGAGACACCTTTTTTTAGTCTATATCGCTGGATATTACTTCCAACAATTTCATAAAGTACGTTTTTTTCAATCAAACTTATCAACTCCTTCTAGTATAATTATATACGCTCTTAAAAAAAATTCAAGTTTTTTTTACTAAAAGTCCAGTTTTAGCGACTAAAGTTTAAAATAATACCATTTTAAGGTAGAATTTCTATTTTATGGGTTGTATAATCATACTACTAAAAAAATTTAGGAGGTGAAAATATGCCTATTGAAAAAATGACAATTGCAGCATTAAGGGTACGAGCTGGGTACTCCCAAAAAGAAGCAGCTCAACTTTTAAAAGTATCCCACACCACCCTGGTTAGATGGGAATCAGATAGTAGCGATATAGCAATTGGTAAAATGCTAGAAATAGCGGATTTGTATCGCTATCCGTTTGACAACATATATTTTGGCAATACTGAGGAATTAAGCAAAACCATAAAATGTGGAGGTGTAAAATGAAAACCATGCATATAATGGCGGATGGTACAATACGTGATAACCTAGATGGGGTGGTAATACCTGAAGAAATGATAGCTGTTGTCCGTAAAGTATTTTTAGAGCAAGCTTTAGAAAATAAAAAAAGGAGAGAGGAAAAAAATGAAACTATTATTAACAATTGAAACAGACAACATAGACGAGCTACTTAACATTTTAAATTTTAACGTGGCAACACCAGAGGAAAAACCAGATGAACCTGCTGACGATTTCGACGACCTATTACCTGTAGTTACCCCATCGAGGGAAATCACATTAGTAGATTTACAAGAAGTAGCAACAGCAGCTATAACAGCAAAAGACAGTAATAAAGCTGCAATTCGCAAAATACTTGCTGAACAAGGTGTAAAAAAAATTACAGACCTTAACAATGCAACTTATCCCACTGTTTATGAAGCTATCAAATCACTATGAGTAAACATGCAATATTGAGTGCCTCGAGCGCACACAGATGGTTAGCCTGCCCACCATCAGCTAAGCTAGAATCCACGATGCCTGAGAGCGAGAGTACATATGCTGCCGAAGGAACGGACGCTCATACACTAGCAAATATAAATTTAAGATATTTGCTAGGTGATATTATTAAGCCATCATATGGTAAATTACGTAAAAAATTTATAACCACATCTAAGTATTTTAATACTGAAATGGAACGCTACATAGAAAAAGATTTTTGTACAAGTGTTATGGAGCTTGTAGGTGAGTGCAAAATAGTAGACCTGGAAGAGCGTGTAGATTTTAGCGAATGGGTGCCTGATGGATTTGGCACTGCTGATGTAATTATCATTGGCAATAATACAATACATGTTATTGATCTCAAATATGGTAAAGGAGTACCTGTATCTACTGAAAGAAACCCACAATTGATGCTTTACGCACTTGGTGCTTGTGAGAAATATAATTTTCTTTATGACTTTGATAATGTTTCTATGACTATCATGCAGCCAAGACTAGATGCCTCTAGTACATACACTATCCCAGTTAACGAACTTTATGAATGGGCTGATAATATCGTTAAACCTATAGCAGACCTTGCATACGCAGGAGGCGGAGAATTTGCTCCATCAGAAGAAACTTGTAGATTTTGTAAAGCTAACACAGTTTGTCGTGCTAGAGCTGAAGCTGCAACTAAAATCGCTGCCAAAGTATTCGAACCTGATGATATATTGTCTAATGACGAAATAGCAGAACTATTAAAAGTTACTGGTCAAGTATCTAAGTGGGCTAAAGATGTAGAGGAATATGCACTAGAACAAGCAAGAGATCATGGAGTTAAATTCCCTGGATGGAAGCTGGTTGAAGGTCGTAGCAATAGAAAAATTACTGATGAAGAAGCAGTAATGGAAGTGCTAGCTACTAATGGATTTGATGAGAATGATTTCGCACCACGAAAGCTTGTGGGGATTGGTGATCTCGAGAAACTCGTAGGTAAAACAGATTTACTTAAAGACTATATCCTCAAGCCTCCTGGTAATCCAACTCTGGTACCTGAATCTGATAAACGCCCTGAACTTAATAGTAGTGCTAAGGCTGCTGAGGTTTTTAAGGAGGAATTTTGATATGGCAAAAGTAAATGGAACACAAGTAATAACTAACCCTGTAAGACTTTCATATGTTCATATTTTTGAGCCTTACAGTTTCAACGGAAGCGAGCCTAAGTACTCAGTGGCTCTCCTGATCCCAAAATCTGATAAAGATACATTGGATTGTATTAAGAAAGCACAAAAGCAGGCATATGAAAACGCAAAAGGAGACAAGCTTAAAGGCTTAAAATTCGAACAAGTGAAGACAACACTAAAAAATGGCGATGAGGATTTTGATACAGATGAATCCCCAGAATACAAAAATATGGTGACTATAAATGTATCATGCAAAACTCCGCCAGGAATAGTTGATCAATACAGGCAAGATATTGTAACTAGCTCAGAGGTTTATTCTGGATGCTGGGCTAGAGTAGACATTAATTTTTACGCATACAACACAGCAGGAAATAGGGGGATCTCCGCAGGCCTAAATAATATCCAAAAGATAAAAAATGACGCGCCGCTTGGAGGTCGCGCTCGTGCTGAGGATGTCTTTGATGACTGGGAAGATGAGGATGATGATGATATACTATGACACCATTACAAGCAATTAGAGCAAAATGTTTAGACTGCTCAGCAGGATCCGCCTATGAGGTCAGAATGTGTGTTATTCCAGAATGTTCACTTTTCCCTTATAGATTTGGGAAAAACCCAAATAGGAAAAAAAGAGAATTAACTGAAGAACAAAAAGAGGCTCTGAGAGAACAAATAAAGAAAGCTCGAGAATCTAGATTATCAAAAAGTGTTTGATATAATATCATGGGGTAAAATCTAATCTTCTGGATGACCAATTATACTAAAAAATTATTTCCGTCTTTGGGTGTTGGTTAATTTACCTATATCTGAGAGTAAAAACACTATTTTAGGAGGGAATATATGAAAAGCCTATTTATTGATATCGAAACAAGATCCCGTATAGATTTAAAAAAAATGGGTGTATATCGTTATAGCGAAGATCCTGATTTTAAAATATTGCTAATGGCCTATAGCATAGATGATATACCTGTAAAAGTTATTGATTTAACTCAGAAAGAACTCCCTCAGTTTTTAGTTAAAGCTTTGACAGATCCAACTGTAATCAAACACGCTTTTAGTGCGCAATTTGAGAGGGTCTGTTTATCAAAGTATTTAGGGATTAACCTTGATCCTAAAGAGTGGCACTGCACTATGATACATGCAGCTTATGCAGGACTTGCTGGAGGTGGTCTGGATGTTGTTGCAACTGCACTAGGTGCGCCGGAAAAGAAAGATGCTAGTGGAACAAGGCTAATAAATAAATTCAGTAAGCCACAAAAAAATGGACGATTCCTAGAGGGTAAAGATGATCCTGATGGCTGGAAACAATTCATAGCCTATTGCGCTCAGGACGTGAGAACAGAAATGGCTATAGAAAACGCACTAAAAGATATACCGGTGCCGGAAAATGAATGGAAACTATATGCACTTGACCAACAAATAAATGATAAAGGGATACTAGTTGACCTTAATCTAGCATACCAAGCATGTAATTTACTAGATAGAGCTGAACAAAGCACATTAAAAAGGCTAAAAGAACTCACAGGGCTTGACAATCCAAATAGCGTTTCGAAGCTTAAAGGATGGATTGGAACAAGGGGCTATCCAACACCTAACCTGGATAAGGAAGCTGTTACAAAATTATTAGCTCTGCCAAATATAGATAATATTACCAAAGAAGTATTATTATTAAGAAAAGAAGCAGGGCATACCAGTACAAAAAAATATTATGTTTTGCGCGATGCTACTTGTAGCGATAAACGTATAAGGGGAACCCTGCAATTTTATGGAGCTTCCACAGGTAGATGGGCTGGTAGGTTACTACAGATTCAAAACCTATATGGTACCAAAATACCTGCACTAGAAACAGCGAGAAAATTTGCAAGTGAAGGCGATTATGAATCACTTGAGCTTATATATGGTTCTGTACCCTATGCGCTTAAAAATCTTATACGCACAGCCTTAATTGCGGAAGAAGGCAAGGATCTCTATGTTATAGATTTTTCCCAAATTGAGGCACGAGTCCTGGCATGGCTTGCAGGAGAACAATGGGCCCTTGATGAATTTGCAGCAGGATCGGACATCTACAAGGTGACTGCTGCAAAGATGTTTAGAATACCAATTGACCGAGTGACTAAAGAACAACGAGCAAGAGGTAAAGTTGCAATCCTAGCCTGTGGTTATGGTGGAGGAACAGGAGCCATGGCTAAAATGGGTACAGGACTAGACTTAAGGCTTGAGGATCAGGCGAAAATTGTTAGGGATTGGAGAAAAGCTAACCCTCAAATAGTGCAATTCTGGACAGATATCGAAGAAAAGGTGAGTAATTGTATTATTACGAAAAAGGTTACTAAAATCAAAAACATATCAATGGGGATGACGGGAGACACTCTTTATATAGAATTGCCCTCAAAGAGGAGGTTGCATTACAGAAGCGCAGAAGTATCAAATGGCATTATTTTATATAAAGGAACATGGAGCAAAGTTTCGACTTATGGCGGAAGACTGGTGGAAAATATTACACAAGCCGTTGCCCGTGATCTCCTAGCAGAAGCGATGCTGCGGATCAATGATATAGTATTTTATGCACATGACGAAATTTTTTCGGTACATGATGAGATTTGCCTGGAAGGCAATTTCGATTTTGAAGATATCAAAAGGATGATGACTACTCCTCCCTCTTGGGCAAAAGGATTACCTATAAATGCAGATGGGTTTGTATCCAAATATTACAGGAAGTGATTTTATGCGTATGTTTGATATTGCCATCGCTCATTCTAGAAAGGCCAAGCGATGGCAAAACAAATCTTATACCCTTGAAGAGTTACATGAATTAATAAGTAAAACATATAAAACATCTGAAACGGCCGCTGAATATGCTGCTATGTCAAAAGCTGAACGTGATGATATTAAAGATGTAGGTGGGTTTGTAGGAGGCTTTCTAAAAGATGGGAAACGAAAAAAAGGAGCCTGTGATAGACGCTCCCTCTTAACTCTTGATGTTGATAATGCTGATAAAAATTTAATTAACAAAAAATTTGGATATCGATGCTGGATCTGCTCTACGCATTCATATACAGAAGAAAATCCTCGTTATAGGCTTATTATACCACTTTTGAGGGATGTAAATGGCGATGAATACATATTTTTAGCAAATAAAATCATGAATTCATTAGGAATCAAGCAATTTGATCCTACATGCTCAGAGCCAGAACGATTGATGTATTGGTGTTCTCATCCTCGTGATGTTGAACCTGTGTTCAAAAGTATAGAAGGCGAACTACTGGATCCTGATAAGATCTTAGGCTCTAACTGGAAGGATGCCTGGAATAAACCTTTGGTGAATAAACAAGCAGATCCACGAGAGAAAAATAGTATAGTAGGTGCCTTTTGTCGCACTTATACTATAACAGAAGCTATTGGAGCCTTTCTAGGAGATGTGTACAGACCTGAAAATAATGGGAGATATACATATATACATGGTCACAGCTCAGGAGGGCTGGTTATATACGATGACGATGTATTTGCTTATTCAAACCATGCAACAGATCCAGCAGGTGGAAAATTGCTTAATGCTTTCGACTTAGTAAGGGTGCATAAATTCGGGGAGTTAGACGATGAAGTAAAAGAAAATACCCCAATAGGACGTATGCCTTCCTATTTAGCTATGATTGATTTTACGCTTAAGGATGAAAAAGTAAAACTTTTAATGGGTAAAGAACAACTATTAAAGGCGAAAGAAGCTTTTAATGATGACGAAGATCTAAAATGGGTGAAGGATTTAGAGCGTGATAAAAAAGGATGGTGTACAGTAACAGCTAAAAACCTTGATCTAATTTTTAACAACGATCCTAATCTTGTAGGACTTGTTTACGATGACCTATTTACTCATCGATTTACTTTAGCACACGAAACACCATGGATACGTAGCGATGATAAATTTTGGACTGATGCAGACGCAGCGGAGCTTAGAGGATATTTGGATACAACATACGGAATAAGCCATAGAGACAAAATAAAAGATGCATTTTTAAGGGCGAGCAAGAAAAACCAAAAACACCCAGTTAGGGAATATCTCGGTGGACTTAAATGGGATGGAATACCTCGTATAGACACTCTTCTAGTGGACTATCTAGGAGCAGAGGATAGTAAATACACACGAGCTATAACACGTAAATTTTTATGTGGGGCTGTAGCGCGTGTATTCGAACCAGGATGCAAGTTTGATTATATGCTAGTTACTACCGGTAAAAAGGGTATAGGTAAAACTATGCTACCTGCTAAGCTTGCAGGAAAATGGTTTAGCAATTCGTTGATAACAATGGTAGGCAAAGAGGCCTTTGAAGCACTAGATGGAGCATGGATAATGGAAGTCGGTGAATTAGTAGCAACTCGTAAAGCTGATATAGAAACTGTTAAAGTATTTTTAACAAAGACAGAAGATAGATTTAGACGTGCATATGGTGAGCATATGAGCTATATGCCACGTCAAACAGTATTTTGGGGTACAACCAATGAAGATGTATTTTTATTTGATCAAACTGGTAATCGTCGCTTTTGGGTGGTGTCTTGTGCAGGTGGAGCAGTGGATAAGATAAGAAATATTGATGAAGATACAAGAGGACAAATATGGGCGGAAGCTGTTGTGTATTATCATGCAGGGGAACAACTATATCTTGATGATGAGCTTGAAACTGTGGCTGAAAGTGTGCAAGAGCAACATACGGATGATAATGAATTTATTGGTGCTATTGAAGCTTTTGTAGAAAAACCTATAACAGACAATTGGTATACATTGTCAATTGAAGAACGTCTAGCTGATTGGGGAGAAGGCACGTGTAGACGTGATAAGATTTGTGTTGCAGAAATAGAGGTCGAAATGCTTAAAAAAAATTTAGGTTCACTAACCAACATTCAACGTGCGAAAATCAGAAGTGCGCTTAATTCCTTACCAGGGTGGTCGAAATATGGAGTATTGCATTTTGGAGGAATTTACAATAAACAAAGAGCATGGGTAAGGAATAGCGGTAAATATTTTGATGAATTTTGGTAGCACTTTTCATGTAAAAATGGCATATACAATAGATGGCTGTGAGTGTCGATAAATTTAAGCAGGGTTAGACGGCATTAAGCAGGAGGATAAAAAGAGCAATAATAAGTAGGTATGAAAAGACATATTGCCAATATGGGTCGAAAAAAAGTTACATGTTACACGAAGGTTACACAATATGTAACCTTAAAAAATATAGAAGTATCAATACTCCTATATACATATGTTACAAAGTTACAAAATTATTATAAATTAATATGTATATATATATAACGTATACGTGTATACATGTATATACGTATATATGCCTATATACGTATATATATATAGGAACCACTTTGTAACCGTAACTTGTAACCAAAAAAGGGGGAAAGCTAGTGCTGGAGCGTGATATAGAGAGTTACATAATTAAAATGGTAAAGAAACAAGGTGGTATGGCTATTAAACTTTTGAGCTATACACAAGCAGGATTGCCAGATAGATTAATATTAATGCCTGGAGGCAAGGTGTGGTTTGCAGAATTAAAACGCCCAGGTCAGCATCCAAGGGCTGTGCAGAAATGGATGCATAAACAGTTAGAGAAATTAGGCCATGATGTACTAGTGTTTGATAGTAGAGAGGCTATCGATAAATGGTTAGGAGGAGAATAATGGAAAGGCGATTTTATTGTTTAGTATTAGATGCGCTTTTAAGCACTAAGGATAAGGTGTGTAGAATTGAGCAAGAGAACGGGAATTGGGTTTTTATAAATGATTTTTATGGGATTTGGTTTCCTGGTACACTACTATTTAATCCTGATCGTATACCAATTGGTACGTATGGGGGTATAGTAGAGCAACGTTCTTTAGCATATGCAGAACCCGTTGAACTAACTGGTAAAACTGGGATTGATGCGCATAATTCAGAATTATACGAGTTGAAATTTTGTGATTTAACAAATGGGTATAGGAATGTATGGATAACAGCTAAAATGTTGAATATCTTCCCCTCTAAAAAATATTCATTTGGGGCAAATAGGGACGTTTTATATGCAGCATATAAAAAGAGCGGATCAATTGTCGGGGTGTTTGTTGGAACAAGAACACCAGAGAAATTAAAAGTCACATATGATCCTGAGCTTATGATTGAAAAGAGGTGTAAAAAATGACACAAGTTATTACTTTTAATAGTTATGCTGGGAATGAAGGTAACACGATGATGGGGCGAATAAATAAATGGCTCACAGAGTATAAGAATCAAATTGACATTGTCGATATTAAATACACTGCTAATTATGCACAGGTTAGCGACACAAAATGGGTATTAATAGAGTCCGCAATGATAATTTACAAAATGAGTGAGGTGATTTAATTGCTACGAAATCGTAAACTCTCTAATGCTGATGAGGAAAACTTATATATGGCTGTAGTGGATACATGTGCAAAACTTAGGCGAAGTTTACTTAGTGAAGCCAGTGATCAAGCCAAAAAATATAATGTAAATATTACAGATGTTGAAGATTATGTAGTTTGGGCTTTGAGTTATATACCTGAAAAATCGACTGAAAATGAGCCATATAAATATTATGTTTATCATGGCCCCTTAATTACGGTTCCTGGTTTGGGGAAACACAAGATTGGGGCGGACGGTATACAGTACACATCCGAAATTATTAGAGCGATATGTCCTGAAGAAGCAAGAGGTATGGCTTCTTGGGTGAATGTACATTTTTGGGATGAAGGTATGTTCATTGCAAAAGAAGATTGGGAAAGAAATTCAAGAGAATTCATAAAAAGAGAAGATGCCGAGAAATATAGGGAATGGATAATATCAAAGAGGTGTAAAAAATGAAATGGGTTTTAGACAATATTGAAGGGTTAACAAATGTAGAAGATGTGAAACATGTGAACTATTTGAAAGATAATTGTGGTGACTGGTATGTGCATTTTATGAAGGATCGTGATCTTACTAAAATTGCTATAAAGTGCGATTCGGAAGAAGATGCAAAAGCAATGCTTTATTTCATCGCAGAACATATAAACGAGGATATGATGGCTCTCAAGTATAATTATTGTTGGGGTTCAGATGAAGAAGATGATAATGACGATGATGACGAGAATCACAGCCCCGATACTATGCTTACCAATGCTACATATAATTTTGCTACAGCTATAAATAGGCTATCTGATTGGTGTAATGAGCATGAAGATTTTATGAAAGCATGTGCAAAGGTGGCTGAAAAGGAGAAAGTAGACTAAAATGCTACACGCATATCAGCAATATTGTGTAAGCAAACTACTAAATAATCCAGCATATATGCTTCTGCTAGACCCTGGACTAGGCAAAACTCTTATAACCCTTACTACGCTTGAGGCTTTGATTATGGTGGGGGAAATCAAAAAGGTTTTAGTGGTAGCTCCTCTTAATGTGGCCAGGCACGTTTGGAAGCAGGAGGCTCTAAAGTGGAACATTGATGTAAAAATATCTTTGGTAGTAGGTACAGCATCTGAGAGGTTCCAGGCTCTCAAAGCTGATGCAGATATTTTCGTTATTAATGTTGAGAATTTATCATGGCTTATCGAGTGTACTACTTGGTATTACGACACTGTAGTTATAGACGAGCTATCTTTATTTAAAAATCGTGATACCAATCGCTTTAGAGCTATGAGGCAGGTGCTTAAAAAGATCAAGCGCATTTATGGCTTAACTGGTACACCATCACCTAATAGTCTCCTTGATCTCTGGGCGCAAACCTATTTGATGGATAGAGGACAGCGATTAGGCAAGCATATCACAAAATACCGTCAGGAGTTTTTTACAGCCAATGATCATTACTCAGAATATAGATCTTATACCACATATGATATAAAGCCTGGCGCAGAAGATATCATACATAAGCGCATCAGCGATATCGCTGTAAGCATGAGAGCAGCCGATTATCTTAATCTTCCAAGACGTACCGATAATATCATCAAGGTGTACTTCGATGAGGAAACTAAGAAACAGTATGCAGAGTTTGTCAGGGAGCGTTATTTAGAAATTGGTGGTGGTGAGATTGTAGCTGCGTCCGCTGCAGTGTTATCACTAAAATTGCTGCAGTTTACTAGCGGAGCCGTATATGACACCAGGAGAGCCTGGCATGAGACGCAAGGGTTTAAAATTAAAGCCCTTTTGGATCTGGTACACGAATTACAGGGGAATCCAGTTATTATCTACTATTGGTTTAAATCAGAATTAGAACGCATACAGAACGTTCTGCCGGATGCAGTAGAACTTAATAGCAATAACATAGCAGCCTTCAATCGTGGAGAAATTCCAGTGCTACTTGCACATCCTGCGAGTGTAGGGCATGGTTTGAATTTACAGGCAAGCTGCCATACCATTTGTTGGTATACCTTGCCTCATGGTTCACTAGAAAAATATATTCAAGCTAACAAGCGTGTGGATCGGCAAGGGCAGACCAAGCCAGTACAAGTGCATCATCTGATTTGTGAAGGTACGTATGATGAGAATGAGTTAGAACTTTTACAGTCTAAAGGCTACACACAGGATAGGTTATTAGCTGCTGTAAAAGCTGCATTAGGAGGTATATATGAGAAGCCCAATAAAAATGTTTGATGAGAACCCAGCGAATGGACTAAAAGATCTAATGTGGAGTTTTTTGATGGATAAGGGGCAACAAGAGAATATACCAGCTCTCAAAGAGTCAGTGTATAAGTTAATCCAGATGACAACACAGAAGGATGCAGGACAAAGAGGTAAAGGAATATCATGGGAAACACTAGATATGGAATTTTTTATAATTGTAGCGGAAGCGACTGCTTTGGTGTTGTCAGGCAGGCTAGATGAATTAGAACAGGAGGATATAGAACATGGAGAATGTTCAGGACATTGCTAATCTACAGGCAAGTAAATCTTTTTTAGTATTAAATGCGCAATTTGTTGTACTAAAAGGTACGCTAATCGATAGAAAGATTATAACAGAAGAGGAATATGCGGAAGAATATGAAAAATTTGCAAATACCAGCAACTTAAATGCTATACTTAAATCTTTAGATAACTTAATAGATATTGTTAAGGGGCTTGACAAGTGATGTATGGAATTATCTCAAGAGCAGAGAGAGTTTGTGGAGAAAAATCATAATTTAATTTATGGGTTTTTGCATAAATATGGGTTAGACATCAATGAATGGTATGATCTAATGGCTATCGCATTTTGTAAGGCTGTTATAAAATACGATCCTGGTAGGAGTACTTCTTTTAGCACCTTCGCTTATTTTGTCATGATGAGCCATTATTTATGCGCTAAAAGAGATCAAAATGCACTAAAGAAACAGGCAGTAATAGTTTATCTTGGCGACTATATAGACGAGGATGGTAAATGCGAATACGAAGATGTCATTGGGGATAGCTGTAGTTTTGAATTTTATTTGGCTGAGAGTGATTTTTCGAGTTTCTATAACTCCCTGGATGCAAGTCAAAGATCAGTATTTAATTACTGTACTAATAATTATTCCCAAAGAGAAATTGCAAGAAGAATGGGATTTAGCCAGCCAAAGGTTAGCCGAATATTGAAGAGAATTAAGAAGAAATTTATGGCAAAAATATAAAAGCAGTTAAATAACTGCTTTTCTGTAAACAACTCAAAATATAAACATATTGTGGAACATATGAATTATAACATAGACAAAAACGAAAGGCAATACAGAACATGTGTTGCCTTTTTTAGCTTTTCTTTTTCCGTTTCTCCTGAAATTCGATGATATCTTCTTTTAGGAATAATTTGTCTCTAGGGAATATTTTTATCGGGATAAGTTTTTTCCCTATTACCAGTTTGTCAATATATTGACGTGTACAGTTTAACATAATCGTAGTATCGTTGGTGTTTATTACATTCTCATTGAGGAAGGTTTTTAATTCGTCCTTATTTTTAAATTCATATACCATCTATATTCTCCTTTCATAATACTCCTATTATATAATAATAGTATGCGAATGTCTATTAAAAAAATAAAGAAGCTCATCGCTTCTTTAATTCATCTATCTGTGATTTATGATTTAATACATATTCTTTGATACACAGCCTTATGAAGTCTGATTTTGTTGTTATACCCGAAACCCTCATACCATTTTCAATATCTTCTAGTATGTCATCTGTTAACCTAACTTGTACATTTAGCGGATTTTTTCTATTCATTTTTCGCTTCCCTTCTTTTTTGTTAAGCATATATAGGTTACTAAAGTTATTGCGGTAAGTGCTATTATTATAAGTGTTATAATATCAATTACTGATAGCCTTTGATAGTTTATATCCAGCACGCCAACTAGTAAAATTAATGCAGTTGGAACCAAACATTTTTTATTATTGCTCATATTTTCATTAGGTGCTATAATGTTGTTAGGAGTGGTAAGCTCCTAACAACTTTTTCCTTAATCATCGTGATTATCATAGTTTTGGATTAGTTTTATGAGCCTAAGCAAGTGGAATATGAATAGGGTCATGTAGGCTAATCCTTTTATGACTGTCACGAAGATATTCAGCACCTCCATTTTCTCACCTCCTTTTCTTTGAACTATCTCTATTATAGCATATTTTAATATATTTGTAAAGTGTAATCATGCATATTTCTATATAATTTCATGCAATATTAACAATTGGGGGGTGGCAGATACTGCTTTTTCACCTCCTTCTCTAATAGATTTTCTGTTATTTGGGGGATGTTTTGGTTTCTTATAAATCACCTTCTCACATCATAAATTATCTCCTCCCTGATACATCTCCTCTCTTTACAAATCACCTTCTCACCTCATAGATCATCTCCTCCCTGTATAGATTTTTTTGTCATTTGGGCATATTTTCAGCCTCCTGTAAACTATTCATTTTCCTCCTAATAAAAACATTTTCACTAATATTCCTCCCCATTAAATGCGTAGTAAATCAAGAGATACCAATGGGGAGGAATAACCGTAAAAATGTTTTCATCGCGTCGGAAAATGAAAAATGTTTACACTCGGCTTCCAATATGCCCATGAAAACAGTTACAATCGAGGTTTTGGTATGAATTCCCAGTACTATTTTGTAATATTGGTTGACATTCGCACCCTAAAAATGATATAATTAGGTATACTCAAAAAATAAACATAGGAGGAATAAAAAATATGACGATGAGAATAAAATATGATTTTACTGTAGACGGAATTAATTGGAGGGTAAAAAATAGGGAAATAGATGTTATAACCCTTAATAATAAAGAAATTTACTTCTTTTTTAAATACAGTATGGGTGAAAACACACTTTATAGAATAAACTTTGAATCTAAGTTATTCGAGGGGTTAGAATTAAATAGCAATTATTGGCACCCATTCTTAACAAGTGAATTATACAAAAATTTAAGCTTAGAAATAAACTAAAAATACAAAGGAGATTGAAAAACATGTTAAAAATATATTTGGTAAACTTAGGAAAATATAACGCAGGTATTGACACTGGAAAATGGATTGAATTTCCTGTAGTGGATATTGAGGAAACTCTTGAAAGTGTTGGCGTGGGCTATAATGATGAATATTTAATAGTTGATTATGAAAGTGATATAGAAGGACTAGACATAAATCAATATGAATCATTAGAGGAATTGAATGAATTCGCTAAAAAATTAGAAAACTTAAGCGAATATGATAAAGAATTATTTACAGCTATATTAGATTATGAAAGCAATAGGGATTACCTAGAATTGATTGATAAACTAGAGGACTATAATTTATATACAGATATTAACAATGATGAGGATTTAGGCGCATATTGGTTAGAAGAAACCGCATATATTAAACCGGATAATCCATTATATAATTATATAGATACTGAAAAATATGGACAAGATATAAGGCTAGAAAGTCAGGGATGCTTTACACAATATGGATGGATTGAATATGTAGGTTAATTTTAGGAGGTGTAAAAGCCTCCTATTTTATATGCTAAAATACGAGCAACTGCAACGCTAAGCGCATCGCACATAAAAACAATCGCGCAAGCGCAATTGTTTTCATGTGATATGCGTTAAGCGTTGCAGTTGGGCAGCAGTAAGCAAATCCCATATGAAAACATCGCGCACGCGCAATTGTTTTCATAAGGGCTTTGCTAACTGCTGCGGTTGGGGTAACTTCATTTATGACATATGAAAACATCGCGCAAGCGCAATTGTTTTCATATGTCATAAATGAAGTTGGGGCTATTGACAAATATATCCAATTTATTATTTAATATGGTATAGGTGTATAGGGTATGAAATTCACAGAACAAGATTTAAAAATAATGCAGGGCTGGACACTGGATAGAAAAATGCTAGTCACTCAAACCAGAATTATCGAGTGGTATAAATTTTATAGTGGTAATATTGCCGTAGCGTTTTCAGGTGGTAAAGATAGCACGGTACTCCTTCACATCGCACGGCAGGTATATCCTGGGATAAAAGCGGTTTTTGTTAATACAGGTCTTGAGATCCCAGAGACACGAAAATTTGTTCTATCTCAAAATAATGTAGCGGTTATTAACCCCATTATGAATTTTACAACTGTTATAGATGTTTATGGTTGGTGTTTTCCCTCTAAGTCCGTTGCGCATTCTATATATTATGCCAGGTTAGGATCTAAATGGGCGATTGAGCAATTTAAAGGGATTGATAAAGACGGGAACTATAGCAGGTTTAGGAAATCGCATTATATGAAATGGGCTTTTTTAATAGATTCACCTTTCAAAATATCCGATAAATGTTGCGAGATCATGAAAAAAAAGCCCTTTCATCAATATACCAAGGACACAGGAACCATGTTCATGGTGGGAACTCTTGCAGAAGAAAGCTTCCAGCGCAAACAAGCCTGGTTTAAAACAGGCTGTAACTCTTTCGATACGAGGACAAAAATTTCAAAGCCGCTTTCTTTCTGGACAGAACAGGACATTCTGCAATATATTAAAAAATTTAATATTCCTTACTCTCCTACTTATGGGGATATTGCGGATGATAACGGCATATTAAGAACCACTAAAGAGCAGCGGACGGGCTGTGTATTTTGTCCGATTGGTTGCCATCTTGAGCAGCCTAACAAGTTTCAAAGATTAGCCGTTAACAATCCAAAGTTATATGAGTATTGTATTTATAAATTAAAATTAAATGAGCTATTAGACTATGTTAGGGTTACTTATTAGGATAGGAGCAAATAAATGACAAAGCAAGACGATCCATTATACAGAAGATGGAGCAGGATGGTAAATGAATCAAGTAATGTTTGTACTGAATGGAAATTTGTAGACAATTTTATAACGTGGGCATTAGATAACGGATATAAAAAAGGGATGTACGTATTTAGGATAGATGAGAATAAAAACTATGGGCCTGATAATTGTCGAATAAGTACACGTGATGAATGGCTAAACACTAGAAAAAAGCATTGATAAGGAAGTGGGTTGAATGCGAGCTTTGTATAATACTCACGTTAAGCCACGACTTGAAGAGGTAACAAAGTGGCGAACAGAAGGTCTATTTGATTATCAGGTAGCGCAACAGTTAGGGATAGCATTATCCACATTTTATGATTATAAAAATAAGCATTTAGAGTTTTCAGAAGCTCTTAAAAATGGGAACCTTGGGCTTGTATGTAAGCTAAAAAATACGCTCGTTGAGAGAGCTATGGGGTTTAAATATACTGAAAAGAAAACATACACGACGCAGGACGCAGAGGGTAGAAAGATCGTAAGTACTGAGGTAATAGAAAAGTTTGCCCTGCCTGATGTTGCAGCTCTACATCTTGCGCTTAAAAATTTTGATAGGGAAAATAAATGGACTAATGATCCGGCAGTTTACGAACTACGTAAGCAAGAATTAGAGATCAAGAAACAACTTGCAGAGAATAATATAAACGATTGGAGAGCAATAGAATGAGTAACCTACATGCATTCTATACATCAAATAAATGGCAGGACTTAAAGACTAATCTGATACTGGATAGGGGTATGATATGCGAGGTGTGTCATAAAGAGATATTACATAGGCATGAATGTGTTGCGCATCATATCATAGAACTTACATCCGATAATGTTAAGGACGCAACTATTAGTCTTAACCCTGGTAACCTGATGCTTGTGCATATGGGATGACATAACAAATTACATACCAGGTTTGGGTATAAGGAACGTAAGGTCTACCTTGTACATGGCGCACCTATGTCAGGTAAGTCGACATTGGTGAATGAGTGGGCAGAGGCAGGCGACTTAATACTTGACATTGAAAGGCTGTGGGCTTCTGTATGCAATGGGGATAAGCCGGATAGTATGAAGCGAATAGTCTTTATGCTTCGAGATAACTTACTCGATGCTATTAGATTAAGGCAAGGTACTTGGCCTGTGGCTTGGGTTGTGGGGACATATCCTTTGTTAGGTGAACGGGAACGCCTGAGCTTATTATTAAATGCGGAATGCATCCACGTTGATACAGGCACAGAGGAATGTTTAAAACGCTGCAATGGCAACATACAGCGGATCAACTATGTAGGTAGCTACTTCGAAAAATTTCAACCACCCCCCAGGGTCTAACTGCTTATATCCTCTGGGGGTACTGGAAAAGGGGACTACTTTTGCACAGAATTGAAATTTTTGATTTTGAAATTTATGGAAATTCAGGAGTTTTGGAAAAGGATGAGGTTTTTAGATTGTTTTAGCGGCATAGGAGGTTTCCGCTTCGGAATGGAGCAGGCTGGCCATAAATGTATTGGATATATAGAGGTAGATAAGTTTGCACGAAAATCATATGAAAGTTATTTTGATGTGAGAGGAGAGTGGACTAGGCATGACATCAGAGAGGTCACAGATTCAGAATGGGCAGAGCTTAAAGGAGAGGTCGAGATTCTATGTGGGGGGTTCCCATGCCAGGCGTTTTCCATCGCAGGAAATAGACGAGGATTTCAAGATGCTAGAGGAACACTCTTCTTTGAAATCGCTAGAGCGACTCAACAAATCAAACCACGCTTTCTATTCCTTGAAAACGTCCGAGGGTTATTATTTCACAACAAGGGGCAAACCTTCGCCACTATCCTCAGTACGCTGGATGAACTGGGGTACGATGCTGAATGGCAAATGTTTAACAGCTCAGATTATGTTCCCCAAAACAGGGAGCGGATTTTCATTATCGGACATCTTAGAGGATCAGGTACACGAGAAATATTTCCTATCCGAAAAGGGTGTACAGAGAATAATGGGATCAAAATAGCTGGTAATCTTGAAAAAGGTGGCACTTATACTAGCGATATGAATCGCAGACTTTATGATACTAGCGGTATAGCACCTGCATTAAATACTATGCAGGGTGGTGGGCAGGAACCAAAGATATTAATACCCCAGATTGATCGCACCAATAGAAAACTTAAATGCATGATATCGAGTACCGCACCAACTATCAGAGCCACACAGTACAAAGCAGGTGATAGCCAGCCTAAAGTAATACTACCAGTACTTACTCCAGATAGGCCTGAAAAGCGTCAAAATGGTCGGAGGTTTAAAGAAGATGGTGAGGAGATGTTTACGCTGACTGGCCAGGATAGGCATGGAGTAGCGATTGAAGATAATGGGTTTAGGATTAGAAAGTTAACACCTCGAGAATGTTGGCGACTTCAGGGCTTTCCTGACTGGGCTTTTGATAAGGCTTCCAAGGTAAATTCGGATTGTCAATTGTATAAGCAAGCAGGAAACGCTGTTACGGTGAATGTAGTATATGAGATTGGAAGGAGACTGAAATGAAATCACGGAAAGACGAGCTACTATCTGTATTTGATAATGCAGAGGATGGTATAAAAACAATTGTTCGGTATTTAATAGATGACATGGTTTATCTTGAAAGCGAATTATCAAAGCTCAGGAAGCTTCCATTTTTCTTGATTGATAAAAAGAACTTAAATCAAAAACGTACTGAGGCATCTATCCTTTATGCAAGTTTAATCAGCCGATATGTTGATATAGTAAACAAACTTGCAGCGATTTTGAGAAGGGAAGAGATTCCAGAGGTGTCACCGCTTAGGGTTTATTTGGAAACGTTGGAGAAAGGCAATGGCAATACACAAGACTAATGGTTTTTTAGAAGAATATTGTCGAAAAATTGTTACACGTGAAACATTGGTTTGCGAAGCTATTGAAATGGTTATTAATAACCTAATAAGTGATTTTAATAATGATAATTATTACTATGATACTTCCGATGCAGACAAGCGGATCCACTTTATCGAGAATTGTACAAGGTTAACAAAAAGCCCTTTTTACGGGAAATCCATGAAATTGCTTTTATTTCAGAAAGCCATTATATCTGCGCTTTACGGATTTAAAATGGCTGATGATAATACAGATCGCTTTCAAAAATTACTGCTTTTGATTGCAAGGAAAAACGGCAAATCAGAATTTTGTAGCGCACTACTTTTATCAGAACTTATCCTGGGGAATCATGGCTCAGATATAGTCTGTGCTTCCAACGACGACCAACAAACCATGATTCTATACGAGGCTGTTGATACTATGAGGAAAATGATAGATCCTATGCAATGCGATACCTGGAGGAATCAAAACTGTATTAGAAATAAGATTACTGACACTAGGATCTACAAATTAAGCCAGCGAACCCATAACAAAGAAGGACGAAATATTGATATCGCTGTAGTGGATGAGGTACATGAATTAAAAGATGCAAGCATCATTAAGGCCATTGAGCAATCCCAATCCACTAAATTGAATCCTAAGTTAATCATAATTACCACGGAAGGGTTTACCAATGATGGCTATCTAGATGAGGAATTAAGGTATGCCAGGAGAATAATTGCAGGGGAGATTGATGGGATAAAGGCTGATAGATATCTGCCAATGATTTTTGAGCAGTCGGATGAGCAGGAGATTTGGCAAAATAGATCTTCCTGGATTAAATCCAATCCTGCTTTGGGCATTACCAAACGCTGGAATTTCCTAGATGGAATGGTAGACGAAGCGAGAAATTTAAAATCCTCCAGACCTTATGTTCTAGCAAAGGATTTCAATCTTAAGCAGAATAATTCCGAAGCCTGGCTTATGGAGTCCGATTATAACTATGAATGCAAGTTTAAACTAGAAGATTTCAAAGGATCTTTATGTTTAGGTGCTGTTGACCTTGCAGCTACAACAGACCTTGCGAGTGCAAAAATACTAATTATGAGGAAAGGGGATAAGAGAAAATATATTCATGGTATGTATTTTATCCCTGAGTCCAAATTAAGCGACTCAAATGATAAAACAGCAGGGGCGAAATATGAGGAGTGGGCTAGGAAGTCTTTTTTAACTATCTGTCCTGGTAACGAGGTCGATATGAAAACAGTCTCTGACTGGTTTTATAAGCTATATAAAAGCTATGGGCTGAGGCTTTATAAATGCGGTTATGATCAGAGGTTTGCCAAAGATTTTCTAAAAGGTATGGACGAATATGGCTTTGATTGTGAAATGGTCTGGCAGAATGCGATTACTTTATCCAACGCTGCGAAGCTTGTAGAGGCTGATTTAAAGGATCAAGTGATTTATTACAATAACAATCCTATAGACCGCTGGTGTCTAGGAAATTCAAGCATCAGGACTGATAATTATGGGAATATACTGGTCATTAAGACACAACCAAATAAAAGGATTGATGGAGCAGTAACACTTGTTATACTAACCGAAATTTATAGACGATATCGTAGCGAATATAGTGCTTATCTTGCAAGCTAAAGGAGGGAAGGAATGGGATTTTTTGATGCATTACGAAGAATATTAGGGAAGCGGACTGAGACTGTAAAAATTCTCTCTGGGGGTGTGCCTATTTATAGCTTGTTTGGCAGGGATGTTTATATGGCTGATGCTGTTAAGGCAGCAATAAATTGTATAGCTACTGAGATGCTAAAGCTAAAGCCACAGCATACAAGAAAAGGGATGAATGACTTTGACACTCAGCTTATCGCAGAAGGTTCTATCCAAAGAGTGTTAGAAAGACCTAATCCATATATGACAACACCAGATTTTATTGAAAAAATTATATGGAGGCTGTTCTTTGACTTCAACGCTTTTATAATACCTGCCTATGATGTAGTAAAAGCACAAGATGGAACTATATCAAGGCGATATACGGGACTTTTTCCAATAACTCCATCGGGTGTTGAATTTATAGAGGATGCCTCTAATACGATATATGTAAAGTTTAAATTCCCTAACAATTTCGAGACGACATACCCTTATAGCGATGTAATACATATTAGACATAGGTTTTCCCTCAATGAATTCATGGGTGGTAACGAATGGGGCCTCCCTGACAATGAGGCTTTAGAATTTATTTTAGGGCTGGAACAAAAAATGTTAACCGGAATAAGTATGGCAATGGAGTCATCGTCAAATCTAATAGGTGCAATTAAGTACAACACTATCCTGGATGGGGATAAGATGGATGCAGCTATAAAAGATTTCCAAGATAGGCTTAAGAAAAATGAGTCAGGACTCCTGCCTCTAGATTTAAAAGGGGAATTTATACCGTTCAAACGAGATGTGAAATTCGTAGATGCAGATACCCTCAAGTTCATAGATGAACGTATCTTAAGGCAGTTTGGGGTATCCCTTGCAATTCTTATAGGGGATTACACTAAGGAGCAGTACGAGGCATTTTCTCAAAGAGTGTTAGAGCCTCTTATTAAAAAGCTTACCAACGCATTCACCGATGCATTGTTTACAGATAGAGAGCGTGGATTTGGAAATCGTATAACTTTTTTCCAAAAGGAGTTAGTATTTTTAACAGTAGATCAGAAATTAGAGTTAATTCACTGGTTAGGAGATGCTGGAACGCTCTATGAGAATGAAAAGAGAGTTATGTTTGGGCTTGCTCCTTTACCCGAACTAGTGGGCGTTAGAAAACAGAGTTTAAACTATGTGGATTCAGATTATGCAAAGGAATATCAGCTAAATAATAAAGGAGGGAATAATAATGGACAAGCAAACCAACAAGCATCCAATTGAAAAACGTTCCTTTAACGCCAATTTTACAGCAGAAGAAGGACATACAATTGTCGGACGACCTGTAGTTTACGATGCTGTAACTCGCTTATCTGATTGGTGGGGGGATGAATATGATGAAGTTATCGATAGAGGCGCACTTGATAAGACTGACTTAAGGGATGTTAGATTTTTAGTAAATCATGATTATAATAAAATACCTATTGCAAGATCAAGAAACAACAATGGCAATAGCTCCATGATGCTAAATGTAGACAGTGAAGGGCTTGAAGTAAAAGCACTCCTTGATATAGAGAAAAACGCTGATGCAGCTGCACTTTATAGTGCGGTAAAAAGAGGCGATATTTCTGGTATGTCTTTTGGTTTTTCTGTTGCCGGAGAATCGTGGGAAAAACTAGATGAAGATATACCATTAAGACATATAACGGAGATCAGGTGTCTAATTGAAGTAAGTGCCGTAACATTTCCTGCATATCAACAAACAGAAATTTCAGTACGTGATAGTCGCCCAAAACCGGAGGGTAAGGGCGTTGACATAGATAATAAGGCACAGAATCCACTGGAGAGTGGATCTAAAATACCGGAGGGTAAGCCTGATGATGAATTATTTTTAGAACTATTAAAAGTAGAAGCCATTTACGGCTAAAGGGGTGAATTAAATGGATGGATTTTTGGATGTATTAAATACACTGAAGAAAAATAAAGAGACGCAAATCAAAGAAGCAAGGGATGGCATAAATGCTGCAAAAACTGCTGATGAAGTGCGCTCTATAAGAACCAGACTCGATGGTTATCTAAATGAACTTAGGCAATTAGACGAGGCTATAAGTAGAGTTGAAAAATCGCAAATGGAAATTCTGGAATCCCATGGTGTCGATCCTTTCGCTATGGGCAAAGGTGGAAAAAAGATCGTTACTATAGGTGAGCATTTTATAAACGAAGTTAAAGACAGAATGGCTGCCTTTAGAGGTGTAAGAGGCGCAAGTTTATCTAGCTCTGAGTACGAAAAAAGGGATGCTACAAATACTGATATTCATGTAACTGGTGGGCATGAAGGCTGGGCAAGTGGGATTTTAACTCAAATAGATCCTACCATTATACAAGAGTTCAGGAGACCCACGGTAACTGATTTATTCGGAACAGGAACAATGACAGGGACTGCCATTACTTATTTTGTAGAGGGTATTGTAAAAGGGGATTTTGAAACTGTAGCAGAAGCAGGACAAAAGCCACAAATTTACATCACTGACCCTACACCTGTAACAGATGCCCTTAAAAAGATTGCTGGATTCATTAAATTGTCGGACGAGATGTTCGAGGACTTGCCTTTTGTTGTGACTGAAATCAATAACAGACTGATGTACATGTTATCTCTGGCAAAGGAAAGACAAATTCTTAAAGGTGATGGAGTCGGGACTAATGTATTAGGGCTTCTAAATAGAGTCGGGTTGCAATCTATAACTTCCCCTGATATGCCTACAAATGCAGATACCCTATATAGAGCTATCTCAAACGTTCAAAAGATCACAGGCTTTGCTGCTGATGGAATAATTATAAATCCTGCCGATTATACCGAGCTTAGGTTATCTAAAGACGCAAATGGGCAGTACTTTGGCGGAGGATTCTTCCAAGGGGCTTATGGTGTAGGCGGATTCGCATGGGAACCTCCTATTTGGGGTGTTAGAACTGTTATATCTCCTGCTGTTGATCCTGGACTTGCTGTGGTCGGTGCTTTTGGTATAGGCGGAACTGTTTATGGTAAGGGTGGGATTAGAGTAGAAGCTACAAACAGCCACGCTGAAGATTTTACAAGCAATCTTATAACCATGAGAGCAGAAGAAAGAGTGGCTCTAGCTGTAAGATATCCTGCTGCCTTTGTTAAAGTAACCCTTGCTACTGTAACTGTCGAACCACCAGAAGAGTTAGCCGCTTAATATGTTAGAAAACGTTAAAACTCTCTTAGGAATTGCTGGAAGTTTTCAAGATACGCTTCTGCAAGGTTACATCGATGAAGTTATTGCATTTTTAAATGATGCAGGAGTGCCGGAGGATTTAATAACACCAGGAATTGTTTCTCGTGGAGTTATAGATTTATGGAATTTTGGAGCTGGAAATGGTACGCTGTCTGACTATTTCATGCAACGTGCCACACAACTTGCAATAAAGAAGGTGAGCCTTGATGCCATACAAGCCTAAGCCTTTTATAGTTCCTATGGTTTTACATGTTCCAGAGTACTCAAGTGTAAAGGGAATACGCCAAAAAACCTACACTCCCCACAGTGAATTGAATCCTTTTTTTGGCTCTTTCTCTACGTATGGGGGGACGGAGCATGAAGTTAATGGAACTATTGTTGTTGAGGATACCGCAATCGTTGAAACATGGTACCATCCTGATATCAAGGCAAATTGTGCCGTAAGCCTGGATGACAGCCTTTATGAAATAATAGAGAATCCTGAAGATATCGATAAAAGGCATCAATATAGTCGTTTTAAAATTCAAGCCATTAAAGGAGGCGCATAATATGGGGAATACCATGGATATGCAGATTGATTTAGACCAAATTATGAGCCAATTTGAGCAAATGGGCGGAGCAAAAATGATGCAAGCTGCTGAAACTTCCCTTAAAGCAGTTCATTCTATTATTACTCCACTTGCAGCTGGAGCCATAGGAGGTCATGTTCGCACGGGGAGAACAGCAGGCAGTCTTGAAACTGCGCCTAATATAAACTGGGAATCTCCTACAGTAGCGAGTATGGGGGTTGGTTTTAGGCTCAAAACTGGGTTTGTATCGATCTTTTTGATGTATGGTACACCGAGAATTTCTCCTGTTGCAGGGCTATATGATGCATTTTATGGTCACGATAGTGAAATTGTTGAAGCAAAAGTGAGAGCTTTGGAGGAGTTACTGGGATGATAGATCTCTTAGTTAGTACGCTCTCGAAGCTAGGTTTGCCAGTTTTTAGACAAGGCAGCCTAACTGAAGATGGAGAGTATCCTAGTGCATTTTATACCTTTTGGAATCCTCGTAGTGAGGGACAGAGTTTTTATGACAATAAAGAGACCTCCTTAACTTGGGAATTTATAGTCTACTACTATACAAATAACGCAAATACGCTTGAGGATGGGCTTAACAATGCCATAGACGAACTAAGGAAAGCCGATTTTATAATAGGCGGTAAAGGATTCGATGTGGGAAGCGATGAGATAACTCACGTCGGTCGAGCTGTTAGAATTTCAAAAATTGAAAGGAGCTGAAATTTATGGGAGCAGCAGCAGTTGAATTTAGAGGCGTGGAAAATTTGGTCTACGCTGAGGTCACAGAGGATACACTAGAAAATTACGCTACAGGAGAAGTTAAAATACTTGCGCCTGTCGCAGAGATAAGCAAGGCCATCGAGCAATCAAGTTCCACGAGCTATTATGATAATATGCCAAAAATTGTTATAAATGCCGCAGGAGCAGACACTATTACATGTACTGTTGCAGTACTAGACCTAGAAACCGCAGCAGATATTACTGGTCAAACATGGGATGAAGGGACAGGGGCATTAATTGAGGGGACTTTTGCGCCGAAATATTTCGCTCTGGGCTACAAAATGGGTCTAACTGATGGGACGAGTCGATATGTATGGCGATTAAAAGGCACTTTCACACAGCCAGAAGAGACTAGCGTAACCAAGGATGCAGGAACCGATACAAATAATCAATCGGTAGATTTTACAGGAGTTGGAACTATACATAGATTTGTCAGAAGCGATGGATCTGCAAAAAGCGTTGTTGTTGATGAGAGAGACGGAAAATGCGATGTATCAAATTGGTTCGATGAGGTCGTAACTCCCGACACACTCCTGCCATTAACACCAGTGACTCCCCCTGTTGTACCTCCAGGAGGACTTAGCGATACTCCTGCGTCTTTAGCGGTAAACTCTGTACCTGTTGCAGCAGATTCGCCTGTGATTGAACCTAAAAATAATCCTGTAGTTGAGCCTGTAGCGGCACCAGTCGATTCAACTATGACCCCTGTCCAAGATCCTGCAGCAACACCAGTCGATTCAACTACGACCCCTGTTCAAGATCCTGCAGCTAATTCAGGAGCATAAAAATGGGAGAAAAAAAAGGTATAGAGCTGCCAATCCGCAAGCGTGGGCAGATAATTAAAACTTTTTATACTGAAAAATACGATGTTTCATTTGGTGCATTGGAGGATCTTGTTTCTATTTCCGATAAAGTTAAGGATGTAAATGGAATTCCTGCGGTGCTTGACATTGTCCGTGACCTTCTGCTTGATGTGTTTATAGATATGACAAAGGACGATGTTAGACTTGCTAGTATGAACGATATATATACTGTTATAGGGGAATTATCGACCTATGCTTTTTCGGGATTAAATGGTGGTAAGGGAAACTAACAAAAGGCGGTGCCAGGGATACTACACCGCCTTTAACTATAAGCGAATTGTTTTTTAATTTAACAGATAGCCTTTGTCAACGTTACACGTCACTAAATCCTTTTATCATTCGCAGAGAGAAATCAGGAGAAGTATTTAAATTAATTAACAGAATTATTAACTCAGTGAAAGTCGTACCTGCCAAAAGCACAGCTAAAGGAAACGAGGTAAGAAGAGTGCGTGTAAACGAAAAAACAGCTACAGGAGGATGGTATTAATGGCTAAAGAAATAGATACCACGTTAAGATTTAAAGCTGATATTGGAGAACTTCAACAAGGAATTACAGCGGCAAATAATTTAATAAAACTTGCGAATTCTGAATTTAAAGCAGCAAGTGATGGATCTAAGGAATGGGCTGCTTCTATGGATGGATTAACGGCAAAACAGGGTCAGCTTACATCCACTTTAGATCAAATGCAGAACAAAATGACTGCATATTCGCAACAATTAGCACTTACTAAAGAGTTCTACGGTGAAAATTCCTCTCAAGCTGTAAACCTTCAAACCGTTATGAATAATTTACAAGGAGAGATAAATAGAACTCAGTCGGCACTCATTGCAAATGCTCAAGCTTTAAATGCTTTAGGTCAAGCACAAAATAACGCAGGTCAGAGTACAAGAACACTCGCAAGTGTAGCTCAGCAAGCTGCCACGGCAATTGGAACAGGCCTTGCTAATGCGGCAAGATCATCAGGTGACGCAATCGCTCAAGGATTTCAAAGAGGAGCTGCATCTAGTACGGCACTTGGAACATCTTTAAACGCATTAACTGACATGATAGGATCAAGACTTCAAGCTGCTGCAAATTTAGGTTCTAGGGCAATAGATGCTGTTAGGAATGCAGCTACCACTGCAAAAGAGGCTGTCGGAAGTGCATTTAAATCTGCTGTGGAAGCTACTGGAAATGCACTTAACAATGTGCTAGGACGAGCAGCCGAAGCTTTAACTGCGACTCTTGGATCAAACCTCACGGCAGGAATTGGAAAAGTTGGATCAGTTTTAATATCTGGACTGAAAACAGGAGCTGAACTTGCAGGTCAAGGGTTGGTTGCTCTTAAAGATGGAGCAGTTGCAGCTATATCATGGGTAGGAGATAAACTAGCTAGTGCCGCTAAAACTGCTGGAGCAGCTCTTTTAAGTGGATTAAAGGCTGGTGCTGAAGCTGCGGCGCATGCCATAGGTGATACTTTAGCTGCCGGTGCTAAAGCTGCTGTTGCTGCTCTTGCTGCTGTCGGAGCTGCTGCTATTGGTGCCGTGACAGCTTTTGCTGGGATTTCTCTAGCTAAAGGTTTTGAGAGGCTCGAGAATATCGACACAGCAAAGGCAAAACTAATAGCCCTAGGAAATAGTACAGAGGATGTTTCATCAATAATGAATTCTGCTACTAATGCAGTCAAAGGGACATCATTTTCGCTGGGTGAAGCTGCTACTGCTGCTGGATCTGCTGCAGCTGCTGGAGTGGGACTCGGTGAAATGGAAGGATATTTATCTCGTGTGGCAAACGTAGCAGCTATATCTGGCAGAAGCATGGGAGATATGGCAAGTGTCTTAGGAAAGGTTCAAACAGCTAGTAAAGCAACTAATAATGAATTAGATCAACTAAGCGATGCCGGAATACCTGTTTATCAAATGCTGGCTGAGCAGGCAGGTGTTACAGCCGGAGCTATTTTTGATATGGCAAAAGATGGTCAGATTTCTTCTGAAATGCTATTTAATGCACTAGATACAAACCTAGGTGGGGCAGCAAAGAAGATGGGTGAGCTTTCACTTGCTGCAAATTTTGAGAATGTCGGATCTGCAATGGGAAGGCTTGGAGCTAACTTTTTAAGCGCAGGAAATAGTGCAGGAGGCTTTTTTGAAAGGTTAAAACCACTCGCAACAGAAACCATTGGATGGATTGATGCATTAGGCCCTGCATCTGTCGCACTTGGGGAGCAATTTTCAGGATTTTTAGTGCCTATGATAGACGAGGGATCAAGCATCATATCTAACGCCATAGCAAATACAGGAGGAGATTTTAGTAAACTCCCTGATGCTCTATTAGGTGCTGTTGTAGATATGATTATGGTCATAGCTGAGAGAATCCCACAGATGGTAGAGATGATAACAAGTTTTGTGACCTCGCTTTTAAATGCTATCATTGCATACTTACCACAATTAATTCAAATTGGGCTTCAAATAATTACAACTATAATCACTGGAATTACTCAGGCACTCCCTCAATTAATTCCTACTGTTACTCAGGGGATCCTGGGGATGGTTAAAGCTCTAGGAGATGTGCTTCCAGAACTAATTAGTGCTGGGATGGAGATGATCGTTTCGTTAATCGACGGCATATCATCTATGTTGCCGAGTTTGATACCGATGGCATTAGATGCTGTTATAAAGATTGTAGATGGTCTTATCAGCCAATTACCTCTGCTTATAAAAGCAGGACTTGATCTTTTATTAGGGTTGATGGAAGGCATAGTCCAAGCACTGCCTCAATTGATAGCATGGCTCCCAAATCTCATCACTGCAATCACTGATTTTTTAACTACTTCTACTGTCGATATCATAAATGCCGGAACTGAACTCTTGCTTGGGCTTTTAGATGCGCTACCTGTTGTTTTAGAAGGATTAATTGCAGCACTCCCTGCGCTTATAGATGGGATAACGAATTTTCTAATAAATGCAGTTCCTGCAATTGTAGACGCTGGGGTTAAACTTATAGGATCTCTAGTTAAAAACCTCGACGCAATTATATCAGGGATAGTTGAGGCATTACCTAGCATAATTAAAGCTATTACTAGTTTTTTAGTAAATTCTGTACCTCAAATAGTTGAAGGCGGAATAACTCTACTTACTGCTTTAATAGATGCATTACCTGAAGTTATTTCAAGTTTAGTTGGAGCTTTACCCGACATAATAGACGCAATTGTGACTTTCTTAACAGGCCCTGCGATTCCATCGATTGTAGATGCAGGAGTTGAGCTTTTACTTGGTTTGATAGAGGCGATCCCTGATATTATAAATGCATTGATCGATGCGATACCTCTTATCATAGACGCAATAGTGGAAATCCTGACTGGCCCTGCAATTCCAAAGATCGTAGAGGCAGGAGTAGAACTCTTGATTTCACTTGTAAAAAATATCCCTGCGATTTTGGCTGGAATAGCAAGTGGAGTGGGGAAAATTGTCAGTGGGATAGTTGATTTCTTTAAGGGCAAAAAACCAGACGTTGCAAGTGCTAGTGAGGAAATGATGGGTGGCACTACTGAAGGCATGGACAAGGCTTCTGAAACGATAGGATTGAAAGCACAAACTCAGATTGACGATGTAGTAAATAAATACAAAAACTCAAGACCTCTAATGGCTGGTGCAGGTAAAGAAATGCTTGATGGAATATCAGATGGGGTACAAGAATCAGCTCCTAATCTTGCAAATGCTACTCAAAATGTTGTGGACACGGGTGTGACGGGAGTTTTGCGATCTAACCATCCATTTTCTGCAAGTTCAGGATATGATCTTTTAGATGGTGCTGCCCAAGGAGCATCTGGTGCTTCGGGAAATATGGCAAATGCGACTCAAAGTGTTGTGGATTCGGGTGTGACGGGAATTTTAGAGTCCAGTCGTCCAATGGCATCATTCTCAGGATTTGATCTTTTAAATGGTGCCGCAGAAGGGGCAGCTGGTGCATCTGGAAATTTGGCAAATGCGACACAAAATGTTGTAAACACCGGAGTCACTGATGTAATAAATGCAAACTCTGGGAATGTTTCAAATTCCAGTACGGATTTAATGGGTCAGATGGACACAGGAGCGGAAAACGCAACTAGCAATCTGCAAAGTGCTACTCAAAACATTATAAATAATGGAATTATTAATGTGATCAACCAAAATAAAGGAGCTATTTCTCAAGCTGGATCTGATTTACTAAATCAGGCATTTTCGCAAGGTGCAGCAGCGGAAACTGGTATGAGAGGAGTCGCTCAAAATATGGTTGTCGCTGCGCTGAGTACATTTACGACCTCCACGCCACTCATCATAACTGAGGGAGGGAATTTCCTTCAAGCATCATATCAGAATGCTCCTGCCGCAAATACTGGCATGGCTCAAAATGTAAATAAAATAGTTACTTCGGGAATCGGTGAAGTGACTAAAGGGGCAAGTACGATGATGCAAGCAGGAGGCGATTTTTTACTTTCTGCATCTAGGAATTCTGGAGCAGCGATAAGCAGTATGACGAGCACTGTGTATAGCATGGCATCAAGTGCTATTTCTGCAATTTCAGGTTTTAGTGGACAATTTTCATCTGCTGGATATAATCTGTCTTCTAGTTTGGCCCAAGGGATATTAAATGGACAAAGTGGTGTTATATCTGCAGCGACTCAAGTAGCTCAAGCTGCAATAACTGCGGCAAAATCGACTCTACAGGCAACATCTCCATCTAGAGTATTTTTAGGACTAGGTGAAAACTCAGGCGAATCATTTAAAACTGGGATTAGGAATTTGATCCCAGATGTTCAAAGTTCTGTAAAAGATATGCTCACATTCGATAACCAAGCTTTAAATGACAATTTGAAAGCTTCTATAGATGGAATAAATAACTCTACGATACAAGGGCGAATGGCACAAAATGCATTAGTTGGAGCGACTCCAAATGTGACGACGACCAATGTTTACATAGATGGGAAATTAATAGATCTCGATAGCAAAGCGAGAAACGCACTTAATGAGATACTAAATGGAGTAAAAAGAAATAAGCGAGCTGGGGTGATGGCATAATGGCAGTCTTAAATTTAGACACAGGGTATATATTAAAAAGTACAACATCAGGATCTGTAAAAGCGACAGCGGAATTTTCTGCCACGATTACAAGCGACTTTAATGTCCAAGTTTCCATGGCTGCTAGAGTTTTTGGAGACACTATTATACAAAATGGTGTTCGATGCACAGCTGGACATAATGGAGGCGGAGGACTTCCAGCTCATAATGTTCAAAATACTGGAGTCGTTAATAGGACAAACTGGGTCGCTCCAGTTTCATATACTTGGAATTTCCCGAGGTTTAGAGACGCTTATAACATTACTTGTTTTGTCCAATTTAATGGGGAATATGTATCGCCATATTATGGATTTTATCGTGGGAGTGATGGATCTGCTGGCCCATTTGTAGCTGCTGGAATTATAACAATTCCAGGATTCCCTATTTATGCGCCTATATCTCCGACGAATCAGCTAAACACAAGGAATTCTGATACTCAAAATACAATCTCTTGGACAAATAATCCGACAACACAACAGCCGTATGATTATTTAGATATGCATAGATCTACAGATGGAGGTGGATGGACGTTAATTGTAAGTTGGATCGCTCCGACAGCGACTTCTTTTGTGGACAGCACTACATCTCCAAACCATAGCTATGCATATCATGTTAGATCAGTTAACCCTGCAGGGCTTGGGAACGCATATGCGTCTAATACCACATTTAATACTCCTGCAGCTCCGACAAGTTTAGTTGCATCAAGAAATGCAGCTAATAATATAGACCTCGTATGGGTGAACCCTGGATTTACGGAAACTGCGTCTCAATTGTCACGTTCTAGCAATGGAGGCCAAACCTGGACAGATCTTGCCATTATATCTGGTGCGAATTTAACAAGTGCTACAGATGCGCCAGGAGGAGGAACATATCGTTATAGAGTAAGAAATTTAAGGGACAGCCTAATAAGCGTATGGAGCAATCAAAGTGCTGATGTGGTGACCATAGTACCACCAAATCCTCCGACACTTGTTAGTCCAATAAATGGGCGCATTATCTCGATGGCTGACCAATATGTTACATTTGAATGGGTTCACAATCCTATAGATGGATCTGCACAAACAGGTGTGGAGCTATGGTATTCTATAGGGACATCAGGTATATGGGGTGGATTCTATACTGGGAACACTAATGTTCAAACTTATAAAATAAATATTGGTATATATTGGGGTGGAAGTGTCAACCAAACTATTTACTGGAGAGCAAGAACAAGAGGTGCGCATACCGATTTTAGTGGATACACAATAGGAACTTTTGTTTTAAGACAAGTCCCACAAGTTTCTATTATAAGCCCAGCAAATGACAATGTGATAATTGATATGCTTCCGATGATTTTATCATGGAATTATTCTGATATATCGGGAACTCAATTAAGAGCGGATTTAACTATTAGAAGTGCCACTGGAATTACATTATGGACGAGGACAGTGATTGGGACTGCCACTAGTTATACGTTAGAGTCTAGTGAGTTTTTACCTGATAATTTATCAAACTTTATATTCCAAATTGCAGTGACTTCTACCTCCACATTGACAGCATCCACTACACGTAGGTTTTCCACTGATTATGAAGAACCTCCTGTCCCACTTGCAAACCTTAGAAAGGATGTAAATTTTGGCAGTGTATCAATCCAAGTGTTGGAGGGTCATGCTGAAGGGAACGAGCCTTTGACAGTGAGCCTCGCTGTTTTCCGTGGCAATGTTTTAATCGGAAATAATCTGCATAATGGAGCTATGGTAATAGATAGATACCCACCACTAGATGTTGACATAGTCTACAGAATAGTAGCATTTGCTGCTACTGGGGTATTTTCCCAAGCAGAATATACGATCCGCATCGAAAGTATAGAATATGCTTATATAAATTTTGGACAGAACTATACACAAGTTTTAAGGCTGGGAATTGAACCCACGTTTGATTGGGGAACTGAACACGACAGAGAAGCTATAGCAGTATGGGGGAAGCGTGAGCCACTTGTACGAATTGGAGAGAATTTTTTAATGAGTGGAAGTGTATCTGGTAAGGTGTGGAAAGAAATATTTTGGAAACCTGGATCTATTAACGCCACAATCTTTGAAGCTGAGGCGTTAGACAGATGGAACGGAATAGCAATTATTAGGAGACCGAGAGGAGAAATAATTCCTGCAGTTTATAATGTCCAAATGAGCGTAGGAGATGACCATATGCTTGCCGATGTATCGGTGGATTTTGAAAGGGTGGATGGCGATGGATTATACGTCTAGTCCACTAATTCATAAACTTAGAGCTATGGAGATTAATAGAATTACAATGCAAGAAATAAGACAAGTGGAGGATATTTTACCAGGAGGGAGCATTGAATATAACGATTTGACGTCTATTAAGGTAACTGGGTCAATCCCTTACATTGATGGGCTTGATATTGGGAATAATTATTTAAGGATTTGGTTAGATACTACTGATATAAATAATGTGACCGAGAGCTTAGCTTTAGGAACATTTTTAATATCCACGCCAACAGCTACTGTGACTCCTGCTAAAGTCTCTGGCGATGCTGATTTGTATAGTGTCCTTCAAATTTTAAATGATAGTGCATTAAGAGAACCTCTGACAATTCCTATCGGTACAATTGCAGTCACTTATGCCACAAATTTAGTTTTAAATGCTGGTCTTTCTGTGATGGCGCAAGATTCAGCAGCTATGCTCTCAACAAATAAAGTGTTCGATGCAGGAATATCAAAGCTTGATATTATAAATGAATTATTGCAAGTCGCTGGTTTTGATTCTGCTGAAGTCGATGGATTTGGTAATGTTCTACTAAGATCATATTTAGATCCTACAGGAACTAGCCCAAGTTTGACCCTCGATACTGGGTCAAGGACGATACTCCTTCCAGAGCTTTCCCACGAACTTGATATATTTAGCGTTCCGAATGTTTATGTCGCTGTCATGAGCAATGATAATAATACCATGGTCGCTATTGCTATAAATGCAGACCCAGCAAATCGTTATAGTACAGTGTCTCGAGGGAGAGAAATTGTGGAAGTCGAATCTGTATCAGATATCGCAAGTCAGACCCTATTACAGGAGTATGCAGAGAACACCTTAAGGTTAAAAACAACAGCAGTGGAGAGCATCACTATTAAGCATCTTTTTATCCCATATAATGCAGGAGATACTGTTAGAGTAATCGCTGGAGGACTGGATTTCGTGGGATCTGTCGCAAATAGGAAGGTAACTTTGGACAAAACTATGCTAGTTGAAAGTAGAATTAGGAAATTTGTGAGGTTTTAGAATGAATGATTTTGAAATAGCAAAAATGCTGACTCCTGAAGCCGAAAAAGTTGGTTCATCCACACTTTTATTAAAACGTGGAACAGTCAAGGCTATTAATACTAATGGAACATTAAGTGTGGTTATCGATGGATCAAGCTCCAGCAATCTAACAATCATTGGGAGGGCTTGCAATCCTTCTATTGGGGATCGAGTCATTATTTTAGTGGATGGAACACAATGGACAGCTATTGCAACAGTGGGCGGAGGAGGTGGTAGGTGGCATTCAATACAATATGGGGTGGCACAAAGTATTCCTATATCTAGTGTGCTTTGGGATAGAACTTTAATACCTAATTCCACTTTAATAGTACCAAATTGCAATGTTGGGGATAATATTTTTATCGCATGGTCGGTAACTTTAGTATGGCCGACTGTAATAGTAGGGGAAACGCATGTAACTTTATTTGTTAATGGCGGAGAACTGTTTAATTTATCTACTATTTTTTTAAATGATCCTGCTGACACTTCTGGAAGGGCTGCAAGTGCGAATGGAGTATACACTGTGGTGCAAGCTGGGAATCAAACTTTAGATTTACGTTTTTATGTTAATGTTACTGCTGGGACAATGCGTATTTATACAACTAATGTATTCGCTCAAGTATTGGGTGGTGGTATGGGAAATAAAGGTGATTCTCCTTATGTAGTTTTATGGAATACTGGCTATACAACAGTGGAAAATTCCATGTGGTCTGGAGATTTAATATTATCTCAGCCGATAACTAATTTTAGCCATTTACTTGCCATTTACCATACATCGTCGGGAACTTATCAAAAAAGTACTAGGCTGATCCCTGTTAAAAATATTGTAATAGGAGAAGCTCCAACTCCAGCGGCAGTAGCATGGCAATTAGATATTTTCCAAAATACGTCTTGTTATATATCAGGAGCGATTTATTTCCCTGCTCCCACAACGTTTAGAGTTATGGGAATAAACAGTTCGGTTTGGGCCCCATTACGTATAGCTGAAATACATGGTATTAATTTATAAAGGAGTGATTTTATGGCAATTCATATAAATGATCGTAAATGGCTAGGAACTGGATTTGTTAACACGTATATGGTGGATAACATAAGCGATATTGCAAGTTTACCTGTCACAGGGATACTTCCAACCTCCCAAGCCATAGTAATAGGATCGCTTGATTTTTACATTTTTAACGGAACGGAGTGGATCAAAACTGTATGGGCGTAGATTTTTTAACTCTAGCACTCGCTAGAAAAGCTGGTAGTGGAGGCAATGGAGGCACTGATGAATTAACAGGATTTTATGAAGTAGATATGCCAAGCCAACTAGGAACTACCGGTTTATATAGTTTTATAACTTCGAAAGGCGATGTTTTTGTTTCACAAAACACTGCGACCGCTGGTATTTGGCATTTAGATAAAACAACAAATACATTTGTCCAAGTGTCTAATATGGGTGGATGTGCTGTCTTTTTCGAAACAAGCCTAGGAGAAGTATTCGCTGCAGCGTATGCATCTGGTACAGGTGCTGGTATATTCAGGTGGGATGGCACAAACTTTGTAAGGATACTAAGTGGGTTATATAGTGCTTTTTTTTATGAAACAAAAAAAGGGGAAGTTTTTCTCTCAACTACATATGCAGTCGGGATTTATAGGTGGAACGGGACAACATTTGCACAAATATATACTTTAGGTACTGGATGGGGCTACTATTTCGAAACGGGTAAAGGCGATCTATTTGTGGGTGGTAGTGCAAGTGGCGCAGTAGGAATATTAAAATGGGATGGCACGGCATTTACGCAAGTATATACAACGGGTAATGGATGGATTTATTTTTCTGAATTAAGCACAGCCGAGATCCTGGTTTCAAATAACGGGTCTACATATCCTGGGGTCTATAAATGGGATGGGGCAACTTTTAATTCAATTTATAGCACTGGATTTGGCTGGCGTAAAAACTATGAACTATCCACGAATGCTGTATTTTTTTCTAGTTATGCCAATACAGTTCTAGGAATATTAAAATGGGATGGTGCGGCATTTACACAAATTCATAGTACGGGCTATGATTGGAAAAATTTCTTCAAAACAAGCTCGGGAGTGCTATTTTTGGGCAGTGAGACCTCTTCTGCAAATGGAATTTATAAATGGGATGGATCTGCTTTTGTACAAGTCTATGCGTATAACTATCAATGGCGATTTTTTTACGAGTCTAGCGCAGGATATATTTTTGCAGCAGGTAGCTCAACAGCAGGCATATATAAATGGGATGGAACAACTTTTGTTTCTCTTATAAATGTAGGTCTTAATTGGCAATTTTGGTGGGAGGAAAACGGATCGGTATTTGTCATGAATGATGGGCTATCTGGGACAATGCGATATGATGCGCTTTCGAATAAACTTATAGCAGTAAATAAGTATTTAACTGGTAGAAGTTTTGGGACTAACTTTAAGTTGTCCGTAAATCCTGCGATTAACGCTATTTTAGCAGTTATAAGCCAGGGATTAAAATATAAAATCCTGTCTAGGATATATAACGCTCCTATCGAAAAAAATCAATACGCTTGCGCTATAAGCTATGATGGTTTAAAATTATTATATGTTTAATACTTCTTTCTTATTTTCCCATAAAAATTAGAGTAGGCTTCCTGCTCTTTTTTATTCCTATCTTGTAGATAGCCTATATTTACTTTTTTTGAGATTTATAATATTATAATATATAGAATACTTTTTCATCGTATTACCCACTCTAATAATTAAAACTACCTGCTAAGGGTAGTTTTTTATTTATATCGATGCTATAATGTTATTGAGACAGAGGGTATGGGGTTATGAAGAATAAGAACTCATTGTATTACCTACTTTACCATGAGTTCTTATTTGCATTTTTTGGAGGTAAGCGAATGAAAATAGTAAAGCAAAGTTTTGAAATTATAGACGAGATCAATGGCGAACAGATATTAAAGAAAATTGAAGCGTGTGGGCGCATTTGCCATAGATCAGAGTGCAATGATGCTAAGAAATTTGTAGAAATGCTAATCAGTAGAGGGCATGAAAGTGTACTTGAGCATGTGTCGATATCAGTCCGCATCATAACAGACCGAGCGATCCAGAATGAAATAGTTAGGCATAGATTGGCAAGCTATTCAGTGGAATCAACACGTTATGTGAAATTTAGTGAATTAGAAATAATAGATCATGGGATGTATCACAACATAGATTGGCATAGAAGTGAACAAGATTATTTAAAATTGCTAGATGATGGGTATGCACCCGAAATTGCCAGGGATGTACTACCGCTTTGCACAAAAACAGAAATGATTATGACGTGTAATTTACGTGAATGGCGACACTTTTTTAAATTGAGAACCGCAAAAGGCGCGCACCCCTACATGAGAGAGCTTGCAATGGGGATATTAGGCGAATTTAAAAGTAGAATTCCCGTGGTATTTGATGATATTATCTAACAATAGTAGTATAATTATTATGTGTGCTACCAGAGTATAAATAAAATAAGGGCTTAAGTAATTTATTTTACCTGAACCCTTATTTTTTTTACTGTTGTTTCCATTCTTTTTGTTTTGCTCTAATATATAAAAAATAAATTATATTTCCTATTCCTGCTGTGAAAATAAACAATAGTATATGCACTCCTAAACTTTGTCTTGGGTATGGTCTTCGCATCATGCCGCTTGATGACGACGAAGCAGCAGAGGAAGAAGAACTATTCATAAATACCATAGGTGCCTGTTGTTTATTTTCTGCTTTTTCTATCTGTTTATTTTTATCTGACATTAAGTCATTAACACAACTTTTGCAGTAATTTTTGCCTAGTATTTCTGTTTTACATTCGTTACATATAAACTTACCACAACTAACACAAGTTCCTATAGCTTCTCTATCGCTGTGTAAATAGCAGTTCATAAAATCCCTCACTTTGCAAAATAATTTAATCTATCTTGCCCTAAAAATTAAAATGTTATAACATGAAAGATTAATTTACGGAGAAAGCTGAACCCTATGGTTTATTTTGTCCAAAAATCTAAAACATATGAAAAAATAAAAAAGTAGCTATTATGAATGTATAAATTACTTCTTTAATGAATATATTTAGTATCTACGATTTGGATTGTGATTCTTGCTGTATTTGCATCTCCAATTGCATTGCCAATTGCCTTAAGCTTTGTTGTTGTTGTATTTTCTATAATAGTTGTTATATTTTCATTGGTTATTGGCTTTGGAGCTGTTGGAATTGCTCTCATAGCAACTGGAATTGTCTCTATTATTGTAAGCGTATTAATTGCAGTACAAAGTTTTGCGAGCTTTATATACTTTACTGGTGCTGGATTTTTACTTGTCGGTATAGGATTAATTTTTAGCTATTTGACTATTATCTTATTTAAAAAGTCATTTGGATGGCTTGCAAACAAAATAAGCAATTATTTAAAGAGGAGGGTTAAACGATGAAGAATATTTGGAAGATTTCAGGAATCTCTATCGCTTTTGGGTTAGTCTTAATGTTAGTGGGGTTTTTATTAGGTGCAAATAGGCATATTTATGCTGATTCAAGCGGTTTTCATTTAGTAGATAACAAAAACGAGGCTCATTCAATTATAGAACATAATATGAATAGTTTTAAAGATATAGATATAAATTCAGATTATTCTGATATTGAATTAATAAAATCTAACAATTATGGAATTGAAATTAATTACGGTAGCGATGTATTACCAACTTGGAGTTTAGAAAATGGGAAGCTTAGCATAGATTATAAGAATATTGCTAGCAGTCAAAATTATTTTAGATTTTTTAATTTGGATTTAAGTTTTATTAACAGTGTAAAGAATGTCATTAAAATATATTATCCTGAAAGTGCTTTTTTAAATGATTGCTCTATTAAAAGTAGCTCTGGAACGATTAATATAGACTCATTAAATGCCCAAA
>Ga0209629_10000087_pt1 | contig 40473 bp, 30 predicted proteins | sample TergutCu122P5_FD_187286 | JGI IMG/M metagenome (GOLD analysis project Ga0209629, IMG submission 187286) | Cubitermes ugandensis P5 segment gut microbial communities from Kakamega Forest, Kenya - Cu122 P5 (SPAdes) (version 2) | ecosystem: Host-associated > Arthropoda: Insects > Digestive system...
ATCCGAAATCATATTTCAGAAAATCTTTATACCTGGAAGGCGATAAGGAAAATTCAATCGTATTTCCGTCAGGGACGCCTATTTGCCAAATCACTTTGTTTGCGCTTATCTGCATATTGACATGCAGGAATGCTCCCAAAAACAAAAGTTTGAAAATTAATGATTTCATAAAAAACAATGGGTGAAATAATTTTACATTATTTTTATACCTGTTTTTTTAATTTCTTCAATAAATGGGTCTCCTTGGTTGAAGTAATTTTTCTTCCAGTCATCTTCGGCTGTATCCATCCGGTATTTTACATGTTGCTCTTTTGTCAGCATACTTGTTTTAATTTAAGATTTGCAAAGATACATTTTTTTATCTGAAATACTGAGTTTTTTATCTTTGTGGTGTGGAAAATTTTTTGCGAGGGAATTTCGAGTAATTTCGGTGTTACCGGCTCTCTCCGAGAGCCGGTAACACCGAAATTTTTGAATCTTTCTCAACAAATGCAGGAAAATAAGGGAATAAGGGGAAGTTGTTGTGTGTATGTTTTCATTGCTACTAAGGGTGCTCGCAGAAATAAGGGTTACACACAAAACTTTTTTGTTATCTATTGTTTCTAAACACAGGCTTTTCCCGATGATCCGAATTAAGAATTAAGAGTTAAGAGTTAAGAATTATTTTCCTAACTCATAACTCTTAACTCATAACTCATAACTAACTAATTAGGCATATCTACCCGCTTCACGTCGGAGTAATTGATACGAGCTATACCTAATGTTTGATAGCGGATACGCGCTCCGACACGAACAAATATCACACGTCCTTTGGGAATTGATCCCGTAGAAGTCAAAGTAATCGTGTTGCCGAATCCGTATTTGGTTTCGAAAGCATTTCCGCTAAAGCCTTCATCCACCCAATAATTCCGTCCAAAATGCCAACCGACATATTGAGTTTCGCTACAAAAGAGATAGATGTCGATTACGTCAAGGAAATTATTGTTATATCCGCCCAAAGGTTCAATTTTTTGCTTGAAAACTTCAGGGGTCACGCCGCGCGTTACTTTCATTTGTACTTGAATTCTACCGTTCACTACAGTTGGTTCGCCTACAAAACTTACATTCAAGAAAGGTTCCACTTCGATTTTAATCTTGGTAGTTCCTCCCTTAATGTCGCCACGCCAGGTTTCATCTGCAATGGTATCGCCTTTCTGATTAATCCGCAACAAAGGAACAAACGCTCCCCAAAGCTGTACATTATAGTATCCTGCGAATACTTTGGTATTCTGGAATGTGCCATCCTGCTTGCCAAAAAAATCGAAATTCGTCGGTTTAGCTGTGCCTGTCCAACTCAACTCGTAGAGACGGATCATCGTACACATTTTATCTGCTTCATCTTGGTCAGTCAAAACCCGGTTTCCGGTAGCTTTATCAACCACTTCCCCATAAAGGGTTTGATCCGGCGCTGCATAATTATCGATTTTGAACAAATCGCAAGCACTGAAATTTATAATGGCAATGCTGCTTAAAATGAAATATAATATATTCTTCTTCATATCATTATACATATTAAAATTTAACGGAATGGTTGCTGATCGATCACAGTACTTTTCGAAACTTCGCCGTCCGGAATCGCCAAATAATACTCAACTTCTTGAAGTTTGTACATCCAGTTGTGTTCTTCTAAACGCACATCAAAGAAATATTTACCGGCTTTTTCCGAATAAAAGGGATACAGCCCTCGGTAGTAAATACCGTTTGCCCCGGTGCGCCCGTTAACCACATCGGAATGTTGCGTCCGCCAGCGTCGGATATCCCACAGATTATGATTCTCATAAGCTAATTCTTTCTGCCTTTCTTTCCGGATAAGCATTTTCCCGGTCTCATCCATGGTAAGTTTCCCAACCAAAGGATCGGCTCCGGCGCGTTCGCGAATATCCACAATCGCCTGTGTGGCGATGTCAGCGAAATTATCGCCGGCAGGAGCTGCAACACCGGCTATAGCCAGTTCGCAGGCAGCTTCCGCCGCATTCAACAGAACTTCAGCATACCGCATCAGAACAAAATGTTGAACCATTCGTCCTTCTAAAACACCGGAGGTGGGTAAATTGGGATTTATCCATTTCCTTATAGTGAAGCCGCCATTGGCGCCCAAAGCATCGTCAAAAGGACCGCTTAAGCCTGAAGAATTAACAGTGGTGTCTCTTCCATCCTTCCATTTGATTTTTATCGGCACTTTGTTGTTATCGCCATGAACGCCTGTGAAAAGGGACTTCGTTGTAAACGCTCCTTTACCTTGTGCAGCGTCACACGAAGAATATGCCGGTCCGGGAGCTGCATCATAAACTTCTTTCCCATTCTGCACCAATAAAGGCGAGATACCGTTGGTTACATCAGCGGTATAGACCCCGCGACGTATATCAATCACTTCTCCTTTCATCACGTCCATTGGGAAACAAACGTAGGCGCGCAGGCGCGGTTCGGCATTCTTGAATAAATCCATCGGACTGTCAAACAACAGGTATTTCCGGGTTGGATCGCTTGGATCTTTATCAAACACTTTGATGGTTCCGTCCGGATTCTTAGGCAGTCCGTCGTATTTTTCCACAAAGTCGAGGATCGGATTGGCTTCGCAGGAATAGCCGGCTCCGCGCAATTGCAGGGGAACGGCATAGACATCGTAGCCATGTACTTTATAATTCAAGGCATATTCCATACAGTAGATATTCTCGGGACTATTGCTATCGAAAAACATATCCTGCATATTTTGGAATTGGGCTTGAGGGTCGCCGGGAGACCATGATTTCTTGTAAAGCGAAAATTTACCCTTTTTCATAATTTCGCGCGCGGCATTATAGGCCTCCTGGAGATATTTTTTCGAATAGGTAGCTTCCGTGCCCGGGTCGAATCCTATCACCCTTACGCCGGTTTTCTGTCCGAAACCGGTTTGTTTGTTGTATTTTGCCTCTGTTCCGGCATACAGCATGGCTTCCGACTTGAATGCCAAAGCGATATTTTTGCTGGCAAGTCCGACTTGTGGGCTTACGTCGCTAAGATACTTAATGGCTTCATTAAAATCGGCAAGTACCTGATCCCAGCATTGTGCTTCCGTCGAGCGTGGTATCTCTAATTCGGCAGGGGTTTGATCCGGATAGGTCATTACTTTCAACGCCAAAGGAATTCCTCCATATCGCTTTATCATGGAATAATTTACAAAAGCGCGGACAAAATAGGCTTCGCCGATGCTATGGCTGTAGAAAGCGGGAGTGAAATTTTGTTGATACTTGGGAAGCGTTTCCAAAAGAACATTGGCATCGCGAATCAATCCAAAAGCTTCCGCCCAATACTCGTTATTCCGTTGATCGCCTTCTCTTGTCAAGAACCAACCGGGAGCATCGCGTTCAAAACATTGACCGCTGCAGGCATCGGGAATTGCCAACCAGTCATCGAAAAATTGGCGCCTCACCGAATATCTGAAATCTTCAAAAGGCATCCGGCTATACATACGCGCTAAATAAGCCATCAGGGATGTTTCATTTGCAAACACATCTTTATCCTGAAACACTGTAGGCGACGGGACATTCAATTCGGCGCAAGACATAAATACGCCAAATAACAGAACTAAAACCATGCAAAAATTTTGCAGATGTTTTTTATATAATGCTTTCATATAATTACATTAAAAATTGAGAGTTAAACCTAAAGTAAGCGTTTTATTCAAGGGATACATAAATCCCCAGCTATCATTTATTCCCGGATGTTCAGGGTCCACGTTCCTGACTTTGGTAAGCGTATATAAATTCATACCGCTTGCAAATATACGGGCACTCATTGCTCTGAATTTTGGCAGGGTATATCCCAGTTCTATATTCCTTAGACGCAAGTAAGTAATATCTGCGACATTCACTCCTGAATTATCTCTTCTGCCGTCGGCATTGAAAGAATAATATCCCTGTACCCATTGGGTGTTTGGATTATAGGGATCATCCGTAAAATTCACGGGATGCCATTGGTTCAAAAACATTTGCAAGGTTTTCGATTCGCCCCTCATTTGTTCTCCATATTGTAACGAACCGCCGGCGGCGCCCTGTAACATGAATTGAAAGTCGAAACGTTTGTATTTAGACTCGAAATTGAGACTGTAATTCATTAATGGCGTTTCTCCGGCAAAACGGAAAGGATGTATGTCTTGGTCGTTGATTTGACCATCGCCGTTCCAGTCTCCAAATTTGTAATAACTTGGCAGGACTTCTCGAGCGTTTTGTTGTATCGGGTAATTCCATATTTCATTCCATGAAGCGAACTGCCCAAGATAATCAAATCCCCTATAAACCCCTTGCAAACGATTCGTTTGCGAATTTAGCCATCGATCCCAGGAACTGCCAAACGCCCGTTCTTCCACATATAATCTCTTGATGCGAGCAACGGAACCCCACAGTGTTACTTTGTAATTGAAGTCGCCAATTTGATGCCTGTGGGTAAGCGTTAATTCGAGACCGTAATTCCGGTCGCTGTTTAAGTTTTCTTGCGGAAGCGCGGCGCCAACGACCGTTGGAATACCGCCGTTTCTCTGGGTTAACAAACCCGTGCGATCACGGTCGAAATAATCAAGAGTAAATCCGAACAATCCTTTCCATCCTTCAAAATCCAAAGCTATATTGAACATTTTCGATTTGTACCAAGAAATCAATGTATTGGGAAATCCTTTATTATCCACGCTATAGTAATAAATACCGTTAAACACAAAACCACCTGCAAATCGACGCATATCTGTGGGGTTTGTCGGATAGTTGTATCCGCTCATAAATTGGTATTGCGAAGCGTTGTCATCCCCGGTTTGAGCATAAGATGTACGCAGTTTCAACTGATTGATAAACGACAAAGAGGATTCTTTGATGAAATTTTCTTCGGAAATGCGCCATGCAACGGATGCGCCGGGGAAGAAACCCCATTGATGACCGGGTGCAAACATGGATGAACCATCGTAACGGAAAAGAAATTCAGCCAAATATTTGTCTGCATAACCATATTTAAAACTACCGGCCAATGCATTGTTGTTTTTTTGGTAGAATTGTTGTTGACTGATATCCATCATAGCCTGCTGATTGACTGTTCCACTGCCGGCAAGGTAAGGGATAGGGAACACCAATTGTGACTGAGCTTGGAAGTTATCGCCTTTACGCCATTGCGATTCCCATATTAACGTAAGATCAACACTGTTTTGCTGAAACTTTTTGTTATAATTCAAGAGAAATTGCGACAACATTTGCGTTTTGATAAATTGTTGATTATTGGATGTCGGGATGTTATCTCTCGGATATAAACTTTGAGTATATGTGTCGCTATTCGCGTTATAGGTGTATTGATAAAATTGTTTTTTGTACTGACGATAGGTTTCAAAATTGTAATTATAACCAAACATTCCTTTGATACTCAATCCTTTTATATAGGGAATATCCCACTTTAGGCTTGCGTTTCCGTCGAACCATCTTTTATTTCGCTTTTGAAATCCAATCCAGTCGGAATGAAGCATGGTAAAAGGATTTTCTTTTTCGGTTACGTTGGCGTTAACCATCGTTTCTGCGCGATCGGCCCAAGGTCCTTGATCATACAGCGGATTCATCCTCCAATAATCGCGAATCGTCCATACATCGGATTCATTGGGGAGATTCCGTTCATCTGTGATCGAACTCAACATCAAACCAAAGGTTATATCATCACTTAATTTTGTAGTAATGTTCGATGTCAAGTTATACCTACTATAATTCCGGTCGCTGGTGCTGAAAAAGTTGTCTTGATAGAAATATCCGGCTCCGAAATAATAAGTCGTGCGATCGTTTCCGCCGGAAATACTTAAACTGTGTTGGGTTTCCGGAACTATTTTTTTGAACATATAATCGTTCCAGTTCCAACCGACTTTCGTACCGTTTTGATAATCCGCAAAATCCTGATCTGAATACATCGGCGTTTGCGGAACAAAGTTGCGTTGACGTTCGTAGTTCTTGAGGGTCATGTATCCTGCAGGATCAACCACTTGAGGCATACCCGAAGGATATTGATTCGAAACAGAACCTGTATAGCTCACTTTGGGCTTTTCGCTTTTCTCTCCCTTTCGGGTGGTTACCAGCACGACTCCGTTCGCTGAACGTATACCATAAATGGCTGCCGACCCATCTTTCAAGATGCTGATATCTTCAATATCGGTGGGCGACAATCTTTGTAATTCAGCCTCTGTACGAGGCACTCCGTCTATGACAATCAAGGGTGTTCCCAAACCGCGAATGTCCATCCTGTTGTCGTATGCACCCGGCGAGGACGATCGTTGCCATACACGCAAACCCGGAAGACGCCCGGTTAACATGTTCTGAACATTTTCATTCCTCGACATTGCAATTTCCGTACCTTTTACAGAAGAAACAGCTCCGGTCAGTGTCGCTTTTCGTTGCGTACCATATCCGACCACCACCACTTCATCCAGCGATTTCGTATCTTCTTCCATTACAATATCGATAGAAGAACGATTTTTTACGGGAATTGTAACCTCTTTATAGCCAAGGTAACTAACCGTAAGCGAGCCGTCGGCGGGAACCGTGATCTGGTACCTTCCATCCGCATTCGATACGGTGCCTGTTTTAGTCCCTGTAACCGAAATGTTTGCGCCAATCACAATTTCTCCCGTGTTATCCTTAATAATTCCGCTTACTACATGAGTAGGTCTCTGTTGGGAAACATCCGTATTCGAAAATACATTCCCAACGCTAATCAGCAATAATGCAATTAGTATTTTTACAATTTTAGGGAAGGAGTTGTAAATATTTACCTCCTTTCGCCTGTCTTTTTTCTGTTTAATTTTCATACTTTTTTTAGATTTATAATTATAATATTATTTTACTATATACAACAATAGATTTTCTATTATTATAAAAATTTTCAATTCTCTTTTTTAATTTACTCATAGGCTTTTTTTTTATTTTTTTTACTTATTAGCTTATTTTTATATATAATACGCGAAAAACCGATTTTGCAGGGGGTAGAAGAAGATTTTTTAACAATTACGAAGAATGATTTAACATTTATATTACTGTTTCACAACTCATAGGGCTCACATGCAAAAGTTGTGGGGTTGAGAGTTGTGTGTGTATTATTTTTTTCCTGCGGATAACTCTGACGGTTTATTTAACCTTTGAAGCTCCTTGTTTTGATGTAGAAAGATCGAGGTGAGTAGTAATAAAAGCGTTTTTAACCCGATAATTTTCTCCCATAGTTGTTTTGTAGCGTCGAGTGAAGCGGTTATATAGGTTTTTCGATTGTTCTGTTTTCCCGGATTTTTCAAGAATCCGGAGGGTAATCAGTAAAGCGTCTTCATTTAAGGGATCGATTACAAAAAGAGCTTCTGAAAGGTTCAGCGCATTGGGAAAATTTTCTTGGTTGTACTCGATTTTTAATTGACGAGTAAATAGTTGTTCAAGTTGGGATTCATACTTTTGTTTATAATCGTCAATCCAATCAGTTTCGGTGTTTCGGAACAAAGAACCTCGTTTAATCAATCCGGCTAATTCTTGGATCAAAGCTCCGGAATCTTTGCTTTCCGGTATTTCATTCAGGATTTTCAAGGTATGTAAATAATCGCAGTAAAATGAATCATCCGTAGAAAAAGACCACTTGGAGTTTTCGTGGATCAGTTGGATGCCCCGGATATCACCCAAAATATTCCGAAGATGATTTACGGTAACGCCCCTGATATTTTTGGCGAATTTCGGTTCTTTATCGGGCCATAAATCGGAAGTCAGCTTTTGAGTCATGATTCCGTCTCCGGCTTTTTGATTGAGCAGGATGATGGCAAGCAATGATTGTATCTTGGAACTGAACCGATAAGCAATATTTTTCCCGTCTTTATCGAAAGCTTCAAAATCGCCTAATACATACAATGAATTACATTTACCGATATTATTTTTTTCTTCCGGAATCCTCATCTCTTCTTTGGAATCTGTATTTCCTAAAGAAACACTACAATCCTTTTTCCTTTTATTTCTTCGAATAAAAAGAAGAAATCCAAGAGAAACGATTAGGAATGATAAGAAAATGTAGGTCGCTAACCTGTAGTTGGACTTTTTTTGAGTGTACTGAGTATTATTCAATTGATTCAAACTGACCGGTGGTGAATAAAGAGAATAAATATGAATATCTGATTTTTCCGGGCTTATGTACTCCCTTGTAACCGCAATGAATTCTTGTAACGATTCGTCAAAGAAGAGGAAAACTTCGGTCTCAATTTTCTCGGACCGGACAGGAATTGCATTACTGACAATTTCATACGATCCATCCTTAATGCTGAATTTATAGAGCCTCAGCTCAGATTTTGCAATATGGTGAGGATAACATAGCGTATAAAAATACGTTTTTTCGCGGTTCAAAATCAGATTACCGCAAGGAACAAACTTTTCATCTATATTTTTTTGCTCCCATAACTTTTTTATTATTCGTCCGTTTAGATCGACTTGATATAAATCATAAAGATTTTTTCCTCCGACTTCCTGTTTGCCGCTTTGATTTCCAAATCCACCGTATAAAAAAATCTCATTCGGATTAATTCCCTTTCCGGCGGCAGCAAAAAAGCGGGGATAAATGGTATCTCCGGTAAAAACCAACGAGTCCCATCGATCAAAGGTTGGATTATATTTATAAAACGTATTGGAGTAGGTATATAGTCCATACCCTCCGAAAATATACAGTTCTTGGCCGTTCTCCGACAAGAAAACATTGTGATGATGTAACCGGTTACCAATTTTAGCGTATCCGGAAGTAACCGAATGCGCTTGTAAATCAAAATTAATCGTAGCAAAAGAGAGTCGTCGATAAATGCTATCATCCAATGAATAGACATAACAACAATTCTTAATTGAGTCGTAAATGGCTTCTCCCGAAATTATTTTGAATGGAATTCGCATCGTTTTCATCGTATCCGGGCGTCGGGAATTCAAATCAAACTCGGTGATGGAATCCGGATTGATTACCATAATTTTGCCGGTTTTGCTATTGTAAGTAATTCCCGCAAACAAACATGCCGTAAATTCCGAAATACTTTCCCATTCGTAATGTTTATTAATCAACCAAACCGGATTCTTTACATAACCTTTTGCTTTTCCTTGACTGTTGAAAACCCGATTTCCTCGAGATTCGTTTAATGGAAATTCTTCCGATTTATTTGCATGATTAGTGATTATGATATTTTTCAGAGCCATAGCCGCAACGTCCAAGTTAGTCCCATACAAACCGAAAATAAATCTAAACGAATCGGGATTATGAAAACCGACGTGAAAGCAGGTAAAAGATTTATCCTCTAAGGTTATGGTAGCTTCGTCATTAACTAAGTCAAAACGGATGAGAACAGGTAACCATTTTCCCTTTTCCATCGCTTTTTTCGAAACAGGAATATGTACAGAACTGTTTGTAATTTCATTATTGAAGTCGAAATACAAGCTGTCATTGCTTCTAAAAGAAACAAATACTAAACTGGTTTCTTCCTGCTTTTCATTCACTAACCTGAAAATATATCCAAATGTTTTAGTATCCCATATCGAAATATCAAACTGTACTAAAAAAGAATCAGTCATTTTTCGAAAGCTCCCGTTATACAAATCAAGACTGGTGCGTGAATCAATCGATTCCTGAATTGTTTTAAATAAAAGGCCGGAAGCATCGGTTTCGGCTGACATTGCCGGATGAAAAGAATGTAAAAGAAGAATAAACAGGAAACAGAGTTTTTGGAAAATCGCATACAACCCCATACGCCTGTCCGGGCTGTGTCTCTCTTGTCGCAAGTTATAAATTAAATGCATGTTTTCGGTATCCCTCATTTTTACTTAGTGCAAAGATACGCAATATTATGTTACATGTTTCATTATTTTAAGAAAATAAATGGAAGAAGGATACTAAAAATTAATATAAAATCAAATAAGCGATCAAGCGGATAAGTTTAATGTGAAGTATAAAATGATTCGATTGTTATTTGGTGTTGTAGATTGCAAGCGTGGACGCTTGCTTCTAACTCGACGTAGGCGGAGCCTACACCGAGCTAAGGGCCTGATTCCGGCGGATGGGATTGGACCGAAGAATTTGCTTACCGGTGAATATACTTATATTTTCAACCATACCGGGAAACCGGTTCATCCTTACGGATTTCGCTGTCGCATGACCGAATCCAACGATTACCCCGGAGGGATCGCCGGAGCAAGCAACGCCATGGCATCGATTCCCAAAGCGCAAGCAATCAGGGCTTTCGATATCGTAGACGGTGGTTGGACGCTGCCGGTTGAAATATCAAATTCCGGGCAAATGAATTTGACGGCTTATGCGATGAAAAATAATAACTATCTTTACCTGACGATAATCAATAAAGAATACGGGAAAACGGCCCATCAAGCAAAAGTTACAATCAATGCCAAAGGCTTTGCGAAAGGAAAAGCCGAAGCAATGTACTCGATTGCAATAGGAAATAATGTCGGCGCTATCTCCGGTATTACCCTCGGAGGCGATTCGATCATCAACAACCGTCCCTGGCAAGGCCAATGGTCTTCCGTCGAAACAGGGAAAGAAGGAGTATATTCTATGAATGTTGCCGAAAGCTCGGCTGTTGTTGTAAAAATACCTGTTATTGATTAAATCATTGATGAAAGAGAAGAATAATGACGTAATATATTCAATTGTTCATATTTAGCATTTTGTAAAATACGTCATTATAATCCGGGGGCTCACCTGCAAAATTTGTGGGATAAAAAGGCTTGTAGCGCTTAGGTGTTTATAGCCGTGTGCGACAGTGCACGGGACGGTGGTGTTGTCCTGAAATTTCTTTACAGATTTTTTTTATTTACAGTTGATATGACATTAAGGAGTATTTTGTATCTTCCTTGATTTTTTAAGGTTTAGAGAAGAAATCCTGAACCGTGAGTTAAGAATTTTTGAAAAGGCAACTTTTAAATCGGGGTGTTTCAAAAGATTCATTTTGAAACAACTTAATGATTCGGAAATATATTCTTGTACCGTATTAACCGATATTCCTAATTTTTTTGCTATCTCTTTATGCGACAACCCTTCTTCTCGGCTTAATCGAAAAACTAACTTCCGCATAGGAGGTAAACTTTCCGTTGTTGTTTTAAAAAACAATTCATATTCTTCAGATATTATTTCGGCCATAGCAGATTCATCCAATTCTGAGTATTCCGTCTTGCATTGTTCAATCATTGTCTTTTCAACCTGAAGTCTTCGAATGTAAGAAACCGTTTTATTATGAATGATTGTATAAAGATAAGCGGAAAACGACATTTGAGAAGATATTAAATTCCCTGTTTCCCAAATTTTCATAAAAGTATCTTGAACTAAATCTTCCGCTGCTTTAGAATCGAAAATCATTGAGAAACAATAGCGATACAATTTTTCTTTATATTTTTCATATAATTTTTCGAAAGCTTTTGAATCCCCTGAGGACAGTAGCTTTACTAAATTTTCTTCTGAATGTGACAATAGTTCGCTTCTCATGTTAAACAATAAAGGTAAAATAAATACAAAAATATTATATGAAGGGTTACGCAGAAGGTTAATGGAAGGGTTAACGAAGCAAGAAAAATATTAACCTAAATAAATAATTTGCTTTACAAAACTCCGTTTTGTTGCAAGCGTGGACGCTTGCTTTTAGCTCGACGTAGCGAAAGACGCTACGCCGAGCGGGGATAATTTTTTTATATACATTAACAAATATCATATCATACAGTATTAATTTGAACAAAACACTCCTTCCATTTGGTTTAACTTTATTCCAAAAAGTTTTTGTACCAATGGATCCAATGAACTTTTCTCTCCTTGGAAATGCATCACCCGCATGAGGTGTTTCAGTGATTGCCCGGGTGATAAAGCGGCTCCGGGAGAAGAGGTTTCTATTTCATAAAAGGGCCCCATAATCGATCCGTCTGCTACCGGACCGTCGTTGTAGGAGTTGACCACGTCGCCGGCAAAGGGGTCTTCTTGATTGCCCCACCGGCTGTTCATATAACCGGCCGGATGGTCCGGCAGGTTGTACCCAACCACAGTCAATACGTTCTTTTCCGAATCATAGCTTCCGCAGAGCGCTTTGGCGCGAGAGGCAGGAATTCCTATTTTGGTGCGGTAAGCTCCATCAATCTTAAAGAACAGGATTCCGTTTTTCAATATCATCCTGTCGGGAGTGACTTTTTCAAAATAGTCGGTATTAACAATGTTTCCACTACCGTGTTCATTATAAGGAATGAACACGGTAGTTGTCGGCGTCGGATTAAACATTCCAAGAATCCAGATGGAAGGAAGTCCGGTTTGTCGCGTCCATGCTTCGGTACCCAAGTTAGTGATTTTATTTTCCGATTGGAAAGCGACAAACTTTAAATCCTTAGGGATCTCCAAAGAAAGCCGTTTTTCTATTTCACTCCTTGATAAAATCGAGAGGGTGCGTTCGATTCCAATGTTGAAAAAGATTCCGCTTGCATTGGGAAGCACAGCATTTTTTGAGAATGTGATACTCGAAGAAGAAGTTTCGGCAACATCGAATCGTTCGGAATCAATTACCTTTGGAACAAACCAGTTTTCGAAGTTCTGTTCGTCGCCTTTTTTGAAATAGAACGAAAAAGGACCTCCTTCCGGTCCTAACCAAAACCGGTCTTCTCCACCCACATGATTTACTTGAGGATCAACCAATCCGGATTGAATCAGCTTGTAGTTAATCCAACCGTAGCTATCGCCCGAATATCCTCCGGCCGTAGAAGTCATCACGCGGCCCTGATAGTCGGGGGCAACCGCTATTCTCGACAAACCGTCGCTGCTTGTCAATTCTAAGATTTCAACCTGCTTGCTGTTCAAAAAATCGATATCCGATCCGTATGTTGCCATAAAAAAGTTAACAATGAGATTATTAAGCGTTCGGGACTGTTTTCGGCATATCGGGATGATTGGGGCCGAAATGTTTTAATATGACCATGTTTTGGAATTTGCTTTCATTTGTAATGACCACTCCTTCTTTTGCCGAGGATTCACAAACGAAATATTCATCGTTGCTTGCTTGTCCGAAGCGAAGGATTACGCTTGCTTCCGCATCATATACGCCGAATTTTCCATGTCCTTGCAGGATGATGCAACCGTATGCGGCTCCGTCTTTGATGGTTACGGTTTGCCGTGGCTTGATGGTGAGTTCTTTCGCTGCGATATAGTCGTTGGCATACACGACCCATTTTTCCGTGTGTTTTTCATCCGAGTGTTTACAAGTGATCGGGGGACGGAAATAATGCTTCCGATAATCGGGATCCACATTTTTCTCCCAATCCATCAGGTCAAGGATGTAATCGATATCCCTCATTTTATTGGGAGGGCAGTTTTCGGAAAGGAATTCGTAGGGATACACTTCGTCGGAAGCAATGTTTTCATAGACCGAATTCACATCGCTGTTCCATTGAGGTTCGTAGGTCAGATAGGAACCGGGAGCGTGCAATACTCCCGGAGGAGTGTACCATCCGGTTCCGAGTTCAATCCGATAGGCGCGGGAAAGTTCCGTAATACGATTGTCAGCCGTTTCGTATTTCAAGAGACGTTCACGAACCATTTCACGGGTTACGTCCGGAGCAAAGCCAAAGTAGGTGGCGGGCATCGACCCCGGATAGTTATTCATTTCAGGAGAATAGTAATACGCTTCGGGCTTACCCAATCGTCCGACAGCCGCAGCGGAATCAAAACCCAAGTGCAGATGATGGAAGAGGGGGTCTACGTAGTCATAAAATTTAGAATACATGGGCCATCCGCCGTATTTTTTCATTAAACCTTCGCCGACAACCTCTTTTCCAAGCAAATCAATGGCTTCTTTTAAAGTAAATTTCTTGGAGAGGTTTTCATCAATCGGCATGACATAGCTCAAGCCTTCATCGGCAGGAGCCAAAGGACCGTTCATACAGGTAATCACCGATGCAAACCATCGTTCTTTAATGGAACCTCGTATGGTTCCAAGCGCATAATAATCATCAGGATGTAAACGTAAACGTCTTCCTGCTTTTCCAAAACGTCGCGGTACAAAAACCGGCATTAATCGAAAAATTCCTTTTCCTTTTTCAAATGTTTCCCTAATTTCCATTTAAGTAAATATTTAATGTTAATTATAAAATATTCATAATGCACTAAACTAAAAGACACTTTTGTATTTAATTAATAATTAATACATTATAAGCGTTCTTTGATTTTGCGATTTGATTTGAGAATTGGTAATTTTGGTGTCTCCGGCTCTCGGAGAGAGCCAACCTATAGCCGTTAGGTTAAGGCTGAAAGCCTTCTATATCAATAGCGTAGGGCAACGCCCTACGAAAAAGAGTATGTACACGACACTAAGCCCCAACGGGGCGAAATCCAATATTGAACAGGATTACGCGCTTTCGGCGCTTAAGTTTTCTATTATTTCTGCTACGCCGGGCGTTGCCCGACGCTATTGATTATCGCTCTTTCAGAGCTATTTACATAGCTTAACCTGACTGCTATGGAGCCAACCTATCTAAGCAGTAGCCTCAGGCTACTGTAAAATTATATAGGTTAGCTCTCTCCGAGAGCCGGAAACAGCGAAATTACTAAATTTCAAATCAAACAAAATCAAAATGTCAAAGGACTCTTATTATTTTAAATGCTTAGTGCATCAGTAATAATTGTAAATCGTAAATCATCTCATTAATTCTTTTTCTACTTCTTCCTTCGCTATTTTAGTCCACTCGATCACATTTTCGGGACGATTTCCAAGGGTATGATTATCTTTCATAATCAATTCGATCACACATCCCTGCATCGTTTGCAATATATCGCGTATTTTTTTTCTAATGGCATCTCGGTTGATATCCGGAATAGCTAAGTCAGCGGGGCTTGGCTTGACCGATGCAATGTAATTAGCACCGAGATACTCGGCCATCTTTTCATAATCGGCCCAAGCAGAGCAGGAAACCCGGCGCAAGTTATGATGTCGTTTCACTACATGCCAACGTGAATCCAAAGGTTCGCAACAGCCGTAGCAAGTGAGTCCAAATCGATCCATGATCGGTTTTTCATACGGGAAAATAAATTCTTCGTACAAATCCGGGCCAACTCCTACTGTTTCCTGACTTTCCGTAAATCCCCACATATCGACGCAACGCACATTCCCCTTGAAACCGGCTTGCGGCAAATCGTCGATGTATCCATAACCGCCGGAACCTACATAAGTGCCATCGTTGTTTAAAGAAAGCAAATTATTTTTTTCCAAATAATCCAACTTATTCATAAATCCTTTTGAGATAATGGACATCATTTCTTTTACTTCATCAGGGAAGATCATAAAATCCATAAAAAGATTTTCCATGCCGCGAAGTAAAATTGCCGGATAAGTGACCCCCATAGACCACCACCAGCAACCTTTTAATTGTACGGTAAGTATTTCGTCAAATATTTCCCGGGCTAAATCGAGGCATTTATTTGTTGTGTCCCAATCGATTTCAAAAGTAAGCGGATGTATTTTCTTAAGGTCTTTTTCATAATCCTTTATAGGAGATTCCCATACAAAAGAACCTTGTTGATCGGTTTTATGTCTGACAATTTCCAAACCCCAATTATCTGCCGAAACCGTATAAGGCACATTAAAGAAAGGTTCGACCGGTCTGTCGTCGCCCATTTCTTCTCCCCAAAATATTTCTTTTCGCAGATTCATTTCCCATCTGCGTGCAAGTTTCGACCGGCATTTTATTTGGGCGTCGGTAATAATTTCGTTCCAGCCATTTTCCGGATCACAAAATACAACGGGTTGTAAAGTTTGCAATTTGTTGTGCATTAGCCACAATTTTCGTTTTGCATCCATTTCCGGTTTATGCGCTAATTCGCTTACTTTGCGCGCTAAAGTCTTCAGAACTTCGGCTTCCCGGGGTTCAATAACCATGTCGTTTTGTCTAAAGCCCGTTTCAATATTTTCCGAAACTGTTTGCTCTAAATACAAAGACTTTCCTCCGCCGTAGTTTTTCATTTTTTTTATTATTAAATTATCATTATTTCGTCATTGCGAGCGGAGCGAAGCAATCCAAAAATTATTAATAATGGATTGCTTCGTCGCTTGCGCTCCTCGCAATGACGTGCAAAACCTGCGTTTCATCATTGCGCCAAATTTGAATTATTATAGTATTTTTATTTTTCATACAAATTCTCTAATTCCTCCAGCGTTTTTCCTTTGGTTTCTCTCAACATAATGATAGAAAACAACAGGCATAAGGCGCACATCACGGCATAGATGAAAAATGCGTATCCCTGCAATGCGTCTAATAAATACGGGAATGAAACAGATACAACAAAGTTCGAAACCCACATGATGAATACCGAAATAGCCACTCCTTCGCTCCGGTAATGATTGGGAAAAATTTCGGGAATAAGCACCCAAACAACGGGGCCCAATGAAAAACCGAAGGAAGCAATAAATCCCATAATACAATACAAGATGAAATATCCCGGCCATCCCAAAATAAAAGCTAAAGCCAACAGGATTAAAAAAACGCCCATACCGATCGATCCGTAGATCATCAGCGGTTTTCGTCCTAATTTGTCAACAAACAAGAATGCCAATAATGAGAATACCAAATAGACCAATCCTATCAATGCCGTTTGAAACAGCGCTGAACTTTGAGCAAAATGCGCAGCTTTAAAAATGGAGGGAGCATAATACATAATTATATTAATTCCTGTTACCTGCTGAAAAACAGATAAGAGGCAACCAATGATCAGTAGTTTGAAAATAGGTTTTTTGAATAAATCGGACAACTTAGCGCTTGTTTGTTTCAAGGATTCTTTAATATCTTTAAATACAGATTCTACGATAGATTCCGAATTTAATCTTCTTAATACTTTCAACGCTTCATGATCCTTATTGGCTTCCACCAACCAGCGAGGACTTTCCGGAACAAAGAATAAAAAGAAAAGGAACAAAAACGAAGGAATAGCCATTACTCCAATCATCCATCGCCAATTGTTTTCTCCGCCCACATTTTGTAAGGCATAATTGGAAAAGAATGCGGAAGTTTGTCCTAATACAATGGCAATCAAATTGATCGTCAATAATTTCCCCCGATGTTTCGCCGGAGATACTTCCGCAATATAAATAGGAGCTAAAGCAGAGGCAGCGCCAACTGAAACGCCGGCAATCATCCGGAAAACAATAAAAATCGTATGGGTATTTGAAAAAGCGCAGCCAACGGAGGATAAAAAGAAAATAACCGCTGCAAACATTAACGCTTTTTTTCTCCCGTATTTCCGGCTGATAATTCCGGAAAAAGCGCTGCCTGCCATACAGCCGATTAATATACAAGAAACCGTCCAGCCTTTTTCAGCTACACTCAGATCGAATTTCGGCACTAAATATTCAATTACGCCCGAAATCACAGAGGTATCGAATCCAAAAAGGAATCCGCCTGCGGCAGCTACAAAACACACTAAAAGAAGATAAGTTTTCATCTATAATATTTTTTAATTTACCATTAATTCCTGCATAGTATCCCAAACGCCATCCAAAGCGGAGATTATCCGTTTATATAAAGCATATTTTTTATTGTAAATGTCTATTTGATCGGGATTGGGTTTCATGCGATAATCAAGTTTTACCATATACCTTGCGGCGTCTTCCAAATCTTTGTATTGTCCTGTAGCTACTGCGGCAGCCATGGCGCAGCCCAAAGCTCCGGTTTCATTTACGTTCACTGTTTCTATCGGATATTGTAGAACATCGGCAAAAATTTGTGTCCATACTTTCGACCGGGTTACTCCGCCGGCTAAGCGAATGTTTTTTACTTCTCTGTTTCTTGTGGCAAGAAGTTTTTCAAAATGATAACGGTGGCTGAAAGCGATGCCTTCATATACGCTTCGGGCAATGTGCGCTCGCGTGTGATAGCTGTTCAATCCAACAAAACATGCTTTTGCTTTGGGATTTACGTTGCTTGCCATGAGAAACGGAAGAAAGACGGGACAAAATTCATTTGCCGGAACAGATTCCACCCATTGATTCATTACTTCGTAGAAAGACCGGCCGCTTTGTTCGGTTATTGTCTTTAATTCCGGAAACATCGTATTAATAAACCATTCATTGTTTCCGGCTGAGGTCGGACTGCATTCTTCAATCAGGTAAAATTCCGGTAAACAAAAGAGCGAGTTCATCATGACGCTTCCGTCCAAAACCGGTTCTTTTCGTATGTATTCGTTGATGCTCCATGTTCCCGCGATCATACATACATTGTCTTCATTGGCGCCGTTAACGGCTACAGCGCAGGCATCTATATCAAACATACCTCCGGCGACCGGCGTGCCTTCTTTCAGTCCGGTTTGAGCGGCGACTTCGGGCGGGATGGTTCCGCAAATTTCCGTAGAATTACAGAGCGGCGGAAGTCGATCAAACAGTTCTTCCAGACCGAAAAGAGCAAGTAATTCTTTATCATAATTTCTTGTATGCAAGTTTAGAAAATTCGCTCCGGAATAATCGGTTATTTCGGCGTTCGCCTTTCCTGTCAGTCGGAAACGAACATAGTCTTTGCATTCGAAGATCCATTGAATCGAATCCAATGATTCCGGTTCATTATCTTTTAACCAAGCTAATAATGATACCGGCTGGCAAGCCAATATCTTCTGCAGGGATCGCTCGAATACGCGCGAAGCAGTTCCGTCTTTTTCCCATTGGATCGGATATTCCCAAGCGCGGTTGTCGGTGGAAATGATTCCGTTTCGCACCGGTTTATTGTCTTTTCCCCACAAGTACAATCCTTTTCCGTGACCGCAACAAGCGATTCCGGCAATTTGCGAAGGATCGACAGCCGTTTCTTTCAATAATTTTTTCAAAACGTAGCAGTTTGCCTGCCACATTTCTTCCATATCTCGTTCTGCAAAACCGATTTTTCTGATAATTGTTTTTGTCTCGGTTGAGTAAACGCCTATTTCTTTTCCGTCGTCGGTATATAAGGCGGCTTTTGTGGTGGTTCCTCCGTTGTCGATTCCGATATAGTAGTTCATTTGAGTTATGAGTTATGAATGGCTGAATCATATTGCGCTTGGATAAAATTCAAAGCGCTTTTTATTGTTTGTATATCATTCTGTTTGGGGTTGCTCCACATTTCCATCAGAAAAGGACCTTTATAACCCAATTGTTTGAGTTTGCGGAAACATTTAGCGAAGTCGACGCATCCGGTTCCGAAAGGAACATTTTTGAATTTACCCGGAAATGTTTCGGTGACCGCTAAAGTATCTTTCAGATGAACAGCCACAATACTCGAACTTCCTATTTCAAGTTCCTTTTCCACATCGTTTCCCCATGCGGACAGATTACCGAGATCGGGATATAATTTATACCAAGGAGAATTGATCTTTTTTTCATACGACAAATGTTTGGATATTGAATTCAAAAAGGGAGTATCCATGATTTCCATCGCTAACATTACTTGATGTTGTTCCGCTTTTTCCGCCGCCCAATGCATGCTTTCCATAAAAGCGCTTTTACTTGCCTCGGTAGAAGGTTCGTAATACACATCATAGCCGGCCAATTGAATGACGGATATTCCCATAAATTCTGCAAATACTATCGATTTTTCCATCAATTCATGCGCTTTTTCCCTGACATACTTATCTGCACTGCCGAACGGAAATCGTCGATGCATACTTAAACAGATGGAACGAATGGGCATTTCCTCTTTTTGACAGATATTGAGAAGTTTCATTTTTTGATTCTTATCCCAATAAAGTCTTGAAATACGATCATCGGTTTCATCAATGGACAGTTCCATGTAATCAAATCCCAGCTTTTTTACGTTAGAAAATCGCCTTTCCCAAGTCCAATCGGAGGGAAGAGCTTTTTCATATAATCCTAAAAAATGTTCGCCTAACATGGAATTTTCTCTTTAGCAAAATCGATTTTATTATAAACAAGATTTGACATTTATTAAGTAGTGTTAAGTTAATTATATTTTGCCGTCATTGCGAGCGGAGCGAAGCAATCCGGCATGTTGAATATCAATGGATTGCTTCGGGCTTCGCCCTCGCAATGACGATACAATATTTTTCCTTGACACAACAAAAACTTTTTTAAAAATAATCGGTAACAATGGCTGCAGGGAGCCTGCAATCGATCAATTTATTTTCTTTTGTTTGGATTTGATTCAAAAGAATATCAATCGAATTCTTACTCATTTCGACCAAAGGTTGCTTTACATACGGAATAGAAAATCCGGTTGCAATATCAATCCGGTCGAAGCCCACCAATTGAACATCCGATTGGAGCTTAATGCCTTTGTCTACAAGGCAGCGGATAGTCGTTGAAGACAACCCTCCGGTTGCGATGAAAACGCCGTCAATAGAGTTTGGTCCTTGAAATTTTTCATTTAGAAAATCAAGAATATCATTTTTAAAGTTGAAATAATCAACTTCACATAGAAGCGTCTCATCGTAGTAGCCTGCAGCGGATAGCACATCGATGTACCCTTGTTTTCGTTCCATCATGTGCATCAATTGATCGCGATAGGAAATGAGCGCTATTCTCTTGCAACCTCTACCAATGAGTAGTTGCACAGCCATTTGGGAGATTTCATAATTTTCTATTCTCACCCGGCTGGTATGGAAGGTTTGAAAAAAACGGTCGATAAAGACCATCGGTATTTTCGGGTTCAGTCGTTCGATTATCCCTTCTTCCGAGTTGGCAATCGGCACCATAATGATGCCATCGATTTGCCGGTTAGTCAACATATTAAATATAGGAGACAGTCGTTCTTTTTTTTCACCGGTATTTAAAATAACCGATATATATCCTTTTTCTTCTGCATATTCTTGAAAATGATAAGCTAAAGTACTAAAAAATACATCGGAAATATCCGCCACGACCAAAGCGATCGTATGTGAACTTCCGGTTCGAAGGCTTCGTGCAACTTCATTGAATTGATAGTTCATTGCTTTTGCCGTTTCCCGAATTTTTTTAGCCACTTCTTCACTGATACGGCCTTCTTTTTCCCGGTTATTGAGAACAAAAGAGACCGTAGAGCGCGCAACCCCGGCAGCATCAGCGATGCTTTGCATGGATACTTTTTTATTTAGCTTATCTTTCATCACCTCTTTATTTCTCCATAATTACGACCGCCGATTGCGGTTGTATTTTTACCGAACCGCTAAAAGCGACAGGTTCTTGTTTTTCGGGAGACACCATCACTAAAGCAGCGTTTGATTGATCAATGGAAATGGTTGCATCCACAGGGTCTTTGATATTATAATTGAGAACGACTACCGCTTTTTTCCCGTCGCTCTTGCGTTTGAATACGGAATACATAATATCTTTCCCTTTGACGGTCGCTCCCAAAACATCGCGATATTCGCCATCCCATAGGAAATCGCTGTATTTTTTTCTCAAATTATCGACTTTTTGTCCATATTCCATGATTCTCGGAAATTCTCCTAATCTTCCTTTGAAATTACGGGGTTCATAACTGAAGGAGTATCGGCAGCGGAGGCATGAATTCACACGGTTTTTATCGTAATGATCCACTACTGCGCAAGCGATCGGAAGCTCCGGATCGATATAGCGCGATACGGCAGTATGGGTTACCGTTTCACGCGTATAGGTTCCGTAATATTTTGCTTGAACATCGTTGCAGCCTTCTCCGACCATAAAAAAATCGGAATCTTGTTTTTGAACCATTTCATAGAAATCGCGTCCGAGCAGATCGGCGCCGCGATGCATCGGAGCAGGCCCTTTATGGCTATGATTGGGATTGTAGCATAACCATTGACCGGCATGATGTTGATTTTCATCATATACCATCCCCTGGGCGCCCAAGTCCAAACATTTTTGAAATTCGCGACACAATGCGGCACGACATTCGTCATCGCTCAAACACAATACTTTAAACCGGCGGATCGAGATTCCTTTGAATTGGGTATAGGTATTATAAGAATAGCCGCCATGATCACATTCTTCCAGGTTGCGTGTCCAAGCAATATAATCCTTATTGGAAGCAAAATTTTCCGCGGTTACATCCGCCCAATGAAATTTGGTAAATAACAGAATATTAACGCCCATTTTTTTAGATTCCGAAATGGCTTTTTTAAATTCTTCAACGGTTCCCGATCTTGGATCTATATCATGGAACGGCATGTAGCGATCTTGTCCTCCATATTGCCATCCTGTCAATTGAATGGCATCAACACCGTATTTTTTGCAGTCTTTTGCATAGCTCACCAAATCTTTGTAAGGAAAGTTGAGATAATCTTCCGAACTGTTGATTTGTAATTGTTGCCAGGCGCTGACGCGTTTAACCCAATCGGGACGATGGGGAGGTACAAACCAGGAAGCTCTCCAATCCTTATAAATATCCACAGCTACGTGCCAAGTTCCGGTATAGGGAGTCAATACTACATCCACTAATTTCATATCACTGTGAGGTTGAGTAAAAATCATCCGGGTCACAGGGATTTCCATTCGCATATTGTTTCGCTCCTCATTTTGCTTCATCGACCAAGCGCCTCCCATGATCCGGCTTAATCCTTCTCCGGGGACTAAGGCATATTTACACATGATATATTCGTCTAAGTCTTTGTCTTTACTGCTGACATACAAACCTTCCTTTGTATTGTTGAACAAAGCGAAAGAATTCACGGGCAAAGCGCTGGAGCCGCCAATATTGTTCGAAGTGGGATAAAGTTCGTTTGTTGCCATATTGGTATAGCCCACAAATTGCTGAAAAAATCGTTCTGTTCCGGCAGGAAGCGTTACATCCCCAACGTATGGCCATACTAATTCTTCAACGACAGCATCCGATTGGTTTTTCACTTCTCCGCTGTAAATCAATCCTTCTTTATCGTTGAAATCAATAGTACCTACAAAAGTAATATTCAGATTTTTAGCATTGCATTGAAGATTTTTCCAAGTCAAAGTGATCCGGTTGCCGGTAATTTCTGCTTGGGGTTTTTGTTGCGTTCTGCCATCAAGTACGCAAGCGGTTCCATCCGGTAAACGAACCAACATAGTGAACGAACGGGCGAATTTTGGATTGGAAATGACTTTCCATCCGGTTTGTTTATTGACCAAATCGCCTAATGCGCCGTTGTTTAAATCGATCGCACAGGATACATTGCCGCTCTCTAATTTTTGACTGTGCTGCGCCTTGCTCATTCCAAAGCAAATAACGCCAACTAATATTAATATGTATTTTTTCATATAATTCTTAACTCTTAATTCTTAACTCTTTTCCATAACCACCACCGCCGATTGCGGATCAATAGAGATACTACCGTTATAGGTCTTTGCCTCCGGGCTTTCGGGAGAAGCAAATATCAACGGCTTGTTGGAACCTTCGATAGAGACTGTGACTTTGGTAACATCATCCTTTTTATTATTGATGACGATCACCGCTTTTCGTCCATCTTTGTTATTATACACGGCATAAGAAATATTTTCGCCGGTCACCGTAGCTCCTAATCGATCCCGGTATTCGCCGGTCCAGATAAAGTCGCTGTATTTGCGTCGCAGGGCTTCTATTTCCCGTCCGTATTGGATGATCAAGGGATAATTTTTTAATTCTCTTCCTATAAAGGAAAAATTATACCCTATGTTAATCCTGTTTTTCAAACAGAAATTCAGTTCTTCTCTTGCCTTTCGCTCATTGATAGAGGTAATCATGGGTGGGTTTGTGTTCACGTAACGAAGTCGGTCCGATCGGCCGTCGGCTTTATACCCGTCGTAAAAAGCGGATTGAGCATCCAAAAAACCGTAACCCAGGACGGAAATCTCCGGTTTCGCTTTTTTAATTTGTTCGGTAAAAGCTTTATCCATGGTATAGGTGCCGGTTTGGACGAATTCCGGAACCGGATGCCCATGCTCCGGACTGAAACAGAAAAAGGTAGCTCCGCTGTTGTTGTTGTCGTTAATCATGATCCCATCGGCAGACAGTAGATCGCTGTTTTTGGCATATCGGTTTTCCGCAATTTCCATCATTCCCTTAGTTGAAGGACAGAGCATACGAACATCGGTGGTCATTCCGAACATATTGATGATCACGTATTTTTCCAATTCGTTTTTATACCACGTCGAATGTTGATTGGCGGCATTGATTTGAAGGTCAAGCACAATCTTGACTCCTAATTGCCGGCAGGCATTGATAGCTGTCGCCAGACCATCGATTCCTTTTACATCGTTTTGATTATCCGCCGCTCGCCATCCGTTGACATGAAGTACCGAAACTCCGTATTGTTTAGATTCTTTGGCAAGTTCGATCAATTCCCCGGCTTTTGAAATAGTGACATACCGCCAGGTAAGCGGCTCTTTGATCCATCCGGCATATTCCGGCTGTTTCATGGCGGCATTTTTCCACTCCTTATATATATCGGCTCCTTTCTGCCAGTTTCCTTCATAAAAGGACAGATTGAAAGGAAGAAGCTCCCGCGATTGATGCGGAGCAGTGAAAGCAAACCGGTTTACCTTGAAAGGAATCCTAACCGCTTGCCCATCCATCTCTTCCGTACGCGGATTTAAATTGCTGTAATCCCAACCGGGGATTAATTCATGAGATGCTACAATCAATTCTTGCGGAACCACCTGTTCGCTAAATCCGACAATTCCCTGATCTTCATTTCTCATCATTAAAAAACCGCTTTCCGGTAGCGTGATGGATTGGGTTGGATAATCCGCTCCCCAATAGCCCTGTTCGTTGTTGAAGGAAGGAAAAAGTTCTTTGGTTTGATGCAACGACTCGCAAAAGGTTTTTTTCGTTGTATCCGGAATTGAAAATTCTCCCCAGTAAGGCCAGCCGATGTATTCGACCGTATGCTCGCTATCGTTGTTAACGACCTTACCGGAATATCGGAGACCCTGATCCGTTAATTCAACAATACCCGTAAAAGTAATATCCAACGGCTTATCCAACAGTTTCGACTTCAAAGAAGTCCAAGTAAAAGTGATTTGATTGCCTTTTGCATCTACTTTAGGCGAAGCTTGTTCCGAGCCGTCAATGCAATGAAATCGTTTCCATGATAAGGGCACCAGCATTTCGAACGATTGTCCCAATGGCTCGCGATAAATAACTTTCCAGTTTGTTTTCTTGTTTTCCAATTGAATCAAAGAGCCGGTAGAGGAGTCGAAAACAGCAAGCAAGTGGTCGTTTTCTAATTTCAAACGCTCTTTATTATTGCACCCCGAAATCAACAGGCCAATCAAGGTTACAAACGCTAATAATACGTGTTTCATAATATTATAACTAAAATTTCTTTTAAAATGTGAAATATGCAAAAAAGCAAAACCGATTTTGCATGCGACAAAATTAGTTTGTTTTTTTCTATTACCAAATATTTCTTCATTATTTTTATATTTTTAACAATCGATAATGATTATTAACTAATGTTTCGTAACTCGTAAAGTCCTAAATGAGATTGTACATACTCATAGCTCCGTGTAGACCGGTTTTATTCAACCAAAACTTTCGCTTTCACATCCGGAGTTGAAATAACATATAGGTTTAATTATTTTGTTGCTTATTGCAAACAACCTTTTGTGGAATAAATTAACGCCTACGGTTTTTTCTTTTTTCTTCTTGAAAATATTGTATTTGCTTAATTGATAGCTTTCCATATTGTTCTACATATTGATTTTTTTCAAATAGAAATCGTAATTTATCAAATCTAAAATTACCATGAAATTTTCCATCGTTTTTGTTCCTAAGGAGCCTTTAGAGCGATTAGTAAATAAAACCCACATATTTTGATTTGCTGCATACAAGTCCCCAATTTTAATAGTATCCGCCTTAAGAATTGGACAAGTTGATGATTTTTTTGAATATGAATTTATGTTATAAATTCCTTGTTGTTTATTATTTTTAGAACTTAACGCTACATATCCATTATATCCCGTATCAATAATGACGCTATCTTCCAAGGTTTTTCCATCTAATACAACTTGGGAAGAAATTAGGAGTTGAAAGTTTTGAGATTGTGTTATTTTGGTTTTTGAATATCCTTCAACATCCGGAAGTTTGTCATACACAAGAATACGCTGATTTTGAAAATCAAATGCTATGATTTTGTTTTCAAAAAACTTCCAACCTATCATAATTGTATTTTTCCCGAAAGTAGTAATAAAACTCCGTTGGTTGCTTCCCTGAAAATTAAAACGCATTTGTTTTTTGATTTTCCCGATTTGTACCCGAGCGCTATCTCTATCGAAAAAGGTTTTCAAGCTATCCGAAATAGAAAAATCATTACCACCGGCGTGGGTATCAAAAAATACTTTCAAATGCAGTGAATCATTTACGATGCCATCCAGGGTAGGCACGTTAAAATTTGGGTAACCGGGACTGTATTGCATTGGAATAGTATCCGAAGGAACTACCTGCGCCGGTTCCGCTTTTTTGTTTTTGTTGTTTTGACACAAAACAAAAAGCAGAAAAATCGGTAGTAACAATATGGATTTTTGTTTCATAAATTATTCATCATTTTTTTTCAAATATAAATCGTAGTTTATCAAATCTAAAATTACCAAGAATTTCTCCAGCGTTCGAGTGCCTAATAATCCACTTCCTTTGTATTTCGTATAATCAAATGTAATCTTCATATTTTGGTTGGCTACATACAAGTTACCCAATTTAATAGTATCTAAAGGTAGAGAAAAACCGTCTGATAGGCCGGTGCTTGTCGTTGCTTTTCCATAAAATGCATTCTTAGAATCAATTCCCTGTTCTTTAATATGCTTTGCATTTAATACTATATAGTCGTTACATCCCGTATCTATATTGAATGTATCTTGCAATGTTTTTCCCTGTAATACAACTTGACCGGGAATGAAAAGATGAGAGTCTTGAAATTGTGTTATTTTAATTTTTGAATATTCTGTAACATCAGGGAGCTCATTATACACAAGAATGCGTTGATTTTGAAAATCAAATGCTATGATTTTGTTTTCAAAAAACTTCCAACCTATCATAATTGTATTTTTCCCGAAAACATTAATAAAAGTCCTTCGATTGCTTTTATAAAATTCAATACGCAGTCGTTTTTTTAATTTCCCTATTTGTAAAAAAGCGCTATCGCAAACGAATATGTTTTTTAAACTATCCGAAATGGAAAACTTATTTCCTATTGTACCCGTATCAAATAAAACTTTGAAATGTAGAGAATCATTCACAAAACCATTCAAAATAGGCAAGCAAAAGTTTGGGTAACCGGAGCTGTATTGCATTGGAATAGTATCAGAAGGAATTACCTGTTTCGGTTTCGCAGTTTTGACGCTGTTTTGACACAAAACGAAAAGCAGAAAGATTGGAATCAAAAAGAGGATGTATTTTTTCATAAATTATTTATTCAAAGGAGTGTGTCAAAAATTATTACTCATCGTTAGCAGCATTATTGGCAGCAGTAGTCGAACCTCCGGGTTGTCCTTCGTAAAGACACCCGCATCCACAATTTCCTGCAGTACCTAACAAGAGACCCATTTCTCGTTCATTTAAATCGGTATTTAAAAGTTGTGTTAAATTTAGTTTTCTTAATGCTTTTCTGAAATGTCTAATTTTGAGAATCATCTCCTTATTTTTATACCACTATGCAATTTGTTTTAAAATTATGAAACAAAAGTAGAAAAATAGTTGCAAATTCCAAAAACAATTTAAAAAAAATAAAACCTTTAAGATAAAATAAAGGAATAAGGTTGGGGGCAGGTTTGTCGTAAAGGCTACTAAGCGTTTAACCTCATTGTATATGAATAACTTGCCGCGATGCGCATCTCAACCCGTTTACCCTCTGCATCTCAACCCTTCCGCGATTGTCTCATATTGACATTATGATATTTATTTTTCTACTCGGTGGTCCGGATTTACAACCCGGTTCGTCGAAATTCGGAACATATAATCGCCGTCGCCATCGCTACATTCAAGGATTCGGTCGTTTCTGCTCCGGGAGGAAAATGGGGAATATAAAGTTTTCGGGTAATTCGTTTTTCGACCTCGCGACTGATCCCTTTCCCCTCACTACCCATGACAATCAACCCGACCGGGGATAAGGTTTCCTTATAAATATTTTCTCCTTCCAAAAAAGCGCCGTAAACAGGAATATCCTCTATCGCGCTCAACCAATCGGGAAGCGAAACATAGAATATTTGAACGCGGGCAATCGCTCCCATCGTCGCTTGAACCGTTTTAGGATTATAAACATCAACCGTGTCCAAAGAACAGATTATGCGTTGAATGCCGAACCAATTCGCTAAACGGATCATTGTTCCTAAATTGCCCGGATCTTGTACTCCGTCCAATACCAAAGTCAGTTCGTTTTTCAACGCCTCTTTATCCAATGTATATTGCGGCTGACGAAAGACCGCCAATACATCCCGGGGCGTTTTCAGCAAACCGGCTTTTTCAATATCATTTCCTTCCGCAACAATCAACTCTTTAGCGTAAATATCGCCTTGCGTTGCCAACCATGATGCTTTGGCTACCAGACATTCACATTCAAAAAAAGGTAAAATATCGGCGACCAATTTATTTCCTTCCGCTAAAAAACAAGCCGTTTCCGTGCGAGTTTTCTTCTTTTCCAATGAACGGATAAATTTAATTTTATTCTTACTAAGCATTTTTATTCTTTTTTTTCAACAAAACTAAGAAACTATTTCGTAATACGTGTATCTTTGTAGACAATTTTTAAATTCATTGCACGAATGAAAAAATTCGTACGATCCTATTGGCTGTTTTTCCACGTTTTGTTTGTACTGTATTCTTGCAGTTCAACCAAATTCATTCCCGAAGGAGAATATCTTTTGGATAAAGTCAACATTGAATCGGATGTACCGGATTATAAAACGATCGAATTGCGGCCGTATATACGTCAATTGCCTAATTTCAAAATGTTTGCATTAAATAAGACCTTACTGCAAATCTATAATTTGGCAGGAGAAGATAGTACCAAAAAGATCAATCGTTTCCTGAAAAAAATCGGAGAACCGCCGGTGATTTTCGATTCTACCTTGGTAACCAAAACCACCGGTGAATTGAAAAAACTTTTTATCAATATAGGCTATCCCAATGCGGATATTTCTGCCGACCTAATGATGAAAGATAAAAAAGTTCGTGTAACTTACCGAATCAAAGGAAATACGCCGTATCGAATACATCGTTTTTCATCAACCATTGAAGATGATAGTATCCGTAATCTATTAACGGGGGAGGAATCATTACAGCGAGCTCCGGGCGAATCGGGTTCCGAACGAATCTCTCTGATAAAAGAAGGTATGCTGTTCAATAGAAATATTTTAGACCGGGAACGAGACCGTATTGCCAATTTACTTAGAAACCGAGGATACTATCTGTTTAATAAATACTACATATCGTATGATGCGACCGATAGCGCACTTGCAGAGAATCAAGTGGACGTTAATATGAAATTAGATTTATTTAAGGAATTGCAACCCTCAGGAAAATATTTAGAAACATTCCATAAGAAATATTATTATGATCATGTTTACATCTACTTGGATTATGACCCGCTTAAAATGGCCAATCTGAATGAATATAAAATCTCTGACAGCATTGTCTTCGATAGATATACGGTGTATTACCGGGGGAAAAAACCGAGTATTCGTCCGCGAGTCTTGCTGAATAATAGTTTTCTAACGCCGCAGAGACCTTATTCGCAATCAAGGGAAGACCTCACCTACTCGGCTTTTTCAGCGCTAAATGCCTTAAGTAATGTTCACATTCAATATGAAGAATTTCAACGGGACGATTCCACTCGTTTGAACGCGCATATATTAACGCTGCCTGCAAAAAAGCAATCGATTAGTTATACAATAGAAGGAACGAATACGGCAGGCGACTTGGGAATCGCTTCTTCCGTTAATTATACGCATAGAAATTTATTTCGGGGAGCAGAAATGTTTAATTTCAAGATTAGGGGCGCTTATGAAGCTATTTCCAATTTCAGAAATCCCTACTTAGAACTCGGCAGCGAAGTATCCATTCATATTCCAAAATTTATACTTCCATTCGTAAGCAATTCTTTTTCAAAACGAATGCGTACTTCTACCGAATTTTCTCTCAGCTATAATCAACAAGCTCGTCCCGAATATGATCGAACTTTATCTTCCGGAGGAATTCGGTATATCTGGCAACAAAGAACGCGTGGAAGCGGTAGGAATCAATTTGATTTATTAGATATTGATTACGTTTATATCCCGCGCATTGACTCTGTGTTTTTGAACCGATTACCGACGAATGCCAAATATTTCGGATATTCCAATCAATTCATTGTGGGAATGGGATATTCTTATTCTCAAACCACCTACGATCCGATGCAAAAACAAAGAAATGCGCATTCGTTACGACTCTCTTTGGAATCCGCCGGGAATTTACTTTACGGAATAAATTCTTTGGCGAAAACTCAAAAGAATGAACAAAACTCTTACAAACTGTTCGGAACCTACTTCGCTCAATTTGTAAAAGGGGACATTGATTATGCACGAACTTTTATTATAGATCATCAAAATTCGGTAGCTTGGCGAATAGGAGGAGGTATCGGCATTCCATATGGAAATTCAGATATACTCCCATTTGAAAAAAGATACTATTCCGGAGGAGCAAACAGCGTTCGAGCATGGCAGGTTCGGGAATTGGGACCCGGAAGTTTTTACAGTGACTCCGCTAATTTTTATTTTCAATCGGGAGATATAAAATTAAACTTTAATATCGAATATCGTACCCGCTTCTTTTGGAAATTGGAAGCTGCAGCATTCATCGACGCCGGCAATATATGGACGATCAAAGATTATCCGGGTCAGGAAGGAGGCGTTTTTAAGTTCGATTCATTCTACAAACAGATTGCCATGGGGTATGGATTGGGATTGCGATTAGACATGGATTTCTTCCTTCTTCGTCTCGATGCCGGTTGGAAAGTGTACGATCCGGCTCGAAACGGACGAGCGAGTTGGGCAATTCTTCATCCGAATTTTACTAATAACTGGGCTTGGCATTTCGCGGTAGGTTATCCTTTTTAGAAAAATCCGGAACTACGCATTTGCAATTAATAACTGAAAAAATGAATCGGTTTCTTGTGTAAATGAAAGAAAAGTATTTACTTTGCACTCGTAAAAAAGAAAAGGTTCCTTGGCCGAGTGGCTAGGCGCCGGTCTGCAAAACCGTTGACGGCGGTTCGAATCCGCCAGGAACCTCATTATTTAATAATCCGACAGTTTTCAAAAGCTGCCGGATTATTGCATTTTTTTGACCGGCAAAATTTTGGGCGAAAAAAAGCCCGCTTTTTAGGGCGGGCTACATAGCTGTAAAAGTTTGTTGTCAATTCAAAACTATTGTTATGTTAACTCAAATTTGGCGCCTCGTCATTGCGAGAGCTGCGAGGAACGAAGCAGCCGAAGCAATCCATTGATATTCAACATACTGGATTGCTTCGCCTAAAGGCTCGCAATGACGGCATTATAGAATTAACTTAACACTATAATCTCACAGCCAATAGTTCATTTCCAAGTTGGTGCAAAGCCGTTTCTATTTTTTTACGTTGCTTTTCACGCGGCTTTTTCAATCCTGATGAATAGTGATGTAAAAGTTTCTGATTAATTCCGGTCATACGCTCCAATGCCACATTGGTGAAAATTTTATTATAATAATTCAAAAAACTTTGAACGTCATATTTATATTCGATAGTGTATTCACCTTGCAATATTGCCGGTAAATCTTTTTTTTCTCGTGAATTAACAAATAATTCCAATCCTTTCAAAGCGTCTTGTTTCGCTTCATCCGCTGTATTTCCGGCGCCATAAATACCCGTGCAATTTTCTGAATAAGCGCCAAAATAATCAGAGCTTGCTCCTACTGTAATAATAATCGTTTCCATATAAAATTATTTTTTATAAAGCTTATTTCAGCTTCATTGTTCTTAGTTCTTACAATTGATCTTCTTAACGGTTCGTACATCTCTTTTGCCCCATGATAGGGAATCGGAGGAGATAAAATTCCATCTTTCAAGTAGAAATAATGACTGCCTTCCGCATGAGAATACTTCCAACCGTTTCTCTCAATTTGTCTGTGAAATTCTGTATGCTTCATTTTATTTTAGTATTGAATTGACGATACAAAGGTAACTATTTATATACTTATATCCAAATAATATGCAATTATTTATACAAAAAGCGAAAGATTTAACATTTCAAGACAGATACGTTTCCGCTCCCTGCGGCTTCTCAGTGCTCAAGTCTGAATCCGGCAGCAGCTTGTAATATTCGCTAAATATATTGGTAATTTCCTATATATTCAAACAAAATCCAATATTTTTTATAAATTTATTTTAATATAATAATAAAAAAATAAATAATTTTATGGCATGAATACAATTGCAGAGAACATTGAAGCTATTCGTAAGAAAATCGGTGTAAAACAAGAAGTTTTAGCAGAACGATTAGGTATCACACAAGGTACATATTCCGGTTATCTAACCCAAAATCAGGATATCAAATACGGGTTGATATTGGATATTGCCAATATTTTAGGAGTTTCGATAGTAGATATTATCACTTATCCTGATAAATATGTTTTAAAATCAGGACAATGTCAAGATTGTATTGAGAAAGATAAAACGATTAAAAATCTCAATGAATATATCGAAATTTTAAGGAAAAAGAATAAATAATGTCTAAAAACTACAAGCCGTCAAATATGAAAAGACTTTTTCCTCTTTTACTATTTTCCTTAATCGCTGTTTTATTTAGCAATAAGGTTGATGCACAACAAAAACGGCTTCCGCGCATCGGGATTGCCGGTATATCGATCGAATGCAGCACTTTCTCTCCGGCGATTACCCCTCTGGATGCTTTTCGTCAACGGGAAGGCGAATCGCTTCTGCGCAGTTATCCATTTCTTAGTCCCGATTCCGCTATGGGCAAAGGCGCTGTATGGCTACCCGCTATGCTCTCATCTGCTACTCCCGGAGGTGTCGTCACTCGCGAAACATACGAAATTTTGGTTGGTAAAACCCTTGAACTTATCCGGGCAAATAGGCCTTACGATGCTTTCTTCTACCATATCCATGGTGCAATGAGCGTCGTAGGTCTCGATGATCCGGAAGGGGATTTTTTAGAGAGGATTCGCGGAATCATCGGGAATGATGCGATTGTTTCCACTTCAATGGATCTTCACGGAAATGTTTCCATGCGTCTTGCCGAATACTCCGATCTGATCACTTGTTATCGTATGGCTCCTCACGAAGATGCAGCTATATCGACTCGCCGTGCAGTCGCTAATCTTTACGATCGTGTTATTTCAGGCAAGGGACGTCCCGCATACAAGGCTTGGGTTGCAGTCCCCATACTGCTTCCGGGCGAGCGAACAAGTACCCGGGTAGAGCCGGGAAAGTCACTCTATGGCATGATTCCTTCCATCGAATCGCTTCCGGGCGTTATCGATGCAGCGATCTGGATTTCTTACGCTTGGGCTGATGAACCTCGTAATCAAGGCATAGTTATGGTTGTCGGCGATGATAAAGATCAAGTAGGAACTTCCGCAAAGGCGCTTGCCAAAAAATTTTGGTCGGTTCGCCGGCAATTCGATTTCGAAGCGCCTGCAAAATCGATTGATGAATGTTTGGATGCAGCCGTTGCAAGCAAAAAAAAGCCTTTCTTCATCAGCGATATGGGCGATAACCCAACAGGCGGTGGCGCAGGCGATGTCACTTGGACCTTGGCAAGACTTCTGCAACGTCCGGAATTTAAGACTGCCAAAGGAAAAAGCGTTATATATGCCTCCATTCCCGGTCCCGAAATGATTGCTGCTGCAAAAAGCGCCGGTGTAGGCAGACCGGTTGAAGCACCGGTAGGCGCTATGGAAGATAACCGATTTGAAGGTCCGGTAAAATTATCAGGCACGGTCCTGTACACCGGCGACAAGGAAGCGGTAATCAAAGTTGGCAGTATTTTAGTGATAGTAACGCAAGGGCGTGCAGCTTACCACTACGAAAACGGAATGAAATCCATCGGACTGAATCCTCGTGAAGCGGATATCGTAATAGTCAAACAAGGCTATCTTGTGCCTGATTGGTATAATATGCAAGCCGATTGGATGATGGCGCAAACTCGCGGTGGAGTCGATCAGGATTTAGTGAATCTTCCTTATAAACGTATCATCCGACCCATGTATCCGCTTGATCCGGATATGCCGGATCCCGAACTCAATGTAATATTTGTTCCTTCAGCAAAATATAAATATGGCAGATAAACATTTAAAATAATTATTCAACCAAATAATAGTGACCATGAAAGATTATAATCGCCGCGATTTTATCAAAACATTAGGACTTTTATATGGAAGCCTGTTGATCGCTCCGGCTTGTACGCCTTCATCCGTAAAACAGAAGTATCAAGCATTTACGGAAGAGGAAGCTGATTGCCTGATCGCTTTATGCGAGCAAATCATTCCGAGAGACGAATATGCGGGAGCAACGGATGCCGGAGTCATTGGGTTCATCGACAGACAGTCCAAACTACGTTTTCCTAAAGAACGAACGCTTTTCAAAGACGGCGTAGCTTCTTTGCAGGCCTGGTGCAAAGCGACATACAACAAACCTTTTGAAAATTTAGACGAATCTACCCAAATAGCCATCATGCAATCCATGGAAAAAGACGAAATAAAATCCGACCTATGGAAAGTTTCTCCCAAAGAATTTTTCAAAAAGCTCTTGGATCGAACCATGCAGGGTTTCTACGGTTCTCCACGACACGGAGGAAACAAAAATTATGTCAGCTTCAAGATGATGAGATTGGATTATCCGGCATTGATGGGGCAAAACAGGTACAAATAGTTATGAATTACGAATTATGCGTCATTGCGAGGGCTTTAGCCCGAAGCAATCCAGAAAGAGAAATAGATTGCTTCGCTCCGCTCGCAATGACGGCAAAATAAAATTAACTCTCAATTAATATGAAACACGTTAATGCAATTGTAGTGGGCGCAGGAGCCGGAGGAGGCATCGTTGCCAAAGAGCTGGCGGTGAACGGATTTTCCGTAATCGTCTTTGAACGGGGCGACCGGCCCGACTATGACAAACATATCAATGACGAACTGATTTCGCAACGGGTACAAGTTTTAGGCAGCGCTTACGGGCCGGATTGGGTGCATCAACCTCGCGTTGCATTATACCCCGATGGGAAACGGGTCGTCGTTCAGCCCGATGACGGGCGTTATGGAAACAATGCCGCCTGCGTCGGTTCAGGTACAGTAAGTTACGGCGCTATGGGCTGGCGCTTCATGCCCGAAGATTTCCGCCTCAAAAGCATATACGGGGCAGTTGAAGGTTCTTCGCTCGACGACTGGCCTATTACTTACGAAGATTTAGAACCTTATTATGTGAAAGCGGAATGGGAAATCGGCGTCTCCGGAGATGAAACCAACCCGTTTGCCGGGCCCAGAAGCAAACCCTATCCTATGCCGCCTTTTGAAATGAATAAAGAAAGTAATCTCTTATTTAATACTTGCAAACGTATGGGATTGCATCCCTTTCCGATTCCCATGCTGCGCAATTCAGTACCCTTTAACGGCAGAGCCGGATGCACGCGTAACCACACCTGCTGCGGATACGCCTGTCCCTGTGATGCGAAAAACGGCAGCCAAAATACGGTGATTCCGGTAGCCACGCGAACGGGAAACTGTCAACTGAAAACAAACTGTATGGTAGCCGAAATCATCGTTGACGACAAAAGCCGGGCAACCGGCGTTCGCTATTTTGATGAAAATGGCAAAGGTCAAACCCAAACAGCCGATATCGTAGTAGTAGCCGGCGCTGCCATTGAAACAGCTCGATTGCTTCTTAATTCCAAATCTAAATTACATCCCAATGGCGCCGGGAATAACACTGATTATGTCGGACGAAACTTGCAAGACCACGCTTATACGGGCGCCAGCGGATTATTCGACTACGATATTCTCGACCATGTCGGGCCCGGAGCTACGATAGCTCTCTGCGATTTCAGTCATCACAATCCGGGAATTATCGGCGGAGGAATGTTAGCCAATGAATTTTTCCAACTTCCCTACGCTTTTTCAGGAACTCGCCCGCCGGGAGAACCGCGCTGGGGAAAAGCACACAAAGAATTTCAACGTAATAACTATTATCGGATTGGGCGGATGCAGGGTCCGATACAGGAAATGCCGAATCCCGAATCGCGCGTTACGATCGATCCGATTGTCAAAGACTGTTGGGGCATCCCGGTCGCTGCGCTCTCCGGCGGCAGACATCCATTGGACTTTGAACATTGCCGATTCCTTTCGGACAAAGCTGAAGCAATTTTAAAAGAAGCGGGTGCTGTGAAAACATGGAAGTATGTACCTGGACCTAATGTTACTCCGGCCACCGGACAACATCAGGCAGGCACCTGCCGGATGGGAAACGATCCGAAAACCTCGGTGGTAAATAAGCATTGCCAAGTACACGAGATAGACAATCTGTTCCTCGCCGACGGCAGCGTTCATGTTACTAACGGAGGCTTCAATCCGGCGCTTACCATCATGGCAAATGCATTCAGAACAGGAGATTACATCGTAAAAAATTTTAAGAAATGAAGAAGAAAACACTCCTATTATTATTCGGCGCTTTATTTATAGTAGTATTAACCTGTTCTTATATGACGTGGAACCGGATTGACCCCGATTATACCTGCGCACGATGCCACGAAATTGCGCCTTCGCACGCCCAATGGAAAATGTCGGCTCATGCTAACGTTCGTTGCACTGACTGCCATGGCACCGCTATGTCCAACGGGCTGCATTCTTTTATGGAGAAAGCAAATATGGTATTCGTTCATTTCACGCAAAATAAAACCAACGAAGAAATCCGCCTGAATGAACAGCAGGTTTTGGATGTCAGCAACCGGTGCATAGCCTGTCACCAATCGGAATATACGGGATGGCTTGCCGGCGGACATGCCGCCAATTACAAAGAAATCTTCATGGATAGCGCGCATAACGCCAAAGAAAAACCCTATTGGGATTGCTTGCGCTGCCACGGAATGTTTTACGACGGAAACATACATGACTTAATCAATTTGGAAAGTACTTCTTCTGTTGATTGGAAACTCCGCGATAAAAAGCAAGAAATGCTTCCAACGATGCCCTGTTTGGCTTGTCACCAAATGCACACGGACAATCCGGTTTCTCAACGGTATGTAACGCTCACCGATTCATCCCGGGCTAACAGAGAAAGAAATCCAAGCAATGCGCTTTACTTAAGAGCCGATAAGTCCTACTTACGAGCCGATTTGTTGCCTAAACCTGTAATGTTTCTGGGAGATTCGATCGTCGAAACGGCTTCAGACCCTGCTACCCGCTTATGTATGCAATGCCATGCTCCCAATTCCAAACATCAGGTGGGCAGCGAAGACGATTGCACCGTAACGGGCGTCCACAAAGGAATCAGTTGCATTTCCTGCCATCGTCCCCACTCGGGAGAGACCAAAGCTTCGTGCGCACAATGTCATCCTTCGTTGACAGATGAGCAAATCAAAGGCGTATTTGAAAAGCCACATACTTACGATAAAATGAAAGAATAGTATCACAAATAACAAACGCTTTAATGTGTGAAGCTAAATGATTATGAAAAGACGAGTTTTTATTAAATATTCAAGTTTGGCAATTATTATCCTATTTGCCTTTTGCAGTGTTAACTTATTCTCTCAAGAACCTAACAGGGAAATCAAAAAAGTTCACTTGATCTTCAAAACCCATCTCGACATCGGTTTTACTAATTTAAGTTCGGAAGTTGAACGGAAATATGTGAAAGAATTTATTCCCAAAACGCTCAACATCATAGAACAACTTCGGGCAGAGAATGCGGAGGAGCGTTATGTTTGGACAACAGGCGCCTGGCTGATAGCAACCTATTTGCAAAAAGCCGCTCCCGAAGAAGTAAAAAGGTTTGAATCAGCTCTTCTTCGGGGCGATATAGTGTGGAATGGCGTTCCATATACGGTGGAATCGGAAATGATGAGCAATGAGCTTTTTACAGCTTGTTTGAAACTGTCGCAACAACTTGACCGGAGGTTCGGAAAAACGACCGGTGCCGCCAAGATGACCGATGTTCCGGGGCATACCCGCAATATCATCACGCCATTGTGCGAGGCAGGCATTTCTATGCTGCATATAGGCGTTAATCGGGCTAGTCCGGTTCCGGGCGTACCACCCATTTGCCGATGGAGAAATACAGACGGAAAAGAAATCGTGCTGATATATCAGGGAGAATACGGCAACGATATGATTCTACCCGACGGAAAAACAGTTGTTTCCATTCACTTTACCGGAGACAATCACGGACCTCATTCATTGAGCGATATTAAGAATATATATAAAAACACAAAGGCGAAATATCCCAATGCAACAATTGCCGCTACTTCGCTCAACGAGGTTGCCCGGGATATTACGACCATGTTGGATAAAATTCCGGTCGTAACTTCGGAAATCGGCGATACGTGGATTTACGGGTTTGGCAGTTCGCCTTTGCGGATTGCACGTTACAGAGCATTGTCGCGACTATATACTCAATGGATTCAAACCGGCAAATTGGATAGGAACAGTTCCGGAACGGTCAATTTTGCCATCAAACTTGGGATGATTGCGGAGCACACTTGGGGATTGGATGTTAAATCGCACCTGAAAAATTGGGACAAATATGATGTGGATGTGTTCAATGCATCGCGCAACACCGCACCATTTAAATTTATGGAACAATCCTGGGCTGAAATCGATGCATATATTGACGAAGCAATAACGCTTTTACCTCCTTCCTTACAACAGGAAGCTCGTAAGACATTGGAAGAGATAGAAAAACCGGAAGTATTAAAAATTAAAGGCAATGACCGTTATGCTCAAATCAACAAACATGGAGCTTACAATCTATCTTGGAGAGGAATAGAAGCGCTTGTTGGCGAATTAGCTTATCTGACATTTTCATCCGATGATTATAACCGGTATTTGGATACCTACCTGAGAAAACGCTACGACTGGGCGCTTAGTGATTTTGGCAAGCCGGGTCTGGAAAATACCCGGGCGAAAAGCGCTACTGTTGTAGCCGCCATGCAAAATTGCAAGCTAACAAAAAGCAAAAAGAATACGGTTGTTCAGTGCAAACTGTATTTCCCCGAAAATAAGGATATTGACACAAGAGTATTGCCTGAATCTACTACCATCGAATACACGATACCGGCAAGCGGTAATTTAGTCGAAATGAAAGTCACGTTTATCAACAAGCCGGCTGTCAGGTTGCCGGAAGCATATATGTTGTCGTTCATTCCATTGAGGATAAAAAGCATCTTTGCCGAAAAAATGGGCGGAAGGGTAGATGTATCGGATGTTGTGCAGGGCGGTAACCGACAAATGCATGCTATCGATAATTATATTGACATTATTACCGAAAAGGGAACAGTCAGAATAACTTCTCTTGATGCACCCATAGCCGTTATCGGTGAACGGAAAATGCTGAATTATTCTACACAATTGCCGGATTTGAAACAAGGCGTACATTTTTGCCTGTTTAACAACTTATGGGGAACTAATTTTTCCATGTGGTGGGGAGGGAGTATTACTTACCGGTTTACTGTTGAAGTCATTGAAAAGAATTGACAAAAAATAACAGGCTTAAGCGAGAACATGCTCAAACGCAAGAGTAAAAACAGTTCCTTCCCCCCGTTGAGAATCAACTGAAATAGCGCCTCTGTGCAGCTTGACGATACGTTCCACAAGCGTCATCCCGATACCGTTTCCTGCTGAAAAATAATAATTTTCACCCCTGTAAAACGGTTTGAACAGTTGCATCAAATCTTCGCGAGAAATACCTATGCCCGTGTCGGAAAAACGAACAAAAACCTGATTATCCGAAAACGAAATCCTAACCATAGAGCTATGATTATGCGAGAATTTACAATTATTTTCCATCAGATTGACAAAAGCGGTGCGGAGCAGATATTCATTCCCGTTTATCGTTACCATACGATCGTCGTCGTTGTCGTCTCCGAAAATCAAATCAACGTTGTAATCGCCCCGAGCCTTCATTACCGTAGCGCTTGCATCCAAAAGTATTTCATCTAAACGAACCGGAGCCATACTGATTTGGTCGGTATGGTAACTGGTTTTTGCCAAGTCCATCAATCCGTCTGAAAGTTTTTCGATTTTTCGGGCATCGGCAAGAGCGTTTTCTACCACCTTTTTGTAATCTTCGTATGACCGTTCTTTGTGAAGCGAAAACTCCAACTCGGCTATCAAAGCCGCCATGGGCGTTCGCAATTCATGGGAAACATTACTGATAAACATTTTTTGCGAATCGAACGACTTCTCGAGGCGGTCGAGCATATCGTTGAAAGTTGCCGCCAACTCGCCTATTTCATCCTTTGAATTATCTATTTCAACACGCTTACTTAAATTGGATGCAGTAATATTTTCCACTTGCTTTACAATT
>Ga0209629_10000089_pt1 | contig 40225 bp, 41 predicted proteins | sample TergutCu122P5_FD_187286 | JGI IMG/M metagenome (GOLD analysis project Ga0209629, IMG submission 187286) | Cubitermes ugandensis P5 segment gut microbial communities from Kakamega Forest, Kenya - Cu122 P5 (SPAdes) (version 2) | ecosystem: Host-associated > Arthropoda: Insects > Digestive system...
TCACACATTTTATCAAGTTTCTTCAAAGGATCTTTATCTAGTAATCTACCATGTTTCATACACCCACATGAATGAATTCTACCACCCTTTAACCATGCCCCGGGAACACATATAACTTTGTTACATACACATCTACATACCCACCTATAATTTTTCTCTCCTTCGAGAGGTCTAGGCAGTCTTTCCAATACTGATAAAAAACCGAACTGTTTGTCTTTAAGGTCTAAAGGTCTACGCCCCATAGTATCACTTCCATATTTATTATATAAATTTTTAAACGTATGAATTATATACTATTAATTTTTACCAAACGAATCCATCTTCACTGTAATAATATTATTTTTGATAAGTAACTCATCGCTTAATTGTTTTATATAGAATACTTTATCATATTTATCGGTATACAGGAATTTTTCTCTATTTTCCTCTGAATTAATGAGTTCGGGATAGGCCCTTAATAGCCTCTCTTTAGCTTCCTCAAATGTATTGGAACGAAGTAAAATATTATATGTATACCGCCCTTCATTACTATAAACTAACAAAACAAAAAATGGTTTACTCATTTTTGATCTACCAACATTACATGAACTTCCCGGATAATCTCTACAGTGCGACGATCTATAATCATGCACAAGACATTTTGCAGTGCCATCAGGATTTTCTTGTAACCATTTACATCTATCTTCCATAAATTCAGAATTGTCGTTTATATATGAATCCACGTAATCTGACCCATATTTCATTCCTAATTCTTCCAAAAGATCTGGGCTCAAATTTGACTTGCTAGTCCTAGGTATAAGAGCTAATAAACCCTTACAACAACTACCACATCTATAACAAATCATAGTAACCCCCACGCATAACAAAGTATAATCGCACCTTTATTATAATAGTTTAGTATAGACTAAGTAATTATAGAATAAGGGTACAAAAATACGACATAATTATAAAGGATAGAATCGTTAGTTTTATTTATAATTACTTTATTTTGGAAAACTATATTATATTCACGGTTATACTACAATACAATAAAATAACTATCTGCCATTTTATACGAAGATAAATGGCAGATAGTGTATACACTTAACTTATAAAAACTAGTAGTCTATTTAAATTGTTCATATGTACTGGGATTATATGGAATATTATCATTATCCCTAGGAAGTTGTAATATAGGGCCAGCAGACAGACGTTCATTAATCTTTTTTATTTGCCGTTTAGTTAATATAATATATACAGTAAAAAGAATAATAAGAAGGATAACCACAGACATTAGTAATATATCTAATCTACTGACAACATTATTTTGTTGCACTATATCATTGGTTTCACTACTTTCATTATTTGTACTAGCATTTGATGAATTATAAGTAGATTTAAGTGCAGTACTATAATGATCTTTCATACTATCTAAATAGTTGTAATCCCATTTATGAGATAATACTTGATTATCCGAGCTATTAGTACCTTTAAGTATGACAACACCTGATTCAATTAAGAACGAATCTTTAGTGATTGCATAGCATTTAGCTTCGAAATTGCCGGTTTTATGTTCATAGTATTCAGAACCATTAGTATTGTTTGATTTAGATACATAATTGGCTAATACATGAAAGTTTTTCTCAAATATCTCTACATTACCTGCTGATGGTTCACGTAATAAATATTTACTGTATAACGACGTGGGATATGCTGTGTATCCGATATTAGCTATACTATACTGTATCACAACAGTCGCCATAGAGTCATTAGTTTTAACAGTAAAATAATCCATATCCAGATATACCAACTGCTCAAGATCTTCAATTTGATCTAAATCAATGCCAGACAATTCGCTTTGAGGCACAGCGGTAGAAGTTGCCGTATTAGTCGTAATAAACTTCCCGCAACTACAAAGTAATAACAAGATAAAAATTAAAGATAATTTTTTCATATAAACCTCCTTATTAAATATTATAAGATCAGCATTTCAATATTTACTACTTATGTAAACAAAAATGCGTTATAACCGATATGGTTATAACGTAATTAATATGACTTTTTATCAAAAAGTGTTATCAATATATTCGACTGTAAGTAAATAATTCATAATTATTTAAACGCTTGTAGTTGATCATTCACCCCATCCTTCCAATAAACTACAAACTTATCTATATGTGTTTTAATAAATTCACTAAATCCGTCAATATTCATGCAATATCTCCGTAATATTATTTTATTAAAGCATATTAGCAATGTACTCTAAAGCTTCGCATTCATCTCTTACTAATTTGCCTACCACAAGTTTATAAAATGATACATTTCCAATTCCATTCGTCATTATTCCATCATAATTGCCCAAACTATCTCTATAAATTACTGGAGTATCAAAATCGTAATTTTCTGTCGTAAATATATGTGATAATATTGCCTCAATATTATTACTAACTGATAAATTACCTTTATTTAAATCTCTGATTACCAAAATATTTTTACTATTTTTATTAAATAGTTCATATTCATAATCGGATTCACTAGCTTTTCTTCCGATTTTATTCGGAAGTTGCTTATTAGAATATTTTTTAATTACATTACACATATGATTTCTCCCCCTAATAGCGCGTAATATTATATTCATCAATATAACATATCATAAGTTTATTTAAGAGAAGATATAGGGTTGTTACGATACCTACATTAATTTAATTTTACACTCGTATTCTGAGGAATAAATATTAATACAATTTGTACTAACTATCCGCATAACGATAGAAGACAAGTATAAATCATAATCTCGCTCACTATTTTCAGATATTTCAATCTTATCTTCTTTACATATTTTATCTAGGTCTTCCAACAATTTACCTCCAAATATCTTTCGTGCATATTATTAATCTAAGTCGTTGGTTTATCTTATGTAATTCGATGTAATATAACGTCTTTGTTACCTTTAATAACTTCAAGTCCCAGCCGTATCAAGACATTCGTCGCATTGGAACGCGTTGGATAACGATTCTGAAAACGGAAATCCTCAATAGCTTTAAATATATCATCAACAGAAATCATATAACGTTGTTTTTTGATTGCCATAAAATAGTCACCTTTCATAGAAGTTTATATCAGTAAGTGAATGAATACCATTCTTAGATACCAAATTGTCTACACATTCTGATACTCTTTTATATACTTGTAAAGCTTCTGTTTCATTTTTTGCTCCAATATGAAAACCAACCAGAATAATTAACTTTTTAATCAGACTTTTTATTATAGCATATGATACATTAAGATCGCCCATAGATAAGGGATTATGACCATAACTATTAGCTTTTTCCCAATTAGTCACTTTAACTATAGTGATTATTGCATTTTTAAAAAACGCTGGATCCACTCCACGTGCTACTAATTCAACAAGAGGATTAATACACATACTAAGATAAAACGGTGAAGTTCCATATATAATACAGTATGCGGCTATAAGATTTTCTAATGCCAAAAAGCAACAAAGACATATATCATCTAAACTCTCATCTTGATTTTGAATAAAATACTGTTTAGCAATATCCACATTGTATAAAGCATCATTTAAATATTTTATAACTAATGCGCGCATGATTTCACCTTTTTAATTTCATACACTAGAACGCAGTCATTTTACCAATTTCGTCATTCCCAGGAATCCTATCTACTAAATCCCAATCAGCACCATAAATTAAACCATCTTCGTACAATTTTTCAAAATAGTGAAATAATTCTACTTCTTTCACATCGTAATCCTTTTTTGTGATTGAACACGGAATATACCAAACCCACTTTCCAAATGTATGACTTGTAGTTGGTGGTATATCTGCTTTACTTAGATTAAAAAACTCGGCACACTTAAGAATGTAAGCATCTGGCAATAAACGACCAGGGGCACATTCTATAGATATAAATATGTACTTTCCCATATTACTCTTCCTTTTTATGGATTTTGTTCTTTAGTATTAGCCGCATAAACAGAAGTAGGTAAGGTTTATTTTTTAAACCTTACCAAATAAATTATAGATTACGTTTTTTACTTATTATAATAAAAGCGTTGATAGCAATATAATATAAACATAGACTTATAATATAAAATAATATAATAAAATTCAGAGATATATAATTGATTATATTCAAATCTTCCGATTTATGAACTAATCTAAACATAATAAAGTAAATAAATAGTAATAATGCTGTATAATTTTTCTTCCTAATGACTGCGATTATAAACGAAGAAATTGCAGTAATAAGTATACAAATATTGAGTAAATTATTCAGAGTGACATCCATTTTAAAATATTCTGCAACATACAGTGAAATTACTAGAATTATTGTTGCACAGATAAGGGCAACAATAATACTTTTTACACACAATAATATAAATTTTACTATAGATGAAAACGTTTTTTCATTGGGGAACAAGGCGACAGATTTTACAGTCTTGTTTTTTATTTCCTCTTTAGTCTCATGCTTAATCATATTTTTCAAATTATTAGGCATATTATCTCCTATATGCAAATTTTTTTATAAATTGGCTTTAGAAAATCACAAATTTCCTCATATATTTCCTTAAATCTAATAGTATTATACATCAAATTTTTATGTGATTCAAAGATCGTATTCAACTCAATAAAAGCTATCTTATTAAATAAGTAAATAGAATCATAATCAACTAACCCACCTGGTAATAAATAATCAGAAAAATAAGCAAATATAGTTTCACAATTACTAACATCATTGGATAAATTGTGTATTACATAATACAGATCGATTAATATATCAATGTTAAATACTATTTCAGAACTAACACAGATATTTACTATACGTTCAAAATAATCGGTGTAGTATTCAGATATTAAACGATAACCAGATATGTAAAATTCTTTTCCAATATCGGATAAATGGATGTAAATATTAAATGTTATATTAAAAACTTGTCCTATGTTATTTATTGCTTTATAAAGTAGTGTATACCTAGGTTCGTCGTATAAATTTATATTCTTATCTACAACGGAATATATTACATCCAATTCACTATATTCATTTAAAATTTCCACACATCTATAATAAAATAGTTCAGAAGTGTGAATATCACCCCAAAAGATATTAACACTATCTATATATCTATATGGGATATTATTCTCATAATACATAGACACATATAAGAATCCCAGGTCGATTTTAATGTCAGAAAAGTGGCTACTCTTAAATAGAGAAATTAATATATCGCAGATTAATACATATTTAAATAGATTTTCTTCAAGTTCGTTACGACAATTATCAGACAGTAATGATAAATTATAAAACCCTCCTTTTTCTACATTTATATTACCTATTATGCCAGCTTTGGGTAGATCTCGTAAGAACTTTGTATTACTAAATGTGTAGTCTATATAGCAATTATTATCAGAATTATCTACACTATTTGATCTGCCAAATGCATTCATGTGCCTTGAACGATCCATTAAATCTACCACCAAATAATTATGTGTTTCATTTTATTAATTTAGCATATACTACCAAAGCCCTACCAAAAGATTCGGTACCATAAGTAGTAACTAAAGATAGTATACTATCTTTAATGTTATAATCAATATTTAACTTACTCAAGTCATCACATTTCAATTCAGTCATAAAAATATTGTGTTCTAATCGGCTTTTAATTTCAGATTGCATATATTCAAATGATTCAAAACAAAATTTCCAACCAACTACTCTCCAAGTAGTATCTCCATGTATATTAGTAAACTGAATATCTCTATGTATTTGACAAAAATCTTTAGATGTAAAGTTATATAATCCTGAAAATGTATTTTTTATATTACCAGATTTTCCATAAATTACCCAATTATAATTTTTATTTATACTATTTTTACAATCAAGAAATGGCCAACCATTCTCATCATATTTCCTTTTTATACTATGATTAGTATAATAATCATTAGTTTTTGATCTAACTATAGGACAACTTATACCTGTATTATTCACATTTAAATAGCCTATTACATCTGAATTTTTGTAGTATTTCTGTAACTCGAATACATCCATATTCAATAGATTTTCATTGTTTCTACGTCTGATATTACTTAATATATTATTAAATGCAGAAACTTTACTATGTAAATCAATTTTCATAAATTTACTGAATTTATTAGATTCTTTCACGATTCTATTATTTCTAAACACTGGACCAACTAACGCGATTATAACTACTAACGCGATTGAAAGGTGATCAAACCAATCCCCTATCATGAGACGTATTTCCCCCATCCATAGGAATACAATTTTTTTAGTACAACTGATAATACACTTGTAGGTTAGACTGTGCCATTAATACTGACACGGTCTAACCTACTCACTGGTATTATTCAGATTTGTGACCGCTCTCATCTGAATCACTAGGTTCGCCTTTTGTTTTGTCAATTTTACCCTTCATATGGATTACATCGTAAAATTTACTAATCTTAGATTCCATACTGGGGAACATAGAAATGACTTTAGCGTACATCGACCAAGGTATAAAATACAATATAACAATTAGTATTAACAAATATATCATAAATGCGAATACTTGACCTGCACCAGAGTTTTTTGTTTCTGGTTCAGGTATAGGACTAGCACTCACAGTTATCGTAGGAATCGGGGTATTAGTAATTTCTGCAGGTTTATTTGCATCTTTATACTTAATAAGTGCCTGACTGAAGTCTGGATAAGCCCAAGTATGTGTAAGCACGTATCTATCCGACCCAACATTTGACTTGTCCCTCACAAGTATTAATCCTGATTCTAATAACATTCCGCCTTTTGTAACAGCAAAGCATCTTCCTTCAAATTTCCCAGTTTCATGTGCATAGTACTGCGTGTTATTATCCGGGTTTACACGTTTAACAGCATATTCAGCGGTGACATTATATGCACGTTGAAATACTTGAACATCCCCTTGTTCAGGATTCATTTCTACTAATGCACCGAATTCTGAAATATCTCGCTGTGCATATGCCCCAACTATATTATTAACACGAGTAGTCATGGCATCACCACTGGGCTCAGAAAATCTTGGAAGATCAAAGTCCACAAATGCTTGTAAATTATCAATTGATGTCAATCTACAACCATAGTCTTCCGGAGTTGGTGTTATTTCTTCAGTTGAGGCTGAAATATTAGTATTATTACACCCAAACAAAAATAGCATACATAATATTACCAAGTATCTTCCCACTACACTCCCCCTTTACAATATTAGCATATACTACCTGATTAACTATATTTTATAATACATACCCATCAGCTTTTAACATTTCCCTTACTTTAGTTACGGCGAAACCTAATAAATTTTGTCCGCGCCATTTTAATGGATCAGTAGCAAATGCGCTAGAGCTGGACATACCGATACCCCAAATAGCATCACGTGGACTTGCTTCAACCAATATACTATTACCGGTCGAAAGAAGATAATCACATAAATCTTTATTTTGCGAAAATTTAGCATAATTCCCTTGTACTATGTATCCAAATTTATATTGATCCCATAATACAGAATCAAAATTTGCAATATTTCTACCAAGATCTCTGGCGCGCTTAGGATCATTGGTCTCTAAAATCAAATTTGCTGATTGATAATCCTTAAATAAAAATGCTTTAGCTAACATCATACATTGTTCAGCACTTGAAAATTTATAATCACCTAATGTAAATCTACATGGCCACCATTGACTTAAGCAAGGGCGCATATCACTATCTGTAGACAACATAGTATGACCATAGAATAACAAATAAGTAAATTTCTCTCCCCGTGAACAAGCTTGCTTTAAATCTTCTACATTAAAGTAAATGATACTCACCCTCCTATGAGCTAGTATACTATATTAGCATTATTAACTGCATATAAGAATGAATATACGTAAAAATGGGTAAGAGTTCTATGAATTGTATATATCGTGTAACCACACTACATTATTTTCTACCCATTTACCAAAGTTTACACAAAAATCTTTCATATAATCTTTCATAAAGTCAGTGGGTTCATATAAACGATTATAAGCATACAAAAATACAGCAAACACATAACGCCCAGATAACCTACAACATTTACTTATTGTTGGATTTTTAACGTTTTGTGTTGTCTCGACATATCGTTGCATAAAATAAGCTAAATTGAAATCATAATAAGAGATATTGTAATAAGTTAAACCATTACTTAAAGGTTTCAATAATTCCGATGATTCATCCGATAAAGTATAGTACTCCTTAATAGAATCACCAAACAATTCTATAAGTAATGGAAAAGACAGCCGATAATCATCATTCTTTACTATACTTATATACTTTTTAAAGAATTTATCATAATCGTTAGTCATACGTGATTTATTATTCATTATATTGCTACACTTTTCTATAGTATTTTCAAAATTCATATATTCATATTTATTTTGTTGTATAAGGTATAAATTTCCAAAATTTTTACGCACATATCTCAAAATACTATCAGAATAGTAAGATAAAAACTCATTTAATATATTCTTCACATTCATATTCGAAGAATTCATTGCAATACTAACCATGGTGGACATTTTTTCATCCGATATTAAAGGAACGGCAATAGAGGAATTACCTAAAGGAACATGCAAAAGAACATCTCTAATCCAATGATTACTAAACAGATCGGAGATGTTCTTAGTAATACCTATATTACTTAAAGCAACCAGTGCCCTTCTTAAATCATAAGATAAACTCAAAACTTGATCTGTTGTAATATTATAATTATTTTTAAGTGAAATTAAACGTTCAAAATAACTGTAAGCTTGAGTGTCATCATATGTATATTGCATAGGCACCTCTTATAATATTTTATTATTTAATTTTTCGCTAGTTTTTGTAACTCAGAAGCAGTTTCACATCCTAGTAAGAAACTTCTTACTAAGCCTTCAAGATATTCTTCATCCACCTTGCAATCATTATCTATGCAGTAAGAAGATCGGATATCTCTTTCACTGTAATGCAAATACAGTATTTCATTAACACAATCGCATATTACTTTCCCCTGAAACATCAAAGATCTAATAACTTTGCGAATATTTGTATATTCAAATTCACAATCTAATAGAATCTCTCTGTACACGTTTGGGTACCAATTTGGAAAGAATAAACGATTATCATAAACATACTGCATAGCAAAATCTATGCCAGAATACATTTGATCTTCGTTCATACTCAAAGATGTGTAACCCATCCTTTGTGCTGTAATAAGAAACTGCTCGATGTAATATTGAATCATGATACATCCTCCCTTTGAACTTTTATGCATAATAGATCTAGCAGTGGGAATGAAAATCTGTTTATTTTTTATGGTAATTAATTGCTTCTTCGAAAGAAAGACCCATATTATGTATGCGCTTTGATAAAGTACTCCGATCTATCCTAAAAATCTCGGCCCACTCTGATAAACATTTTATTTTACCATTATACTCAATAAAATTTAAATCTTTTTTATTTCTGTTTTGAACTTCCCAAGTAGCCCAACGCATGTTATCAAATGAATAATTTTTATTACTATCTATGCGATCCAGTGTTAAATCGTCTTTATATCCATTCTCATATGCCCATTTATAGAATTTTTCATAATCTTTAACATCATCATCTACTGAGATACCTTTTCCTCCATAAATAGGATAATTTTCATAAGATGAATTTTCACATCTTTCTATCATGTTATACCATATACCATATAATCTAGGGTTGCTGGCGTAGTTACCATGTATAGTAAACCTCTGAGCATTTAATTCTTTATTAATACACCCACAACTCGATATGGTACCATTTCTCAAATTTGTACCATAGACTACCAATAAAGTTTGCTTCTTACAAGAGCACCTACAATTCCAAAATCCTCCGCCATGATATGATAAAACTTCGAGTCTTCCGTAGATTTTACCTTTTTCGTCTTTTAATCCATATGGCATAAAATTCTCCTATATATAAATTAATTATCATAAAAACCTGTATCTGATCTCCACAGATTAAAACCGCCTTCCAAATATGGTCCTAATTGCGCAGTTGTATATCTTGTAATAGCCTCTTTAGTATAAATATCAACACGGCGTTTAGAATCATTCCATAAAACCTTATCTCCTAATGCCTCCGCAAAAAGTCTTATTGAAACCATCGTTCTGTTATCTTTAATATAAGACGGTACTCCAATATCAACAACTAAACCGTCGACCATAGTAACATAAGATGTGCCTATCACATGCGTAAATACTCCCGGTACTGTGACTGTTTTTGTTTTATCATCCCAATTAACGCTTAATTGTTTATTATCATAAACATAATTATTCCAGGTTTTATAGTAATTTTCTAATACAACTCGAAGGGGAATAAAGACCCTATTATTGACTAAATCGGCCGGAATACTAGCTGAAAGTTGAACCCCTGTTACTACAACGCCGTAACCATCTATCCACACATTAATATCCGGTTTAGTTTCATCAGCTTTAACTGTATAATTTGACAAACATATACAAATAATAGACAATGACAATAATTTCTTAATTTTCATACTACTCACTCCTATTTATATCCTGCATTTCTTTCCAATTGTCTAAAGCAAATTGTAACATTTTTTCCCCAATTCCAGTCTTCTGCGTACCCCTGATACCCACCTGGTCTATACGTTTCCGTACTGCTAATCCTTGCCGCATGATTTATATAATCAATCATACTTTTAATCTTCCAATATGAATTAGGTCCAGAATCCTCCAAACCAGTCTCATTAAATCCCGCTGTACCACCATTTACCGACTGATTAAATATAATAGCAGTAGTTCCATAAGGAACAAGGAACCTGACTGCTGTATTAATTGCCCCGTATGTACTGCCATAAGTGTTATCTGAGAACTCCCACCAGCTATGCCGGTAGTTAAAGGGGTTGCAAACTATGGCATATGCTACATAACTATTTGGAAGATTTCCAGAACCTTTAACTTCTGCTAATAACTCTGGTGGCAATTTTGTTATTGTTCCTGCTTTAACTATATCCCTCCACCGAGCTAACCTATTAATTAAATCTTGGAGATTATAATCAGTATCATTAACATACCAAGACCACTCTACAGGTACATAACTTTGTTCCGCCCCGGTGATCGCTAGCATAAATATAGGGTTCATTCCACAATCTTTACATGCTCGAATTATTTCATCAAGAAAATACCCATCATACTGCCCAAAAACACTACCTTGACTTCTTCCCTGAAAAAACTTCAATAACTTATCCCTATTCACTTCTCGGTAATTTATTTCGTATCTCAATATTCTATCTGAAGTAGATGGTATAGCATTCGGGTTTTGCGTAACAGTTGGACTACCGTCACTAGGAGGACTAGAAGTTGGCATGTTAGGATTTGATGTACTACCTCCACCCGGTAAATTAACAACATCACTGTTACTGCCGCCAAAATTATGATTATTATACCTGCCAGGCTGCGAATTATTAGAATTTACAGGGTCTGAAGGAATATCTGTACTTATAATTGATTGTCCTGGAGTAACCCCAAACTTAGTATCGTAAACCATAACTTCGTGGCTATGATTATTCATTGCAATATTACAACCAACTAATGTGAACAGGGACAAACATAAAATATATTTTAAAACTTTCATTAATAAAGTCACGCCAACACACTCACTACATATTCCCCCTGATATTATAAATATGCCAAAAATTATAGTGCTAATACAGGAATAAATTGGTAGGAACGAATGTGGGAGAATCAGCTGGTAGCTGATCCCCTCATACGTATGTTTTGATTCAAAAATGTACTTAAATAATCTTATGTAAATTATTATAAATTAATTTAACAAATCATACTTCAGTACTACACAAAAATCCTAACAAATTACTCAATAATTTGTAATTGCATATTCGGGAATCCTACCACAACCGGGCGCCGTTGGGTTGACACTACGTAAAGACATTACTTTGTGTAAATTGTAACCTTTATACAACTCGGCTACCATGGGACAATAAGAATTAGACTGCATAAACAATATACCATTAGAATTCAACTTATCACACCAATTTTTTAACCTGACTTGCTCAGATAAACTAAAGCCTTCAGCAGTGTATTCTGAAAAAGTATTCTCTTTCAAAGGATAACAAGGAGGGCTCATATAAATAAAAGTATTATGTTGCAATGAATTACTTACGGATTCATAGTCTCCACAATACAAACTAACCTCACTTTGTTTAAGATAGTCTCTTAATTCTACAAGAGCCTCTTTATTGTATATAGGCTCATCGAATCTATCACCCCATGGTACATTAAAGTGACCTTCTGAATCTACCCTATAAATACCGTTAAAAGATCTCTTATTCAAATATATAAAACGAGCGGCTCTTGTAACATAATCCAGATTGCCAAAATACTCTGGATGCCAACTCCACCCACTAATTTCGTAGTAAAAACTGTAACTATCCGGAAATCCATTTATACATTCAATTAAACTGTTAAGATCATCGCGAATAGCTTTATATAAAAGCATAAGATCCAACACTATATCGTTCAAGATTGCAACTTTGGATTTTACTGCGAACGCCATAGAACCACTACCTAAAAACGGTTCAACATATACATCAAAATTATCTGGAAGTAAAGGAAGTAATTGAGTTAACAAATTCGTCTTACCACCAACCCATTTAATTGGCGGTAATATACGATCTTTCATCTCATATTTACGCATATACACCACACAATCACTCACACAAATTTATAATCCATTTTACCCAAGATATAGCCGTACTTAAACGTCTTTCTTTAGTATCTTTTGACAAATTACCAAGTAAAATACATTCAGCATCTTTCTTTTTTGGAAATATCCCATTGTTAACCCACGTTGCAAATACTTCCCAAAATACATGATGACTGAAAATACACCTAAAAAATTCAAACTGTCTGGGTTTTAGTTTAAGAGACATCACCATTTTGCCATACTCTGTTAGTTGTACTGATCTTTCATCACCATATTTTACGCGTTCAATTAACCCTAAGTACACTCCGGCGGTAATATAATAATCAGTTTGTCGACCTACAAAACTATATTTTGATGTTATTTCATCATGGTTCATTTGGCTATCAAATAATAGTTCGCAAAGATTAACAACACGGCTAAATCTATTAGCTTGTGGAAAAGCGACATCAGGTTCATTCCTTATTTGAGTATTCTTCCAAATGTCTATGATATCGTCTTTTCGTATCTTTATATCATCAATCACAAAATATGTTCGTTTTAGTAGATTTATTGATTCATATACGTTTATATTTTGAAATTCGTACTCAAAAAATCTAAATACTCCGTTAGAATACATCATGAATATAGGTCTTATAGGTTTATTAGGATATTTAGATGATAAAACCCTATAGGGATAATAAAGTTGTCTAATATTAAAATCGTCTGATAGATCCAATTTTGCTTCCATGAATGAAATATATTTACGACCTTCATATGTTGCGTCTATTTCAATTTGTGCATTATTTACAATTACATTTAAACCATATATTTTAAAATCAAACAGACCTGAACCCATTCTACTATGTGGCCCAGGATATATATCATCTTCATTGAGTAGAGTATTAATCATTCTCGAAGCATATGCGCAATCCATAGCTGTAGATTCACTTGTAATATTTGAGGGATCTAAAGATTGCACAAACGTAGGCAGATAATGCTCTATAGGATCTTCGGCGCCGTATGGGTCCAAATTACAGAATAAATTAAACTCACCTAAAATGTATTCCCTACGAGATATCGGGAGTATGCCAAGTCTATTCCTTAAAAATACTGACGGTAAATCATCATAGTGATCAAATTTAGCCATCAATCGTGCTTCTCTTACTTCATCAATTGCAGAAGAACTAATTATAAAAGATCCTTTGGTTTGAATTTCATCCAAGATATTATATCTTTCGAATAATACTTTCCAAGCATTGTCGTTCTTCCCCATAATATGCCACCAATCACTTAACTACTTATATTTTATAAATCCAAAATCCAATCCCAACTTAACCGATTCCATATAAGCCCATCTGAACTACTAATATTATCTATATCATCGAATGGTTTCAGAAATACTTCAACTCTCTTTGCAGATATCTCTTTAGTACTAAGGTTTGAGTCACTTTTTACACCAGAAATATGTATATTTAGATTAGAAATAAGTGTACTCTGATCTTCTACTATTCCAAGTTTCTTAGGTGTATCGGCTGTATTAGGAACCAAGGGGTTATAATCTCTCAGTAAAATTATTATATCACTCATATGGTAATCTTTTACTGCGGCTAATAAATGTGTATTCAAAATAAACTCTTCACTGTTTTTAACAGTTTTTCTTAATATTATATTATGTACGACTAGGTATTCAGGTGCAATTGTATAAACCATAAAATCATCTATTTTAGTATCAATTATAGTAAATTTACTTATTTTATTAAACCCTATAACACATCTAAATGAATTAAATCCGTTTACAGTTACGCTGGCATCACCGAATTCTAAGCTAACAATATAAGACAACTTTAACCGACTTTTTTCATTCAATATAGTCTCAATATTGCTGCTAAACATACCACAAGAAACGTTATCACAACAATATATAAACATATCCGAAACTCTTCCAATAGTTTTCATTAATCCCTGACTATACAATAAGATATCTACCATTGTGTCATTAGCTAGCATAATACCATTTTTTAGATTGCTGTGAAAAATGGCATAAAGAATGTCTTTAAATATCTCTTCAGGAGAAATATTTAATTTTGGTGGAGCTGGTGTTGGTGCCGGAGTAGCAGGAGTTTTTGGTTTTAATTTATTTCTGAACAACGAATCCACGCCATTAGATGATGGTGAAATAGATGTTAAGCTTTCTTCGTTTATATTAGACTTGAAAGGGGTTGGTGTCGGAACAGGTACTGGTACTAGAGTCGGTGTCAGTTCCGGACTTCCTTCACTTGTATCAGGTTTAGATGGCGTTAGTATATTGTGCCCACTAAATTTATCTGATGGTGCCCATATATTGCGTCCATAAGATTCGTTAAATAAATTTAAATCATTTCCTAATATAGAGTTGTTTGACATCAAAAAATTCAAATCAAAACTATCATCTAAACTAAGTAAAGATTCATTCTCAACAATATTACTATCTTTAACGCTGTTAGATTGATCATTAATCTTTGTAGAGGACAAAGTATGTGACGTTTTAACATCCCCGAATACTGTCATCTTTGGCAAGCTATCATCAGGCAATATCATACCACAACACACCCACCTAATAATTCATAATTACGTATTCCTTAACTGTACCACGTTTATCAGCTTTAGAATTTATGATGCGTTTCGCATCGACTTCTTGGAGCCTATAATTACCATATAAGTCCTTTATAGTCTCGCAATATGAATTAGATTGCATAAATTTTACTTTATTACTGTCAAGATAATCACACCATTGCTTTAATCTTTCTTGTTCTGATAAATTAAATCCACCGCCTGTATACCCCGTAAAATTAGACGTATCGCTAACCGGATAATAGGGTGGGTCTATATACACAAATGTTCCTTTAGTTATAGCTTCAATACAAGATTGATAATCACCGCATTTAATACATATATCAGGGTTATTCAAGTAGGAACTTAACGCAATCAAACCTTTTTCATTAATAAAATCAGGATTCTTATATCTACCAAATGGAGCGTTGAATTGTCCGCCAGAGTTTACGCGAAATAACCCATTGTAACAGGTCTTATTCAAATACAAGATTCGCGCGGCTTTAGTCACGCAATCTAAGGTATTGTAAGATTCTTCTCTATCCCAACTACGAACATTGTAAAAACACTCACTTGTATTACTAAATTTTCCCAACTTTAATATCAATTCTTCTACATTATCGCGTACAGTTTTATACATATTAATTAATTCCATATTACTGTCATTTAATATTGCATGTTTAGGCAGTATGGACAAAGTCATGGCACCGCCACCTAAAAATGGTTCTACAAATAGATTAAATCTCTTTGGAATTAGTTCTAATAGATTCGGAAGTAATTGACTTTTACCACCTGCCCACTTAACGACTGGAGCAATCCGATTAGTACTACATCTCACTATTATTCACCACACATTCATCTTAACTGTATTATCCAACCATTTCCACAAATGCCTATTCCAATATGACTTTGTATATCCATTATCAGCACATGACATTATAGGTTTAACAAAAGAATACACTTTGTCCTTTAATTTTAATAAATTAATATCATCGATCTCAGTATTTATGTTACAATTAAATCTTTCAAATACTTGAGGTAGAACTATTGGGTCTATAATAAATACAAACGGTGAAATATCAGACATTTTATAATTACTTAAACAACCCAACACATAAAGGCTAGTAATTAAGAATGGTAAAAAATCCAGTCTCGAGTTTACATACATAAGTTTCAAGTACTCCACTAAAACTTTCTCCAAACTTTGACAGTAAAATTTAGCTCCATTAGTATTCACACTGAACCCTATTAATAATGGTACAACACCCATATAGATATTATAAGCAAATATAAGTCCACTGGATTCTTCTAATACAGAAAGTTCTAATCTTGTAAGACCATTTACTGTTTCATAACATGGTCTATCTTTTATATTATATGAGTAGGAAGATGTCTGTAATGTAAAATCACATTCCCTGTGAGAATTTCTCTCATATCTGTTCAAAATTTTCCTAAAACTACTCAAAAATAGATCCCTACTACTTTGTTTATCCCAAGATATACATAGATGAGACATGCTACCTGCGGCATTATTAGTTAAGTTAAGATTGGAATACAGATATAGGGATGATTCGTTAGCTACCACAAAATTATTACCACATTCACTATTAACTATAGCGTTTAGAACGTCTAAAGTGATATACAAATAATTGGAAATCTTATTATTAATATGCCACCCAAACATATTCACATTAGCCAAATGAATTACCTACCTTTTGTTAAAACTCCAGACTGTCATAAATTTCACGTATTCTCTCCACATACGATCAACATTATCCCACACACGATTTGATTCATCAGAAACTTTCCATCTATAGATAGGGTCTATAAAATTTCTCACATCAGCAATAACCCCTTCATCTATAAGATTTGGAATATAATTCAGCATTTTAAGTTCATCTACAGATAAAACGTGTGTAATGCTATGCTCCCTGATTACAATCCAATACAATATATCTCTCATATAGTAAGGTTGAATCTTAGATAATACATACAAAGAATATATGACAAAAGATCTTGCTTTACTGTCTTTAATATACTTTAATAGCATTACGTAATCAGCTACAAGTAATTCATAGGGCTGACAAATAAATTTTTCACCACACACAATTACATCATTGTTTCTGCTTGTCTTAATAGAAGAACAATTTATATTAAATTCACAATCATTAAATCCGCTAATATCATTTACAAGTACTTTATGTTGACGAATATGGCCAGTACTATAACCAATCATACGATATGTTAACCCCAACTTACTACCACATGTAAGTATATAGTCTATATTCTCTGTAAATTCATTAAAATACTCATCATTACACCAATCCACGTTAAGTGTGTGCAAATTTTTAGACATATTACTACTGGCGCCTAATAATGAAAGCCATATTACAGACTCATTAACAACAGTGTAATACTTTCCAAACCTACTACTGGATATAGAACGTAACACGTCTAAACCTACACTATTTGTTTCATCTGTCCAGAAAATAGGTAAATTTTGCAAATTGATAACACTCCCGTTCAAAACACTATTCAACAAAAATAGCCCATAGTTTTACACCTTTTTACCCGTCTTACAGTATGATTTTCTGCATCTTCTTTATTAGCATATAATTTATTTACAGTAGGAAAAATCCTAAGTTCTAAGCCATCATTGACTAAGACGCCTATACCGGTCACTGTACCTCTATATACAGAATTACCTTGATTATACCATACAGCATTTCCAATACTAACGGGAGATTCGTATAATCGTCCCTCTTTATACGCCAAAATTAATTTAGATAGATCATCCTCAGATATATCTAGATGATCTAAAGCCATTCGAGTCAGTCCTTAAATATAATTTAGATTTTAACAGGTTGAAACTGAGTATTCAAAACACCGTAGGCCTTTATATACTGTTGGGCGATTCCGGCATAATCACCGAAGCGATGTTTAGCATCTTCCATAATATTTGCGATACCATTTATCCCATACAAACGTAAGTAAGTTTCTTGTACATACGCATCTACTGGAAATGCATCCAATTTATTATAACCATATAAAGCAATATATTCGGCAGTTTTAGGTCCTATTCCGGTGATACTCATCAACAATCTTACGAGTGTATCTGTACGTTTAGCCTTGATTAGACTTCCAACTAAATTAGGCCATTTTCTACAAAGGTCTCTCATATATTCGGATCTAAACCCAAAACCCAATATTTTATAAAATTTTTCATTAACATCCTTAAGTTCTTCGTATGTAGGGAAATGCGTGTTATTACCTAAAAACATTACTAATTTTAAAACAAACATATGCGCAGTACGTAGATCAGTATGCTGTAAAAGTATTGAATTTATACAAGCCTCCCAAGGACTTTGTTTGAGTATATGTATATGTTTAAACGAGTCTACTGCCATAAGATATGCTACAATTCTGTAGAACACTTTATCTCTTTTTACCAAACTTAAAATAATATCTTTATAATTACTGTCTACATCAAAAAAGTTTTCAAAATCATCAGGTTGAATCTCACCTAGACTGGGATACTCTATAACAATATCATCGTTCTCAGCTTCTACAGTAAACATGCCATTTATTTTATATACTTTCCACGTATTAGTACCACATTCTACATAGTTAAATACTTGACCAGATTCTAGAGAGTCTTTTAATGAGAAACAAACATGTGGTAGAATAAAACTACTCACTTAAACTCCCCTTACAGATATCAATATTTTACAAGTTGGCCATGTACACCAAGTTCAATTACAGAAGTTGCCACACATGATCCAAGATCTTCATACCATTCTAACTGCCTCTCAAATAATTTTGTACAATCATACACGATATGAGACCAAAGATGTTGTGGTGTAGAAAGACCCAATATAGAAGAAATCATATCACAAGTTACATCTGTTATTCTACTATTTTTAGTGGATCTGAACCTGTTAACTATATCGAGTTTGACTGGTATAGTAATATAAGGAAATTTACTTAAATCGGAAGTGTATTCAATGTAAATATTAGCAAATTTGCTAAAAGCAAAGATTAATGTATGGAAATCAGGATCATTTACATATTTTTCTACTATAGATAAGGTATTATCTAATACGGTTAAAACTCCACCGATTTTACCACGACCAACAGATATGTACGACTGAGTAATGCTACATGGATCTAATTTCCATTCCTTATCATTAAGTAATAGCCCAATCTTACTATTGAATTTATCGTATAATTCATTAATACCTTCATATGAATCAAAGAACATTGATGGATCTATTTCATTATTTTTAACAACTTGACTAACATATAGTGAATATCTTCCGCCCCATTCTCTAACGGTAAAAGTAACGCTAACAACTTCACGATTTATGTCAAATAAAGTCTTAATTAAATTATTATTAGAATCCACATTAAACATAAACCCTAGTACTGATTTCTTATCAGCAGTACGAAAATAAAATTTCAACATTGGTACGCCATCCGCAGTGGTTTTAAAAACAACCTTTAGTAACATAGCGGATAAAGTGTATACATTACCTAAAACCAAATTACTAAGTTTTAGTAAATTGTCAGATTTACCTGATATTTTATTCAACTTCTCTACTCCCTATATATCTGAATTCTTGAGCTTCTAGCTCTTCTGGAGTAATCTTTATTAAATCCCCATTAGCTTCTTCGATCAAGTCTTCAAATTCATATTTTATTTTACAAGAAAATATCAAGACAAAATGAATGACATCAAACACTAATAAAACAATAAACGACTGCAACGTAAGATCTTTTAACATATATACAAAAGCCCATGCTTCAATGCCTCTGAATATTATAACAGGTAATAACGTCATAGCCCCATTTTCTGATCCTATCAAATTTCTTACATTCATTAGAGTTATAGTTATTATTATGATGATTACGGTTTGAGGGACAGAAAAGAATGTAAATTTAAACTTTTCTGAAAGGGGTAATACTATGTTAGCCAAAATTGTAGCAATCCCAAACCACGTAGTAAAATTCATTAATAATAAAAATCGTTTTTCATATTTATTCATTCTTATCACCGTCTAGAATTTCATTTAGAAGTTCGTTTGCAATGCGACTTCCCTCTTTTTCCGAAATGGTTGGGATACCACTAACTGATGAAGTTGGAACAACTGTAACAGCTGTACTGTCTTCGCTAGACGTCATATCGGGAACAATAGGAGTATCTTTAGTTTCTTTAGCCTTTGTAGTATTATTTATTGTTTTATTATCATAGTATAATAATGATACAATTGAGGGCGTGACCAACCATCCAGTCGCATCCAAAAAAGTAATTATCGCAGTAAACAATATAAAAAATATCATTAGTCACACCCCCTAATTTAATCAATCTTAGTATGGTCCAATATTGTTATTATTGTTATAATCATCACGACGCTGATTATTATAATTACGATTATTATACCCGCCACTATTGTTGTAATTGTTATTATTATAACCATTGTGGTTATTATAGCCACCATTGTTATTATTATAGCCACCATTACTGTAATTGTTATAGTTGTCATTATATCCTCTGTTGTTATATCCACCGTTGTTGCCGTAGCCACGACCTCTTCCATATCCATCATCTCTACGTCCTCCGCCACCTCTACCGGTGTATCCAACTATCGTTAAGATGACGAATATTACAAATACAGCAATTGCCCATCCAGGTACTCCTGCTAACACTTTATATCCTCCTCAAATATGAATAAAGCCAATGTAATCTCCGATATGACTAAAATCCCTGATGTTACCAGCAGTATTAATAAATTTTATGTCTATTTTCAAAAATCTAGTCACAATTATTTTTTCAGTAGTAGGTTCCATATATCCAAGTTTATCTGTGGTAATACCGTCAGAAAAATATACTGGTAGTCTTTCTGTACTCTCTTCTTGTTCAAGAAATAGATCTAATTCTTCGTCAAACATAATATTGTCCAAAATAAAACACGGTTTTTCTACTTCATTTGTTACTTCTGTTACTAATTCGTCAGTAGTGTCTCCGATATTGAGATCTATTACTTCAATATCATCATATGTACCTGAATCTATTGTAAAATCCAAACCACCACCTCTTAACTACCGATAGATATGTAAATATCTCTTCCACTTACCATAAATCATATCAAAGCCATATCCATCCTTATAGAGTTCACTATAAATGTATTTATATTCGGATGGTAACAATGATAGAGTTTTAAAAAGAAAATTATTAATTTTATTCTGTTTTATAAGATCTAACATAGAGTGATTTCCAATTTTTAAATCCACTCTAATCTTTTCTATTATATTATTTAGAAATGATTCGTCAGTAATCCCATGAGAAAGCACAAAATATCTGCCGCCCAAAAATTCTATTATCTTGAGTATATCCCATTCAATACGGTTAAAACTTTCACTGAATGAATCTACACTAATTGACCGTAAATTACAACGATTCATTATATTTAGTATTTCTTGTTCAAACTCAGAAAATTTAAAATCAACAATCTTATCCTTATTAGGTAATTGCAGACTCTCAGCATAGTATACCTCATTATTTACAGAAGTACCTTTATTTAATTCATGAAGTAATTCATCATCTCCAGGCATACCACGAACTAACAACCGACTACTCTGATTAGTTGCGGTGCCCAATATTACCACCCTCTTTAAAATTAGCCTTCAAACTAGCCTCAATAGCGGCGGCATCATTATAAATCGTTAACTTATCAAGTAAAGTATTCGGATTTTGAAATGCAAATATACGGAGCAAAGGAACGAAGAATAATAAGCCAATCAAAGTGCCACTTACGCCAATATATCTACGCTCTAATAGCCTATTATTCTCCTCATAAATATCGTTACGTATAGCTAAGTATTCAATTCCCCGGGAAACGCAAAACGCGATATAGGACAAACCTGCAAATATCCATAAATAAAAAGATACTGTCCTATTTTTTGTTAAACCAAATAAAGCCGTTATTATATCGCTAATAAATGTGATACTCAAAAGTGGTAACACATTAACTATAATACAAAACAAACATGTACCTAACACAGTTAATTGAAATTTCCTTGCCGGATTACTCATTATGCTTAACTCGTTATAAAATAGAGCGTATTTTTCGGATTTAGTAGCCTCTACTTTATGAAGTTTAGCATATTTACTAATAAACTGTGGTATAATATACATTTGTTGATAAGCGAACACAAGTACAGCCGCCCAAGCTGGGTTAATATTACTAGATATCTTACCAGCTAATATTGCGAGTAAAATCATACCTATTACAACAGACAAACTAAATAAAATATCTCTATCACTTTTACTCATACATTTTCATCCTTTCTAGGATTTTTGAGGCTACTTTATCCGCGGCAGGATCACCATCTTTTTTCAATTGTAACATAACTTCCAAAAACAACTTATCCATAAAATCAGGATCAAGCCTTTGCCACTGACTAATAATACTATAGAAATCAACCATAGGTACTTTAAAGCTAAGTTCTATAATATCACTAGATTGATCTACATGTGATATTTGATGTAGATATGACGCTTCGCTTAAAGCATTTGTTTTGATTGCCCTTCTATTATCCTGAGTCTTAGATCTGGATTTTCCAATTTCTCCAAAGGCGTTCGTTACAGATATGCCGCTTTTAGAATACACTGTATAATTATCTCCGCTTGCTTGATTATTTATAACTTCTGAACTAGAATTTAATACGTCATCTACATCAAAGAAATCATCTTCTACAGCTGAAATATCATACAGATTGCTCTTACTTGTATCAACATTTTGATCCGCACGATTAACAAGTTCCTTAGGATTACGACTTTCTACGACACTTATAGATCTTTCACTTATCACAGCTTGAGAAGTACCATACATTTTTATCAAAGCTGTTTCAAATTCAGACTCTCTGGCCTCTACATAATCAAATCTGCCTAATGTTTCAAAATCGTGTCTGACCATATTCATATCTACATCATTATTCGAGTCTTCTTCTAACATATCTTCAACAGCTTTATTAGATAGAAAATAGTTATACCCTCTGATTAATTTTGCGGGGCCAATTAGGGTATAACCTTCTACAATTTCTCTCTTATCAACACATACTTCAGACACAACTTTCATTTACATTAATCCCCCGATACCATTGCCATTACATCGTACACATCACACTTATCTATTTGCAAGTGCAAATAGATATCAACAATTCTTTCGAAACTCACACGTTTGTATTTAGATAATAGTGATACCACAGTTTTGTATCCAAATCCCTCTTGTTCTGAGTATTCGAGTATATTATCTGAGGATAATACTCCATTTATTACATCAGAATACATGCGAATATCTCTTTTTAATTGTTTATGAATATAACGAATCAAGGAGGAAACATTATGTCTATGATCATATAAAAATGCTACCACTTTATCTTTATCACCAACTCCTTCAACGATCAAACGGTACACGTCAAAATATGTTGGTTGATTATAATCTTTAAGATATCGCAGTACAATTGCTCGAGATATACTACATGATTTTAACATTTCCACGGCATTTATAACACGTGGTTCCCAATTTCTACATCTTTTTACAATTAAATCAGCCAGCTTAACTCCAATATTTAATTCATTTATTACATAATTTATCAACTCCTTTTCTTCTACCACTGTATTATCTATTATTTGATAAGAAAGATGTAAATCTTTAAAGTACTTTACAATAACTTCGTTAATATTTGGACTTACAAATAATATTACATCACTACCATCATTAGTTGCGAATTTTTCTATGAGATTTTTACAATTTTTACCAACGCATTTTACAATAACAAGATACCCGTCTGTGAGAATCGGACGACCTAATATAAAATCTTTTACACTATTTATATGTATAGTAGAGGAATTAGGCCACTTTTCTTCAAACTTTTTAACTATTGAATTTATACAAAGATCTCTTTCATATAAAATAATATTCATACATCTTCACCTAATATTACCAAATCCTTTTAAATACATAAATAACCTATCGCGGAGAATTGGGTCGGTAATCACGAACTCATTTTCAAATTCCTTGGTACCATAAAATGCAGAAAGTTGCTTTAACTTATCTGAATCATCCAATAACCCAACATCACTACTAAACGAAGTTTTCATTATATCGTCAATATCTTCATCTAAATAGTCAAAATTCACCAGCACATATGACTCCAAAAATTGTGTAGGATATTTGAGTAATTTCCACTCTTCACTATTAACCAAAATCTCTCGAACAATTGAATCTCCAATATCTAGAGTTTGTATATAAGTATCAAAACCTATATAATTACATAGTAATATAACTCCATATTTAATTGCCTCCACTGGAGATTTAATAGAATTGTACATTAAAGAATAATTAATTAATCCTAATTTTATTGAGTAATTTTCCAAAAATTCGTCTGAATTAAGAGTTTTTAATTTAGCTTCTATACTTGCACAAAGTGTTTCTGGAAGTTCTGATTTGGTATTATTAAATATACTTATAAAATCATCATAATTCTTGTCTAATAGACACTTAATTAATCCGGATACATCTGTATAATCTGAAAGATCAAATAATTCATTTAATGCCATTTCAAAACTATCTAAATCCTCTTGTTTAACAATATATCCGGTTTTTTGTGTTATTTGACTGTAAAACTTTCTAATCCTAGTTTTAAAACTCTCACGATTAGAATTCCACAATTTACTACACTCGACCCCAGAATATGTTAATACACAATCACGCAATTTGTATAAAATCATACAATCTGTTACTATGCCTAATAAATCGGTCAAAGTCGGAAAAGTAATACCATTAACACTCGTCTCTAATAATTCTGGAAATATGTAAGCTACTATATCTGAGAATTTGTATATACGTTCACGAAGTGTATCAGTATCAATATGGTACTCAATATCAAAAGGTACTGTACCAAAAATCGTAATATTTGAAAACATCGAAGCTAGTATTTTGAGTTTGGAATATATGGTAGATTTGAGTATGTTAATATCTGTATTTCTTCCATATTTACAATAGTCTAACAAAACTTCGTATTGCTTAGTGACGTCTAGCAAATTACCTATGTTATTATCCAAATATGTTACAAAACCCAAGCAAGCTGAATTCTTCATAGTATCATAACTTAAAGACATAATACCACAAAAAACTCTTGCTAACAGATTATAGCTATTAGAATAAGTAGATCTTGCAGTAAATCTCGAAATTTTTATATTGTATCCATGAAGCATTTCATTTATATCTATCTGAGATTCTGACACATTCTCTAAGATATTATTTAATACAGGCGCATGAAGGTATGTAGTCGGCAATATTTCATTTAATAAATTTAGTGGGACGTCGTAAGGATATATCCAAAAATTATGATAGCCTATGTTAATGGTATCTCTAAACACTGTTAGGGCTTGGTAATTACTATTTTTCGCGGGCAATGATTGTTCTAAAGCCTTAAATTTATCTTCGGATAATATGTTTATTTTATTACATTTTTTACATAATTCGAACCAAGGTATAACTAAAAAACAATTATCTTCTTTCTTGTCTCGAGTTAAGTATGATTGTACAAAAGGATAAGACCAATATGAGACTCCTGAACACTCTGGATCACCACATATATAGGTATGATCCACTAAATTAACACTTGTCACATAGACTACTCTACCAACGAGATTAATCCAACCATCTTCTGCTAAAGCATTATTTACGGATAGAATATTTGAAATGGAATGCAATAGTTCTGCAATCCTGTCCCCCAAGACCGTATTACTGCCCATATCTATAGAATTGTCTACATTTAACAGACTATATTTCTTCTTTAAGTCAGATATTTGTGTCATTAATTTAGATCTTATTGTATTAGAGGTAACAAATCCCTTACGGAATATATTGTTAACTATAGCTTCTACAGGTGTCTTACTCATGACAGCGGATACGACTGTATCTAAGTAAACTTCGTCTAAGGTGTCTAATTTCTTTTGAGCGTATTTGCGTAGATCATCTTGTAAATTCTTCCTATAAGATTCTCTAGTTTTTGTAGATTTAAGATAATTTTGAAATGTTATTATGGATTCAAACTCACGAAAAAATTCTGCTACTATCTCTTCGGGACTTGTACTATTTGCACTGCTTTTATCGAGTATATTATCGATTTCCAATTCTGCTTCTGACTCAGAAAATATTTGCAAAAAATTAATAGGAAGAATCGAGTCATCTTCTTGATCTGAAATATCTAAGTCAAGAATATCTAAATCGTCAGAATTATCTCCTATATTTAATAAAGATTTTAACTCAATATCACCTAATGGCTCAGAGATTAGCTCACTTTTATCAAAATCTATGATAAGGTTGTCATGTGTATTATCTTCGTATAATAGTTGTAAATCCAATTCTTCATCATTGTTGTATTCAGTGTTCAACACAATCCTCCTTATCATTATTTTCCCAACAAGCATTCAAATATTCTATAAACTCCATAGGTGTATATAATAATTTCTCTTCAGGTCGCGGTTCTAAATCATCAGGTGTAGACGAACCGCTCTCTGTAATTCTTTTAGATATAATATAATCTTGACGCTTCTTTACGGCCGTAACTTGATTAGACATAAATCCGGGCATAGATACTAAAACTGAAGTACTCTGTACTGCTTTATTAAGAACTATGTCGAACAATTTTGTACCATCTTTTGTATAAGTTAAGTCATTACATATAGATATATATTCATCCTTTGTAACAGCCTTTATGCCTTGTTCTGTTTCTAGATATATATCACCGCTTATACATATTGGAAATTTTTTGTCAGAAACCTGCTTAAACTGATAATTCATAATCCGACTAAATGAAAATATATCTGGCATAAATTCTGCTACATAAAATGCTACCATGGCGTCATGTACCCCATTAGATGAAAAGAACCTGTCAGGTCCTCCTGATTTTATAGCATCCAATATTTGACCTAATTCCGTGAATGAACCAAATAATTTCTGAGATTTATCACCAAGCATTGGTATAGCCATATAATTAATCATTTCAGAAATTGATAATTTTGTACTTTTTATTTTCTCAATTGCAGATCTATACTCATCATATTTAGCTTCACCAAGTGGCCAAGTGTTCCAGCGTAGATTCAATAAATCAATGTAACTCGAAATATGTAATTTATTATGCCCATATTCAGATATCGTTTTACAAGTCTCGTCTCCCATCCCAATACATCCGAATTTACTAAACAATTTTGAGAGTTGAAAACCAGTTTTAACAAAACAACGAGGGTCACAACAACGTATGTGTTTAATAGTGGTATCAGTAATCCTTTCACTACCACAAGTACAATAAGGAAGAAACCATTTGCGATATTCTGCAGGTATATGACCTATATTCAATGCGGTTTCTACCGTTTCATAATTTGAAAAAGCGTAACCATATGGTTTCTCCAATACATCTATAAACCTCACATAAATCACCCACATAATAACTATGTTTTTATTTCTGAACAGCTACAGAAAAATAAGTAGTCAATAAATTACCATCTGATGTTTGAACAACCTCAATATTAACTGGAATAATTCCCTGAGGATCTAAACCCTTAAATACACTAAAAGGTACTTCTATCTTACAATGCTTTCCTTTATATTCGCCTTCTAACCAATAAATGTATACACCTTGATCTGTCATCGCATTATGCTTAGTATAACTTACATAATCCTGAACAGTGGTTATCTTAGAAGCTGTCCAGTTTTCAGGTATATCCTGACCAAGAAAATCTGAAACAAAAGTATCAGATCCTATCGGCATATCATTAGTATTATTTGTGCTAGAATTGGGATCTTTAGCACCTATGCCGGCTTGATTTAATTGTTCCTTTATTGCGTCTTCATTACTTGTTGGAGATGGTTGAGGATTGGAGTTCGAATTAGCTTGTGGAGATGCATATAACCACGAATTATCTTGATAGCCATTGGCCGCAGATATAGGGTCGCTAATAGATACGTTCCTTTTACCCAATATATTAAATCCAATAATCAACAATACTAACACAACAAGACCAATAGCAATATTCATTTTACTGACTAATGGGCTTTCCGCAGTCTTCTTAGATCGTCTACGCAAACTTGGTCCTTCGTCCAATACATCAGATTTAGAACTGGATACATCACCGCTCGCAACAGTAGAAGGTTTACGTGGAGCAGGTGGAGACGGTCTATCACTGGTACTTACAGGACTGGGATTTGATTCCTTAGCACTCATTCTTTCATGTAGATTTGCCATTAATTCACCCCACAAATAGATGAAACATATACGTCTAATTCATCATAATTATCTTGCTTCTTTATCCACCCTATACGTTTCCTATCTTTAAAAAATCGTGCGTAACATGCATAAGAATCTTTTTCACTTTTATTTAATAGATGAGAATTATTCAACCATTCAACCAAGTAAGTATATTTATAATTACGATCTAACTGAACAGATAATATTCCATTTAATATCCTAATATACTTATACTCCTTAATCTTTATGCTTGTATATTCATTTTCATCATATATTTCATCGTCCGAATCAAAAGATTCCAGTATTGCTTCTGCATCATTATAGGTAAGGCTCCACGACATATCATTATAATAACCTAAATCAAGGTCTATAAACTCTTCAGATACTCCAGATATACCATTCTCTAAGTCGTGTGTTATTGAAATTTTAGATCCATCAGTACGAAGTAATATTTTGCCATCCCCGTATTTATCAAGTATCCATCTGGCTAGACATGATTCTAATTTCGCGCCATCGTTATCCTTTTCTACGGGCCATAGTGGTTTATATTCATCTATTAAATATTTCCTTACCATATAATTAGTAAATCTTTCGGTTATAATACATATATCAAATATACCATCAGACACCGCATCACCGATTGATTCAATTACCTCACCGATACGATCTCTTAGATATTCAGCGCGCTTCTCACGCATATATAACTCATGATCATATACTGTCTCATTTACGAACTCTCCAGAATCCCAACGTTTGGCCAGACGCTCCATACAAATAACAGGTAATTCTACATCATCATTTTTACATGTGCCCCAGGATCCGCCTATGTTTAGTCCAACGTAATAGGTAGTATGGTCCTTTATAGTTATAAAACAAGCTTCTTTTACCATTTTAACTATTTCTATAGGATGTATAGATTTATGATAACTTCCTAACAATTCATCATGCACAACCATATGCCATTGAACACGGCCATCATCATTATATCCACGAGCTTCACATTGCATATAAAATCTCCAAAGCATTATTCTGTATAATTCAGCCGCAAATTCTTGTATTATAAAGTTGCCGGATTGCCTACGAATCCTGGCAACGAGCATATCGGTTAAATTTTCCAATTCAAATAATTTATAGAATCCCATAGCACCCTGTACCTTACCTATTTTCGTACCTTTAGGTATTCCTAAATAATTAATTACGTCCTCTGGAATATTATCACAAGGGTTCAAAGTGCCATCACGGACTTTTTCAATAAAATCTACCACAATTCTTCTCGCATTTCTAAAGAGTTCCATGAGTATTCTCGTCTGAAACAATGATTCATCATCAACATGATTATTATGAAGTCGTTTACATAGACTAAATGAACCAATCCCATAAGGGAATGCGAAATTATTGTTTTTCGCATTAGATCTCTGTTCTTTTGTTACATTAAATGGTTCGACTTTATACATATCTGCCGCGGCTTCAATATGAGGGTCCTTTTCACTATTTCTGAGTTTTTCTATCATATCTTTGTCGCCGGCCAAACTATGCATAACTCTAATCTCTACCTGAGACATATCCCAGTCAAAACAAATATAATCGTCAGATTTAGGTAATATCAAATCCTTTAGGCTTTTCTTTACAGTCTGAAATGGATTGGACATACGACGAGTATCTATAGATGTAAAAGATGTACGACTATATAATCTATTCTCAATACCATTAGTTAAGAAAGGTTTAAAGAAACTATTAAATTCTTTCAATCTAGGACCATACAAACTTAAATTATATGCCAATGGATATTTACAAGAATTCATAATATCAGCTATAATCAACGGGGTACCATCGGAACCAAGTACATCTGATTTTAAATATGTTATAGGTTTAGGGTTCTTCTTTTCAAATAATTTTTCTATAACGTATTTATTTGCAGATAAACGTGGTTTACTTTCAGAGGATGCCACTTTTTCTACACCAGAATCTTTATTTTTCTTTATATTTTTAGGATTTGTATAAGATGGTGGATATTCCAACACTTTATACATCGTATTAGTAAGACTATCCCCAGAAAGTTGAAATTCATATGGAGGTAGATTATCTATATTTATTTCAGTTTCTGTTTCTTTTATGCCAGATCTAATCTCAGAATCACGTCTTTGCATCCAATTTTTAACACCTATTACAATACCAGCATATCTGTAACACTCTTTGGTAATGATTCCGAGATCTTTTTCACATTTTTTAGCTAATTCTGTAAGTTTTTCTCCATCTGTGCGTAACCCTTCAAAATCCATTTTAGCAGTAATATTCATTATAACCATATCCTGCACACGATAAGTTTTATAAAGATCTTTACCTACAAATTTAGAAATAGATTTATAAATTCTACGTAATACATTCAAAACTTGCAACGCATAGTCAGCGTCCGCACAACCATAAATTGTGGCTACTCTTTCATCACTAATCCAAGCATAACGTGCTTCATTTCCTTTTCCAAGTAAATCGCCTAATTCGGGAGTTTCATGTCCAAATAGTCTACGTGTGACATCTTTCAACGCATTACTCTTCTTAACAACACTAGGATTCACATTAAAACTTAAAACCATACTATCATCATCAAACCAAAATTTATGCGGCTGTCCTATCGCCTGTACAAATCCATTATTTTCTGCGATATCGCTTTTAAATAGATGTTTTGTACATTTTACAGTCATTATGGCTCTTATATCGAAGGGCACATTATGATTGGAAGTATTTATTTCATTACGTTTAAATATGAATGGGCCTTCTATAGTATCTATACATATTTCACATTCACTAGAAGGTCCGAAATTCTTACCAAAAAATGGTGCTAATCTGTCGACAACATAACTCAAATCTATGTTATCAAAATATTGCATATCACAAAATATTACTACACCAGTATTCACTTTCCAACTCATAGGTATGGCTACAACCTCGCTTCGCATACCTAAAGGCATATCGTACACGTTCAAACCAGTGGTCTCTGTATCTATAATTAAATCCATTCTTTGCTTCAGTCCAGAATATAAAATGCGATTTTCTTCTCTCGCCAATTTTAATTCACTTACAATCCCCATTATCACAATTCGTTCAAATTCTTCTATATTATGGACTGAAACATATTTTTTCAAGATTACACCAGTCTTTGGCTCCTCATACCAAGACAAGTGATCATCATAATATTTCTTTAACGAATCATAATCAAGACTTTTAATATGAGAGTATTTTAATCTACTATTATTTCGGACATCAAAAATATTTAATTCATAATCTTTAATGCTTGGGAATTTACATTTCCTACTATTATCGAATTCCACATACATTTCTGGACCATCATAACGAAGAAAAGTAAATATATCATCGTCTAAACGATAGTTTATAGACACTATGGGATCACTAGCACTAAAGGCTTTTACCAATGAACCATCAGAAAATATCTCAGAATTTCTAATTATTTGATCGTTAGAAAAGGAGTATGTTCTACATTTAGACAATACTATTAACAACATTGATAATATGGGAGATCTATTTAAACTTTTCATTTCTCCACTAATATTTACACGTTCGATAATCTCCATAATATAATCTTCTGATGGTTCAAAATTTACAAAATCATCTAAAGAATATATCGGAAAATTGTTAGATACTCCACCCGAACTCAAACTGAATCTATCTTCACTGTGATAAGGTGATAATAAAAAGTATGTTGTCTTATGTCTCTGAAAGTTTATAAATACAAAATACCTTTCATCATTACGCCTATCTACGTACAACGTACCAGATACTCTCACATTAATCCCTCATTATAGTTACTGATATGATTGTTACAGAGTAATACCACTCTGTACAGTATGCAAATATTCCATAGGTTTGAGAATTGCAAGATTTACTTTAAAACTTTGATGTACTCCATCTGTAATCTCTATGATAGGTTCTTCGTTAATTGGCCACCCATAACCAGTAAATACCATATTGCTATACCCATAACTACGCGCCACTACTGGCGTATATTTCTTTGTATTTGGATCTTTACCACCAAGATAATTTTTATCACGCAATGCACTAAAAACTGACAATAATACATCATTGCATTTCTCATACAACTGATTAAATAACCAATACACCATTTTAACATTATTACTACGTGTAAGAACATCTGGAACATATAATTTAGAATCAATACTGCATTGGTGCAAATAACAATCGAGTTTATCATCAATTCCATACAAAAGTTTAGTACTAAGTTTAGTCAAAACATCCAAATCCATAGAGAGTATAGATCTTGATAATTCGGTGTACTGTGGTATAGAGCTCACAGATAAGGGATCACAATTAGAAAGCATATGTAATATATAATTAAGATATCTTTCTAATGAAAATATAATCACTTCTGCTCTTGAGTACTCAGTTACTCCTAATTTTTCTATTTCATTAAGATTGTCGTAGAAATTATGGCCAATACGTTGAAAGGTTCTAGTGGTACCGTATTCACTTATAATGGATAAAGCATTATTAACTTTTGACACATGATAGCGTAATACTGGATTTGAATTATCCACGTCAATGTTATTGTATAATGAAAGATCTTTAACTACTTTACAACCTTTTACACGGACCCTGTGCATATCTCTATTAGCTGTACTGTTTATATCATACAAATTTATTAACAAACTCATCCACCTCCCCTAAATGTGGACACGTATCGCTAACTTCAAGTGAACTATTAACAACTAGATTTAGGTCTATCCAACGATGTTTATCTATATCATACAATGCCGAATAAGAAGGATGTTCAATATCTCCCAATAATTCTTTGTTGAGTGTAGTGTGAATGACTATCTTAGAGTCGTCTCTAAATACAAATATTGCCCATCCATAACCACTCTCCAATAAACTGATATCCACTACCATACCCCCAGGTCATCATCGGATATAGTACGATAATCTAGATTGTCATCTATCATACGAAATCCTAATCCAGAAATATGAGCAAAATAAGGGTTACGATCATTAGAACTACTTGGCACCTTAACCATGTCTCCAAAATAATAAAGAAATCCATCTTTATCTACTCTATATCTGGACTTCCATGAAACGAATTTATCTGAGAGTTGAAAAAGATCACGCGATCTAGTAATTTGCCTTACTAATATCATATTACGTCGATCAAATTCTGTAATCACTAGATTATTGGGGAAATTTATAGATATCTGAAGATAAAATCGGTTGTAACATTCATACATTGCCAAGAATGATAATTGAAACTGTACATATATTGTCCTAAATATACTGTAATATTTTTGAATTATTTCTTGTTTACCAGCATAAGGATTTTCATACCACTGTAAATCAAGATATTTTATAAATTCCTCAACCTTCTCGCTCCGCAATAATGCATCAATTTTCGCCTCTCTTGTACCAAAAGAACCAAATCTAAATAGAGGCATATATCTGTGAACAATATCAACTAAGTAAATTTCGCCTTTGCCTGAAAAATTTTTCAATTCACTTAAAAGACAATTAAATTTATCACCGATAGCACCATATGCGGTATAAATCCGTATTATCTGATACCAAGAATCCTGATCTACTGGATCACACCCAAAATACTGTAAAGACATAATTTGTTCATTTGTTAATTTATTGTTACTTATTGACATCAGATTCTGCTTTAATACAGTAAAACCATTTGAGTCTAATGACACCTCAATTTGATAAGTTAATGCTATATCATGCACATCATAGAAACGATTAGTGTATTCTCTTCTATTTAACCTTTCAGGATTATGCAATTCGGATGCATCTGTTAACATAGCGGTAATAATAGTATTTACTAACTCCCTCACATCAGAGTGAGATTTTTGATCGTCTTCTATTTCTTTTTTATAAACGAAATTATCCTCTAATACGCTAGCTATAACTCCAAAATCAGAATAAGAAGTATATTGATCAATAGAATTCTTTATACTGTATATAACTTGATTATTATGAGGAATTAATCGGGATACTCTCTGTTTTACTTCAATAGATGATGCCAATTCATGTACTTCATTTACGACATCAAAACATCTTATACATTCCTCAATACTGCTAAATTTATCTGAGTAAATCGGATCTCTAAAAGCCAAACTTGGAATGTCAAATATAGATATATCGCGCTTTTCTATGTAGTTTAGTAAACTTCTCATAGCCGACATACCATATATAATAGCTATTACTGTCAGATCAATTTCTTTCTCCTCTTTGCCAAGAAAGTTTGTTTTATTCTTTTTTACATATTTTCTTCCACTTATATCAGAATCATACACTATATGAGATTCTGCATTGACAAATTCCTTTTTATACATTGGTAATTGAGTTATATCTACGCCATTGTGTATTATTTTAATACATTTTGGCATAAATTCACCTATCATATCTTTAAATTTTGCTCTTTGATATGCGGTAGCATCACCTTTTGTTGATTCTGTTTGATAATAATTATCATCAAAAAATCTCACAAATTCTCTAGATTTTTCATCCTCAAAGTAATAAGGCTGAAATCCACCTAATTCTTCTTCAAATTTTTTTGACATATAGTTAGTTATTCTCTGAGCTATAATCATTTTCCAATAAGAGATTATATCATAATACACACATTTATTGTGCGTAAATAAGATCGATGATACTCGAGTTATATCATTACACATCGAACTAAATGGAAATTCAACCTCATCTTCTGAAAAATCTACGGTATATAAATCGCCGGGAGACGCCTGATCATCGTCATCTACATTAGTATCCCTCGATACATGAGATCCTACAATCTTGGCAAGATTTATTATATCAGATCTATGGGTTTGAACCGCAAAAAGTACTGAAGTATATGTATGACCTATAATACTTCCTTCAGATTCAAAATTAAATCTCCAGCTAAATCTGGTGCAATGTTCAACAACTATTTCCTTTATCATAGACCAATTCTGCTCTATTGATACAGGCGGTAAATTATTCTCCGAGTTTAAAGTATTTAACCAATATTGAGTAAATCTTTTTAACCAATAATCAAATCCACTAGATTTGATTATTGTACCATAAAGATCAGATATTTTGGTGAAAACAAGTTTTTCGGTCACTCTTCCGACAAATTCAGTGCTATAATTTTCAATGTGAAATTCACTTATACAGTAGTCTAAAAAAACGTCCACAGGGTGAGCATCAAAATCTCTACGCTGTTTTTTAACATCATTTATAGAAAGTGTATTCAACTTCGACATATTGGAATGACCTGTTAATTCTCCTATAACCATAACAGCAACGAATTTTACAACGTATACTAAGCGGTCATCTGTATAATAACCGTACAAACTAAACACCCCTAACTAATACAACATAACACTACAAATAGTAAAAATCCACACTGTGGTATTTAAGACACTGATTTATCACCCTTATACGCTATTGTAAGATAATAGGGGACTATAAGAGCATAGCCCCCCAATAATCTTTTAAATTATAGACATATAAGTTATAAAATGATGCATGATGGGTTACTCAATGTAGGCGTTCGACATCAGAAAACATCCATTTTGTCCAAATTTAAATTGAGAAAATCCGATTCGAATATAGGTTCAGATTCATCATTATATTCACCAATTTTCTCATCAAGTTTATTCAATTCTGAAAGCTTTTCTTCAGTTTTACCAATCCCAAGATAAGAAGCAAAGAAATCGTCAGCCAAACTGTCATCAGTATGTATTTTTGATTCCGTAGGATTGGTAAATACCTCAATTTTCGGTAGTTCTGGTTTTTCCAAAATATGCGTATCTGGTTCTAAATTTGTGGATAAGAAATTTGGCATTGGCCTGGGTTTTTGTGTGACAAAATCGGTACCTATTGTTTGCATACCTATAAGGGATTTCTCACGATAATGTAATCCACTTAAATGCATATCGGCCAATCTTCCCATAGCATCATTCATACTCAAATTTGTTATAGGACCTGAACCATATGCTAAAGCCTCGAATTGTGTCATATATCCAGTATAATACGAAATGTTATAACCTTCATCAATTAAATGTTTCACAATCGAAGCATCACACAAACTACCCGGAATTACATCCGAAGTATCCGATGATAAGATCTTAACACATGTAAATCTAGCACGTGCCAATATCTCATAGTAACGCACATTAACTCCCAATTTTTGAGAATTAAATATGCTAAATAAATACTTAGTGAGATTCAATCTTCTGAGTATCAAACCATCCATACTACTAAAATCAAACGACGTATATGGGTGAATAATGCCAGATGTTAGTTTTGTCCCGACACCTACCCATTCGTTTTCCAATACTAGTATACTCCTGCGTGTAGGTCGAAGTTTATCGTCACCTACACTTATAATTCTATCGCCATTATCACATCTATTAATAGAGATAATTCCTGCAACAGGTGATACTAAAGCCTGCTCGGTAATTGGGATGTAAATGGAATTGTTCTCCATAATATTTTCAGCGATATGGACACTTTCAGCTACGTTTTCTCCAGCGACTGTAGTATTTATCTGGCTGATAGTTAACTGTGAAGTACGTTCGCTTACATATTGAGCGGCACGTATTCCAACATATTCTCCAATATACGGTAATCTATCGTTCTCAAATTTCAAACCATAGCATAATTGACAAATACCCTCTTCACTTTCACACGATACAACTGCTCTCACCAGTATATGATGCATTCCAGTCTTTTCTATATATCTTATAGTAGCGTTACTTATGTATCTACCTTGTTTTAATGCTGGTAGGTCATCCTCACCAATATAGCATCTGTATAAAAGAAAACTCTTCCAAAATTGCGATAATTTAAGACGACTATAAGCAACTTTACCTTGCAGATGTACTGCAGCAAATTTACGGTTAACCAGAACTTTTATAGCATTAAGTGTTAATTTATTACCATCTTCCAAAAGTCCTTGCACGATCTGTATTTGATATGGATCAATCAAAACTTCACCTACGAGATTTTCAGGAAGTAACACTTCAAATTTTCCATCTACTTCTACTTCATAAGCCGAGAATGAACCCATATATTCAAGTTCGATATTAATTCCTTCAGATGAACACGAATGCTCGACTACTTTAATACCACTAGCTAAATATATGGCCGCACGACTTAATCTTCCAGATACTGGGGCACCCAATTGTTGCACACCTAAACTTAACCGCGCACCATAACTCATCAACAATGACTCCATTAAGGTAACACCGTTCAGGTAATTACTAATTATAGGTATCTCAAGCACTTTCGTAGCTGTCTTTTGTTGCAAGCCTATAATACCACAACTAGCTATAGCCTGTTGTTCACTTCCACGAGCTTTTGAATCAAACATAAGAAATATATTATTGTTTCTTCCCAAATTATCGATAAACCCTTTAATGAATGATTCCTGTTTGTAGAAATCGTATATACCTACCATAGCTATATCTCGTAATTCTTTATTAAGTAAACCACGTTGATAATCATCATCGACTTTAGAAGCATATTGCTCTGCTCTATTGAGATATTCAACGATTTTTGGATATTCCTTTAAGTCGTCCATAGTAAAACTTATTCCACTTTTAGTAGCACATTTGAATCCGAATGAAGCCATTTTGTTAATAATATCCAAGATTTTCTTATTTCTTTTACGTTGATTATCTTCAATATTACCTATTATGCTTGACCTAGAAGTCTTATCGCGTATTTTTACTCTAATATTATGCTTTAATCTGCCATTTATCACCACAACATTATTAAATTTAGTTCGCATTAATTCTTTGTAAATTGATTCTATAGGAATATACCCAATCCTTGATTTATCAACACCTGTAATGATCGCATCATATTTAATCGAGTAAATAGAGTTAATAGGTTTATTATCATCATTAAATTGCTCAGTATAATTAGATGTAAATATCTTATATGGGTCAGTGTAAAGCTTATCTGTAAATCCAAAGGGCAACAAACTATTAAATAATATGCGCCCAGCTGTACTAATATAATTACGACCATCTACATTAACTGTAACAAATTCCCAAAAATTAACTTTGCCTTCATCAACATTAACTAAAAGAATGTCAACACTTGGAAAATATTTAGGAATTTTTTCATCAAGAGTATAGCCACTTACGCATTCTAACTCATTATTCTTCAACATAGTCGCATAATATACTCCAAGAAGCATATCCTGCGTTAAACCCATCATTACTGTGTTATCTTGTACATTCTTTAGTCGCATTTCTGGTGACATAATACTCAAGGCTTGTTCACATGCAGTATCAGTGAGTGGGGCAAAAACATAACCTTGATCACCATCATAATCCGCATTATACCCTTTATCGTTCAAAGGATCCAATTCTATAACTTTATTGTGTTGAAGTAGAGGTTTAAATGCTTTTATTCCATGATCATGTAAAGTAGGTTGTCTCCCAAACACAACAGCCCTTTGCTCACTATAATTATCAGTCATATTGATAATTTCGTTACATAAATTGACGTAATCTGTGTCATCTGACGGAAAAACTCTCCGCATACCTTGGTAATTTCTTAAGATAGCAAATTTAAGAATATTGTAAACAACATTAGATTTCATAGGACGCCTGAGTTTATCTCTAAGCAACTTTACCAACTGAGGTTTCCATATATCTATGGCCATTACATAGGGAATTCCTAGCACCGAAGCACCTCTATCTGGATCAGTGCTTGGTGATATTACTGCCCTTCCACTCAATTGTTGGCGTTTTCTCAATAACATAGTCCTGATCAAACCATTATGTTTCTTTTTTGTAAAACGATCTTTAACATTCACTACGTTACTCTTACTGGCTCCGGATTTAACAGTGTCACCGCTAACACCAATAAAATCGGCTATAGTAGTATAAATATTATATTCCCCTATTGCCGTTTTGCTGTTAGTATGGTCCACTATTGCTTTAGCAATATGCTTGTACATCATATCAAAATCATTTTCTCTTAACCATTCTTGTCCGGATTGTCTATAAACTAATGGAACTATAGGAATGGCGCTTACTACATAATCAGATAATGATATATCTTTATTTAATCTCTTAATAGATTCGCGTTTCTCTATCGCGTAATATAAAGATTTTACTGCTTCTTCATTCGATTTAATAATAAAATCATTAATCATATCTTGGCTATCCAAATCAATGCCTTTGAATATACGCAGTTTGTCGATAGAAATCTGCAAATCATATGTGTCTAATATTTTAACAACAGCAGACATTCCAGTAATAGCCATACGATTAGGAACAGTGGGCATAGTAGGGTCTTCACTAAATCTCAGATAATCCAGTATACTAAACTTATTTCCAGAAACTTCTACAAACAACTCGCATTTCATTATCATTGTAATCTGTTTTCGTGTGACCTGCTGATTTTCTCGCACTACTATTTTACCAGTACCGGATTTTGATTTCCTAAATTCAATTATATCGGCAAATAATATATTAGCTATATTGACTTTCTCAAGCCAATATGGATGAAGTATGCGTGTACCAAGTGGCATAAAACTCCAAATATATCTTGATTTAGATGCAGATGATAA
>Ga0209629_10000091_pt1 | contig 39613 bp, 34 predicted proteins | sample TergutCu122P5_FD_187286 | JGI IMG/M metagenome (GOLD analysis project Ga0209629, IMG submission 187286) | Cubitermes ugandensis P5 segment gut microbial communities from Kakamega Forest, Kenya - Cu122 P5 (SPAdes) (version 2) | ecosystem: Host-associated > Arthropoda: Insects > Digestive system...
AAATAAGCGAAAAACTGCCGTTTGAGGAAGTTAAGCTATACTCAACCTTGGAAATATCGGACAAATCGCCTCCAAGGGTTACGGTAATTGTTCCATTTGATTGGCAAGTCGATGGCGTTGTCTGAACAGTTATCGTAAAATTTTCGATGCTGCTGCATGACGTTTGGGCTTCCAAAAGGGGAGGGAAAAACAGAAACGCAAGTGGGCAGAAACTCAAATAAATCAATTTCCTTTTCATTTTTTCACGATTTACAATTTAAGCATTTAATTATGTGTTCTTCAACATGAGCGAAACGAAAGAGATACACAAACCATCATGGCAAAAATGCCAAACAGAAATAAAAGTACACGTTAAATATTACAAAATATTATTTCCAGAATATAAATACCCATAAATGAGTACGCAAAGATAAGAAAAAATAAAATAAGAGTGTAATTCTTTTTTTATTTTATTTTTATATGCAAAATAATACACAAAAAAACCTGTTAAGTTTCAAAAACTTAACAGGTTTAATTTTCAGGTTTAATCCTATTAATGCAGAAATTTCTCTCCATGGTAGATTATCCAAATCTCCAAAAAGAAAATACATATAACTATTAACAGGAGAATGAGCTCCCAAACCTGTTTTTTATTGAATTTCATATTTCGTCTAACTCATAACTTTTTCATTGCCTCAGCCATCGTCGCATAACGTCCGGTGATTATCCCGTCCTTATCAATGACAAAAATTGTAGGCGTACCAAATACTTGATAACTTTTGAAATTATCGCCGTCAAAACCTTTGTAATCACAATACTTGTCCGTCCAGGAAAACAGGTCGGCGTTTTTGAGGAAGGTCTCCTCATCATGGTCGGCGGAAACCGAAATCACACGGATTCCCCGCGCCTGCAAAGCCGGATAGTTGGCGCGTAACCGCGTCAACTCTTTCTCGCAACTGCCGCAACCCGTTTCGTAGAAAATTACCAAACTGTTGACCGGCTTCATCGTTAAACTGTCTACATGCAACTTTGGGGCAGGATGTCCGGGAGTAAGAGAATCATCTACGCCCAACTGCGAAAGCAGGTTTTCCTTACCGTATTTATTGTAATACAAAATCAGCTTACCAAGCAGTTTTCCGTGCAAATCTTCATCCGTACAGCGGTTTAGCGCCGTTCGACTGTCTGCAAGCAATGTGCTGTCGCCCAATCCGGTTGTCATACCAATCCACCGGCTGAGTACCTCATTCCATAATCCGCTGTTGTAAAGTTGTTCAAAATTGAGTTTTTTCAAGACAAAATCCCTTTGTTCTTTCTGCATTTCCTTCTCAGTCAGATTCAGGCGGCTGCCAAATCCCCGCAGGAAATCGCCCATTTCACGGATACGGGCGGCATAGAGCGGACTTTGGGCGGTTTCTTTCTGTACCTTTGCGTATTGTTCTTGCAATCGGTTTTGTTCTGCTTTCAAAAGTTGGTAAAGAGAATCTTGGGGTGAATTGTAGAGTTGAAGCATTCCTTCCACAGCGACTTCTTTTTCAAGAATTTTTCCTTGTTTTTGGTATTGTCCGAAAAAGAAACTGTTCTCAGGCGTACCCACGTAATGAATATTATTGATGTTAGGCTGGGCTTCAGTACAACTGACGGTAAACTCCGGCTCACGGTTGAGTACGATCTCCGTACCGCCTTCGCGTACAATCATGAATTTCGACATAGCGGCGAATGTTTTATACCGTTCGGGAAGCATTAGCACGGTTTTCCCCGACTCATCAAGAGCGCCGCTTTGAATCGTATCCTGCCTGTCGCCCTGCATCAGGTAGAAGACGTAGGGTTTGCCTGCGAAGTACGGCAGGTTGATGTTGACTTTTACATCGCCCTCGCAATGACGGGCAAAAGAACCTGTCGAAATTATTATACAAATAACTGACAAAAGTAAATATTTCTTTTTCACTTCACCCACCCCCTCACCTGTGGATTGACCGGAATAAACTGTGGAGAGTTTTTCAACGCGACGCCGATCAATACTATGTTCAATCCTGTATCTGTTACTTGGAAGGAGTAAATAGCGCTCGTATTGTCGTGCAGGATGGACCCTTGTTGAATATCGTTGTACCACACGTAAGTATCCGGTGGCACAATGTAGGAGCGGGTTACCGGCGTAACGTTCGAAAAATGATACAGCGTTGGTGAAGCGTTGGTGAATGTTACCGTATAATCCCCTTGCAGTAGATAATAAATCGAGCCGTCGGGGTTCAGACTTTGGAAATTGCCTTCCGCGTCTATCGTCATCGGCAGGTTGCCGGTGATTCCCGTGCCGGAGAGCGCCGCCGTAAATCCTGAGGGCATCGGAGCAGCTGCAGTGTAGGCTTCTCCAGCATCCTGTGCGCCGTTGCGGTTGGCGTCAAAGAAAAACTTGCCTATTACGCCCATCACCGCTGGCATGGCGGCAACTACCGAGCTGTACAACCAGTTTCCTCCGCCGTCGGGCGTTTGCCAACCTTTTTCGTAGGCGCGCCAGAAATTAATATCGCCGATTTTGGCGCCCGGCGCTACGTCGAGCAGCAACACCGCTTCGCCCGTGGTGCCCGGCGAAATATCCTGCGAGGCTTCGAACTCTATAAAAGTTACGTCTGCCAGCGTATAGCCTGCGGCGAGCAAGCCCGCATAATCATACCACTGCATCGACACCGGCTCCCAACTGTTGGTTACCGGCACAAGATAATTAGTGGTAGGCGACATGCTCACTCCGTATTCGGTGGTGAAACCGGGCAATATCGCCTCCGATGCCAGACGGGCAGTCCAGAGCGGCGCCGCGTTTGCCGAGCCGGTAGCTTCCACATCGTCGGGAGTATCCCGTTCTGTGTTGTTGAAATAATGGTCGTACATCACGTTCGCAGTCGGAATGGGCAGATAGATTTCCGTACCCGCGTAATACACATCGGGTGAAGTGTTTTGGTATTTAATCCGGAGTTCCGCCATATTGCTCGAACTGAGCGCCGCTATGGTGTTCGGCGTGCCGTCGTAATAATAAAAATCATTTGGCGAGCCGTAAGCGCGGATACCGAGATACACATTCAAGCCGGCATTTTGCTGGATCGAGAAATTGGGACTGACGTTTGCATTCACGGCTGCCATTACTCCGTAGCTTGTGCCTTTTCCCAACCAATTGTTTACATCCGGAGTTATATAACTTACATCGCCCGTAGCGTTAACAGCATTCTGTCCGGGGTCGAGGTACAGCACATCATCCATAGCGATAGCGGGATAGGGGCTTGCATCTATATCAACATGCGCCGTAAAGCGAAGCGTAAAAAAGGTTGCGTTGGTGTAGATGGCAGCCAATCCAGAGCCGGGAACGGGGTTGGTCATATTCATATTCATATTGTTTATTCCCCGCGCAATGATGTCGTATTTGTTATTGACCTGCACGCGGTAGCTGGTCCACATCACGCCGTTTATGGTTTGGGTTTTTGTAGCCGTTACCGTAGCCGGCACAAACTTCGGTCCGTTCTTTCCCGCCGCCGAAAGCACTTGTATCGTCGAGGGATTTAAAGTGATACCGACAGGAAGGTTAATATACATCACCGGATCAATGATTCCGTTGCAATGAACTCCTTGCATAAGATTACCTGTACTAATATTTGCTTCAAAATAAACAGGATCGCCCGGATAAAAAGAACCGCCCAAATAATCGCCGGTTTGAAGGGTATTAGTACTTAGCGCCGGATAGCCCTTGTGGGAGGTTATGGTTTGCATCGTACCTGCTCCATTGTTTAGCCAGCCAATCGTGGTGTGGTCGGTAGCGGTGATGGGGCCGAAGCCGTCGGCGCTCAGGGTCAGTTTCACATCCCCTTCCTTCCCGTTTGTAAACTTCCCGTAATAGGTGGTTTGTAAATTTACATAGCCGGTTAAGTAATTAGCAAGCTGTAAGGTTGGTTGCACAATAGTCAGGTTCACTAAGAATTCGCCTGCAGCAGTGTCTTCTTCCAGCATTTGTGCAGTGATGCCCGCTGAAGTAGCGTTTTGCAGCGGTTGATTGTTATAGCGAACGCTTCCGAGATTGAAGGAATAGGTCAGTTGCCTGCCTTTGCTGGTAAGTCCCGTAACCGTAACATTTTCGTCCGTTGTGCCGGCTGTGCAGGGAATCCGCACGCCTGTAATCATCGGTGAGGCAGGGAAGGTGAATTGATAAGTTACGTTGGTCGGCACGCTGGGCCCGGAATTAGTGATATTGAACTGCCCGATAGCCCACCCGTAGGGGAAATCGTCGGTCGGCGCATTCAAGTCGCGCCGGGTGCGGTTGGTCGGAGCGACTGAAAGATTGACGCTCGGCTTCACCGGCGTGCGCGTGGTGGTAATGGCTGCCTGCGAGAGAGTATAAACGGGTCCTCCGGGGATCAGCGAGCCGGAAGTGAATGTCGCCAGCGCATTGAAGTTAAGATTCTGGTTCCATTTGATAGTCGTGTTGTCCACCACAGCCGACCAGAAAACCTGCAAACCCGTATTTAAAGATGGTATAAGGTCCCATAATATTTTGTTGAAGGTAAACGTAACTTTGCGATTCACAGGGTCGTTATTCACCGTTAGGTGTCCGTTCAGGTAGGTTCCGTTGGAAGGATTATTGTTTTGGTTGGTGTTCCAAGAATTTTCCGTCAAGAATCCTTTGTAGGTAACGCCTGCCGGGTATGAAATGGTTATTATCGCTCCGTCAATATATTGAGATTGCTGTCCATAAGTGCTGTTAAAACTTGCAAAACCCCAACCCGTATTGAAATCGCAGGTACCCTTATTGGGATCCACGGCATCAACCACTCCTGCCGCTTGTGCTGTGTGTCCATTGTTTGCAAAAGCAGCGTTTGCAGTTCCAATCCTTGGCGCTGTAAGATTTGTCATCAGTACACGCACACGGTCCACAAGTGGCGCTGCTGAGCCGCTGATCATCTCTACCGTAATATCCGGCAGCGTATATTGAGTGAGCAGAGAGGGTGCAGTACCTGTAGCATTAGCCGTGTTGGTGTGCGGAACAAGACTTACATCTATATTCAAGGTCAAGGTTAATTCAATATAACCGCAGTTTTGGCTGAAGGTATATACCACCTTTCCGTCGTAGGGTCGGTAGTCGGCGTTGGCGCCTTCAGCGACGTTCCATCCGGTATAGCCCGGGATAAGTTGGTCGGCAAAGGGCGAGCCGTCAGAAGCGGTCAGCACGGAGGAACTTAGATAGACGTCGTTAGCGCCCAGCGATAATTGCGTAACGCCGCTGATTGGCGTTGTGCCGGATTTAGCGACGTATTCCTTGATCATATATCCGCGGGGGACGTTCACCGTAATCTGCCGCGTCTTTGGCGTCCCCTGTTCCGAAAACGTAGCCTGTATCTTTATCTGCATGTTTCCGGTCGTTGGATCCATTGTCTCCTGATAAGAAGTGGGCGACAACTGAGACACTTCGGTGAAGCCCGAAGCGTTTCCCCACAACAACGTCAAATTGTCCTGCGCAAGCAAAGCCGCTGGTGGCGCTGCAATCATAATCAGCAGCGCGATTATTATAAGTTTTATTTTTTTCATTTTACCTTAAAAACGACATTAATAAAACTCCCTTCAGGAATATTGGTCGTCAGCACATCATAATTCATTAAGCCTGTGTCGGAGATGGAATTGATTTTTATCACATCGGCCGGATAGTCGGTAACGATGTAATCAAGTTGTTTGTCGGTATAAACCGTCTGTTGTTCGGTAGCGGTTGTTATCGCTGTGTTGGACGACACAAACTGTGTATTCCCGCTTTGGGTAAACTGACGTTGATACTCGCCGTAAAGGTCGTAGGTCAAGCCTGTTCCCACAGCCGTCACCGGCAGGTTGAACGAAGGCATATAGAACCAGCTTGCGCCGCCTGTGCCGCTGCCTACGGCAACCCATACATTGTTTATTCCGTCATAGTAATAATATCCCGCTTTTGTAACGTTAGCGGTTTTCGCGCCTGTTACTCCGGCATCCGGAGATGCCGACAGCGCAAAAACGAGTGCACTGTTTTGGGCTGCTCCGTACTTAGCGTCTGTAGCTTGCAGTTCTGCCCCAGAAAGTTGGGGCACTATAATACCGTCCGCCGTTGCGGAGCCGATCGGTTGTTTTGCTACCTCAAGGGTTGAATTCGGCACTCTGTTAGCGCCGATTGTTACCTGCGCCTTCAGCGGCGAGACGAAAAATGCGACCATCACAATAATAAAGATGGCTGCGAATATGTTTTTATTATTTTTGTTCATGATGTTTTTCTTTTTTCCTCACTCCCTGCCCTCCTGCTCGGCGAAGCGTCCCGCTTCGCCGGATTAACGGCAAGCGTCCACGCTTGCAATAAAGCAATCAAGGCTGGAGCCTTGCGTTTCAAGCGGCGTAGCGTGGACGCTACGCCGAGCAGTAGGTAGGTTGTGTTAATTGTTACTCGGGGATGAGGATATTACATTTCTGCAATACAACGGATTGAATTGCCGTCCGCCCTGCGGTCAAAGTTCGGCGGTACTATTGTATTATTGTTAAAGAACAAGTAGTACGAGAAATTAGTGCTACCGTAAACGGTAGAGCTCCAATAGCTACCCTGAGTGCCAGCATTGGTCAATGTACCATCGGCGTAGGCCCGGTACCCTGCAGCAGGAAGGAAAAGCGTAATAGTAACGCCGTCAGGTTTTATTGCATAGCCGGCAGCAGTACTATTGGTAGCGCCATTGGTTTGAACGCTGGCATTTTGCCAAACCCAAGTGTTGGCAATACTGGAGGCAGCCGCACCTAAAGGATTCGTAATAGCCGCACCGCCGCTCCAAATATCTGCCCATTCAGTTTCAGTAGGTATGCGCCACATAACACCAGGTCCGTCGCCGTCAACAGCGCCGCCGGCATGATTCACGCAAGGGTCAGCAGTATTCACAACACTTTGAGGACGCCACAAAAAAGAATTTCTTCCGGTAGGATTGTTATTCCAGTCGTAAGCGCCAGCAACGTTGCCCGAAGTAGTGTTAGGAATAAACAGCCCGTACCAATTGGCAGTGCCTGCAGGAATCTGTTCCGACCCGGCGGGCCAGGCAGCGTCATATCCGGTATATGTGCCTGTATAAGGCCCCTGAGCACTATTTCCGGAAGTACGCAGTTGATGACCGTCAGTAACACGACCCCACTGATACAGGTCGCCGTAAACAGCAGCGTTACCCTCTGCTGCGGAGACAGGAGGCGCATGAAGATGACCGCTTTGATACAAGTTAACAGGGGAAGTCATTTGTTGTTGGATTCTTTGGTGGGTAGCGCCCAGGTTGTAACACATAAAAGTGTGCCAGGAGTCATCCATAGCCAAAGCGCCGCAACCGACAGCTACATCTGCCACTTCGCTTTTTGCGCTGCCGGAAGCATTGGAAACAACGCAATAATATTGTCTCATACCCAATCTATCGTGGGCAGGCGTGTAAACGGCTGTTTGAGCGCCTACTCCGGTAGCAACCACATCCTGTCCGTTGTGCATATATTCGTACCACTGATAAGCTGTGGCTCCCGTAGCCGTAACGCTAATCGTAGCGCTTAATATAGGAGTGGGGTCAGTGGGAGAAGTAACGCCGGTAAATTGAGTGTCGGTAGTCATTTCCATCCAGTTGAATTCGCGGGGCTGAACCGCAATCGCTGGAACAGCGGCGACATTATTGCAGAGCGATAACCATGTTTTACCATTCCATACCTCGAAACAATCGGTTTCGGTGTTGTAAACGGCAACCCCGACAGCGGCAGCGCTGTCGGCAGGGGTAGCAGGAATCAGAGCATCGCGATCGGCTGTATTCAAGCGAGGCAGATGCACGCCCTTCTTCACATTGGTTGTCACTAAATCCAAGAGAGAATAGTTGTCAGGCGGAGTATTTACGCCAATCGTCACCTGCGCCTTCATCGGCACGGTAAAAAATGCGGCCATCAATATAAGGGCTACCGGAAAAATTTGATTTATTTTTGTTTTCATACTTTTTTTGTTTAATGTTTAATGTTTAATGTTTAATGTTTAATGTTTAATGTGTTTATATCGCCATTGCGAGTCGCTTACGGCGAAGCAATGACGATTTTGCAGGTGGTGAGGTTGATTCAAAAGAAGTCATCAGCCCGCATTGGGTTGCGGCTGTAGATAACTTTTGTCTTTGTTCGGGGTGATATAATGATAAGTCTGCGCTGTTGATATTTTGATAGGTATATTCACGACAGGTTTTCGCATCCTGCTGATACTCATTGATTCGTTGTTGTGAAGATGTTGTCGCTGATTCTCCAACACTCTTTAAGAAAGAGGAAGAAGAAGATTCGAAAGGAAAAACAGGAACTACGACAGTTGTTGATTCCTGTTCTGTGATTTTGTTTTCAGCCTGCTCGGGCGTTTCTTCCTTTATTACGGCTACTTTGTTACCGGCCTTCTCATCTTTTACCGGTTTAGCAAGCGATTGCCCAGAGCTAATAATAAGTTTTGCACCGTCCTCTATATAAAATTGAGCGTCTTCAGCTATATATATATTGATAATATTGATAAAGACGGATGCTGTTGCCTGTTTGTTTTGCAATTGCGTGTGATTTTGCATCAAGTTCAGAACGCTACAATACTCATTTTTCCCCGCATGGAGTTGGAGAGGCATGCACGCTATCAAGGCGAAAACACAAAGCAATCTACCCCCCAGCCCTCTGAAAGAGGAGTTTGACGCAGTGATGCTGTTCAACCTTGCGCCTTTAAAAGTCCCATTCAGGGAGTCGGGTGTAATTGTATAAGTCATATTTTCTTTTTTCAACTCGCATTTTTCTTTTTTCAACTCGCATTTTCTTTTCTCATCTTAATTGTATTTATCAATTCCCTGTCATCTTGCTTAGTAATTATTAAATTCACACTTTTGTCTCGACATTTTTCACAAAAAGTCTTTTTATAACGTTTTTCACAAAAAGTCATTAGACCAAATTATATAAACAATTTATTATCGAAAGACAGGGAATTGATTAAACACACCAAATTGTGACGCAAAAATAGTATAACAAATATCCCATCTGAAATATTTAGCCTTGCAAATGCTATGCAAAACCATAAATTTTGTCAAAATAAGAAAACAATTTCTATGCAAAATATATGCATGCGAAGTATTAATCATTTAGAATTAAATAAATTATGATTATTTATGATTTTTATCTCTTGTTTTATAAAGAAAATTGTTTTATCTTTACACGATAAAAACAATATTGTCATATTAAGCATCTGTCATGAAACATATTATATTTATTGTAATTCTAATCACATGGACATGTGTTGCAAATGCTCAATATTATGAGGAGAAACTTATGGACTCGCTGCAACGCGTTGTGGATAAGCCCGACACAAAAGATGCAGACCGCATAGACTTCTTGGTGCAACTCTCGCAACTTTATGTATCGCGAGGCTTCAACTCAATTGCAACTCAGATGCTTGACCGGGCGCGTATGCTCGCTATGCGCGAAAAAGACGGAAAATATATGATAAACATTTATATTCATGAACTTATAAATTGTCAAAATGAATATTCACAAAATATTACGCTTGCCTATCAAATTATCGACAGTCTTTATACAGCCATTAAAAAAACTTCCGACCCGGAAGCCAGGGCGTTAGCTTACAGTTACATAGGATGGGAAAAATGCTTTACAAACCCTGAATATGATTTTAACGATTCATTCCAAGCTTTGTCTATTGCAGAGACATTACCTGAAAAATCAATGAAAAAGTATAAAATACTGGGCGATACTTATTATACGATGTTTACAAAATATGCTTATACAGACAGTGCAAGCGCTAAAAAATATCTTGATTTGATGCAACAAACCGCCGAAAAGTGGGGAGATAAAAATTTTCAGAGCCGGGTTATGAGCATCAAGCTGAATTTTGACGCATTATATTCAGCAAAAGATACTTCAATAATCGCCTTGGATTTTGTTGTTTTGGAAAATTTCATTTCAAAAAACAGGTTCAACCTTCAATCATTCGAATATGGATTAGCGGTTGCTACTTTAATAGAAGTTTACCCATGTATTCCCAATGCCCGATATCTCAAACTATTAGAAAATCACATCGAAACTTTCAAGAAAATGGATGGAAGCAATTTTGAAATCAAAGTCCAATTACTCGATATTGAATGGGGTTATGCCATTATCCGGAATAATTATGATGAAGCCATAAATATTCTTCATCAAAAAATTGAACTCGTAAAACCTGATTTTCCGATGCTTCTTTACGAATGCTATAAAAGATTGTCTTTAGCTCTCGCAAAGATAAAAAAATATGAACAGGCATACGAAGCGATGGATACTTGTCTGATTTATCTGCAACAATATCAGAGCGCTAAATTGGATGAGCAACATCAGTTGGCTGAAGTTAAAATGGGTGTGGCAAAACAAGAACAACTGATAAAAAATCAACGAAACCATATATTTATTAGTTTTATTACTGCTATTTTGGTTATCATTATATTTATAATGTCGGCCTGGTCATTTAACAGACAAAAGAATATTGAAAAATTAGAAAGAGAAAAGACGGAATTAATTGCACAACATGCGATGGAAGAAAATGAGATATTAGGTAAAAAATTGATTGTAAGCGTTACGGAACTAGATCGTAAAAACCGTTTTATAGAAAATGTGAAAGATATGAATGTCGAACAACTCGGCAAAGCCATCCGTTTAGAGCTGAAAAAAACTAAACTTACAAACGAGTACACTAAACTTTTTAATGAAATCAACTCAGAATTTTACAAACAGCTACAAACAAAAGCTGCTCCACATTTTTTGAGTTACAATGATTTGAAATATTGCGCCTATATAGCGCTACGGATGAGCAACAAAGATATTGCAAATGTCATGAACGTAGAATACAACACAGTGGTTTCGCAAAAATACCGCCTGAAAAAGAAATTTCATCTCTCTGAAAATGAAGATTTAGATGAGTTTATTGTTAATTTACCCCCCCCCCTGATTAACATTTATTTACATTTGTTCGCAATTCAAAAAGTATGCAAGCTATATCATCAATCAATATACAAAAAACAATGGATATTATCGAAAAATACTTCTCCGGTTTGACGGAAAGACAAAAGCTCCAATTCGCTTCATTATCCGGTTTATATACCGGTTGGAATTTAAAAATCAATCTGATCTCGAGGAAAGATATCGGAAATTTGTATGAAAAGCATATTCTTCATTCTTTGGGGATTGCAAAAGTCATCCGGTTCACCGACCGGTCTGCAGTTATGGATATTGGTACGGGAGGCGGTTTCCCTGGTATTCCTTTGGCAATAATGTTTCCTAAGGTTCGGTTTCTCTTGATAGACAGCATCGGAAAAAAAATCAGGGTCGCAGAAGATATCGCCCGTCAAATTGGTTTAGACAATGTGGAATGCAAACAGGAAAGAGCAGAAGAAGAAAAGCAGAAATTTGATTTTGTGGTCAGCCGTGCAGTGATGCCTTTACCGGATTTGCTGAAAACGGCGAGAAAAAACATTGTAAAAGAACAGCAAAATGCTTTACCGAACGGTTTTTTATGTTTAAAAGGAGGCGATCTGCAGGAAGAATTGAAGCCGTTTAGGAATAAAGCGGTAATTTATGAATTGAGCGATTTTTTTGAGGAAGAATTTTTTCTAACGAAAAAAGTTGTATATTTGTCCATTTAAATATAGATAATTTTATTGGTAATTCAAAATAAAAAGTTTACCTTTGTATTCAAATCAAGAGAATTTATGGGAATTGAACCTTAGACATATAATATAAATAATTACCTTCCAAAAATTTATGTGGAATAAGATATGGAGTGTGATAAGTTCTCCTCTTTATTTGATTGGGAGTTTGGCTTTTATTGCCTCTGTTGTTGTATTGCTTTTTAAAGATAAAAATGCTGCAATCATTGCTCTTGTTCTATTATTGATTGCTTTAATTTTGTTTTTAATAAGAATATTTCACGTATTAAACAGATTTCTTGAGAAACATCCACAGGATCATAAATGTATTTCAAGTTTTATACAATATACTTGTGATGATGGGGATAATGTTATATTCAATTCTTACAAACTAATTCAAGTAAAATGTAGCATAATGCAAGATTTTGATATTGGATTTAAGTGGTCGGGAGATAAAATGCCCAATATATCATCAGAACTACAAACTTTCAAAATATTAAAAAAAACTACAAATAAATATGAATATGACTATGTGGAAGTGCCTATTAGATATCCAATTGAATATATACAAATATGTATTTCATTAGGATATAAAGATGATTCTTTTAGTAAAACAGCTGAGATTTCAAATAGAAAAATTACTAACTTAAATCAAATACAACAACCTCATACAAAATATAACTCTATCCCATTTGATAAAAATCATAAGCAATATGTTTATAGATTGATTAATCCTGAAGTAGGTTATTCTTATAGAATTAGTTGGGAAAGATAAGAAATTTTCAGAAACTTATGCTAAAATAGTAATAAATATTATGTTAGAAATAAAAACTTTTGTCGTCAATCCGGTTCAGGAAAACAATTATCTTTTGTACGACGAAACAAAAGAAGCAGTTATCATTGATTGCGGCGCTCATACCAACAATGAGAAAAGACAACTGTCGGATTTTATCCGAGAAACCGGACTTACTTTAAAACATGTTCTAAACACGCATCTGCATTTCGACCATATTCTGGGAAATAGTTATCTCTACGAAACTTACGGACTAAAACCGGAGTATAACTCCAAAGATGAAGGTATGCCCGGTCTGAAAGAAGGAATCATAAAATTCGCATTAGCAACATTTAAATGTCCTTTCATTTTTGCCGGACAATACCTTGAAGACGGAGCAGTTATCTCCTTCGGGAACTCTCGCCTGAAAGCAATAGCAACACCCGGACACTCTCCGGGAAGTCTTTCGTTTTATTCCGAAAAAGACGCTTGTGTGTTTACCGGCGACGCTCTGTTCCGGTTCAACATAGGTCGGACGGATTTGTGGTGCGGCAATTACGAAGAGTTAATTCATTCGATTAAAACAAAATTATTTACGCTCCCAAGCGCTACGGTTGTTTATCCCGGACATGAAGGAACATCAACCATCGGCGAGGAAATAGAGCATAATCCATATACATCTTGATTACAAATCATTATTACTTAATCATAATAAATTTTTTTATATCATGAGAATATTCAATTTGTTCGTAGTAGGCGCTCTCCTACTCTCTTGTTCGACTAAAAAAGAAGTTCGGCAAAATGAAGATTTCACCCAAGATTGGCGCTTTTATTTGGGAGATGACTCCCTTGCGATGAATCCTCAGTACAACGATTCCGGTTGGCGAACCTTAGATTTGCCGCACGATTGGAGTATCGAAGCCAACTTTTCGAAAGACGCTCCGGCAACTCCGGGCGGCGGAGCTTTACCGGGCGGTACCGGCTGGTATCGCAAAACTTTTACGGTAGATAATTCAAAAGCCAGCAAAAATGTTTTTATTGATTTCGACGGTATTTACCGAGACAGCAAGGTCTGGATAAACGGACATTTGTTGGGCGAACGTCCATACGGTTATATTTCGTTTCGTTACGACCTGACTCCTTATTTAATAGTAGGTGAAAAAAACGTGATTGCCGTGCGGGTGGATAATTCCGAACAACCCAATTCGCGGTGGTATTCCGGTTCGGGTATTTTTCGGAATGTTTGGTTAGTAACCGTAAATCCTTTGTTCATTGATCATTGGGGAACTTATGTGACTACTCCGCAAGTTTCGGACGAAAAAGCCAAGATTGATGTAAGTACAACCATAAGAAATGCATCTTCGGATTCCCGGAAATTCGTTTTACACACCATTATAGTAGATAAAAACGGAAAAGAAATAACGCAAACGAGCAATCCGGTCAATCTTGAGTCCGGCGGAGTGATGATCATGAAACAAAACTTTTCGATAGACTATCCCAAATTGTGGTCGGTAGAAAATCCATATCTGTATAAAGTCATATCCCGCATCGAACAAAAGAATCAGGTTATCGACAACTACGAAACGCCATTGGGCATCCGTTATTTTTCATTTGACGCGGATAAAGGCTTTTCGATGAACGGCAAACCGGTAAAGATTCTCGGCGTATGCGACCATCATGATTTGGGTTGTCTGGGTAGCGCTGTACATACACGAGCATTGGAACGACAACTGGAAATACTTAAAGCAATGGGTTGCAACGGTATCCGGACATCACATAATCCTCCGGCTCCCGAACTGCTTGATTTATGCGACCGGATGGGATTCATCGTTATGGACGAAGCATTCGATATGTGGAAATTAGCAAAAACGCCTTACGACTATTCCCGCAATTTTCCCAAATGGCACGAAATAGACCTTACGGATCAGGTACTGCGCGACCGCAACCATCCTTCCGTTTTTATGTGGAGCATCGGCAATGAGGTTACGGAACAATGGTCGCAATGGATGAATCCTGATAGCGCAAAAATACTGACTAAAGAATTAGCGGATATTGTAATGAGAATAGACCCGACCCGGCCGGTTACTGCTGCCTGCAACGGGGTTGAACCTTCTAATCCGCTGTTCCTTTCCGGCGCTTTAGACATTAATGGATTTAACTACCATACATCCGACTGGCTAACTTTTCAGAAAAATTTTCCGGAGAAGAAATTCATTATTACCGAATCCACTTCGGGTTTGATGTCGCGCGGATATTACAAGATGCCCTCCGACAGCTTATTCATTTGGCCCGATAAATGGGATAACTCTTCCTTTAAATCAGATGTACAACAATGTTCCGCCTACGACAATTGTCGCGTGCCTTGGGGAAATACGCACGAAGAAGCATGGAAATTGGTAAAAAAATACGATTATATCTCAGGTATGTTTATATGGACCGGCTTCGATTATCTGGGCGAACCTACGCCTTTCGGGTGGCCTTCGCGCAGTTCCTATTTTGGGATCATCGATCTTGCCGGATTTCCTAAAGATGTGTATTACATGTATCAAAGCGAATGGACGGATAAAACCGTCTTGCATCTTTTCCCGCATTGGAATTGGCAGGAAGGTCAGCCGGTAGATGTATGGGCTTATTACAACAAAGCCGACGAAGTGGAACTTTTCCTCAATGGGCAATCGCTTGGCAGGAAATCGAAAACCGGCGATGAACTGCATGTATGGTGGCGTGTTCCGTTCCAAAAAGGAACTTTGAAAGCGGTCTCTTACAAAGACGGAAAAGAAGTGATGACGAAGGAAATTAAAACCGCCGGAGATCCCGTTTCCATCCGTTTATCCGCCGACAGGCAAACGCTCAAAGCCGACGGAAAAGATTTGTCGTTCGTAACGGTTGAAGCGCTTGATGCCGCAGGAAACGCTGTTCCTGTAGCCCAAAACAAAATTGATTTCACGATAGAAGGCGCCGGTTTCATTGCCGGAACAGACAATGGAAACCCAACAGACAGTGTTTCGTTGAAAAAACCTTCGCGAAATTTGTTTAATGGGAAAGCCTTGGTCGTAGTTCAAGCAGGGAAAAAGCCGGGGAATATCACATTAAAGGCTAAATCCGGTAATCTGGGAGAAACAAATATGGCTATTGTTGTACAATAATAAGTCATTTTCCTTCCGGCCGTCATTGCGACCTTATAGTTCGCAATGACGGCAAATCTAAAAAATTATTTCATTTGTTTTTTATTATAAAAAAAGAATATTATCTTTGTGCAAAATATTATAAACTTGAATTAAACCATAGTTTAAACATTTAAAAATCAAAAAAAAATGGACATTATTAGCAGAGTGAAAAACATCTTGCTTACTCCTAAAACGGAGTGGCAGACTATTGAGGCTGAAAATGCGCCTCACGTAAAAGTATTTACATCGTATGTAGTGCCATTGGCGCTTATTCCTGCAATTGCCGCTTTCATTGGCTGGGGACTGATCGGTTATAACGTTTTAGGGGTTCATGTCGGATCGTTTAGTTTGGGTATCCGGTATGCAATTCAGTATTACATTATGATGCTGGGCGGAACTTATCTCACGGCATTTGTCATCAATGCTTTGGCAGAAGGGTTTGGAGCAACGAAAAACTTGGACAAGGCTTTTTCGCTTGTAGCTTACGCTTATACGCCGATGTTTATTGGCGGCATATTCTACCTTTATTGGCCTCTCTCATGGCTTGCCGGATTGGTAGGTCTTTACGGTCTCTATCTCCTCTACATCGGTTTGCAACCCATGATGAAACAGCCTGCAGAAAAGACTGTTACTTATTTTGTTGTTAGCCTGTTGGTGATGTTTGTAGTATATTTTGTATTGTCGCTAATTTTGGGCGCTATATTAGTAGGTGGAGCCGTTGCGAGAGGAATGCTCTGATAACAGGGAAAATCAAATTCTCTATTAGTTGTAAAAGAGGCTGTCTGGCGAAAGTAAAATCTCCCGTCATTGCGAGGGCGAAGTCCGAAGCAATCTATTGAGAGTCAATACTCGAGATTGCTTCACTCCGTTCGCAATGACGGGAGATGGAACTTTTCAGACAGCCTTCTTTCTTAACCAATCCTCTTCTTCTTAAAAAACAAATTCCCCGCCAACTGTAACAAATAAGAAACGACAAAACCTTTTCTCCCCTTCAAAAGAAGAGGAGCAATTTCCAACGCTCCGCTTGCCACGCCGGTAAGAACCGAAGACATCCAAATCTTTTTACCTTTACCGCCTTCCTGTTTCTGGATAAGATTCTGAGCAAACGGCGGCATTTTTGAAACTACTGAATCCAAAACACTATTGCCCAACAAAGGCATAAGGTTTTTTTGAAGGTAATCGAATTTACTTTCTACTACATTGGATAAAACTTCAGCTTTAGCTTCCATTCGTTTCTTTTTCAATTGCAAAGCTTCCGCAGGGGTTAATCGTACTGAACTCATAAAAAACTCATTTTAAAATTCATTCTCAGATTCCAAATCCAATTCCTTCAAAAGTAAATTTTTGAACCACAAAAAGACCGGTTTATGGCAAAGTAGCATCACAATTAAACAAATCAAATAAAGGGCCGCTACAATACCAAAACCGCCGGCTGTGCTTTTTATCCATTCGCCAATCAAATATCCCAAAGCGACAAAAGCAAACAGTAATGTAAAAAAGACGAGATTAACGACGACCAATCCGTAAATCACAAACGAACCTATGATAGAAGCTTTTTCAAAAGTTTCCAATTTTAGGATTTCGATTCTCAAACGGATTAGTTCCTTTACATCCGACTTCATATCGGATACAAACGTGCCTAAACCGAACTTTTGTTCCATCCCGAAAAATTCTCGTCAATCACTTGGTCAATTTTCTGCTTCGCTTTATCAACGCTTTGCTTCGCTTTATCGACAGTGGAATTAACATTCTCTTTCCATTTGGCTTTCTCTTCTTCACTTGCAACCAAATATGCACCGAGGGCTGCTCCAATAATGGCGCCCATCCCAAATCCTACTATTAAACCTGTTCCTTTCATAATCACAAATTTTTTTAATTGAAAAATATTACAAAAGTATAAAAAATAATTGAGAATTGAAAATTAAGAAAATATTATTGTAATCCTTGATTCAATTGCAATGTATAAGCAAACTGCGTATCATCCGTCCAAATCAGATATTTTTCCAATGGTCGCGGACCGCAACCGTTGGAACCGACTCCCAACGTTTTGGTTGATAAACAGAAAACTGTAGCCGTACTTGGAGGCAAATCAATCTTATACTCTACCGGAAACATCTGCTCATCGGTGTGCGGCAGCGCCGAAAATTGCATGAGATTTTTATCGGATTGAATTAAAAGCGACGGCATTCCGCCACCGTTCAGATTAGCCCATCTCACTTCTTCGTGATTTCCGCGTTCCATAGGTTTTTCGTATTCATATTGATTATTTACATTCAAATCGTAAATTCCTACATCAAAAGCGGTTTTGCGATCGGGATAGTTTTCAATAGGACCACGACCGAAATATGCTACATGATCAAGTTTCTTATCAAACAAGAATCGAACTCCGATGCGCGCCGGAATGATACGGAAACCAACAAAATGTATTTGATTGTCCACATTAACCGAACCATCGCCCTTAATCAGATAAGTCGCCGTGTGATAAGCTCCAAATCCTTCTTTTCCATCAGCCTTTACCGTAGCGGTTATTTTGACGGAAGAATTATCAACGGGTTCTGCTTTCAGGTCTATCAATGAATATTTTAAGTCATTCAATCCGAATTTTTCCCAGTTGCCGTTTGCCCACATATCATCATTGCGATGAGCGGCACGCCACAATTGAAGTTTCGGAGCGCCATCAGGGGTAAGCAAATTCACGCCGTTTTTCGCTAACCGGCTCATGAATCCGGTTTTTTTATCAAAAGTGATGGAAAAACCGTCGCCGGAAACATTCACCGATTGAGCATCCTGAGTGAGTTTGACCGGTTGGGTTACTTTTGTTTCAGCAACCGGAGGCGTATTTACCGGCAGTTTGAATTGTTCGGAAGCGACTTCAAAGCCTTTGTCCGCCCACAATGTTTTTCCTTTTTGGGTATAAGAGATTCGCAAGAAATATTCTGCGCCGGGCTTCGGGTTACTAATTTTGTATGGAACGTTTATCGTTCTTTCCCTACGGGCTTCGATGCGAGGGATTTGCAAAGCGCCTTTATCAATTTCCTTCCCGTTTTCGGTAAGACTCCAAGAAGCGTCAAAACCTTCGAGGGAAATAAACTGATATTTATTTCTGATTCGTATCGTTCCGGAAGCAGGGTCAACTAAATTGGTAGAAATCCATTGATAGGCTTTTTTCATTTCGGGATAATGCGGTTTTACCTTTGCGCCTTCCGTCGCACGGTCGAATGAAACCACGCCTTTGTGTATGAAATAATGATCGTTGGGATATTCTCCAAAACCGCCGCCATAAGCCAATATCGGACGATTTGGATCGCGTTTGTTCCACAAGGCCTGATCCTGATATTCCCATATTGCTGCGCCTGTAATTTCGGGGTTATTGTCAACCATCTCCGAATATTCCGACAGCGAACCCATTGAATTGAACATCGCATGAGCATATTCGCAAATATAAAATGGTTTGGTCAAGTCTTTATTTTGGGCGATTCTCGCAAAATCGTCGGGCGTTCCATACATTTTACCGTCAAAATCCGAAGGATTATTTTTTCCGATACCGAAGCGTTCGTAATGTACAAACCGAGTCGGATCCATCGCTTTCACGCTATCTAATGCTGCTACAAAGTTTGGACCTACTCCTCCGCACTCGTTTCCAAGCGACCAGATAATAACGGATGGATGATTTTTAAAGTTTTGAACGTTCGCCGTTTCCCGGTCAAGAATAGCGCCTTTCATCAGCGGTTCATTATCGAAGCGTCCGTCATATCCATGGCATTCCAGATTGGCTTCGGCGACCAACCAGATTCCCCATTCGTCGCAAAGCTCATACCAGCGCGGATTGTCGGAATAGTGGCAGGTTCGCACATGATTGCAATTGCCCTGTTTGATTACTTCCAAGTCGCGAATCATCTGTTCTTCGGTGATGGCATGACCTACATCCGACCAGTGTTCATGGCGGTTAACTCCTTTCAATTTAATAGGTACGCCATTGACCGTAAAAATTCTGCCTTTGATTTCCTCTTTACGAAAACCCACTTTGGAAGAAAGGATTTCACCTTCGGAATTTGTCAAAACCATCGTATATAAATTAGGTGTTTCCGCCGTCCATTTGACGGGATTGGCAACAGGAAACGTAACAGTAAGTTGCTCTTCCTGTTTCGGATTGAGCGCTTTTCCGGTAGCGCTTGCTTTTGCTATTTCATTGCCGGATTTGTCGTAGAGCGTAGCGGTAAAAGTTTGCGGTTTGCCTGCTTTGTCTCCGAAATTTTTCATCTTAGCCAATACCGATACCGTTGCGTCTTTATAGTCTTTGTCTAAATCCTGTTTTACGAAAAAATCGCGGATAAGTACTTGGGGAGCGCTCCAAAGATAGACATTGCGGTAAATACCGTGCAATCGCCACATATCCTGATCTTCAAGCCAAGTGCCCGAACTGTATTGATATACTTCTACGGCTAAGGTATTCTTCCCCGCTTTTACGTATTTAGTCAAATCAAATTCGGCGACATTGCGGCTATTGACGCTGAAACCTACTTTCTCGCCGTTCACCCAAATGAAAAAAGCGCAATCGACTCCTTCAAATGTAATAAAAACACGCCGTCCCGACCATTCGGCAGGAAGCTCGAAATCTCGACGGTAACTACCCACCGGATTACGCTCTTTGAAAGCGGTATATTTCGGGTCGGGTTCGCTCATCACATGCGGAAAATCTTTTTTGATGGTATATCCCAAATTTCGATAAAAAGGCGTTCCGTATCCCTGTACTTCCCAATTGGAAGGAACGGGAATTTCTTTCCAAGCCGAAACATCATAACCGGGTTTATAAAAATCGACCGGGCGCTGTTCGGGGCTGGGCACCCAATTAAACTTCCACAAACCGTTCAGATTTTTACAAAGCGACGACTCCAAACGAATGGCTTTCAAAGCTTCCTGAAGATTGGAGTAAGGCATCAAAGTAGCGTGATAGGGTTCTTTGTTGATTCCCAGACACTGAGGATCTTCAATCTCGGCAGGATAATCAATGCCTGATCTCAATTGGGCAAAAGCGATTCTTGTATTTGTAAATAATACAACGCTTAACATGAACAAAACTAAGGTAAATCTAATTTTCATATACTTATTATTATTATTATTATTATTATTGATTTTTCTTACTTAGAATTTCTATAATCTCGAATCAACCCATACATTATCCAATTAGCCAAAGCCTGCCTGTTATCGTCCATAATAAACCGCTTTTGGTCGGATTCGTTTTGCATATTGGCTAATTCCATGAAAATTGTAACGGGCTTTGAGTTCCTCATCACAGCTAAATTGCGTGTAGAAACCGTCCCTGAAAATCCACGCCCGGGTTGATTTTTTTTATACTGGTCTTCAAAAGTTTGACGCATAGTTTCCGCTAAACGCTTACTTTTCTTTAGATTAGACGATTTTTCCTGATAATAGAAAAAAACATCCAATTGTTTCTTTTTACTTCTGCTATCCAAATGAATAAAGACTGCTCGCTGGTATTTCTCTTTTGTTTTAGCGCTTAAACCGTTTATCCCATCTGTATATTGTTGCAACCGGGCTACCTGATTCAAAACAAGTTTATGACCCATACAAGTTTCTGTCCGGCTATTTTTCAAATATTTTTCGTCACGAATACCATCTTTCGGATCTTGAACAATCATATAAACGGTTGCCCCATGTTGTAATAAATCTCTTGCTAGACGAAGCGTAATATCATAAGCATATTCATCCTCATGCAATTCGTGCCCGCTTACTTTCGCAATCGCTCCGCAATCCGGGCCGCCGTGGCCGCTCGCCAAGTAGAAGCAAGCGCCGGTCAATGCGTTATCCACAATTTCATAATGAGCAAATTTTTCACCTAATAAAGACCAGTAACCTTTTTTTGATTTATTATATTTTACAACAGGTGGTTTCTCAATATTATTCTCCGATTCATCAGAACTTTCGGAAACATCCGCATTCAATGTATCTGCAACATTTGATACTTCAGATACATCAGAGGAATCCTTAATATCCATAATATCCTTAGTATCCTTAATATCCACAATATCAGATTTACCAGGTTTATTCGGCTTATTTGGTTTACTTGAATCTTTAGCAACCGGAGGCAATACGTAGAAGACACCCGACAAAAGTGCGTTTTTTTTACCAAACTTGCCTTTATTCAGTTTGATAAATTTCTTATAATGTTGATTATCATCTCTATCATGCCTTCGTAAAAAGGCATGAATCCCTTCTCCGCTTCGAGGTTTGTCTCTCTCCTGCGCATAAGAGGTAATGAAAAACGTCAGAAGCAAACATACAAGAATGAACCAATTTCGAGTGAATGACATTTCTATAAAATTATATAAAAATATTTGGTTGATTATCGCAAAGATAATACAAATATTTTAAATAGATACTTTTTGCAACAATTTTTTATCATAAATTTATTAAATTTGTAGCTTTACATAATACAAAATATTATTATTTATGAAACAATTGAATAATATTCTACTTCTATTTCTCTTTGCAACAAGCCTCATCGCGCAAAACAAAGAAATTAAAAACGTTATTTTGTTAATTCCGGACGGGACATCTTTAGCGTCGGTATCGACGGCTCGTTGGTTTCAACGGTATATGAATCCTGAAATGATTCATTTAAATATTGATCCGTATCTTTGTGGTACGATTTTGACTTATTGTTCGAATGCCCCAATTGGAGATTCCGCTCCGACAACTTCCTGTTACATGACCGGTTATCCAAGCATTACGGGTTATATAGCTACTTATCCGGTTGCAGATTCTTTGAATGATATTGTTCCGATGAATCCTGAAAAAGCTTATCAACCGTTGATGACTTTATTGGAAGCAGCACGCATCGCTCAAAGTAAATCAACTGGTTTGGTTTTCACCTGCGAATTTCCGCATGCAACTCCGGCCGATTGTTCGGCTCACAGCTATGACAGAAACAAATATGAATGGATTGCTCCGCAGATGGTTCACAATCAAATAGATGTAGTCATCGGTGGTGGAGTGGGCATTTTGAATGATGAATACAGGCAATTTCTCAAAAATGAAGGATATGGGCTGTTTTTAAATGACATCACCGGTTTCAGAAACTATCCGGGCGATAAGATGTGGGCTCTATTTGCAGATAAAGATATGGCTTACGACATAGACCGTGATACGGCACAAGAACCATCATTAGCCGAAATGACTAAAGTCGCTATTGATAAATTATCTCACAACAAAAACGGTTTCTTTTTAATGGTAGAAGGCAGCAAAGTCGATTGGGCGGCTCATGCCAACGATGCGAGAGCCATTATTTCGGATATGCTTGCTTTTGACAAAGCTTGCGGAGAAGCGTTCAAATTTGCCGAAAAAGATGGAGAAACCTTAGTTGTCGTAGTTCCCGACCATGGAAACAGCGGAATCAGCATCGGCTCAAACAAATGCCCCGGATATTCTACTCTGACTAAAGATCAATTATTTGGAAACATTGCCAAATTCAAAACCAGCGCAGATGCTTTGGTAAAGATCCTGCACAAAACTAAACCTGCCGATTTGCGGCAAACGTTTTTTAACCTGACAGGCATTAACTTGACTAAAAAGGATTATAAGCAAATTCTAAAATCAGGAGATTATAATTTAAGTTCGCTTTCTGACGAAGAAAGAATGAAAGGTTCAAGATTAACAAAAGAAGTTGCAAAAATTTTGGACAATTACACTTGCTTTGGATTTACAACTACCGGCCATACCGGCGAAGAAGTTTTCTTAGCAGTCTATGATCCCCGACCGGAGCAAAGAATGACCGGTTTTCATACCAACATTGAGCTCAATCATTACATGCGCCAAGCGATGGGCTTGGAAAATAAGATTGAACCGCTTACCGACGAATATTTTGCCAAACACACGGATGTTTTCAAGGGTTACCCATACGCTATCAACCTGTTGAACAACACTCCGGTATTGAAAGTAAAAAACAAGAAAACGACCTTGGAGGTTCAACCCAATACCAACATTGTAAAATTAAACGGTAAAGATTTGAAACTGAACAGTGTTGTTGTCTATGTGGACAAAAACAATACCTTTTATTTGCCGCAATCGTTAAGAGATTTATTGGAAATAAAGAAAAAATAAAAACAACATAAATCATGGGGAAAAAAGTCAAACAATATCAAACAGAAGAAGAATTGCAAAAAGGGCAAGACTATTTGAGAGTAGAAGAACCAACGGTAACTTATCATCTCAGCCGGTCGCAACGCTACACCTATGCCGATTATCTGAAATGGATGGACGAGAAACGCAGGGAGTTGATCAATGGAATCGTATATGATTTCGGCGCTCCTAAACGAATGCATGCAGGAATATCCTCGACTTTGCAAAGTTTATTTTATTGGTTTTTCAAAGAGCGGAAAGGCAAATGCAAAATATATCATGCCCCTTTTGATGTTCGTTTTCCAAAAAATGGAGAAACAGCTGATGATAAAATATATACGGTAGTACAACCTGATATTTGCGTAGTTTGCGATCCGAAAAAATTGGATGAAAGAGGTTGTATCGGCGCTCCCGATTTGATTGTAGAAATACAATCTCCCTCAACCGCAAAAAAAGACCTAAATGAAAAATTCTTTTTGTACGAAGAATCCGGCGTGAAGGAGTACTGGGTAGTGTACCCGAAAGAAAAAGCGCTCACTGTCTTCCTGTTGCAGGAAAACGGCAAGTACAATGCGGGTACGACTTACGAATATGAAGAAAAAGTTCCTGTTTCAATTTTCAAAGGTTTGGAAATTGATCTCAAAGAACTTTTTGATGAATAATGGGGGTTACTCTATAAACCCCCGATTCCTCAACAAGTAATCCGGATTCGGCTCTGTTCCGCGGAAACGGTGATAAAGCGTCATCAAATCATCGCTTCCTCCTTTGGAAAGAATATTATCCCTGAATGATAAAGCAGTTGCGTGATCAAAAATACCGTGTTCTACAAAAGCTTCAAACGCATCGGCATCCAAAACTTCCGCCCACAGATAACTGTAGTAGCCTGCATCATATCCGCCATCAAAAATGTGAGCAAAATAAGGACTCTTGTATCTTACTATGATTTCCGGAATTAATCCTATCCCATTCAAAACGCGGTTCTCAAAAGTATCTACGTCTTCTGTCACCGGCAATTCGATGGTGTGCCATTTCATATCCAAAAAAGCGGCGGCAACTAATTCCGTAGTCATAAATCCTTGATTAAAAGTTGTTGCCTTTTGTATCTTTTCGATTAACGAATCGGGAATCACTTCACCGGTTTTGTAATGTATGGCATACATTTTCAATACTTCCGGATGAGTCGCCCAATGCTCGTTAATCTGGGAAGGTAATTCGACAAAATCACGGTAAACATTTGTGCCGGAAATACCTTGGTAATTGCACTTGGACAGTAAACCGTGCAAAGCGTGTCCAAATTCGTGAAACAGCGTTTGCACCTGGTCAATGTTCAACAATGAAGGCGCATCGGCTGTCGGTAAAGCAAGGTTACCTACATTGTAAACCACCGGATGTATGAATTTTCCGTCTCGAATTGATTGTTCTGTAAAATTCCCCATCCAGGCGCCATTTTGTTTTCCGGGACGCGGAAAATAATCCAAATAAATAAGCCCCAAGTATGAACCGTCGGAATCGCTTACTTGAAACGCTTTCACATCTTTTTGATATACTGGGACGTTGTACAATTCCTTGAACGAAACGCCATATAATTTATGTGCTGCTTCAAAAGCGCCGTACCTAACATTTTCCAATATAAAATATGGCCGGATTTCCTCGTCGTTCAAATCATATTTTTCCCGGCGCAATTTTTCGGCATAATACCACCAATCCCAGGATTGCAATTTGAATTTCCCACCTTCTTTGTCAATCATTTTCTGCAACTCTTCCCTTTCTTTGATTGCTTGAGGTACGGCATACTTCCAAATCGTATTCAATAAATTAAGTGCATTCTCGGGCGTTTTTGACATGGTTTCTTCCAACCGATAATCGGCATGAGACTTATAACCCAATAGATTAGCTCGTTCTAACCGCAGATTGACGATTTTACGGATATTCTCTTTGTTGTTATACTTGTTGTCATTATTGCAACGGCTGTACATGGCTTTGTAAAGTTTCTCGCGCAAATCGCGGTTATCTGCATACATCAGGAAAGGCTCCCAACTTGTCCGGCTCAAGGTAAACACCCATTTCCCAGCCAAACCGCTTTTTTTCGCTTCCTCACTTGCCATATCAATTACGCTTTGCGGAAGCCCCGACAAATCTTCTTTTTTGTCAATAACTAACTTAAAATTATGTGTTTCCGCTAATAGATTCTTACTATATGCGACACTGAGTAATCCCAACTCCTTGTTTATCTCCCGAACTCTTTCCTTTTTAATCGAATCCAATGCAATCCCCGACCGGACAAATTCTTTGTAATATTTTTCCAACAATTTTTTCTGCTCCATCGTCAGATTTTTCGAAGCGGGAGCATCGTAAACAGCTTTGATACGTGCAAATAATTTTTCGTTCAAATAAATATTGTCGTTATGTTCCGTCAATACCGGCGTTATTTCTTCCTCAATCGCCTGCAACGTTGAATCCGTATTTGCGCCGGTCATAGCAAAAAATACGGAAGAAACCCGCTTCAACAACTGACTGCTTTCGTCTAAAGCGACTACGGTATTTTCAAAAGTCGGCGCTTTCTGATTATTTGTAATTGATTCGATTTCAAGAGAATCATCTTTAATTCCAGCTAAAAATGCCGGCTTGAAATCTTCCGTTTTGATTAAGTCAAAAGGAGGAAGATTATGGGGAGGCGTATTGTACTCCCACGCCGAGGCAAACGGATTGGAACTGTCAAGCGAACTTGACTTAACATTTTGTTTACAAGCAGAATAATTCATCAATATTAGTCCTAAAATAAATATATACTTTTTCATCTCTATGCATTTTTCTTTTTTTTATTGTTTTAATATGCAAATATACAGATATTATTTTATTATTGTACATTTAAACTTATTAATTCAATCTTTTCTCTAAGGACATACTTTCGGCCAACACGCCGAAAAATCGGAGCAAAAATTTTCAGATAAAATAGGGATACAATATATTTCGCCAAATACGTTGAAAAAAGATTTGCAATATTTAAAAACAGAACAAATTATAACCACCGTAGGACAAGGCAAAGGGACAGTTTATGTTAACAGAGCCGCCGCAGTCGCCAATAAGTAGCTACGGGAGCGCTCGGTACAATTTTGAACATAAATTACGCAAAAAACTGAATTATTAAATATTTTTAAGAAATTTCACATCCAAATATTAGCCGAAAAAATAGCGCTTCCTGTTTTATAGGGACGACTGTTATTTTTTTCAATGATACTTGAGAACTTTTCTACTTTCACCCGTCTTCTTTTTTAAAGATACCTATCTTCTTTTTCAAAGACACCTGTCTTTTTTTTTCAAAGACACCCGTAATACTGTAATATAGGAATAAAAAAAACGATTCCACCCGCTGGGAAAAATCGCTTACAATCAAACAAAATAGAATCTATCTATGAGAAAAACGGAATAGAGACCAATAGAAATCTCTTTCCGAAATGGGGTTTCCTGAAATCCTTTTTCAGTTTATCTTTTCTACATTCTTACAATTAGAGGTACCGTCTATATGGGAACATAATTGTAAGATGAAGCAAAGATAAGTAGAATTTTTGCAATTTCCAAATTTTTTTGAAAAAATGTATTTTGTATTTTGAAATTCAAAATATATACTTTATCTTTGTAAGAAAAATAAATGAGAATTATTACACATACAACAATTAAACAATATTACAATTTACATCCTGATGCAAAACTGGCATTGGATGAATGGTACATTAAAACAGAACAAAGCCAATGGAACAGCTTCTCCGATGTAAAACAAACATTTAATAATGTAGATAGTGTTGGCAATAAACGTTAAATATTCAATTCCATCCGATAAAAATTAGATTGAATTGGATTTTCTTACCGATTTAGTAGTTGCTTATGAAAAAACTCGAAAAATACACAATAAACTGAATATTGATGCTAATGTAATTCTCGGCGCAAGCTAATTTTTTACAGAATAATAATAAATCATGAGTTAAAAAACCGTATTGATATTTTTCAAAAAAATGTAATGAATAAAATAATATAGCGGGCACTAAAACGACAAAGGACAACAACACTAATATTGGACGATTCACACTGGAAAGAATTTACAGGAATTAGCCGCTTTTTTCGACCTAGTGGTTGTAAGCGTGTATGGCAACGAACAAACGCATGACAAACGGCGAGGCAAAGGTGTTTTATGAAAACGAACAAGAAATAATTATATGAAATTTACAGAAGACCAAATAAACAGATACAATCGCAATATTTTACTTCAAGATATAGGAGTAGAAGGTCAGAAGAAAATATGCAACGGTAAAGTGTTGATAGTCGGAAACGGTGGCTTGGGCTCTCCAGTTGCGCTCTATCTTGCTGCCGCCGGCGTAGGAACCATCGGGCTGATTGACGGAGACGCGGTCGATTTAAGTAATCTCCAACGGCAAGTCATCCATTTCACAGCCGACTTAAACAGGCCCAAAGTACTTTCGGCCAAAGAAAAAATCAATCAGTTAAACCCCGACGTAAAAGTAATTACGCATTATACCCGATTGACTCCCGAAAATGCTTTCGACCTCATTAAAGATTACGATTTTGTAGTGGATGCAACCGATCATTCCCCTTCAAAATTCCTGATCAATGATACTTGCGTACGTGCCGGCAAACCGTTTTCACATGGAGGAATCTTTCAATTTGAAGGACAAACGATGACTTATGTTCCCGGTTCGGCGTGCTATCGCTGTCTGTTTCAGACTCAGCCTTCTACGGTAGCTGTTGCGGGCGTTTTGGGCGCCGTTGCAGGCACGATAGGAACCATTCAAGCGGCGGAAACCATCAAATATCTGACGGGCGTTGGAGAGTTATTGACAAACAGACTTTTATCCTTTGACGCAAAAACCATGCAATTTCGAACCATTCGGATTAAACGTTTGGAAAATTGTCCGGTTTGCAATTCACAGGGAATAATAGTTCATGCCGCCAATAATATGATAGAAGATATGCGCTTGCCAAACCCGGCATTAATTTTTGCCGGTCTGACCGAAGAATATATCGACTCTAAAATAGCCGAACATAAATCTTTGCCGGTAAAGTCGTCGCCGGAAGATATTAAGATTCTGCTCTCGCACGGTGGCGAAATCGCTTCTTTATTCGGCAAACCTTCATTGTATAAAAACGGCATAAAACTCAAATTTAAAATACAAAAACTTTTGGAATTATTTTACCTTGACGCAATGCTGGCGCGAAATAGTAAAGATACGAAATTGCTTTTGGGATTGCTCTATAAAATTTACAGCGGAATTGACTCGGCGGTTTTGCAGGAACCGCTGGTACGCGATACAAAGATGACTTTTATTGATACGGGTAAAATTTCGAATTTACAGCTTGAAATGCTTAACTTTTTTTTTACATTTAACGATTTCATATTCACTTCAATACATAATGATGCGGATAATTTATACAGAGTTGAAAACCAATCCGGGATATCCCACTTGTTTTTGCTTATGGCCGAAGATAGCGCAGCCCCGGATTCTAAGACATCAATTTTCAACACTTTTGTTGGTTCTAAAAAATACGGAACAATATCAAAACAAATCTTTTTGAGCGAATATATCAATGTTTTCCATGAAGTGCCAATTGATTATTTGCAAAAAGTTTTAGCTTTAAATGCCGAATCCTTAGCAGTTATAAAAGATCTTTATAAGTGTAATTTCAACCTTTCGGGTTTGCTTAAAGATATGTATGTTAGCGATATTCCTTTGCATATAGGCCATCTTTCTATAAAAGCAAACGGAACTCTTAAAGAAGTTTACGGTATTCTTTCTGATAAAAAATATCCCATCGAAAACAGACTGTATGCTCTTGTAACTATAAGCAAAATGGAGTATAGCAGCAAGTCGCTTAAATCTTTGCTTACAATAGGGAATGATTTCGGAAAAAGCCTCACGGATTCGCCTGATTACGGCCAACAGCTTCTTGATGATGATCTTGCGATGGAACTTGCAGAAAAGAGCAGGATATTCCTTGATAATCTTGTAAAAAGCAAGGTTGATTTAGGAGATGATTTTTTGAATGCCGCTGAAGCCGAAATTGTATATGCCGCTCTCTCCATAATAGTCCGTAATAATAATAAAGACATTGATCCGGTAGATTTACTCAAGCAACTCGCTTATGTTTTTGGTGAAAAGTCCGGAGTCGAGATGACAGTAAAACTTACAGGTAATAATGCCGAATTTTTTAATGTCTCTTTGAAAAGCGGAAAAGTGTATGTCGATTCTATTGAGAAAATCGTATCAAAAGCGATGGCATACATATAAAAAATATGTATATTTGCATTTGCAAATGAATAACTCTAAAAAAATATGGCAGACGATAAAAAAATAATTTTTTCAATGGTGGGCGTAAACAAAATTTTCCCGCCTCATAAACAAGTCCTTAAAGACATTTATCTATCGTTTTATTACGGCGCTAAAATCGGAATCATCGGTTTGAACGGTTCCGGAAAATCTACTTTGCTGAAAATCATCGCCGGAATCGAAAAGGAATATCAGGGTGAAGTCGTTTTTTCTCCCGGATATTCAGTTGGTTATTTAGAACAAGATCCGAAATTGGACAACGGAAAAACCGTCAAAGAAGTAGTGCAGGAAGGCGTACAAGAAATTATGGATATTCTGAAAGAATACGAGTCTATTAATGAAAAATTCGGTCTTCCGGAATATTATGAAGACGCCGATAAAATGGACAAACTTTTTGCCCGTCAAGCGGAAATCCAAGATAAAATCGATGCGACAGACGCTTGGAATATCGACAGCAAACTTGAACGGGCAATGGACGCTTTACGTTGCCCCCCCGAAGATCAATTGATAAGAACGCTATCCGGAGGAGAACTTCGCAGGGTTGCGCTCTGCCGCTTGTTGCTCCAACAACCGGACATCCTTTTGTTGGACGAACCGACCAACCATTTGGACGCCGAATCTATCGACTGGTTGGAACAACATTTGCAACAATATGCCGGAACGGTAATCTGCATCACGCACGACCGCTATTTCTTAGACCACGTAGCAGGATGGATTCTTGAATTAGACCGAGGTGAAGGAATCCCGTGGAAAGGAAATTACACTTCGTGGTTGGAACAAAAAACAACACGGATGGCTCAGGAAGAAAAGCAAGCCAGCAAACGCCGAAGAACGCTGGAACGGGAATTAGAATGGTCGCGAATGGCGCCTAAAGCCCGTCATGCCAAAGGAAAAGCACGTCTTAACTCATACGAACAGCTTTTGAACCAAGACGTTAAAGAACGAGAAGAAAAATTGGAGATATTTATTCCTAATGGACCGCGTTTGGGAAACAAAGTCATTGAATCGATTCATGTTTCAAAAGCTTACGGCGATAAATTGCTTTATGCCGATTTAAATTTCATGCTTCCTCCGAACGGTATCGTTGGAATCATCGGACCAAATGGCGCTGGAAAAACAACACTCTTCCGATTGATTATGGGTATGGAAAAACCGGATAAAGGTAGTTTTGAAGTCGGCGAAACGGTAAAGATCGGTTATGTCGATCAAAGTCACGCGGACATTGATCCGGGAAAAACAGTTTTTCAGGTCGTTTCAGGAGGAACGGAATTTATTCGTGTCGGCGGAAAAGAAGTTAATTCCCGCGCCTATTTGGGACGCTTCAATTTCAGCGGAGCCGATCAGGAAAAGAAATGCGGCGTACTATCAGGCGGTGAAAGGAATCGTTTGCACTTAGCGCTCACTTTGAAATCGGAAGCCAACGTTCTCTTGCTTGACGAACCAACTAATGATATAGATGTCAATACTTTACGCGCTTTGGAAGAAGGGTTGGAAAACTTTGCCGGCTGTGCGGTAGTTATTTCCCACGACCGCTGGTTTTTAGACCGTGTATGTACGCATATCCTTGCTTTTGAAGGCGATTCGGAAGTATTTTTCTTTGAAGGTTCTTATTCCGAATATGAGGAAAACAAAAAACAACGTTTGGGATATATCGAACCGAAACGAATACGTTATCGAAAGTTGATGGAGTAGATCGTTTTCTGTATTTTTTGTATCTTTGTTCTTTGATTATATAAAAAACAATGACAAAAAAAGTAAAAATATATTTGGATACATCGGTAATCAGCCATTTGCAAGCGTCAGATGCGCCTGAAAGAATGACAGATACTCTGCGTTTATGGGAAGATTTGAAAACAGGTATCTATGAAGTTGTTATTTCAGATGTTACCATTGGCGAAATAAATGATTGTCCAGAACCAAAGCGTAGTTTTATGTTAAACGAATTAAAAAAGATTCCGATAACTATTATTGAGGCTGAAAATAAAGTAGAAGAACTATCGAAAGAATTTATTCGATTAGGTATTTTGAAAGAAAAAAGCATTGATGATTGTATACATATCGCTACGGCGTTGCTTGCAAAATGCGATGTTATTGTTTCATGGAACTTTAAACATATTGTGAATGACAAAACGATTGAAGGTGTAAAAACAATTTCACAAACAAGAGGATTTGATGGTATAAAAATATATTGTCCATCCATATTAATAGGAGGTAAAGATGAAAACTAAACCAAACATCAGTAACGATTTTACAGTAGAAGATATTCACAAAATACGTGAATGGCACTACGAACAGCGTAAAGAACTGGGAATAGAGGAATATGCAAAAAGGCTATCCGAGAAAGTTAAAATTATCATAGCGGATTTTCCAAAAGCTAAAATTGTGACTTTGTAAGAATCCTTAATAAATCTTCTCCCCCAACTCAACCCGCAATTTCAAATAATTAACGGTATAATCTATTTTCGCCTTGAAAAGCGTAAGCTTTGTATCCGAAAGCGCAGTGTAACTGTCAAGCAAATCCAAATTAGTGATAGTTCCTGCCTGATAGCTCGTTTCGGCCAATTGATAAGCCTGCTGCGCCTGTTTAAGCTGCATTTCCGATTGTTGCAATTTTTTGAGTGCGGCCTCAATATTTGATGTATTCTCTACAATATCGTTGGTAATATTCCTTCTTGTAAGTTCAATTTCCTGATCATTAACTTCTATTTCATTACTTGCAGCTACTTTGTTGTATTTCGTCCGTCCCGAATCGAATATAGGAACTTTCAAGCTCGCTCCAACCGCATAGTTGGCTTTTGGAGTATTGAGCTCCGGAATATAGCCGTTTTTCCAGCCTCCGGCAGCAAAGAAATTCAAAGTAGGATAAAGTTGAGTCTTCACAAACGCTAATTTTGATTCGGATGTTTTCCTTTTTTCTTCTGCAATTTTCAAATCAACACGATTGGCAAAAGCAATACTGCTAAGCGATTCAAATGATTCAATTTCTTTAGGCTCAAACAAGTTATTTTTCAATAACAAATTATAGTTTTGCGGATTACCGAGAAAAGAATTAAGTTGGCTGACTTGTATAGCCAAAGCAGATTCTAAATCGGCTCGCTGGTTCTCAATCGTCGAAATCCTCACTTTCGTTGATAAAATTTCAAATTGGGTTGCCGAGCCTGTTTCCGCTTTTTTATTCACAAAATTCAAATGCTCATCGAGCGCTGCGATTTCCTCATCCTTTATTTTAATTGCCTGCCGTAAAAATGCAATGGAATAATAATTGCCTGCAACAGCCAACGAAATTTGCTGTTTGATATTTTCTAAAGTCAATTCATTAATCGTTTTTGAACCTTGTTGAACTTCGATATTTTTAGCCGTCCGTCCAAAATCATAAATTAATTGATTCAGATTAAGGGCAACAGTAACATTATCCGTCGGAAACATCTGAATAATACCCAATCCCAATGCCGAGAGATTAAACGACGAAACCGGTCCGATATGCGAATAAGAACCATCAATGCTGATATTAGGGTAATAACCTGCTTTAGCAAGATTTACGCCGGCTTCTGCTATATTGATGTTTTTCTGAGCTTTGATAATGGCCGGATAATTGTTTATCACTTGCTCAATCACAGCGGAAAGCGATAATGAATCGCCATTCAAATTAACATCTTGAGCAAAGCTCGTAACAGCAGAAAATAACAGAATATTTATTGTTATTAATTTGATTTGCATAGATTTATATTTTATTTTTAAACCGTTTATTATTTTTCGTTCTCATCAAAAATACCGGAATAAACCCGAGCAAGGTAATACAGCTTGCAATGAAAAAATCATCATTTACCCCCGAAATAAAAGCTTGCGTGGAAATATTCTTGAAAAGTTCGGTTTGCCCCTGCTTCATTGCAATAGCGTGAGCGCTTCCCGCAAAATGTTGAATATGAAATGCCAACTCGCGAATCGTGTGCTTAAATGCCTCAGAATTGCTTGCTAAACCTGCACCGTAAATCTGTGAATGGAAATTAACGCGTGTAGTAAGCAAAGTAGTCAGCACCGCTACACCGAGACTACCGCCTATTTGCCTGATTGTATTGGAAATGCCGGATGCTTGAGCTATTTTATCTTTCGGAATAGTCATAAACGACATTGAATTTAAAGGAGTGAAAATCATCCCCATACCAAACCCGCGAATATAAAGTGAAGTCATAATGTACGAATGTTCGGTAAGAAACGAGAGATTAGTATTCATCAAAAAACTCGTTACGAGCAAACTCAATCCGGTAATTACAATTATTTTCGGATTCATTTTATCGGAAAAAAAACCGGCCATGGGGGCAATCGCTCCCTGAATGATTCCGACAGGCAGAAACACTGCTCCCGACTGTGTTGCCGTATAGTCCATTGCCGTCTGTAAGTAAAGCGGCAATAAAAACGTACTTCCGAACATTCCCATACTGAACACGAAAAGCACTATATTATTCAATCCAAAATTATAATTACCTAATAGTTTAATGTCTATCAAAGGATGATCAGTTGTTAATTCGCGAGTAATGAAAACTGCAAAAGCAATTGCTGAAATCGCAAAACAAGCCAAAACGTATGGCGCCGACCAACCTTCGGAATTAGTTACCGCATTGCCTTCTGAAAGTGCATAAAGCAACACGGGAAGGAAAGTGACCACCGAAATAAAGCCGACGTAATCAAACTTGCGGCTATTGGTCTGTTTATATTCACGTTGGATAATCAGAGTTAAAGCCAAAGCGATAATACCCACAGGCACATTGACATCAAAAATCAATTGCCAAGAAAAATTATCAATCAAATAACCGCCAATCAACGGACCAAAAGAGACTGAAGCAGCCGATGCAATCGACCAAAAACCCAAAGCCAAACCGCGTTGTTTCGCCGGAAATTCACGGGTAACGATAGCCATACCAAGCGGTTGAACCGTTCCTCCACCTAAACCTTGAACAATGCGCGACATAATGAGCATGGTTTCATTCCTGGATATTCCGCACAACAACGAACCAAAAGTAAAAAGCATAAGTCCGAAAAAATAAACGCGCTTATAACCATATTTGTCTGCCAGCCAACCCGATGTAGGAAGCATCGCAGCCATCGCCAGCATATAAGCGGTTATTACCCACTGAATAGAGGACAAACCTACGCCGAAAGAGGACATGATTTTGGGCAAACTAACATTCACAATGGTTGCGTCTAAAACCGCCATAAATGTTCCCAACATGACATTGGCCAACACAAACCATTTGTAATGAGGGCCTTCCTGATTTACCCTTATGCGTTTTAGCCTTGCTTTTTTACGCAATTCTAATACATCCGAAGTGTCTGACATAGTTTTACTTCTCAATTTTTACAACCGCCGACATACCGGTAAGCAAAGGAAAATTAACTAAATCACGATTATCTGTCGTTTTGTCAATCGAAATTTTGAGCGGCACGCGCTGTGTTACTTTCGTAAAATTGCCCGAAGCATTACTGGGCGGAATTAACGAAAATTGAGATGCAGTGGTTGAACCGATATCAAAAACTTTCCCTACGAAAGTAACGCCCGGATAAGCGTCAATCGTAAAAAATGCTTCCCTGCCGTTTCGTATCGTTTCCATCTTTGTTTCTTCAAGATAGACCACAATCCAAAAATTAGTAATGTCATTTAACGTAAAAACCGATTGACCAGGCTGCGCTACATCGCCCGGCAACAGCCAACGCTTGGCAATCACGCCGTCAGTCGGAGCATAAAGCCTGAAATTCCCGAGCTGCGTGCTGATCAGGTCAATTTGCGCCTGAGATACATTAACGCCCGATTCGGCGCTTTTGATTTGTTCCTGCGAAACAGTCAGCTGAGCTTGCGATGCATCCAATTGAGCTTGAGCTGTTTCCAAGGCTTTCTTTACATGATCATATTGCTCCTGAGTGATTACCCCACCTTGAAACTGTGCATTTGCACGGGTAAAATCATCTTTTGCTTTTTCGAGATTGATTCTTAAAACATTCTGGCTTTCTTTGTCATAATTGTATTTGGCTATTGATTGCGATTCATTCGTTTTTGATTGTGTTTTAAGCGCTTCCGTTTGTAGTTTTTGTGCGTAAAGATCGGTACTGTCAAGTTCCGCAAGCAATTGACCTTGCCGAACTGTGTCCCCTTCTTCAACATGAATTTTGATTATTCTGCCCATTACTTTCGGACTGACTGTGATTACATTCGAATCCACGTACGCATCATCCGTCCGGATAAATTTGGTGTAATCAATGTACCAATAAATTGCACCCGCAAGTACTAATAAAATCACTATCGTTAAAGGAATGTAAACTGTTAATTTCTTTTTAGTTGCCATACATTTTTGTTTTTTATATTGACTTTTACCATTTCATAAGTATCATTTTCGAAATGGATATTGAAAAAAATCCTGCAAAATTACAAAACTTTTTCCAAAAACCAATAAATTAATGTATCAATAAAAGGACTTAGCTTTTGTTCTCATCATGAAATACTTTTCATTCCAGCAATTTATCAAATTGATAAGAAAGGCTTTCCTGTTTTTCAAAATCAAATAGCGTCAATTTTCTAATGGTGTAATAGTTTTTCAAATAATTACTCAGAATGGACAAATAATTGCGTTGAGCATCTTTCCTGCGATTGAATGAAAGGGTAAGCGTATTAATATCGACTTCAAGGATTTGCTGATGATAGGATAAAACATCCGGATTAAATTCTTTCATGCACTGCAAAGCTTCTGCAGCGTAATAAAAGCGCTTTCCAAGACATTTTCCGCATTCATTTTATCCAATTCCAAAGTCAGTAAATCAGCTTAGGAAATAGTAGAAATCCGGCTCCGTTCTTTTCCGGCGATATACAATGAATCGGTAGAAAATACATCTTCAACTGCCATATCGTATTCCGCCTGCGCCGAAGCCAAATTGAAGAAATGACCGGCAGCGATTCCCGCTATATCTTCCCGCGAATATAAAAACCGCTTCTGCGCAATTTCATATTTCAAAGGTTCAATCTTTTTCGACCATTTGAAACTGTTAAACCCAAACAATAGACTACAATAAAATGGTCGTTGTTCCAGTGGATAACACAGGGCAACAGCACCTTGTTGATTAAGTCGTTCAAGCCGGCTTTGACGGAAAGGCTTCGCAAGCCGATTTTTTCCGCCGCATAGCTGATGTCTAAGAACGACACGCCTTCCCGCGTGATTCCGCACAAATCGCGCAAATATTGCAGGGAATAGTATTTCCCGTAATATTTTGCAATGATTTTCAAACAGGCCGGTCCGCAATCTTTGGTGTCCATTTGAAATTCGTGAGGGAAAGTGTTAAAAATCATCGTTTATATGAAAATAATGTGGAAAATATTTGCAAAGGTCAATTTTTTTTTTTCACATTTGCAAAATATTTTCAGAACTTTTTTTATTAATCGTTAAAATTATTTTTTATGAAGACTTTAAGAAAAATTGATATTGAGTCGATGGAAAGAGAATTGTCTGTATTAGATATATTCAGTCTTATAAATACTAGAGGGGGATTTACTCAAAATAATTGGGAGTGCATGTTCAATTGTATGGAGTATATAGGAAACCAAATTGGATTTACGAAAACCGACCAAGATTATTATCAATATTTTGAACAATATTGGGGTTATGATCCATCACAACCTAATTCAAAAGGAAACGCTGGACCAACCCTTGGTCAAGCCCTTGAAGTCTTTAATACATGTTTTGGCACATATCAGACCGTGACTATATTACCTGAAGCATTTGACAATAGGCAAATCATGGCTTTAAAAACCTCTACTCCAGATAAATATCATGCAGTCATCCCAACTGGATATGATGAAAGTGGAATTACATACTGGGATCCAACTTACCAAAAGTCAGGAAGCACTTCTCCTGGTGATGTTATAGGGATAGTTTCCTTACCTGACACTGCCACCTCTGGCAGTGTTACTCCGGATTATAGTGGTAGCGGATGGTTGTCTGGTGTTTATGATGATTTTTCAGGATACAAAGATGATCTTTCAGGATATTATAATAGCTTTCCGGATGATAGTTTTGCGTAAATTTCCCCCAATATATTTTGAAAGAGATTTTTATGCGTTTGTGTATAATTAAAGATTTTATGCAAACTTTGGAAAGAAAAATAATTGTTAATTTTTTTTATTCATTTACTTTATAAATATATTTTGACAGAATGAAGTGGAATAGTATCTTTAATATTATAATTATATCAGCCATAGCTCTTTTATTCAGAGGGGTTTCTTCTCTATCTGCGCAAAGTCCATTTATAGGACTAAAAATTCCTAAACTTTTTCTTTCAAGAGAAGATGAAAAAAAAAGTTACCAAGATTCTGTTATTAAAATTATCCCTGAATATTTTTTATTAGGCACATTAAAATTTACTGATAAATTAAAAGAAAATCGAGTAGACTGTTATTATGCTGATGAGTCATCATTATTAACAGCTTTTTAAAGGACTATATTCAGCAACAATTGAACATAAACGTTTCTATCGAAAAAGGAAAAGATTGGATATGCCTTTTTTCTGTTGAACTTGCAAAAATAATGAATAGTTATTTTGATGAAAAGGGGCTTTTGAATATGTCACTTTTTGATTCAAAGGAAAAAATCTATTCGTACTTGTCCGGTTATTATTTCACAAGGGGGTCTAAATTGGGAGAAAATTTTTACAGCTTTGAAGGATATAATAATATTTTTCCATATTCTTTATTAGAAAAAGCAGGGTGTAACAAAATTTTATTTTTTCGCACAAAGTATCATATTCCGGGCGGAAGCATATATTATTTTGAGCCTTCAGTTCCTTTAGAAAAATATTTTGATATTGTAGATAAAGAAATGCTAAATAAAATTTTTCAGAAAAAAAATGAAACAGAATATCCAAAGACTAGAACAGAAAAATTAATAGAGCAGATTTTTGATAATTTTGAACAAATGTAACGGATGTTTTCTAAAGACTGATGCGTAATAACTTTTCTCATAAACCATCTCAACTTGTTGAATATATATTGTTAAATGCTTGTTCTGTAAATTCTATTGGGCTATATGAGCGTCTTATTCCAAATATACAAAGTTTAGCCAATACTTTTAACTATTATTTGAGTATTGTATCATTGTTTCCTGCTTATACAATTTCGCAAAGTTTATTAAGCTCTTATGTCACACTGTATAAACGAAGTAGAATTTCTGATTGTTTTTCAACAGGCTTTTTTTTGGAAAAATTAGGAGAAAAAGACTTGTCGCGAACAATACAAGAAAAAGGATTGAGAAATATTTATCCTAAAATATTAACCCTTTCTCAACGAATAGACTTATTGTATTTATTGAATCAAGCGAACGACATAAGGTATGAAACACAAATACAGTTAATGGAAAAAGATTTATTTGATTGGGATAATTTCCACTGGACGACCGGTTTTTATAAAAACAATGCAGAAGAGGAAAGCGTATTGAAGCAAACGTATATTGCAGCAGGCTACCGGAAAATACATCGCCCGAATGGATGCCGACGACATTATGC
>Ga0209629_10000093_pt1 | contig 39047 bp, 29 predicted proteins | sample TergutCu122P5_FD_187286 | JGI IMG/M metagenome (GOLD analysis project Ga0209629, IMG submission 187286) | Cubitermes ugandensis P5 segment gut microbial communities from Kakamega Forest, Kenya - Cu122 P5 (SPAdes) (version 2) | ecosystem: Host-associated > Arthropoda: Insects > Digestive system...
CCGACATTAAAGTCAATTTCGATTGAAACTCGCCGTGAATCGGAATACATGTCGGGTGGATTTGTGCAAAAGCAGGATTGGCAAACAAAGCGCCTTTCCTGTAAACTTGTATGGCTGCCGACCCGTTGGAATTCATCGCATTCGTCGAAAGGAAATATGCGTTTCCATAACCGCCCGAAGCAATCACAACCGCATGCGCCGAATAACGTTCGATGTCTCCTGTTATCAAGTTGCGGGTGATGATACCGCGTGCGCGACCGTCAATCAGAACTAAGTCTAACATTTCGTGACGAACAAACATTTTCACGTTGCCTTGATGAACCTGTCGACTCAATGCCGAATAAGCGCCGAGCAATAATTGTTGTCCGGTTTGACCTTTGGCGTAAAAAGTGCGGGAAACTTGCGCTCCGCCGAATGAACGGTTATCCAATAAGCCGCCGTATTCGCGGGCGAAAGGAACGCCTTGCGCTACGCATTGGTCAATAATACTTCCTGAAACTTCAGCTAAACGGTAAACATTAGCTTCGCGGGCGCGATAATCGCCGCCTTTGAGCGTGTCGTAATACAAACGATAAACAGAATCGCCGTCGTTTTGATAGTTCTTTGCAGCATTGATACCTCCCTGAGCAGCAATCGAATGTGCCCGTCTCGGGGAATCCTGAATACAGAAATTCAAAACGTGGAAACCCAATTCGCCGAGGGCAGCGGCGGCTGAAGCGCCTGCTAATCCGGTGCCGACAATAATAATATCCAACTTTCTTTTGTTTGCGGGATTCACCAATTTCTGGTGATCTTTATAATTCGACCATTTTTCGGCCAATGGGCCTTTGGGGATTTTTGCATCTAATTTTATCATAATGTCAACTTATTTACTATTAAAAAATAAATGGGAATAGCGGCAAAACATATCACGATAAGCGTAGAAACGATATTAGAAATCATTTTCAAACGCGGATACCAAATTTTTCCACTCAAGCCAATGGTTTGAAAAGCGCTCCAAACGCCATGCGTCAGGTGGAACCAAAGCGCTGCCAGCCAAATGAGATAAACCGCTACGTATGGAATAGAGGTGAAAAGTTCCTTTACCAATCCGGAGCCTTCGGTAACAGCATCAGGACAGCCTGCGAGTTCGGCATATTGCATCTTGTACCAAAAATTCCAAAGATGAAGCGCTAACCCCAAAACAATTATCAACCCCAATACAAACATGTTTTTTGCAGCCCATTCCGTTTTCGTTTTGTTGGAAGACAGGTATTTATCCGAACCCCTCGATTTCATGTTCTGAAGCGTCAGAATAGAGGCATACGTAATATGCACCACTACGCCGGCGGCAATCACCAGAGTTCCTGCAACTGCATACCAATTGGCTCCCAAAAATTCACATATCAAATCATACACTCTCCCGTCATCCGGAAGAAGCAGCGTCAGATTCATCGACATGTGAAACAACAAAAACAAAACAAGGAAGATACCTGATAGACTCATGATAAACTTCCTGCCAATAGATGAATTAATTAACCAATACATAAATTTTATTTTTATTTTTATAAATGTAATTCAAAATTACGGTGCAAAATTAGTTAAAAATCGCCAAACTTCAAAGAATTATTGTCCCTTTTGCTAACTTTGCTCCCATCACGTCATTGCGAGCCGCTTGCGGCGAAGCAATCCGGTTTTTATTTTTTCTGTATTGTATATTACAAAATAATCAATTAAATTTGTACCCATATTGTCAATAGAACAATTTTTGCGAATAATATCAGTAACATAAAAATATTGAATTATATGAAATTCCCAATAATAAATTTAAAAACGGCAATCTTTATTGTTCTTGCGTCATGGAGCATAGGCAGTTTTGCACAAGGCAATGTGATAATGTATGTAATGAGACACGATACGGTCGTTTACCAATCCCCTGTATCGGATGTTAATAATGTAACCTTTGACGGAGTTGCCTCCGGCGATACCTTGGTTGTACAAAAAAACAACGGTTCTCTCGCCGACAAAATTCAATTGAACAATATTCAACAACTCTCTTTTCCGAACGGGAATCTGTCCGTAGAAACATTGAGTGGTAGCGAAGTATATTCGTTTGACAATATTGCAAAACTTCTTTTCAAAGAGGTTAATCCTACCGGAATACATAATCTGTCTGCACAGAGCGAAGTTGATGTGCTTGTGTCTGTTACTCCGGCAGGAGATGTGACAGTTGAAAGTCCCGCAGCCATTAAGTCGCTGACGGTGTATAGCGTTGATGGTAAAATGATTGCAAAAAAACAAAGTGACAGCGTAGGGACGCGATTAATCGCGTCCCTACCAACCGGCGCTGCCGGCGTTTATCTCCTCTGTGTTGAAACAACGCAAGGCACGGTAGTAAAAAAAATTGTTAAACATTTAAACAAGTAGACGATTATGAGACAAGATATTGGTTGTACATTGGGGCGAATTTCCGATGGAACTCTTAGAAAGTTCCCTGTGAAAAAACAAAAATTCACTCAAGCAAACATCTTTTGGGATTTTTTGCTAAATCAGGTTCGTAAAGGATTATTGACTTTGAGGGAGTTAATGGCAACCGCCTGCTCGCCCGCATCTGCCGAAGCATCCGGTAGCGGTGGAGGTTCCGGAATGGCAGAGAGCGCTGTTTACGGCTATACAGGGAATAGCCCGCCCAAGTCCTGTCCTTTTCACGTCATGAAAAGCATTTTGATGCTGTTGTTTGTTTTCGGAACAATGACATTAAGCGCTCAAACGAAAATTCATTTTAATAAATCGGATGGGACATCAGTTGAATTCAGAATCAGCGATATCGACAGTATCATTTTCATCTCGCCAAAACCGGTATATAACCCGACATACCTGATTTACCAGGCCGTGACGGACTTCACCACCAACGGCAAGATCATGACGGACAGCGTGGCGAAAGACCGGAACATCAGCATATTCAACGATGTGATGGGTGACATCACATTCAAAAAGGCGGCCGACCTGAACGCCCTTGTCACATACAAGACCGCGGAAAAAAATGCCCGGGCGGCGGCGGCGATCCCGGACAGCATCCGAACCTTGAACTGGGGCGCGTACAGCGGGTGGGCGAACAAAGCCGATTCCGTGAACCTGACGTCCGCGGTCTATGCCGCGGCCGGCCAGTTCCCGTTAAAGGGCCAATGGCTGGCGTCCAGCACGACGGATTCGACCGCATTGCTGGCGCTGGGTGTCAAACCGGAAAACCTGTTCCTGTACCATGCGCCGGTGGTAACGCCCAGCAATTACACGTTGAACAGCGGGGCGGATCTGTCGGGCATCTTGTCCGGCATCGCGGCGGATATTGCCGCCGGGCGCCCGTCGAACGTGGCAATTTCGTTCGGCGCGGTTTCATTGTCCGGCGATACCCAGGGGGCGGATTTGGGCACCCTGTTGGCGTATCGGAATACCAATCCGTCGGTGACATTCACGGGTTCCCTGACCATCGTCGCGGGCGCGGATCGCGCCATGTTGCCCGATGCGACGCTGGCCGCGCTGTATAATTTTGGCGGCAAGATAACGCAAAGCGGCACGGCGGAATTCCATATTCCGAATCCCGATATGAATCAACTGTCATTCGTTTTGACCGGCGGCGCCAAGGTAACGCGGAATCGTGCGAATGACCTGAACCTGTCGAACTTCAACGTGGCGGTTCCCGACACGACGGTTTTGACAAGCGCCAGCGGGAACAGCGACGGCCTGACCCAATACATCACGAATTGGTACAATAATATCGGCAATACCGGCCTGTATCAACCGGTGTTGTGGACCAATAACGTCGCGTTGAACCATGTCGACGATCACACAACCTTGGAACGGATGTGGGACCCAAACATGGACCCGTTCTTTGTCAGTAATATGCAGAATGGTGGGGCAAAGATCAAGATTGATGGGGGTACACTGATATTCCGGGACCTCGGGTGGGGAAATGTGGGGAATGTTTTTGAATCTTCATTGCAATACGCGGCGGCGATTCAGCGGGCAGGGATGAGTATGGTTAATATGAGCGGCGGACCTTTTACCTATGAACCAGGTTTCACGTTTAATCCGAACATGCCATATCCACAATCAAGGGTAAAAAGATTGGCCGATGGCACAATTGTGAATATGAATGATCCCCGCAGCGGCACTAATATGGTTGCAGTAACATTGCGCAGTTTTTGTACCAAATATGGGATAAATATGGTGAGTGCCGGTTGGAGTCCTGGCATTTCCATGCAGTTCTATTGCATTGTCGTGCCGGATTATATATATGACACATTCGCTAGTAATCCAAACTGGGGCGGTAGTTTGCAGATGTTTCTGACTAATAATGCCAACAGTGCCGACCTAATCAGTGTTCCGCCTAACCCATATGTAATATCGGAAACTATGGCCAGAAATATGGGCGTAACCCCGCATGACGTTGCGTTTAATAAATGGGATAATTATGGGATTATCCAGTTGACAGGCAACGGGCGGTAATGTATATTTGACATGATTTTCCAACCGGTGGAGAGAGAATATGGGAGGCCGGTTGGAAAATTGTCAGATATGGGGGATTGTGGGGGATTGTCCCCCATGGATTCCACCGGGGGGCGGGTATTATTACCCGCCTTTTTTTATTGGTTCACCTCACCAAAACCCCATCATTTCCGGCGATCACTTCTTGTTATAGTTGCATTATATTACGTATTCTCGTGTAAACATGCATTTTGCTGTCACTCCGGCGAAGGCCGGAGCGGGTCTATAAAATTTCAGTTTATAAATTTAGGAATAATTTTTACGAAAGGAAAACGTTTCTTTTTCGTGAATGTTTTCCGTATCTCAAACTGCTGTCACTCCGGCCTACGCCGGAGTGACATCTGTATGCCGGAGTGACATCTGTATGCCGGAGTGACACCTGTGCACCAGAGTGACATCAAACTTTCAAATACCCACCCCCATGTTTGTTTATCCCCACTCACCCACAAAAATCCCAAAAAATCGGCGATTGCCTCTTGTCGTGGTTGTATAATAATACATGTTCGCGTACGGATACGCCCTTGTAGGGGGGCATGATTGCGTCCAATAATGCGCGTAAAAAGGGCGCAAAAATGCGCCCCTACATGTTCGGATCAAATTCAAACGTCCATCACAAATACGAATCCCGTAGGGGCGCAAAAATGCGCCCAGTGGTGTCATCCCGGGGCGCACGGGCGCCGGTTTGCGACGGGCGAACCCGGGATCGGGTTGGGGGTACTGGGTGCAAAAATTTCGACCATTTGGCGCATCGGTACCCCCAACCCGATCCCGGATATTTTTTGCACAAACAAGTGCCAAAAAATTCCGGGATGACACTTTTCTTCGGGATGACACCATTGGGCGGATGTAATCCGCCCCTACGGGTGCATCGCCACACGCGACGGTTGTGATTTATAATAACCTCTTGTTATGGTTGTGCAACCGCATATGTTCGCGTGCGTCATTCCGTTGCGATGCCGAATGGCATCGACAACGGAATCCAGGTTGTTTTGCCGCGCGCCTTGCGCGCACATAATTGACCTGGATTCCGGCGTTCCGGCCATTGCCACCCCACGCAAACGAAACAAGTTTGCGCGGGGGCTCCGGGCGCGGCCGGCCGCCGGAATGACGTGCTCACTTTAATCGCACCATGCGGCCGGCCGCCGGAATGACGGGATCCGTTTTGATGCGGGCATTGTTGGGCGCAAAAATGCGCCCCTACGGGGATTGTGTTGCCACACGCGACGGTTATACCCCGTGTCGGCGCATCAAAACGCGCGGCAAGAATATATTTCCAAACTATATTTGACAAACGGGAAAACGTAATATATGATTCATTCGATTAGATAAAACAAAAAGGGGAAAATATGAAAAACACAATAAAATATACAACTCTGATCGGGGCGGCCGCAATACTTTCCGCCTGCGACCAGATGTTTCAATTGCCGGATCACGAATCCGACGGATCGGTTCGCAAAGGCAAGAACGAACGTCCGACGCAATTCACGCGGGCCGACACCGTATTGTATTATGATGTGAAGGTTTCGCTGCCGGGGGATGCCGATGCCGCATTGGTCAATACACAGCGGCAATTTCAAAACGATGCGGCCGCCATTGCAAAACAAAACCCAAAGAAAACGGATATATATGCCAGTTATGATTTCAATCTGACCGCGGCCAAGGATTCTGTGATAATCTATACGATCGATGGCGTCAAGTCGATGGATAATTTTATCAATCTGGCGGCGGGGACCGGCGTCGGCGGATTCGTCGACGACGGCCAGGCCTGGGTTCCGACGGGGCCCGCGGCATCCGATCCGTGGCACTGGGTATACTATCACGGGGCGGCGAAATTCACGGATAAGATTAAAAACATCACCGTTTATAATCCTAATCCCAATCTGGGCGTCGGCGCAACGGATGACTTTATGGATTATCCCACACTGTGCGATGGTTATACAATCCCATGGGGTCATAAAACGGGCGTTCCGGTGATTGTGAATTATAATGAAAATTATAGCAGATAATCGGCGCATTTGGATGCACCCAACGCACCCCCTGTTGAAATACAGGGGGTTTTTGTTTGTTGTCCAATACATGTAACACATGCGATGTGTAAAAACCGCTTGCCACGGGGATGCGATTTTTTATATAATGCGGAAAAAGGTAGGGAATGATTATGAGAAAAGTCCTGGGACCAATGCTTTCCGGCATTTCGGCGGTATTCGCGTTGAGCATGCTGATGTCCGTATTTTTCGTCGCACCGGCGAATGCATCCGTTGCCTGTCCCATAGGTCAATTTGATATCGTTACCGCTTGCGTGGATTGTGCATCACCGGATCCAGCCGTTAGTTTTTTCTGCCCCGGTGCTGGCGCAACTTGCCCCACGGGTCCATCTGTCGCAGGTACAAGTTACGGTTACGAATGCACCTGCCCTGATGGTTGGACAAACGAAGGCACCGGAAACGGTGCGATCAATACTTGCAAAAGGTCCTGCACTCCTGCTGACGTGCCCGGGTCCACCGCCGTCAATGGTTATATAACTTGCACAGCGGGCGATTTCGGCGGCAGCAACTATCATGGAATCTGTACGGCAACCCAGTCGGGATGCGCCGCGTCGACGTGCCAGTCCGGGTATTCGCTGATCGGCGGCAAATGTTGCACCGCCGCCCAAACATCCGGCATCGGCCCCAACGCGGTATGCTGTACGAATGGTACGGTTCCGGATGGATCCGGGGGATGCAAATGCGGCGCCGGGCAATATATTGGCGGCGTGGATAACACGTGCCAACAATGTCCGTCGACCAATCCGAATTCGCCGGGCACCTTGACGGACGAAACGCAATGCTTTGCAACATGTACGGTTCCGACGGTCGGATATTGCTTGAACAGCGGGCAAGACACGACCCCCGGCGCCACGTTTACCGTGAATTATCCAGAGGTCTGCGAATGCATCACATGCGCCGCGAACCAAATTGTAAAATCTGACCTCAGCCATCCGTCGTGCTGGGACCCATCGTGCGCCGCGAATGTCTGCAACACGACAACAAATGACGGCATAATTGCCATTCAACCGCCGGCGTCATGTAATGCGGCAAATTATTCGGGAACTTGCACTTGGGACTCTTCGTTGCACATGCCGAATTGTTCCAGTTGCATCCAGGATTGCGGCGCGGGATATTATCCGGACGCCAGCGGGAATTGCCAAACTTGCCCCGACGGATATTGGTGTACCGGAAAGGGAAAGATCCAATGCTATTGGACGACCAGCGATCCGCTGCATTCCGGCAATAATCGGTCGTCGATAAGCGATTGTTACATGCAATGCTGGCAAAATTCCTTGCCTGCCAATGCGTGCGGTCCGGCAAACGCCGGCGCGAATTGTCCGGCCGGCCAACTTTTTTATCCTTACACGGGATCCTGCAGTGCCGCCGCGTGTTCCGCGACGATGTGTGCGGGCGATTTCTATCTGAACAATGGCGCCTGTTCCCCGTGCCCGGCGGGCACAACCCACAGCGGGTGCGATGCGAATGCGTGCACGGCGTGCCAACCGTCGGACGGCGCGAATGCATGCGGATGCACCGGCGGCCAGGTGCCGGACGGCGCGGGCGGGTGCAAATCGACGACCACATGCAATCCGCCACCCGGATCCACATGCAACAATTACACGGACTATGGGCATTACACGAACGGCACGGTCGACAGTTCTTGCTATTGCACCGGCGGAACGAATTGGGTCGGCGACACGTGCTATCGGTATTGTACGCCGACGTATATATGCAGCACGATAGCGAACGCCGCGTCATGCACAGAATGGACGTCGGATTATTTGGCACCGCCTAATGGTGCCAGTATTAGTGAACAAGGACAGTGGTCTAATAACATAGGGAATTGGATTATAGTCAATGCTATAACTGGTGTAAATTTTGTTATGCCACAAATACTGTACTATATAACTGAAACCCAGGCCAAACAGATGGGGGCGTTAGGATATACGGATTTTATCTGGCATGATGTACCAAATATAAAATCGGATGACTATGCTGGTATTAGCCTGCAACCCGCGCCGCCACGTTCTGCCGCGGCCGTGAAAGCCGCCGCTGCGCGCAGCAGCCGTCGCGTGGGCCGGTAGTAATACAGGGGGTCTGTTAGGGTATTCTTTAACTTTATTTTCACCTTATTTCCCAAACAAAACACCCTTAGTAGCAAATGATTAACACACATGTCTGCAACCTTATTACCTTATTAAAGGTAAAATCAGGTAATAAGGTTGGGATAATAAGAGGACGCATTTGTTTGCTACTGAGGTTGTTTTGTTAAATAAAATAAGGTAGAAATTAGGTTGTTAAATCATAGATTACATGGATAGCGGAAATACTGTCCACGCATCAATCCGTTTATACATTTCTTGTTTAAATTCATCCGGGTTTAATGCCCGTTGCCAGTCTTTATGAAACCGGTCATCATCAACGGCGATTCCTATTTCATCAAGAAAAAGCGCTGTTTGATTGCCGGATTTTCTTAAATCTGTATGAACAGGGGTTCTACGTCCGATAGTATCTGTTCCAATTATTCCAAAATAATGATTATACTTGCATCGAAAATCGGTAGAAATTCCCCCTGCTCGGCGGAAGCTCCAGCTTCCGTCGTCATAGAATCAAGGCTCCAGACTTGTAACCACTTAATACGGAGCGGATACAATAATTGCACCACGTTGCGGGATTGGTGAAATTTGTGGCACTGGATAAATTTTTTGTTATACACTCTCAATTTTTTTTTCTAATGAACAAAAATTAAAATTTGTTCAACAAGGATGGGGTAAAATCAGTTAGTTTTGGTTACCTTTGTAAAATTAATTAAAAAGAGAAGAGTTATGGAAGCAATGAGTGTTCGAATAATAAATCCGAGAGCAAAAATGCTCTTGCGAAATTTAGAAGCAATGAATTTGATACAGATTAAAAAGCAACCTTCATTAGCAACAATGTTGGCAAAACTTCGTCGTAATGAGGACTTGTTGCCTTCTTTAGATGAAATTACTCGCGAAGTAGAAATTGTCAGACAATCTCGTTATGAAAGAAGAATGCAGAATAATAATTGATACAAATCTATGGATAAGTTTTTTGTTGTCAAGAAAGTATGCTTTCATAGACAAGTTATTGAATAAAAAAAAAGTTCAACTTGTTTTTTGTTTAGAATTGCTTGCCGAGCTTATGGAAGTGGCGGCACGCCCTAAATTAAGGCGATTTTTTGCTCCTGATGATAAGAAAATGATTTTTGACCTTATTGACCGTTACGCTGACTATGTAAATGTTTTTTCAACCGTGGATTTGTGTCGTGATGACAAAGACAATTTTCTATTGGCTCTTGCCAAGGATTCTAATGCTGACTTTCTGATTACAGGAGACAAAGACCTGCTTATATTGAAAAAATTTGAAGACACTTCGATAGTAACTATTGCTGATTATCAAATAATTAGCGAACAATACTTTATTTAGAAAACCCCGCTCGGCGGAAGCTCCAGCTTCCATGCCTTATGTTCGTAAGAGGGCTTTGCCCATGTCGGATTAAAAGCCGGCCTCAAGCTGGCAAAATCAAATAGAAGCAATAAAATTAGGCCCAACTATTGCTATTAAAAAAGATTTATTCTATCTTTGAAATTTAATAATTTGCAAAATAATAAATGAGTACAGCCTATCGATACGAAACCGATATTTTATTGAACATGATTACCATATTAGGCCCCACCGCCTCCGGCAAAACAAGATTAGCAGCGGCTTTAGCGCACAAACTCGGCACAGAAATTATCAGCGCCGATTCGCGGCAAGTTTACCGCGATATGAACCTTGGAACAGGGAAAGACTTAGCGGATTATATCGTGGATGGTCAGCCTGTTCCATATCATTTGATTGATATTTGTCCGGCCGGTGAAAAATACAACCTTTTCCGCTATCAGCACGATTTTCACCAATCATATTCTGCAATCCGGAATAAAGGAAAAATTCCCATCCTTTGCGGCGGAACCGGTCTTTATATCGAATCCGTATTGAAAGGATATAAACTGTTGGATGTTCCGGAAAATCCCGAATTACGGAAAAGTCTGAAAGATAAAAATCTCAATGAATTGGAAGAAATTCTCAAATCATATAAAAAACTACACAATAAAACAGATGTAGATTCTCCGCAACGCGCTATCCGCGCCATAGAAATTGAAGAGTATTATCTCAGCCAAGAACCTGACAAACAGGATTATCCACCCATCGACAGCCTGATTATAGGCATCAATATAAACAGGGAATTGCGAAGAGAAAAAATTACCCTTCGTCTGAAAGCGCGTTTGCAAGAAGGGATGTTGGATGAAGTTCAAAAATTGTTGGATTCAGGAATTACCGCAGAAGATTTGATGTATTACGGCCTTGAATACAAATACCTTACATTATATTTAATCGGGAAAATAAGCTACGAAGAAATGTTCGAACAATTGGAAATCGCCATTCACCAATTTGCCAAACGCCAGATGACCTGGTTTCGCGGTATGGAACGCAGAGGTTTTACGATTCACTGGTTGGATGCGGAAATGCCGCTCGAAGAAAAAATGGCGTTCGTATTGAATCACCACGCCAATTTCAGTAGAAAATCGTATTCGTCGTAATGGTAGGGATCTATCCCGTGATCATCCGCTTTCAAGATAAAAGTAACATAGCCAGGTGAAATTTCGCAAGTAACTTGTTCTTCTATATTACCGTAGGTACTATCAATCCAAAAATCGGAGAAAGGCAAAGGCGAAAGTGTTCCGTCAGAAAACTCCATATAGGGAATAATCAACCCATAATTAAAAATATCTCTGGTCAGTTGCGGTTCGCTGAAAGTATAGTAAAGATAATCGCCGGAATCGTCGGTCCCTACTTTCCAATCATTAAAAAATACAGGATATCGAAGCGTTTTAGTGTTCAAATAAACCTGCTGAACGTTGTTCGTATCACACGACGTGAAAGAAAGAACAGATAAAGCCGCTAAACATAACAGGATAAATGCAAATCGTTTCATAAATAACTAATTTTATGCCTACAAATGTATGAATACTTTTTTATATATCTTCAATCTCTTACTCTTTTAACATTTACAGTCCTAAATCCTATTTAGTAAACACATACGCCACACCAAAACCGTAGCTCTACTATCGCTCTACTATCGCGCCTTAATAAATCACCTTATTTTTTTACGCATTATCAAAGTACAAAAATACAAGTTTTCCTATACATTTCCTTGAAAAATTAAAATTATTATCGTAATTTTGCACTTTATTTTTAACGTTTATACTATATATTATATATTAAACAACCTAACATTTATGAGTAATACAAATACCGTTTCGACTGATGTTCTAATTGTAGGAGCAGGCCCATCGGGATTAGCAACCGCTATCCACTTGGCCGACCTCCTGAAAAGACAAGGCTTAGAACGTCGGATTCTACTTGTAGAAAAAGGAAGCGCAGTTGGCAGTCACATTTTATCCGGCGCTGTTATTAGAACAGAAATTTTTGGGGAATTACTTCCTGAAGTTGATTTTAAGGAATTTCCTCTTGGCGCCAAAGTTACTAATGATTCTGTTCTGCTTTTGGGCGAGTCGGGATCTATTAAATCTCCGATTCATCTGCCTTATATGAGCAATAAAGGCAATTACACGGCTTCTTTAGGTCAGTTGTGTCGCTTTTTGGCTGCAAAAGCTGAAGAGAAAGGAGTGGAAATTTATCAGGGTTTCGCCGTAAGCGAAGTGCTGTATGACAAACAAGGCAAAATTCGCGGCGCTAAAACCATTGACACAGGCATTGATCATCAAGGCCATCCGTTGGATAACTTTCAACCGGGTACGGAGATTGAAGCAAAAATCACGGTCTTTGCCGAAGGCACACGTGGAAGTTTGGTAAAAACCGTTATCGACAAATTTAATTTGCAAAAAGATAAAAATCCGGAAGTTTATTCATTAGGTTGTAAAGAGATATGGAGCGTTCCCGAAGGAAATATCGCTCCGGGTGAAATCTATCATACCATGGGCTATCCGATGAATTTACATGAATTTGGCGGAGGATTCATTTATGGTTTGAACGATAACAAAGTAGCAGTCGGTTTGGTAATCGGTTTGGATACTGCCGACCCGACTTTTGATACGCACGCAGCATTTCAGGTTTGGAAAACGCATCCGGCAGTAGCTAAAATATTGAAAAACGGTAAGTTATTGGAGTATGGGGCGAAAACATTGCCCGAAGGCGGGTATTATTCCATACCTAAACTATATGTCGATAATGCGCTAATCGTGGGCGACAGTGGTGGTTTCTTGATTATGCCGGCATTGAAAGGCGTTCATTTAGCTATTCGTTCGGGAATGTTGGCGGCAGAAACGGCGCTTTTGGCATTTACCAATAATGATTTTTCGGAAAAGACCTTAAAAGAATACGAAACAAAAATTAATAACTCCAATATACACAAGGAAATGTATCCTGTTCGCAATTTCCGTCAAGCTTTTGCTAAAGGAATGATAACAGGCGCTTGCATGTTTGGAACGCAATTAGTAACGTGCGGTGCAGGTTTGGTCGGCAAAGTCGATGTACATACCGATGCGGATGCAACCAAAAAACTGAAAGATTTTTCGGGAAAGCCATTCAAAAAACGTTTTGCCGGTAAGTTGGATTTTGATAAAGTGCTTACTTTCGATAAAGTGACCGATATTTTCTATTCAGGCGCGCATCACGACGAAGAACAGGTTGTTCATTTGCATGTGAATAATCCTGCAACATTCAACTCCGTGAATATCGAGCAATACGACGCCCCCTGCCAATATTTCTGTCCGGCCGAAGTGTATGAAATACATACCGATCGCAATGGACATCGTGAATTGCGGATTCACAGCGAAAATTGTGTACATTGCAAAACATGCGACATCAAAGAGCCGGGCGACGGCATTACTTGGACGACTCCCAACGGCGGGAATGGTCCGGAATATCAAAACATGTAGTATTATGTCAACTCGAATTTGTCGCATCGTCATTGCGAGGGCAACAGCCCGAAGCAATCCATTTGTTTTTCTGGATTGCTTCGCTTTGCTCGCAATGACGTCTGAATATAATTAACTTAACAGTAGTATTTAATTAAAAATTACGAATTATGTCATTAACGATAATATCTTTAATAAAACAAGTGCCTCTTCCCAACGAAATGCGGATGGGCGACGACGGTTTAATGGACCGTACAAAAGCAAAATCGATTATTAACATTGACTGTCAGTTTGGTCTGGAAGAAGGCCTTCAACTCAAAAAACATTATCCCGATGCTCGGATGATTGTTTGTTCAATGGGTCCGGGTTCTTTTGAAAACGCTTTGAAAACAGCCATTTCAATGGGTTACGACGAAGCCTATCTGTTGTCAGACCGTAAATTGGGAGGTTCGGATACTTTTGCAACCGGATTGGCTATTTCCACGATGTTGAAGCATTTGGATTTTACAAAAGACTCCAAAGAACCTTTCGTTATTTTTGCCGGACGGCAGACCAGCGATGGCGATACGGCGCATGTCCCTTCTCAAGTAGCTGAAAATTTGGGTATTCCGCAAGCAACTTTCTGCGAATCGGCAAAACCCGATGGCAATGGCAATATGATTGTCAAACGCATTATCGAAGGTGGCTATCAAATGATGCAATTACCAATGCCTTGTTTGATTTCTATTGCGCCAACTGGTATTCCTCCCCGTAAGCCTTCGCTTATCGGCGCTATAAAAGCAAGAAATTCGGTTATCAATGTACTTAGCGTAGAAGATATTCATTTGGTTTCGGATAAAATAGGTATCAGCGGTTCGCCTACCATTGTGGCAGCAATCGCCAATATCGAAAGCGAACGTCCGCCGATTGTGTTGAGTGAGGGAACGACCGAAGCCGCTTTGGTGGACAGTTTGATTGCTAATATGAAAAAAGGAGGCAATGTACTGCAACACAAAGAAGTAAAGGAAAAAGAAGAAAAAGAAACGCCGGATTTCCCTGTTGTGGATATACGCGGCGAAAACAAACACATTCTTACTTGGGTGGAGATTGCCAACGGACAAATTGTTCGTCCTTCGCTGGAATTGTTTACGCCAGCTCGTCATTTGGCCGAACAATTGGGAAACGATACCAAAATTAAAACGGTATTGATTGGAAAAAATGTAGCTCCGTTGGCTCAAACGCTTTTCGAACATGGTGCGGACGAAGTGATTCTGGTTGAGAATGATAAATTGGAAGAATACTTGGTTTTGCCGTTTTCGGATATTATTGCACAAATCATTAAAGTGCAAAAACCGGAGATTGCACTTTTTGCGGCAACAACTTCCGGACGCGAACTTGCGCCTCGCATTGCCGTAAAAACCGGAAGCGGCGTCACCGCCGACTGTACCGGACTTGAAATCGGAGATTACATCAATCGCAAAGAAAAAACAATCATACGACCGATATTACATTCTCGTCGTCCGACTTACGGCGAAAGTAAATTGGCAACTATTCTCGGTTTTGTATTTCCGCAAATATCGACCGCTCGGGCAGGTACTTTTGAAGTACCGAAAAAAACGGAAGGACGTACCGGTGTATTATCGAAATTCACGCCGGAACTTTCGGAAGGAGATTTTCGCGCTCAGATACTTGAAACGGTTCGCGGAGGCAGTGGATTACAGAGTCTTTTTGAAGCTGAAATCATTGTTTCGGGCGGACGCGGCGCTACTTCCGATGGACTCAAATTAGTGAAAGAATTAGCGGAAGCGTTGAAAGAAAAAGGATTGAAAGCCGAATGGGCAGCCAGTCGTGCCGTGGTCGATGAAGGTTTTGCCGAATACGCCCGTCAAGTCGGACAAACCGGTAAAACAGTCCGTCCCAAAGTGTATGTAGCTATCGGTATTTCCGGAGCAATCCAGCACCTTGCAGGGATGAAAGAATCCGGTACTGTTGTAGCCATCGACCACAATCCGAAAGCAGCAATCTTTCGCAATGCCGATTTCGGTATTGTCGGCGAATATGAGGATGTTGTGCCGGAATTAATCGAGCGGGTGAAGCATGGGTTTACTTTTGGGATAGTAGTGAAGAAATAGCTATTGAATAAGTTTTATACCCCCCCGAAAGATTTTTCACATCGGTATATCCCCTCTGCGTCAATATCTGCAAAGTCAAATATCCCCGTAAACCTACTGCGCAGTATGTATATATTGGCTTATTTGCAGGAATTTCATTCAGACGTTCGCGCAGTTCGTCCAAAGGAATGTTTATTGAACCCGGGATAACATTTCCGCTTGCTGTCTCTTCTTCAGTACGGACATCCAAAATAGTTATCTCACCGGGATTTGCATTTTGTATGTCACGCCAATGGACAACCGGCATTCGTCCGGTTACGATGTTACTTGCCGTATATCCGGCAATTGCAATAGGGTCTTTTGCCGAAGAAAACGGAGGCGCATAGCAATGTTCCACTTTCATTAAGTCGAAGACACTTCCTCCCGATTTGATTACCAAAGCAATCTGGTCGATGCGTTTGTCCACGCCGTCGTATCCAATGCCTTGAGCGCCGTACAGTTTTCCGGTTTCAGGATCAAATGTCAGTTTAATAGTCATTTGCGTGCCTCCCGGATAATATCCTGCATGAGAGTTGGAATGAGTATATGAACGCTGATAAGGAATGTTTAATTGTTTCAACTTTTTCGCCGCTAAACCCGTGGTTGCTACCGTTAAATCAAATACTTTGGCAATAGCTGTTCCGATAGCGCCTTCATATTTTTCGGTATTGCCTTTTACCATATTATCGGCAACCAAACGCCCTTGACGATTGGCAGGATTGGCTAAATAGTTCAACCAAGGCTTGCCCGTTAATGGATGAGGAAATTCAATGGCATCGCCAACGGCATATACCTCTTTTGCAGAAGTTTCCAGAAATTCATCGACCCAAATACCGCCGGTTTCTCCGATTTTTAGACCTGCGGCTTTAGCTAATGAAGTTTCGGGACGAACGCCGATTGATAACAGTACCATATCCGATAGTATGATTTTCCCACTTTTCAGGCACACATTGATTTTCCCGTCTTTTTGTTCGAAGCGTTCAACGGTTTGTTCCAAATAAAGATTTACTCCTTTTTTCAACAAATGTTGATGGACATGTGCGGCAATTGAAAAATCCACGGGCGCCATTACCTGATTAGTCATTTCCACAATAGAAACTTCCGCCCCTGCGTGATGAAGATTTTCAGCCATTTCCAAACCGATGAATCCGGCGCCGACTACGACTGCTTTTTGAACTTTGTGTGTATGGAGATAATTTTTGATGCGATCGGTATCCGGTATATCGCGCAATGTAAAAATTCCTTCCGAATCAATGCCTTCCAATGGCGGTTTTACGGGAGAAGCTCCGGGCGAAAGCAATAATTTATCATACGTTTCAATATATTCGCTACCGTCCTTGCGCCGGATAGTTACCGTTTTTCCCGTTGTGTTAATGGCGATAACCGTATTTTCAACTCTCACATCCGCATTAAATCGTTTTCCGAATGATTCGGGCGTTTGTAGAAAAAGGTCGTCCCTGTCTTCGATTATTCCACCTATATAATAAGGTAATCCGCAATTGGCAAACGAAATGTATTTGCCTTTTTCAAGGATAATGATTTCCGCAAATTCGTCAATCCTGCGGATTCTTGTTGCTGCTGTAGCGCCTCCGGCTACACCTCCGATGATTATATGTTTCATATTCTGTAATTTTTTTATTTCCAAAAATCCCAACTTGCAAAAGCCTGTAACAAGAGCATTTCCAATCCGTTTTTGACTTTTGCCCCCTGTTCTTTTCCTTTCTTCATAAAAAGCGTCTCATTGGGGTTGTACAGCAAATCGTACAATAAATGCTCTTTTGTAAGCAGATGATACGGAATATTGGGACAATTGTCCACATCCGGCCACATTCCTACAGGAGTACAATTAACAATTACCGTATAGGCTTTCATAATCACTTCATTTAATTCAGAATAGGTCAGTACAATACTTGAGGTTTTCTGTCGTGAAACATAAGTTCCTGAAATACCCAACTGTTCCAGTCCGTAATAAATCGCTTTGGCTGAACCGCCTGTTCCCAAAATCAACGCCCGGGTATGATGAGGTTGCAACAAAGGTTCAATGGAATTTTTGAATCCGATAATGTCTGAATTGTAACCTGTTAATTTGGTTTTGCCCTTTTTGGTGCGTTCAATTTTTACAACATTCACAGCGCCAATTAGTTTTGCATTTTCGCTCAATTGATCTAAATAAGGAATTACTTGTTCCTTATAGGGAATCGTAACATTCAGCCCTTTTAATTGAGGATTGTTTTTTATAATAGATTTCACTTCCTCAATGGTAGGGATTTCAAAATTAACATATTCGGCATCAATGTTTTCTGCCTTAAACTTGTCATTAAAGAAACCTTGCGAAAAGGAATGTTTTAAAGGATTCCCAATCAACCCGTATTGATCCATTGTTTATTGATTTTATGTCGCCGTCATTGCGAGCGTAGCGAAGCAATCCAATTGTCTCATTCTGGATTGCTTCGGGCTATTGCCCTCGCAATGACGATTACGCCAGATTATTTATTTAAATATTGCTCTATATTATTTTTTATTCGTTCGGAAACCTGATTGATGTCCGACTTAACAAATTTCTCACCGGTAATGTGTTCATACAATTCGATATAACGTTCCGATACGCTTTCGCAGTATTCGGGAGTCATTTCAGGGACTTTCTGTCCTGTCTTTCCTTGAAATCCGTTTTCCATCAACCATTTGCGGACAAATTCCTTGGAGAGTTGTTTTTGTTCTTCTCCTTTTTCGAATCTTTCCTGATAGCCTTTTGCGTAGAAATAACGGGAAGAATCAGGAGTATGAATTTCATCAATCAGATAAATTTTACCGTCTTTCTTGCCAAATTCATACTTCGTATCCACCAAGATAAGTCCTTTTTGAGCAGCCATTTCGGTACCGCGTTTGAATAGAGCTTGGGTATAACTTTCCAACTGTTCATAATCTTCGCGGCTCGCCAAACCGGTTGCAATAATTTCTTCTTTGGAAATGTTTTCGTCATGGCCTTCTTCCGCTTTGGTAGTTGGAGTGACAATAGGCGAGGGGAATTTTTCGTTTTCTCTCATTCCTTCGGGAAGAGCAATTCCGCAAAGCGACCGCGCGCCGGCTTTGTATTCCCGCCATGCGCTTCCGGTCAGATAGCCACGAATCACCATTTCTACTTTGAATGGTTCGCAACGCACTCCAACCGTTACCATGGGATCTGGAGTCGCTAATTTCCAGTTTTCCACAATGTCGGACGTAGCGTCTAAAAACTTCGCCGCAATTTGGTTTAAAACCTGCCCTTTGTAAGGGATTCCTTGCGGCAAAATAACGTCGAATGCCGAAATCCTGTCGGTGGCAATCATCACTAATGTATCTTCTCCAATAGAATATACATCCCGTACTTTTCCGTGATATACTTTGGTCTGTCCCGGAAAATGGTAATCTGTTTTTACTAAAGTACTATTCATTGTTTATCTATTTTTTCGTAAGCTTCTACAATATGTTGTACCAACTTGTGCCGTACAATGTCTTTTTTATTAAATTCGATCTGCGCAATTCCGGGAATATGCTTCAAAACCCGCAGGGCATGAACGAGTCCCGAAATTTGCGAAGGATGCAAATCAATCTGAGTAATATCGCCTGTAACAATCATTTTAGCATTCATTCCAAGGCGAGTCAGGAACATTTTGATTTGCGGAACGCTCGTATTTTGTGCTTCATCCAGAATAATCACCGCATCGCTCAAGGTACGTCCGCGCATGAAAGCCAACGGCGCTATCTGAATAATTTTGTTTTCGATGTATTCTTTCAGTTTGGCGGCGGGAATCATATCTTCAAGCGCGTCGTACAAAGGTTGAAGATACGGATCGATTTTTTCTTTCATATCTCCGGGTAGAAAACCCAATTTTTCACCAGCTTCAACAGCCGGCCGGCTCAGAATGATTTTCCGGACTTCCTTGTTCTTTAACGCTCTGACCGCTAAAGCAATTGCTGTATAAGTTTTTCCCGAACCTGCAGGACCGATAGCAAATAACAAATCGTTTTCACCAAAGGCTTTCACCAATTTCTGTTGATTTTCGGTTCGCGCCTGAATAGGACGTCCGTTCATCCCGAAAATAATCAGGTTATCCTGTTTTTGGATTGCAGAAAGCGTATCATTTTTCCCTTTGACGATGTTGATAATGACTTCTTCGGGCAACAAATTCAACTCCTTGCAATAATTTTCCAATTCTCTGATTTTTTCTTCAAATCCTATCAACTCTACTTCATCACCGATCACTTTGATTACATTTCCCCGGGCAATGATTCGTAGTTTCGGATATAAAGATTTGATTAATTGCATATTGGAATTATTCGTTCCAAAAAAAATTACCGGATCCACTCCGTCTAAAATAATGATTCTTTCTATCATCCGCTGTCGTTTACAGTTTTACAAAATTTTACAGCAAAGGTAATAAAACTTTTCTACTCATTGAAAAAACAATCAAAAAGTTTTTTTACATTAAATATATTAATCCATTAATAAAAAAAAATAAATAGTATTTGAATTATATTAAAATAATATTGTATCTTTGCAAAAAATATTTGAGAAATATGTTACCTTGTACTTGTCCGAGTTGTCAGTCGCAACTCAAAGTGATGCGCCTGAAGTGTGAAAATTGCCAAACCGAAGTCTCCGGTCTGTACGATTTGCCGGCGCTGGTGCGTCTTTCGCCCGACGACCAACAATTTATCCTGCAATTCATCAAATACAGCGGAAGTCTTAAAGAAATGGCTAAATACTTGAATTTGAGTTATCCGACAGTCCGTAATCTGTTGGATGATATTATTGAACGTTTGAAAAAAGAAGAAATAAAATAATATAGAAATTATGAAAGCAAAATGGCTCATTAATCCTTTTGAACGCATTGCCGGCTGGCAGGCGCTGGTTATCGGAATCATTGTGATGGTTCTTATAGCAGTTATCGGCAAACTCAATCATGTCTTTTTTGTTGGTGTATTGAATGTTAATCCATTCACAAAAATGGGTTTTTCGACGGCTTTCATCATGCAAGTTGTTGATTTTCTTGTCCTGTTTTTTACAATGTGGCTGGCAGGCATTTGTTTTTCCAAAACTAAACTGCGTGTGGTTGACGTGGCGGGAACTATGGCATTGGCACGCGTTCCGATGCTGCTGTTTTTGATTATTTGTTTTCTACCGATAATTCCTGCAAGTCCGTATGATATATCACGTTTAATTATTTTTACACTTATCAGCATTCCATTCTTCATCTGGATGATAGCTCTCATTTACAATGCCTACACGGTATCGTGCCATTTGAAGGGTAGCAGGGCCGTTTTATCATTTATCGGTGCATTGCTGGTTGGGGAAATCGTTTCGATTTGTATCTTTATTTTTCTGTTGAGCGGTATGTTTGCAAACTCTCCGGCCACTTGCGCTTCAAAAACTACTTCGACCGAAAATACGACGGTTGTTATTGATTCATTAACTATCCGCCAAAAAACAGAAAAAGTAATAACCGCTTTTGAACAGGGTGATATGGAAGCTGTCACGGTTTATTTCGACCCGACTATGAAAAAAGCATTGCCTCCCAGCGGTTTGAAAATGGCATGGCTTCAGGTAAATATGACTTACGGTAAATTTGAGAAAACTAATTTAGATAGTCTGAAAGAAAGTCAAATGAATAAATACGACTTAATAGAAGTTCCCTTTTTCTTTCAAAAAGGAAATATAAACCTTCGATTGACTTTTAATAAGGATGGGACTATTGGCGGGTTGTTTTTTTTGCCGGAGAAATGACATTCGAAATCGATATAACCTTACCTTGAAATACTTTTCTTTGGAGTAAAAATTTGTAGTTCATAAAGTTTGAACATATTATTTCTTACATTTGTATTAGGGATAAGTAATATAAATTTTGTTAATTCATTAACATTTGTTACGTATTGAATAATATTTGTAACATTTTTGAAGTTTTCTTTGTGCGAGATAGCTTACCTTTGCCATAATATTTAATGGGGGAGCGTCTTTAATAAAAGATAATTTTGAAAAAAAAAAATTACAGTAAATTTATAAACAAACATTTTATGAGGAGAATTTTTAAAAAGAAAGCAAAAGGGCTTCTAAGCCTTTTTTTATTATTCCCTATGATTTCATTGGCGCAGAACATCAGCGTAAGCGGTGTTGTGAAGGATGAAACCGGCGAACCGCTGACAGGTGTGAATGTATCGATTCCGGGTACCAATCAAGGCACTGCTTCGGATATTGACGGTAACTTCACTATCAGCGTACCGTCGAACGGCCAATTGACGTTTTCATACGTGGGATATTTACCGCAAACCATCCGTGTGGACGGTAAAACAGTCATTAATGTCATAATGAAAGAAGACCGAAAAACTTTGGAAGAAGTAGTGGTTATCGGTTATGGAACGATGAAAAAGAGCGATTTGACGGGGGCAGTTACTTCAGTGAGGTCGGATGCAATTGCCAAATCCGTACCGACAACGATCGACCAAGTGCTACAAGGTCGTGCAGCAGGGGTACAGGTAACGCAAAATTCCGGTATTCCGGGAGCAAGTTCTTCGATTCAGATACGCGGTATCAACTCAATAAACGCTTCCACAGAACCTATTTATGTGATTGATGGTGTTATAATCAGCACTCCCAACAACAATAGCTACTACAGCAATCCGCTGGCATCTATCAATCCACAGGACATCGTTTCGATGGATATATTGAAAGATGCTTCGGCAACAGCTATTTATGGAGCGCAAGCGTCTAACGGTGTGATTATTATCAATACCAAAAGAGGGAAAAAAGGCGAGGCTGTGATTAATTACAACGGCTATGTCGGCTGGCAGGAATTGCCGAAACATCTGGACGTGCTGAATTTGTTTCAATATGCTACGCTTAGCAATCTTAGGGCCGAGTACGGATTGGCGCAAGCCAGCAGCTTTTTTGTACGCCCCGACTTGTTAGGACCCGGAACCGATTGGCAAAATGAATTATTCAACCAGGCAATGATGAACAATCACAACCTTTCATTTTCCGGAGGAAGCGATAATACTACATACAATTTATCAGCAGGCTATTCAAATCAAAACGGTATTGCCGAAGGTTCGGGTTTCAAACGCTTGAATTTGTCAGGAAGTTTTGATTCACAATTAAAAAAATGGGCGCGCACAGGCATTAATTTTGCTGTTTCAAATACCAATCAAAAGATTACCATAACCAACTCTAATTTGGTATTGAGAGCGATAGGCGCCGGTCCGAATGTGCCTGTCCGCAATAATGACGGGTCGTTCGGTATGCCCGAAGGACAATTTACCGGCGGAGGCATAAACCCGATAGCACACGCCTTGTTGATCGACAATCATAACTACAACACTGAAGTCAGGGCGAATACTTTCCTCGAATTAACTCCCGAATTTATTAAAGGCTTATCCTATCGAACCGAATTTTCTTTTGATGTGAACTTTTTAAACAATTATTATTTTGTACCTACCTATAATTTAGCAACATGGGATTTTGTTTCAACCAATCAAAGACAAGATACAAAGCAATATAATGTTTATTACAGTTGGCGCAATATTCTTACTTACGACAAACAGTTCGGAGTAAATAAGATAACTGCAATGGTAGGTCAAGAAATGTCTAAAAGTACTTGGGAATACTTGCTGGGCTCAATACAGGGTTTACCTGTAAATGGCGCTACTGATATAAATTTAGGAGACCCAACCAAAGCGCAAGTCAATGGTTATACGGGTGCAAGTGCGTTGCTATCCTTTTTCGGACGAGCGTTCTATTCATACAACGACAAATATTTGGTTACAGCTACCTTGCGTCGTGACGGATCCTCCAAATTCGCTCCCCAAAACCGCTGGGGCTGGTTTCCTTCCTTCGCCTTGGGATGGAGAATATCGCAGGAAGATTTCATGAAAAACATTTCTGCAATCACGAATCTGAAACTTCGTGCCGGTTGGGGTTTGGTGGGTAACCAAAACATACCGGACAATCACGCTTGGCTGCCAATATACAGCACAAAAGGATCTCCTTGGGGTACAGGTTTGGTGGCAAGCAATACGCCAAATGAAAATTTGGTATGGGAAAGTACAAGTTCAGCAAATATAGGATTTGATTTAGGTTTGTTGCAAAACCGTATCAATATGGTTGTCGATTTCTATAACAAGAAAACAAGCAATCTTTTGATGCAGGCATCGCTACCACAATATGTCGGAGTAGGCACACAAGCAGGACAAAGCTCTTTACCTTGGGTGAATTTGGGTTCTTTGCAAAACAGAGGATTTGAAGTCACGTTGAATACGCAAAATATTGTTACAAAGGATTTTAAATGGAGTTCGGATATCGTTTTTTCACTAAACCGAAACAAAGTGTTGTCATTGAATACATCAACCGGACAGGACATACGACAGGCTGATGGCACTTATTTTGGAAATCAATATGAGGATGTGAGTCGTACAATTGTTGGGAAACCTATCGGGCTGTTTTACGGATATCAGATAATAGGACGTTTCGAAAAGGCAACCGACTTTTATATGATTAATGACCAAGGTCAAATTGTTCGCACGCCTGTATATAATAATTTACCCATCGACAAAGGGTCTGGAGTCTGGATTGGCGATTATATCTATAAAGATCAACCAACTGTACCTGTATATGGAGCGGATGGTAAAACAATCATAGGATATAAACCGGATGGAGTGATTAATGAAAAAGACCGTACTTTCATCGGCAATCCCGAACCAAAATTCACTTACGGGTTTAACAATAATTTCACATTCAAAAACTGGGATTTGGGAATACAGCTCGTAGGCGTATATGGCAATGATGTAGTGAATTACATAAGACGGTATATGGATAATCCCTATTTCAACATAACAAACTTGTTTACTAATGCGCTGAATTATGCTCAGATAGGACTGATTAATCCCAACGGACCTGATGATTACCGTAATACTCAAATTACAGGCGGTAGTCCTACCTCTCCGCGTTTTGCATTAAATAAGAGCACAAGCGACTACGACTATCTTTTTTCGGACCGGTTTGTGGAAGACGGATCCTATCTTCGAATACAAAACGTTTCGCTGGGGTATAACTTCTCCACACGCCTGTTGAGCCATATAGGCATCAGTAATGCTAAGTTGTATATGAATCTGCAAAATCTGTACACCTTTACAAAATATACCGGATTTGATCCGGAAATTGGAACCTCGGGTTCAGGTATGCGTAGAACAACGGGCGTAGATCAAGGCCGTTATCCTTCTCCACGTATATATACTTTCGGACTTAATTTAACATTTTAAAAAATATAATATGAAAAAAATAGTTTTTTTAATAGCAGTCTTCTTCGCCTTCGTATTCAGCTCTTGCAGCGATTTTCTGAATGTGAAATCGAACGATATCATTACCGGAGATGCTTTATCTGCTGATAATCTGCAGGCGATGACTGCGCCATTATACAATAATGCATGGTATGAATTTAACTGGAGATTTAATGTAGCTGCCGGTGATGCCATGGCTTTCAATTTGGAACATAATGCCGATTATTACGGTGATTTTACCTACTTTACATTTTCGAGTTCGACCAGTTCTTTACCTCCTGCATGGGGAGCTCTTTATGCTGTGGTGCAAGGAGCGAACAAAGTTATTCTTACCGTCAATTCCGCCAATGCGGACGAAAGTTTGAAAACCCAATGCATTGCCGAAGCGCGGTTTATGCGCGGATTGGCTTACTGGTATTTAGCTACGATGTGGTATGATGTGATCATTTCAGACAACCCTACACCTTTGGTAAATAATCCAATCGTGAATACAAATCCTAAAAAGGATGTCTATGAATATGCAATCCGCGATATGGAATTTGCCGCTAAATATTTACCGGAATCTTCGTCGGCAACAGGACGCGTAAACCGCTACAGCGCATTCGGAATGTTGTCACGCTTTTATCTGGCTTATTCGGGATATGTGGCTTCCAATTACGGCGCAAATCCAAACGTAGGGAATCGCGACCAGAATTATCTCGATTTGGCAAAAAAAGCGGCTGAAAAAGTGATCAACAGTGGTAAGTTTAAATTGATGAATAACTATGCGGATTTGTTCAAAATCGAAAACAACAATAATGTAGAATCGCTGTTTTCATTTCAATGGGTAGGCGGACTTAACGGAAATTCAAACTATGGTATTACCAACGGATCTGTTTCCAATCTCGCCGGTATAGGCATTATCAGCGGAGGCGAAGCTTGGGGAGCCTGGTCATGCGCCACTTATAATATGATGAGCGAATATGAACAGGGCGATTCCATCCGACGGAAAGCAACCTGGATGGGCGCCGGCGACCACTATCCGGAACTCAATACGGCAGAAGGAGGTTTCACTTTCGGTAATGGCGACGGACAATACAACAGCGGACACAACCCATATAACAGTTGTCTGAATATTAAAAAAGGCGTTACAGGTAATTTAAATGACAATCCTGCCATCAACACCCGTTGTTCGGGACTTGACAATGCTATGTTGCGCTATGCAGAGGTGTTGTTAAATTATGCCGAAGCCGTGTTAGGTAACTCTACCTCAACGAGCGATGCCACAGCATTGCAATACTTCAATGCCGTACGTATCCGTGCAGGTGTGCCTGCCAAACAATCCCTTACTTGGGAAGATATTCGCCACGAACGCCGTATAGAATTTTGTATGGAAGGATTATATTGGTACGACTTGGCTTCTCGTGCTTACTACCGTCAGCAGGAAGTGCTGAATTATTTAATAGCGCAAGATAGAGGTAAAGCTCCGGCATTCCTGTTTGATGCGCCGATGAATCTACGCCTTGATCCCGACCGGAATGACGGTTCTCATACGGTGGGTATAATTGACGAAAGAATATTCAAATTGCCATATCCCGCAAATGAATTAATACAGAATAGCAAGCTTGCAGATCCTCCTGTGCCTTATACCTTTACGGAAGATCGCATTACGGATTTGTTCAATTAATAACTGTTTAAAAAATTTATACAGATGAAACATATAAAATTAAATAAAGTACTGATTCTTTTCGGAATAATCGCAGCCTTCGTTTCTTTTATTTCCTGCGAAGATAAAAATAAGAATACCGGAGATTCAGCTGCGCCTGTAATTAAGGCGATCTATCTGGAAGACGCAAATTCGTCTGTTCCTGACCGTTTAGTTGATTTTGCACGTTTAGGACAAACTATCCGCATCGAAGGCGAGTCGCTTCTTGGCGTAAATAAACTAACTATTAATGGGTACGAATGTCTTTTTAATCCTGCACTTATGACAAATACTTCAATGTTTATTCAAATAAGCAACAAAGTTCCAACCATTGATGCATCCGAAGACGTTCGCAATAAGATTCGACTTGACAAAGGTTCGCAATATTGCATCTATAATTTTGAAATTCGCGCTGCTGCGCCGAGTATTACAACTGTATCGCATACCATGGCGCAAGCCGGCGATGAGATCACTATTACCGGAAACGGATTGCAGGAAGTTTCTCAAGTGCTTTTCCCCGGAAATATACCGGGCGCTAAAATCTCTTCCGATGATGTTGATGGCAAGTGGTGCAAGGTTACCGTTCCCGCCGGTATTACTACGAGCGGTTCAATCTCGGTAACTTGCGCAAACGGCGGCGTTTATTCGCCTCCCTATTTTAATTACAAGGAAGGCATGTTGCATAATTTCGACGATGTGCAGAATTATTCTTGGGGATCAGGGATTGATAATACAGCTTTAACGGCTTTAATTCCTGCTTCCGGCAATTGCAAATCGCAAGGCGGCTATCAGGTATTTAATTCCGGAGGTAATTTAGGAGCAGGCGCCGACCAGCGTTTCTGGCTTAACTCCGATAAGATTATGCCGATTATGCAGAATTTGCCGAACCTTCCGCTCACAACACTTACCAATCAATGCGGTATTCAAATGGATATTTATGTAGAAGGAACATGGAATTCCGGCATTATTCGCTTTGCTGTTGCTGACGGTTACGGATCAACGAGATATGCAATGGTTTATCAACCTGTTTACCCTGGTGGATCTTCTTACGACGCGACGGCATTCGTCAATCCCGGCGAATGGTTTACCATTACACTTCCGTTCAGCGACAGTCCTGATTTTCAAGGAAAAACACTTGGAGATGTAATTGCTCAAATGGTCGCTGCTGCATATCATCAATCCGGGCCTTGGTTTGAAAACAGCGGAATAAAAGATGTTTTTGACCCAATAGCGGCTACTCAAAAAATTTATTTTGATAACATTCGAATTGTTCCTTTGAGTGCGCCTACTTACAGTGATTTTCCCGATGATACAACTAAATAATTAATTTACTGATTTATAAAATTATGAAAATAAAAAATAATATATGGATCCTACTCGCAATTTTATCTGTGAGTTTGAATTCTTGTTACGATTCAAAAATGGAATGGGGCGATCCTTACACACATCCTGCTGCAAAAGATTTGCCATTGCCATTGCAAGAAGCGATTTCCCGCTACCAATCAATAAAATCTTATGCTGCCGCTCCTGTCAAAATAGGAGCAGGTGTCGATTTTGGTACGTATATGTCCAATGAAACTTACCGTGGTCTAACCAACGAAAATTTCGTTGAAGTTACGCCCGGTAACCAAATGAAACAAGATGCACTGATGAACGTAAAAGGTGTTATTGATTTCAGCAAAGTTGATCCACAGGTTGCTGCGATTAAAGCTGCAGGACTATCTATTTTCGGACATAATCTCGTATGGCACAGTCAGCAACAGGCAGCTTATTTAAATGGTTTGATTTCGCCAACCGTTATTCCCGGTACTCCCGGATCAAGTTTGGTGGATGGTAGTTTTGAAAACGGAATGGCAGGCTGGGCGGCTGCCTACTATAAAGAAAATTATACGATTGTAACTACAGATGCGGTTGACGGAACTCATTCATTGCAAGTTATAATACCTGCTGATGCAACCGGCGGTAAATATGACGGACACGGACAACTCAACAGTCCTGACTTTTCCATTATAAACGGACATCATTATCAGATTTCCTTTTGGATAAAAGGTTCAGCTCCAGGTCAAGTAGCTATAGACTTCCCCAATGCCAATCTTGGTAATCAATACCCGTGGGTAAACGGGGCGGAATTTGCTCCTGTTACAACAGGTTGGACACAGGTTACTTACAATACAACTACGGTCGGTGGAACGGCAATGATTGCTACTACAGACAACAACGCTATACACGTCCGTCTGTTGCTCGCCTCTGTACCTAATGTAACTTACAACATTGATGCGATAGAAATTACAGACCTTGATGCTGAAACGGCGCCGATGAATTTGATTCAAAATGGAAACTTTGAAGATGGAAAAACCGGATGGAATATTCCATATTATGCCGAAAATTATACTATTGAAACATCCGATGTTATTGATGGAAAACAGGCCTTGCAAGTGTTAATACCTGCTGATGCCACCGGCGGTAAATACGACGGGCACGGACAACTCAACAGTCCGGATTTTTCAATTATCTCCGGGCATCAATATCAGATTTCATTCTGGATAAAAGGTTCGGTTCCGGGTCAGGTAGCGATAGACTTCCCGAATAACAATCTCGGCAATCAATACCCGTGGGTAAATGGGACAGAATTTGCTCCTGTTACAACCTCTTGGACACAAGTGATATACAATAATACCACTGTTGGCGGTTCTGCAATGATTGCTACCTCAGACAACGACGCAATGCACGTCCGTCTTTTGCTTGCCTCCGTACCGGATGTAACTTATCTAATCGATGCAGTGGAAGTTATTGATCTTGGCGCTACACCGTCTCAAAGCCCAAAAATGACTTTACGCTCCGGTCCTATTACCCTTGACAAAACGCCTGCAGAAAAAGCAAAGATTTTAGATTCTGTATTAGTTTCTTATATAAAAACTGTTGCTGGGCATTTTGCGGGTAAAGTAGCCGCTTGGGACGTTGTAAATGAACCGATGAATGAAGATGGATCAGTGCGTATCGGATCGGAAGACCTTACGCAAACCAGCACATTTTATTGGACATATTACCTTGGGAAAGATTATGCTGTAACAGCATTCAAAACCGCAAGGGCAGCAGACCCAAATGCTAAACTGTTTATTAACGATTACAATTTGGAATACAGTTTGGATAAATGTCAAGGAATAATTGATTATGTAAACTACATAGAAAAGCAAGGAGCCAAGGTGGATGGTATAGGCACTCAAATGCACATCAGTATTACGAACGATACGACAAAAATTGATAAAATGTTTCAGATGCTGGCTGCTACCGGAAAATTAATCCACATTTCGGAATTTGATATAAAGGTGAATACAGCGTCACCAACTGCTGCCGATCTTGAAAAACAAGCAAACATGTACCGGTATGTTATAACGTCATTTCTAAAATACGTTCCCGAGGCGCAACGCTATGGAATCACGGTGTGGGGTATTTCCGACAATCCGGATGAACATGTCTATTGGATACCCAACGACGCTCCTAATCTATGGGATGCTAACTATGCCCGTAAACATGCCTACAAAGGCTTTTGCGACGGCTTAGCAGGAAAAGATGTCAGCGCAGATTTTTCAGGGGAATTGATTATTCCATAGAATTATTTGTTGCGAAATTACTTGATGCTTTTGAATATAGAAAATAAAAAAGAGCCAACCTTTTACAGGCTGGCTCTTTTAGTTTTATATAAAAAATGGGATTTAATTTAGTTTGTTTACATGCAAAGCTAATTTGGATTTGAGATTGCTCGCTTTGTTTTTGTGGATAACATTCTTTTTAGCTAATTTGTCCAACATAGAACTTACTTTTTTGTAAAGTTCAGAAGCTTCTGTCTTTTCGGTCATTGCACGAAGTTTTTTTACCGCATTTCTCGCTGTTTTTGCATAATATCTGTTACGCAGCCTTTTTGTTAATGTCTGCCTAATCCTTTTTACCGATGATTTATGATTTGCCATCTTTGTAAATTACTTGTTTTTTAGTATCTGTTATTATTTTTGTAGTCCATAGGGGAATCGAACCCCTCTTTCAAGAATGAAAATCTTGCGTCCTTACCGATAGACGAATGGACCCGATTTCTCGTTTGCGGGTGCAAAGATAGGACATATTTTTGAAATGGCAAAATTATCATTGCCTTTTTTGCCTTTTAATTAATAGCTTGCTTTCGTGATATGGTTCCCAAATAACCTCCGTGATGTCTCTTGGCATAATCGCCAGCTGAGAAATTGATTCTTTTCATGGTTTCAACTACCAATAAATCTCCCATCACAGTCATAACGGTAGTGGAAGTGGTTGGAGTCAATCCCATCGGACAAACTTCGGAAGGATTGCCGGTTAATAAACAAACGTCAGCTCTTTTGGCTAAATCGCTTTCTCCATTGCCGGTTATCACAATAAACCGGATGTCGGGAATCAGATTGCGCGCCAAAGCGATTAATTCAATAATTTCCCGCGTTTTTCCGGAATTGGAAATTAACAGCATCAAATCGTTTTCGCGTAAAATTCCCAAGTCGCCGTGTTGTGATTCGCTTGGATGCAAAAAGTAGGCCGGCGTCCCGGTCGAGCTGAAAGTGGTCGCCATATTGGATGCTACCTGACCTGCTTTTCCCATACCGCTGCATATCAATGTTCCTTTCTTGGAATGGACTTGCTCAATGATTAGTTCAACGGCTTTGTCGTAGGCATCTGTTAATGGAATATTTTGAATGGCTTTTGCTTCTTTTTCTATGATTTCTTTCAAATTTGTAAGCATCGTATCGTTTTTTTAATGGTGCAAAGATATTTATTTTATATTTTTGTACGCTAAAATTATACAAAAATATGCAATATTGTTCATCTATTTTGTCAAACGGACTGAAAATCGTCTATTTACCATCCAATTCAAATGTTTCCTACTGTGGTTTTGCCGTGAATGCCGGAACGAGAGATGAAACTCCCGACCAACATGGTTTAGCGCATTTTGTAGAACATACGCTTTTCAAAGGTACGAAAAAGCGGAAAGCCTGGCATATACTGAATCGTATGGAAAATGTCGGCGGCGAGTTGGACGCTTACACTTCCAAAGAAGAAACGATGCTCTATACCGTTTGTCTGTCGGAAGATGTGGAAAGGGCAATTGATTTGTTGGTCGATCTTATTTACAATTCACAATTCCCGGAAGTAGAACTTGAAAAAGAAAGAGAAGTGATTATAGACGAAATTAATTCATATTTAGATACGCCTTCAGAATTGATTTTTGATGAATTTGAGAATCTGATTTTTGAAGGAAATGAATTGGGACACAATATTTTGGGTGATGCAAAAAGTCTCGAAACTTTCACGCCGGAAACTTGTCGCTCATTTGTTTCTCAATTTTATAATCCAAACAATATGGTTTTCTTTTTTTATGGAAATACGCCTTTCAAAAAAATTCTTCGTTTGGCAAATAAATATATGTTGATTGAAAATCAATTTATTTCCAACATGCACCGAAAAGCGCCTGCAGTTAATTCGGCCAAACAGCTAAAAATTGACAAAAATCTGCATCAAACGCATGTCGTTGTCGGCGGAAAAACATTTTCAATTTTTGATGAAAGGCGAATCGGTTTGTATCTGTTGAACAATATCTTGGGCGGTCCGGGCATGAATAGCCGTTTGAACGTGAGTCTTCGTGAAAAACGAGGTTTGGTTTATTCAGTAGAATCCGGATTGACTTCTTATACCGACACGGGTCTTTTTACGATTTATTTTGGTTGTGACCGGGAATCGGAACGTAAATGTCTGGACTTGGTTCATAAAGAGCTAAAACGAATGAGAGAGAATAAACTGTCCGGATCGCAATTTGCTGCTGCCGTCAAACAATGGAAAGGACAGTTGGGAATCCTGAGCGATCAAAGCGAAAATCTTGCGCTCGGATTGGGGAAGAGTTTCTTGCGATTCAATAAATACGACGATTTACCGGAAGTTTACCGAAAAATTGATGCGTTGTCAGCTAATCAGTTGCTGGAGATTGCCAATGAGATTTATGAGGAGAATCGACTTTTCACGCTAATTTATCAATAAAGGAATATTTTACACGTCATTTTACTTTTACACGTCATTGCGAGGGCTGCGAGGAACGAAGCAGCCGAAGCAATCTACAAATGATAAAGATTGCTTCGTCGTTCCTCCTCGCAATGACGAAGCTAATATGAATCGGATTGCTTCGGGCTTCGCCCTCGCAATGACGCCTGCTATTTTTTATCTCGTTCTCCGTACACTTCTCGTTGGAGTTGAAGAAGAAGATGATGATTTTGCCGGTTTTGCCGCTTTGGGCTGTTTCGTTTCTGTCTTAGCGGCAGTATTTGCAGTACTTCCTCTTTTCACAGTTGCCGTTTTCTTAGTGGCGGTTGCAGCAGTTGCGGTTGTATCCGGTTGAACCCAAAGCTGTTTCCTGAAAAATTGCAGCTGACTTTCGATGCTGTCTTGAGCATGTTTCATAGCTTCGGGGTCATTGCCTACCTGTTGCGCCAAAGTTTGATTTCTCATATTGACTGTTTTGACGATATCTCCGGAATACATTTTCTTCATGAAATAATCATCCATCGAATAAGTCAATGCATTATTATAATCCGAAGTCATCAACAAGGTGCGGGAAAGATATGGACGGACGCTTTCGTAAGGTATCCAACAGATTGGGGTATGTGAAGTTGTTCCGTCATTATAATCTGTTCTAACCATAATAGGCGCAATAGCGGTTACTCTTGAATTGAATGTCCCCGTTGCTTCATCAAAAAACCAATTCTCTTTTATCATATATTTGGTAACATCCTGACCCAGATCGTTGATGTCGGTTTCTTCAACAATAAAACGAATATTTCCACCTGAACCTTCTGTTGTATAGGATATTTGATTGTTTTTCAAAATGTTTTCGAAAGATACTTTCTCATTGTCTGTAAAAAAAGGATCTTGATCTTGCACATACTTGTACATATCTATACGATTGTCATTCATCAACCGAAACAAAAGCGTAAAGAGATTGATCCTTTCACCCATAGGTTTTTCTGGAAATCTCAAAGCGGCATTAGCGCCTTCCTTCAAATCAAGCATTTTGAATAGTTCTCTAAGCCAAACAGGATGATCGGGAATTTTTGAATTGTCTAAATTTTTTAGTTTCGCTCTTTCGGTCAATGGAACCGTTTTGTCGGTAACTGCAGGTACATCCGACGTACGCGGACGGGGTCTGCTTACCGGAGCCGGATTCTGTTGAGTCTGTTGCGGTTGTTTCTGAACAGCCGCCGAATCTTGGTTTTGCCGCGATTGATTTCGTTCGGCTTGTAACCTTCGCTGCTCCTCAATCTGTCTTTGAATCTGCGTCCGGTCGGGTGGGGCTGGACTCTGTGTAAAGCCTACACGAGCAAACGCAAAAAATATTAACAACAAACTGAAAAAATAAATCGGTTTCATATCTTCAAAATTTCCTTAGATTTTTTTAATTAATAATGATTTCAAGCGGTGCATTCAACGCCCTTTCGCTACCGTCGGGACCCCGGGCAACAATTCCCCTGATCAATACCCGTTTCCCCCGCTGCACCCCGCGTATCATAGTCTTTTGGGCTTCAGTAAATTCAGCGCTTTGAGCTACTTGTTTTACATCCATACCCAAATTATCGGTAACAACAACTTCATAGCGTAGAACAGGGGTAAAAGGGATATTCAACAACCCATCGTCGATTGCAACGCTAATTCTTGGCGTATTTAGCAAAGTAGGTTTAGGCAAAGCGCCACCCTCAAATTTTTGAGGATTACCTTTGGCGTCAGCCACCATCAAGAAAGCAGTTGGCATCGGTAAGGGTCTTACTTTGAAAGTATTTTTACCCATTTCCTGTATCCGTCCGTCTGCCGTTTTCGCTTGAACCGAAATAATGGCTTCCGTGCCGGCTTTAGCAGGCTTGGCAACCCAAACATCGTCATTCTTGCGAGTCAATGTTCCGTTAGTCATCGTTGCCGTAATGTTGTTGCTCGGAATACCCGGAACAGCAATCCGAAGTTCGTTGTCGATACCCGGATACAAAACATTCATCAACAGGGAAGCTACGGTTGCACTCGGCTCGACAACGGAATAACTCTTTTTAAAGTCGCTACTTATAGTATTTCCGGTACCTGAATTAAGTGAGATATGACCCTCTACAGGGAATGTCCCTGTCGAAACGGTTGGGATAACCAGACGGCCGTTGGCTTCCGGAGGTAGCGTTTTACCGTTCACAAAAATAGTCGGTTTTTGCGTCGAATCCACAGCCGAAAGCACTAAATCGGCAATATAAGGTGTTCCTTTCATCACGATTTGCGATTGAGGAATCACTTGCGCTTCAATTTTATTTACTCTATAATCCTGTATATCAACATTTCGCAGAAGATCACTCAGCACTTCTCCTTGAGCATAACGAATATCGCTTTGTAATTTGGTCAGCATGGTAACAGAAGCAATCGCCGGCATTTTTGAAAACATGGCTTCTTCCCACGTAGGAAAGTTTTCTTTGGCTTTCTTTGAAATTTCCGTACTTAAATTGGCTTCGATAATGCTTCTTTTTGCCGTATCCATAATTAAAGAAGATACAAAGCTCCGGTAATTGTCAATAGCTTCTCTCAATTTTTTCCCGTCGTTTTTCCCATGCTGAAACATTACATCGTAAGCAGCATCTAAATTGTCGGGACGTTTTAGGTTGCTGGGGTCGCCGTCTTTTCCGTCGGTTTTTTTTGCAATTCCCAGTTTCAATTCTTGGGCGTAATCAAACAAAGAATCGGATTTTTCTTTCACCCGTTTGGCATAGTTGTACCATTTTTCCGCTTTGGTTTGATTCATCTCATAGTACTTTGCCATATCGTTGAAAATCATCTCGTTCCGTGTAGAAGTCGATCTCATCGTTCTATCCAAGCTGTCTTCCACCAATGCAAAACCATCCAATACTTCCGTAGAAACATTGAGCGCCAACATCGCAATGAAAACCAGATACATCAGGTTTATCATTTTCTGTCTGGGGGAATTAGGACTGTTTGCTGCCATCTATTCAATTAGGAATTAGGAATTAATATGGATTATTGGGGTTGGGGGTAAAACCGCTGCCGGGGACATTGTTGAAATGAGGATTGCCTCCTGCGCCGTACATATTCATGGTCATTGCGTTCAACAGGCGGTTGTAAACGCCGTTGAGGGCATGCAACTGTTGCGCCATTTTTTCGGTTTCGCTACGGAATACCGAGCTGTCCACAATCGAGCCTTCATACAAATCCTTGATACGCATCAAACCGGAGTTAATCCGTTCGATAGCGTCAATTTGAGAACTGATGCTCTTCAACTGTATTTCGTATATCGTATTCAAACCTTGTATGTTCCGGTTCAACGCTTCCATTTGATGTACATAACCGCGCGACGATTGATTGATTCCGTCGGAATTATCGGTAATGCTTTTATAGGAATTGAGCAGAACGTCCGACACATCGGTCAGGCTGTTTGTTACGGAACTGAATTTGGACATATTGTCCGACATTTCTATCAACTTATCCAAATATTGTTGAGTAGCGTCGGTCATTTCGGCCATTTTTCCCAATTGGTCGGCCGCAGCAGCCATTTTCTTGATGCTGGCAGTCAGCGCATTGCTGTCTTCTTCCGAAATATCGACGGCATTAGGGATACCGAAGGATTGACGAACTTGTCCGTCCGACATGGATTCAACGGCTTCGACAGCGCTTCCGGGTTTGGAAGTTCCTGTTGTAGAAGTTCCACCGCCACCGCCACCGCCGTATCCGCCGAAACTTGCCCCGCCGATAATGATTGCGCCGCCGCCTCCACCTGAAGCTGCAACTCCGGATGATCCTGCACCTTTCACTCCGCCTGCTCCGCTTGCCGAACCAGCGCCGCTACCTACTATCACTGAACCGCCGGAACCGTGACCGTTCCCAAACTCCGGTCTATCATCTGCGTCGTTGGTATCCAATACCGGAAAAACTCTATCCCATTGATAATCTCTAACCGGCGAGTCGAAAGCCGAAATCAGGAACACGAAAAATTCGGTAATCATACCGGTTGTAAGCAGGATGGTTCCTAAATTGTATGGCCAGTGATTGATTTTCGCCAAAGCGCCGATGATTACAATGGCAGCTCCAATGCTATAAAAAACTTGAAAAAATCTTTTACCCGAATCGCCGGATAAGAACTTTTCTACAATGTTTTGATATCTTCTTTTGAAACCCATGACTTTTTTTAATTAAGAATTGAGAATTGGGAATTATTTTTTTGTTTTTACACCGGAAAAACCAACTTGCGTGCGAACGCAACGGAATCCGATATAGGAACGTTGTTCATTCTGATATTCGAAGGAACGCATATCCGTGCGGATAAAATGCGCTACATCTTTCCACGAACCTCCTCGAACTACCTTTTTCTTCAAAGCGTAAGGGTCTTCCTTAGCCGCATTGTAACGGTATTCGGGGTTCAGGTCGCTCATGATTTCCGGACCGGATTCGAGAAAAGCGGTTGAAGTCCATTCCGCTACATTGCCCGCCATATCATACAAACCAAATTCATTGGGCGAGAAAGAAGCGACTTTGGCTGTAATCAAGTGTCCGTCTTTCGTATAATCGCCGTCACCCGGTTTGAAATTACCGAGGAAACAGCCTTTTTCGCTGGTCACCTCATTGGTTGCCCAAGGATAAATGTTTTCGGATTTTCCGCTTTTAGCAGCGTATTCATATTCCGCTTCCGTCGGCAAACGATAGGGCTCTATGCTGTTTCTGAAACGGGGATCCATCGATCGTTTCAAGAGATCGGTTCGCCATACGCAAAAAGCATTGGCTTGTTCCCATGAAACGCCCACTACCGGATAGTCATTATAGCCGGGATGGTTGAAATACAAGCGCATATACGATTCATTGTTTGCATTGTTGAAATCATTCACCCAAACCGTTTCATCCGGATAAATATTTACAATATAAGTATTTAGGAAATCATAAATGGAAGTCAGCGGACGGGTAATCGTCTCGGAAATTATTTTTCCGTCTTCTATATAGGCTGTGTCTTTTGAAATCATGACTACTTCGTTTGGATTTACCTTGATGTCCGTATTTCTAACTCTATCGGTCGGATCCAATCTGTTTCTCCGTAGTGCATAAGAAGTTGCGTCGAAAACCGAATAACGGTAAACCATCTGTTTAGGGTCTAATGTTGTTATTCCGGTAATTGGATTTGTTGTGTACACGCTGCGCAAGACTGCCAATTCATCTTCGTTGGCTCTGCGTTCGGTTGGGATAGGTTTGTTCCAATTTAATACAGGCGGATCAATCGGATCGCCCTTCTTATCTTCCGATATTTTATAGGTATCATCTCCGGCGGCAAAAAGTCGTTCACGGATTATAGAATCTCTAACCCAATAAACAAATTGCCTGTATTCGGCATTGGTAATTTCTGTTGCGTCTATCCAGAAAGCATCCACTGAAACACCTTTTGCGTCTTGCTTAGCGCCCCATAAAGAGTCTGTTTTGGCAGAACCCATTTCATAAGACCCTCTCTTAATCAGCACCATTCCATGCGGGGCAGGTTCGCTCCAACTGGGAGCGCTTACGCCGACCAATTCGCCTCCGCCGTCGGAAAGCGATCGTCCGCAAGAAACAATGATGAATGTCAGTGAGGCTAAGAAAATCAACTTTTTCATACTATAATATTCGAACACTTTTATGTTTATATTTACCTTTCTTTTTCAAATTCAAATCTGTAGTGTATCTCAAAAACAGTTCATGGCTGCCTGTCGATACCTTAATAATTCGTGAGATTGGAAAATCGTAAGCATAACCGGCTACTATCGACTTGAACGTTCCACCCAGCATCAGCACGACTGCATCTCCGTATCTATAAGTTAAACCGCCCCAGAACTTTTTGTCATAAACCATTCTTATGGAAACGTCCACCTGACTGTTTTGCAACATAGCTCTCAGCGTATTTGCTTTAACTACTTCCGTCAGAGAATCGGGAGTCAAATATAAAGAACTCATTTCCACTGTCTTTAACAATATCGTGGGTCGTAATTCTAATAACGGATTGTTTAACTGTATATTGTATCCGGCCACAAAATAATATGACCGCGGGATTTCAAACGTATGATTATCGTCCAGATTTATAGTCGGTTTTAACAGGTGATTGACCGACAGGCCGGCAAACCACTTTTCCTTTTCTTTAGCGTAAAAAATACCGATTGATCCGTCAATGCTATGCCCGGATATTGTTGAGGGCGGTAATGCGTCGTCGGTGGAGCTTTGAGAGCCATCGCCGCCGGATTGATCGTTAGAGTCTGGAAGATGCAATTTTGTACCGTCGAACGATTGCGTGATAGATCCGCCTTGAATACCAATGCTGAAATCTCCTTTGAACATTTTTTTCTTCCATGCATATTGGCCGTAATAAGCGGTAACGCTGAAC
>Ga0209629_10000094_pt1 | contig 38885 bp, 31 predicted proteins | sample TergutCu122P5_FD_187286 | JGI IMG/M metagenome (GOLD analysis project Ga0209629, IMG submission 187286) | Cubitermes ugandensis P5 segment gut microbial communities from Kakamega Forest, Kenya - Cu122 P5 (SPAdes) (version 2) | ecosystem: Host-associated > Arthropoda: Insects > Digestive system...
AGTTTTTGTTATGATGACCGGCAGCGCTATTGCTGTTCCTTGGGAATCGCAAAACATCAATGCTATCGTCAATGCCTGGTATGGTGGGGAGTTTGCAGGAAAAGCCATTGCAGATGTTATTTTTGGAAATTACAATCCGTCAGGACGTTTACCGGTAACTTTTTATGCAAGCGATTCAGATTTGCCCGATTTTGAAGATTATCATATAGCCAACCGGACTTACCGGTATTTTAAAGGTAACGCTTTGTATCCTTTCGGCTATGGTTTAAGTTATACTCAATTTGCTTATACTTGGGGCGTTCAGCCGAAAAAGGAATATACTGCAAACGAAACTATTGAATGTAGCCTAAAAGTAAAAAATACGGGAAAGCAGGATGGCGATGAAGTGACTCAGGTATATATCCAATATCCGAAGACCGGAAAGGTTTTGCCTTTGAAGGAATTGCGCTATTTCGAGAGAAAAACGATTGCCAAAGGAAACAGCGAAGAAATCAAAGTTTCGATACCTGTTGCTCAATTAGCTAAATGGGATGATTCGGCAGGTGATTTGCGCGTTCCTCACGGAATATATTCTATTTTTGCCGGGGGCAGTTCGGAAAACGAAGCAGTTCGAAAAATGTTTGAAATAAAATAAAATAAAATAATCACCCCCAAAGAGTACTTTTAACTTATATTGTGTCTTGATAAGATTACTAAAAGGAAAAGAAACATATTATGATTACCACAAAAATAGGGGATGGATTATGTCATATTTTGATAAATTTTTTTTGCTTATTTTTCAAAATGTAATAAACATTTTCGCACATTGACAAGTACATAACGATTATTTTTCGGATATTTGCAGTGCGTATAAATTTCATAAGTCTGATGATGGCGGAACGTTTCGTTGGTATAACGAGAGTTCCGCCTTTTTTAATTTATAATGCTTAATGCTATCAGTAAGATGATCAGTTAGAGCCAAATTTTTCATTCATTGCAGCCGCCGCTTTTCGTCCATCACCCATGGCGAGGATGACGGTTGCGCCGCCGCGAACAATATCTCCTCCGGCATAAACATCGGGCAAATCGGTTTGCAAAGTATCCTGATTGACGATAATCGTTCCCCACTTGCTTACGTTTAATCCGGTGAAAGCGCTTGGAACAAGTGGATTGGGCGATACGCCGATGGCAACAACCACCATATCCACATCGACCGTTTCGGTTGCGCCCTGAATCTCAACGGGTCTTCTGCGTCCGGAAGCATCGGGTTCGCCGAGTTCCATCTTTTGGAGAATCATTTGCTTCACACGTCCTTTTTCATCGCCAATGTATTGAATGGGATTATGTAGATTCATAAAAATAATTCCTTCTTCTTTCGCATGATGAATTTCTTCCAAACGCGCCGGCATCTCTTCTTCCGAACGGCGATAAACAATCATCGCTTTTTCGGCGCCCAGACGTCGCGCCGTGCGAACGGAATCCATCGCAGTGTTTCCGCCGCCGATGATAGCGACCTTTTTGCCGTGAAAAACCGGCGTGTCCGATTCCTGCCGGTTGGCTCCCATCAGATTGACGCGCGTGAGGTATTCGTTGGATGATAAAACGCCAGCCAGATTTTCACCGGGGATATTCATAAAGTTGGGCAAACCGGCGCCGCTTCCGATAAAGATGCCTTTGAAACCTTCATTATGTAAATCGTCGTAAGAAATAGTTTTGCCGACAATGCAATTCGTAATGAATTTGACGCCCATTTTCTCTAAATTCTCAATTTCCACATCGACAATCGTATTGGGCAAGCGAAATTCGGGAATACCGTATTTCAGCACGCCGCCTATTTCATGCAAAGCTTCGAAAACCGTTACATCGTATCCGTATTTTGCCATGTCGCCGGCAAAAGAAAGTCCTGCGGGTCCGGAGCCGACAACGGCAATTTTAATTCCTTTGCTTGCGGCAACTTCAGGTACGGAAATCTTGCCGCTTTCCCGTTCAAAGTCGGCTGCAAAGCGTTCCAGATGTCCGATAGCGACCGGTTCGCCTTTAGTCTTGAGATGAATACACAGGCTTTCGCATTGTTTTTCCTGCGGACACACGCGACCGCAAACCGCCGGCAGCGAGGAAGTCATTTTCAATGTCCGGGCGGCTTCCAATATCTCGTTGCGCTCGATGTTTTTAATAAATCCGGGAATATTGATTTCAACCGGACAGCCTTCCATACATTGAGGGTCTGGACAATCTAAACAGCGTTTGGCTTCCTGCAATGCTTGTTCCAACGTTAATCCCTGATTTACTTCTCCGTAACTGTGACTGCGAATTTCCGGATCCAATTCAGGCATTTTCACACGCTGGATTGCCGTCCGTTCTTTTGGTTTCATCGATTTACGGAGTTCTTCTCTCCATGGCAAACTTCGTTGCGCCTTGATATATTCTTTATCTATCATAATTTATTTTCTTTTATTCTAATCCTTTATAGGAGTTTAACCGCATCATCATTTCGTCGAAATCAACTTGATGGGCGTCAAATTCGGGACCATCGACACAGACAAAGCGGGTTTTTCCGCCGACCGTTACCCTGCAGGCGCCGCACATTCCCGTCCCGTCAACCATAATGGTATTCAACGATGCCACGGTAGGTATTTCGTATTTCTTTGTTAAAAGGGAAACGAATTTCATCATGATTGCCGGTCCGATGGTTACGCACAGATTCACCGGTTCGCGCTGTATGATTTGTTCCACGCCGGCTGTTACCAAACCTTTTTGTCCGTAACTTCCGTCATCGGTCATAATGACGACTTCGTCGGAAAAGGCTCGCATTTCTTTTTCGAGGATAATCAGGTCTTTCGTGCGGGCTGCCAAAACAGTAATCACTTTGTTTCCGGCTTTTTTCATCGCTTCGGCAATCGGAAGCATGGGAGCCGTGCCTACGCCTCCGCAAGCGCAAACGACCGTACCCACCTTTTCAATATGAGTCGCTTTGCCTAAAGGACCTACCATATCGGTAATATATTCTCCTTCGTTCAACTCGCAAATTTTAGTTGATGATTTACCTATTTTTTGAATCACTAAGGTAATCGTTCCGGCGGAGACGTCTGATGCCGCAATAGTCAAAGGAATCCGTTCACCATATTTACCTACTTTTACGATAACAAAATGTCCCGCTCTGCGGGATTTTGCGATAAGAGGAGCTTCCACTTCCAACTTGACTACGTTTTCGGAAAGAAACTCTTTTTTTATAATTTTGTTCATTCTTAAAATATACTATCGAGTTTGTTCAAATGAGACGGCAAAAGTAGTGAAAAAAAATATTTAATCAAAAAAAGATGAAAAGCAAAAGTTTGCTCATCCATTTTGTACCAATTTTTTAATATGTCGTTTGATGTAAATATCTATGTATAAATAATGAATAGCGCCAACAATAGAAATCAAAAGAATCATGTATTTGAAATCAAGCAACTTTGAAAATAAAAGCAATAACAAAACTTGCGAGAGAACGTTCGATAAGTTAAAGTACATTTCAAATCGCTGCCGCCGTAGAATATCAATTATCGAACTAATCGGTGAATAATTGAAATTGAACAAAATAAAAATGGCAAAGTATTTGATGATTTCGCCCGATGCAATCCACGGTTTTCCGAAAAGAAACCCAAAAACAGGTCCGCCCCAAATCGACAAAATTAGAAGCATTGGAAAAATCAAAATGAAAAGCGCTTTTTGAAATTTTAACGTAAAAGGAATCAATTGGTTTTTGGAATGGAGATAAAACATATTCGCTTCTTTTTTATACACTTGTGAAATGGAAATGGTAAGTATGCTTATCGGTTGCTTAATTAAATTATTGGAAAAGAAATAAATCCCTGCCAGTTCTTTGGAATAGAAAAAAGCAATTAACAGAGGTAAACCGATAATGGCAAAGGCATTCAACAGAGAACCCGGCACAGAATATTTGAAAAAATTTCCATATTCGCCAAACATTCTCTTCATTTTCGCCACCGAAACTAATCCGAGTGAACGCATTTTATCCTGTTTGACAAAAAAGAAAATAAATGCCGCAATAGCGAAAATATTTCCTATTACCGTTCCATAAACCAAACCCAAAGAGATGCTTAAAAAGCCGAGCAAAATCCTCGCTGTCGCAGAAACGGCGCTTAAAATAATTTTGGCAGACACCATGTTTTTATATCCGTGTATCCGGTTGAACCAATTGTCAAAAGAATTGTAAATTCCTGTACAAATGACCATAACCGGTACATAATATAACCAATTGAAGCCGGAGATATTCAACCGGTTTTTGAAAAACAGACTTAAAAATACAATGACTACTGCTGATAATAATCCGATTATCAAAGAATTAATTATACATAACGCTAATAAATTTCGTGCATCATTGGCTTTTTGGGGCAAGATAATGGTCAATTCGTAACGAAGCGCCGCAATACCCCCCACGATTCCTGCAACAGAAATAAACATAGACAAGTTGCCATAATCGCTATCCGTATATAAACGGGCTAAGACAATCGAAGCAAGCATTGGAATCACTTGGGCTACGCTTGTGCCGGTGGAGAGCAACAGTATATTCTTCAAAAGGGAACTAAGCTTGAATGACTTCATAATGTCTTTTAATTTCAGACAAATTTACATGAAAAAATATTCTCCGTTTTTTACGGTATTAAACTCCTTTATTTCTTCTTTTGAACCGGCAGTTGCAATTGTTTTACCTGATTTTGTTTTAACTTGAGCGTTTGGTGGCAATAGTATTTTGCAAGGCAATCCTTTCATTGATTTTATCATTCCGGCTACTATTTTCCCGTTTTTCCATTCAAAGTTCAAAACAAAAGCATTCCGCGCATGCATCCCTGTAACTTTTCCGGTTTTCCAACCCGGATCACCGGGCAATGCAGGCAATATACGGATAATGTTATCTTCGCCGTGACTTTGCAAAAGCATTTCTGCAATACCGGCAGTTCCACCAAAATTGCCGTCAATCTGAAATGGCGGATGGGCACAAAATAAATTCGGGAAAGTGCCTCCGCCTCCCATGCTTGTTGCATCAGTAGGATCGACAGGTTTAAGCAATTGGCGAAGTAATAGCAAAGCATGATCGCCATCACCCAATCTTGCCCAAAAACTTATCTTCCATGCTTTTGACCATCCTGTTCCTTCGTCGCCGCGCTGGAGAAGCGTTTCGTGCGCTGCATTGGCTAATTCGGGTGTATGCCATGGCGTTATTTCATCATAAGGGTGCAATCCATATAAATGAGATACATGCCGGTGATGTGGCTCTGCATCTTCCCAGTCGTGCAACCATTCATTTAAATCGCCTGCCGCACCGATTTGATTAGGCGCTAATCGCTTCCGGATGCTGTCTAATTTCAATGCCCATTGTTTATCTTTATTCAAAATGTCTGCCGCTTTGCTGCAATAAGCGAAAATCTCGCGGCATATTTGCATGTCCATAGTCGGACCCATGCAAGTTTGACCTTTATAACCGTCAGGCATTATATAAGTATTTTCGGGAGAATTGGAAGGCGCGGTTACTAACCATTTGTTAGCCGGTTCTTCAATTAATATGGATGAAAGAAAATCTGCCGAGCCTTTTAATACGGGATAATATTTTTCGAGAAAAGCCGTATCGCGAGTAAATCTGAAATGTTCCCATATATGTTCGCATAACCAAGCTCCGCCCGTTAAAGTGGAACCCCAATTGGCGCCTTCTCCCGGCGAGGTATAGCCCCAAGGATTGCAAATAACATGAGCCACCCAGCCCGGCGCATTATAGTATGCTTTTGCCGTTTTACTTCCGGGTTTAACTAAACCTTGAATAAACCGGAAAAGCGGTTCGGCAAGATCGCCCAATCCGGTCGGTTCAGCCAACCAATAATTCATTTGCAGGTTTATATCTATATGGTAATCGCCATTCCATGGCGTTTGATATTCCGTAGCCCACAAACCTTGCAGGTTAGCCGGCAAACTTCCGGGACGGGAGGAAGAAATTAACAGATAGCGCCCAAAATTATAATACAATACAGGTAATTGCACATCAACGCCGCCATTTGCAAATCGCTTCAAACGTTCCGGGGAGGACAATGAATCTGCAGATGCAGGATTTGAATACAAATAAAACCTGATGCGGTTGAAATAATTACTGAAAGTTTGTATATGATTTTTTTTTATTTTTGCAATTGGAATTTCAGACGCAGCAGCTAATGTTTTAAAAACAGTCGGCAAAGGATCACTGCCTCGTTTGGTATAATCAGCTATATTGTAATCGGTTGCTGCCATAAACATAAGCACGCATTCATCGGCAGCTTGTATTTCTATTTCATTTCCTTTTGTAAAAAGTTTACCTCCTTTTGCATTGATATGTAAAGCGGCAGCAAATCGCATTCCAGATTTTTCTGCATTGGGAAGTTGTCCGGTCATAACTATTTTATTATTGTTCAAAGAGACTTCGGCATTTTCTTTCCTGCTTAAAGTTGTGGAAAAACTGATTTTTCCTTTTGAAGAAGATGTTAATTTTATAATCAACACATTGTCGGGAATGCTGATAAATGCTTCCTGAGTAAACTTAATTCCATCTCTCTCCCACGAAGTTTTTGCTATGGCATTTTCCAAATCAAGCGTTCGCTTATAATTTGTGTAGTTGGATAAAGTATCAGTCCATCGTATCCACAAATCCCCTAAAGTTTGATAGCAACCATACGGGGCGTCTTTTCCACTGCCAAAGCCTGAACCAAGTCCTTTAGCTACAAAATGTTTTTGCAAAATATCTTGAGCTTCTTTATTTTGTCCTTTTAATAAAAGCGATTGGATTTTGGGTAAATAATATTTGGCGCTATCATTATCGGCATCCTGCACACCGCCTGACCACAAAGAAATTTCGTTGAGCGAGATTTTATCGGTATTCGGATTTCCTCCGATCAATGCTCCCAACTTGCCATTTCCCAACGGTAGCGCTTCCTGAAAAACTTTAGCGGGTTTATTAAAAAGAAGCACAACATCGGATGATTGCGCTCGGACTGTTGTTGAACCGAATAACAACAGTGAGATGATTATTATTGAATGTAACTTGTTTTTTTTCATCGATTGTATTTATTCAATATAATTACAAATATTTATATTATGGTGTTGTTCCATCATCCTTATATCCAAGCGAAATCGCTTTTTTCAAATCTTTGAGAGCGCTTTCTTTTTCGTGAAGCAATAAGTTGGTTCTATACCTTATTATATACAGGTATGGATTCTGGGAATTTTCGCCTGCAAAATGAAATGCTTGCTCAATGTCGGACAAAGCTTTCCCCGGTTTCTTCATCAAAAGGTATAATTCGGCTCTGCCGGCATAAAGATTATAATCCTTGGGTTCTTTGTCTAAAAGATAGTTATATATTTTTTCGGCATCTTCATAATCACCTCTTAATTTGGCTAATGAGGCAAATCCGCGGCGAGCGTATGAACTGTTGGGATTCAATTCAAGCATCTTGTTGAAATCGATTTCTGCCAAATCCGTATTTTTGATTTGCAAATACAATAAACCGCGCTGATACAGCGCTTCTTCATCGATTGGAGTTACTTCTAATAAAGTTGAATAATCCAGAATGGCATTTTGCGCTTGATTCATTTCGGCAAACAAGGAGGCGCGCGCTTCAAGAAAAACGGGCTGTTTGGGAAATTCACCCAAGGCTGCCGTATAAGAAATAAGCGCTTCATCGCGTTTGCCCAATCTGCGCTGAATAGTACCCAAATTGTTTAATAAAAAAGGATTTATCGGATTATCCGGCTCCTTTTTCATAAAAGTTTTTAATGCTATTTCAGCAGAATCCAACCGGTTTTGCTTGAGGTAATCAAACGACAAAGAAAGCCAGTCGGTATCTTTTTGAGCTGACACGAATTTTCCTCCGAGCAGAAAAACCGTAAGGATTATTCCCGCCCGGAGAAATTTTCTAATGAGAACTTTTTCCACAGATTTTACTTGGCAGCTTCGACCGGCGCTATCAGCTTATAGCCTTTTCCGTGAATATTCATGATTTCCACATTCGCATCGTCTTTTAGCAATTTACGCAGTTTGGTGATATACACATCCATACTACGAGCGGCAAATTGATAAAAATCGGGATGAGGCTTCCAAATGGTATTGACTGCAAATTCCCTGTCCAAAATTTCGTTCATATTGACGCATAAATGAGCCAGCAAATCGCTTTCTTTGGTTGTCAGCTTCGTAGCTTCCTTACCATCGGTCAGCGTCTGCTTTTGAGTGTCAAATATATATTTACCAATATGATACAAAGGAACTTCCTTGTTTTTCTTTCCATTTATTCTCCGCATAATCGCTTCGATGCGCAGCAAAAGTTCCTCCATACTGAACGGCTTAGACAGATAATCGTCGGCGCCCACCTTAAATCCCTCCAATATGTCTTCTTTCATATTCTTAGCCGTTAAAAAGATAATCGGAATTTCTGCATTTATTTCACGAATATCCTGAGCCAAAGCAAATCCATCTTTTTTAGGCATCATAACATCAAGAAGGCATAAGTCGTATTTTTTTTCGGGGAAAGCTTTAGCCCCCGCTTCTCCATCCGGGAATAAATCGGCATCAAATCCTTTTGCCTGTAAGTATTCACACAAGAGCATTCCTAAATTTTCGTCGTCTTCACACATGAAGATTTTTACTTTTTCTTCCATAATCATATAAATTTATTTACTTTATATATAACTCATTTTTTCTCATTTTATTGAATATACGATAAGTTGATGATAAATTTTGTTCCCATATTTAATTCACTCTCTACTTTAATCGTACCATTCAATTCTTCTACAATTTTTTTAACGTAAGCCAGCCCCAAGCCAAATCCTTTCACGTCATGCACATTTCCCGTATGCACCCTGTAAAAGCGGTCAAAAACTTTTTTCATATTTTCTTTTTTTATTCCTATTCCATTGTCTTGGATGCTGATCCATATTTTTTCATTCACATTTTCAGTCCGCGCAATTAATTTCAGCGGCACATCGGGTTTACGGTATTTCACCGCATTTTCCATCAGATTAAAAAGCACATTGGTAAAGTGCATTTCATCTACATAAATAGTTGCTTCCACTGCGTCTAACTCCAACTCAAGCGTTCCACCGCATTTTTCCACCTGTATGTCGAAAATTTGCGCTATGTTAAGCAACAGTTCATTGGCGTCCAATTTTTTAATTTTCATTATTGAACGCCCATCTTCCATCAGTGATATCTGTAAAACTTTGTCTATCAAAAATTGCAGGCGTTTGGTTTCATCTCGGATTGTTCGAGTAATTCTGTTAAAAGATGCCGATTTACTCAAAGGTCCGGCTTGTTCCAGCGTGTTGATCAAATTTTCATCGCCAAGCATCTGTCCGGCAATGGAAATACCTGCAACCGGCGTTTTCAGCTCGTGAGTCATATTGCTGACAAAATCTTTTTTAATTTCAGATAAATGCTTTTGTTGCAATATAATGTAAAGTGTTGTTGTAAATACGGCAAGTAACAGTAATGAAAAAATAATTGATGGAATAATGAATTTGATAGAACTTAATTCATATTGATTTCTCGTAGGAAAAACGACTTGCAAAGTATATAATTTAGAAATCGGATCGTTGGGAAACAGGATTTGGGAAAAAACTTTTTTAGGATTGGTTATTTCAAAATCGGCGCTTTTGTAAACAATATTGCGGTTATTGTCAATTACAGCATATTGAAAAGGTAAAGTCAAATTATTGTTTGCCAATCCCGCTTCAATGTATGTTTTTAATTGTTTAAATTCTATCCTCTCTTCAATCGGTTTTTCGTCTGCTTTCATCATTTGCCCGATTACTTCGCTCAGCAAGTTTTTACTGTTGTCATACCGTTCATACAGAGATTCCTGAATCGATTGCGATTGAGAATTTAAGCTGCTTTTCCCTGACCCTCGCGTATTATTTGATTGCATTGAAATACTTTCTACATTTAAATCCGATCGATTAGCAGTCCATTTATCCGGATTTTGCAAAATCAGAGATTGCTGTCCTTTGCCTAAAATATTATCAATCGGCAAATTATTTTTGATTGAGGATTTTTTCCCCCATTTTGATATTTGATCTTTCAGCAGTTGGGAAGTTTCGTTTAATTCCAAGCCATGCGCTATCTGATACAAGCTTCTCTTAACCGTTTCATCGAATTGCTCGTCTTGATTCTTTGCAATTTCGCGAATATAATTCACCTGCAGGTATAACAAGCCTACAAACGCAAAAATCATAATGCCCACAAGTAATCCTATAGCTGATTTTCTCATCGTTTAATGTACCATTAATTCATGTAACAAAGTAACGATTTTTTTCTTTAACATTTGTGTAAAAAAATGAAAAAAATAGAGGGAATAAGAATAAATGTTTTTAACAAATCGGTTGAAATGTTAAATTAACAGATTGAAATGTTAAAATTTTCAGTTTAGCTTATTTTCAGGTGATTTAACAATAAAAAATACCGGTCGATTGCTTCGTCGATTTCCTTCAGAAAAATAAATTCATCAGCCATATGAGAACGGGCAGATTCTCCTGGTCCAATTTTTACCGAAGTGAAAGGCATCAACGACTGATCCGATAAAGTCGGCGAACCGAAAGGCGTCAAACCCAATTCGATTGCTCGTTGCACAAAAGGGTGTTCTATTGCTATTTGCGATGAATTTAAGCGAAAAGAACGCGCCTGCACTTCAGCGCCACAAGCGGCAGAGATGGTTTCAAATAGCGCTTCGTTTGAATAAAGCTCATTTGTCCGGACATCTACTGTGAATTGGCAAACATCTGGAATCACGTTGTGCTGTGTTCCCGATTGTATTCCTGTTACCGTCATTTTCACCGGTCCCAACAGCGGACTGACTTTTGGGAAATGTTGTTTCCTAAACCAGTCAATTACGGGAAACGCTTTATAAATAGCATTTTCCCCTTCGTTGCGGGCGGCATGACCGGCTTTTCCGCGAACGATTCCGTCTAAAACCATCAAGCCTTTTTCGGCAATAGCCGGCTGCATGGATGTCGGCTCTCCCACTACTCCTAAGTCAATGGGCGGAAGTTCGGGCAAAACAGATTCAACGCCATTCCTTCCCGATACTTCTTCTTCGCAGGAAGCCAGAAAAATGAAATTATTTTCTTGCGGCGTTTGCGTTAAGATTGAAAAAACCTCTAATAGTGAAACAACGGAAGCGCCTGCGTCATTACTGCCCAATCCAAAAAGTTTGCCATCTTCTTCATGCGGAACAAAAGGGTCTTTCGTCCAACCGGCTACCGGTTTCACTGTATCAATATGTGAATTAAGAAGTACAGTAGGATTCCGGTCATCCCAATTTGGCGACAATAACCAGATATTATTCCCTTTCCGTTGGGGAAAATATTTCTTCTCTTTCAGCATATTTTCAAGGAAATCAGCCAATTGATTTTCTTCTCTGCTTACGGAAGGTATAGAAATGAGTTGTTTCAATAAATCAACCGCATCATAAAAAAAAGTCGCATTATTCTTCATAAATATTTAACATTACTGCAAAGTTAGAATAAATAATCGTATATTTGCAACTTTTATCAAAGACAGAATGGAATATTATCATTTATCACAGTTAGTTCATCAACAAGCCTTGCGGTTCAAGGATGAAGAAGCGTTGAAAATACGCGACAAAGCAACAGGTACGTGGTCTTCGGTTTCGTGGGAAGATTTTTCAAAAACAATTCTTAATATTGCGCGCTCAATATGCCATATTGGCGTCAAACCGCAATCCAACATCGGCGTTTATTCCCAAAACATGGCGGAATGTCTTTATGTAGATTTCGGCGCTTTTGCCAACAGAGCTGCTGTAATTCCCATGTACGCAACAGCTTCGATTCCACAAGTCAGTTACATGGTTGAGGAAGCGGAAATCCAGCTATTATTTGTAGGCGAGCAACACCAGTATGACAACGCGTGGCAAGTGTTTCAAAGCAGTAATTTCTTGAAACAAATCGTTATTTTTGACAATAGCGTAATCAAAGCTCCGATGGATAAGACTTCGATGTATTTTGATTTTTTCAGTTCGCCTAAAAACCGTTCTTCACAAGACATGATTGCAGTGGATAAACGGATGAAAGAAGCAAGGAATGAAGATATTGCTCATATTATTTATACTTCGGGAACAACCGGAGAACCCAAAGGAGTCATCATCACTCACAGTAACTACATGGAAACTTACAAACTCCATGATATAGCGATGTCTTATCTTCCGCCGCGGTTTCTCTCCATCAGCTTTTTGCCGCTGGCTCATATTTTTGAAAAAGCGTGGTCGATTTATTGTCTGCATCGCGGTTGTACGGTGGCTATTAATCTGGATCCAAAAGAAATAACGACTTCAATTCTGGAAATCAAGCCGGAAGCGATGTGCAGCGTTCCGCGCTTTTGGGAAAAAGTATATGCCGGCGTTCAGGAAAAAATCGAAAATTCAAATTTCATTTTGAAAGCATTTTTTCACAATGCAATTAGTACGGGAAAAAAATATAATTTGGATTGTATTAATAATGGGAAAAAACCGTCCATGTTTTTGAAATGGAAATATAATTTATATTCTAAGACTATTTATTCTAAATTGAAAAAAGTACTTGGCATAGAAAAAGGCGTTATTTTTCCCTGCGCAGGCGCTATGCTTTCCGACCATATCACTACCTTTCTTCGTTCGGTTGACATTCCGTTAGTGATTGGTTACGGATTAACCGAAACAACGGCGACTGTCAGTTTCTTTCCGCCTGTTGGTTTTGAAATAGGCACAGTTGGTAAACCCTTGCCTGAGCTTGAAGTCAGAATAGGCGAAGACAATGAAATTCAGGTGAAAGGGAAATCGATTATGAGCGCTTATTACAAAAAACCTCAGGAAACGGCTGCCGTATTCACAAAAGATGGATGGTTTCGGACAGGGGATGCAGGAAGCATAACCGAAAATAATAGTATTATCGTAACGGAAAGAATCAAAGATTTATACAAAACTTCCAATGGAAAATACATCGCTCCGCAACAATTGGAAGGGCGGCTGATGGACGATAAATATATCGACAGCGCAATCATTATCGGCGACCAGCGGAAATATGTTTCGGCATTGATTATTCCAGCTTTTGACGAGTTGAAGAAATATGCCGCCGTGCAAGGAATTCCGTTTGAAAGTGTTCAGGATTTGTGTAGAAACCGCACCATCATTGGATTGTATGAAACCCGTATTGGGGCTATGCAGAATGAGTTTGCTAACTACGAACAAATTAAGCGATTCACGCTGCTGCCCGAACCTTTTACAATTGATACGGGAGAATTAACGAATACCCTCAAAATGAAGCGATTGTTTATTGCAGAGAAATTCAAGGACATTATTGATAAAATGTACGAGGAATAAAGAAGTTTAACTTAAAAATAACATAATCTTATTCTACTGTTGAGTTTATTTTATTATGTCGTCATTGCGAGCGGAGCGAAGCAATGCGATACGCCATATTTTAGTTAATCTTTGTTAAAACTTCTTTATTTATTTGGATATATTACGGAACGTACGTAATTTTGCGCAGCAAACGTAATTTATTTAAAATAAAATGGATATGAAACAGATTAGATTTTTAACAGTAATGACTTGTTGTTTTTTTCTTTACAGTTTTGTTAATGCAAAAGAAAAAAACTCGGAAACTAAATTGCAGGGGCTTCCTGTGATTGACCTTACAAAAAATTATCCTGAAAAGGAATTTGTTGCGGATGATGTCGACAAGGAATATATTCCATTGGAGACTACAAATGAAGTGTTGGCGGAGGCTGCTTTTCGGATAGATTATGTGTCGGATAAACGTATTGTTGGAACTAATCTGACAAGAGGAGATGAAAATAGTCAGATGATTGGTATTTATAACACAAGTACTATGAAATTTGGTCAGGAGTTTGTAATTGCTGATAGATCCTGCGATACAGTGTTTCTTCTGAAGCAAGATAAAAAATTGACTCCACTTTTTGTTCGAACCCCATCCTGCTTTAATGAAAACAAACTTGTCACGATGGGAATTGATTTTAAGACTGATAAATTTCTATTTTTTGGCTCCTTAACTTATAATTGGAGTGAAATAATTGCTCAAGTTAAAAGAGGACAACAAATATCGCTTCCTCCCGGAAAAGATTTTGCATACAATATACAAACAGGTGAGATATTTACTGTTACACGAGGTCCTTCCAGTATGGGAGATGCTCCTAAGAATACGGCAGTTCGGAGAATCAGAGCCGATAGATTAGTTAAAGACCTTAAAGACGGAAAATTAAAAGGAAAATTGGAGCAAGTGGCGAAATCTGTCAATGAAGATGATAATCCCGTAATTGAAATCACTAAATTTAGATGATTTTTAAAATTCATATTCTACAAAATAAAGGAAAAATTTGTTTTGACTTTACCGAGTGCAGCTGAAACAGTTTTGTTGTAGCTGATGATATTGAAATTGGACATAAAAACAAGATACCACTTTGGATGTTCGGATTACTATATTGAAAACACCTTCCCTCACTTCCCCGATAAACTTTCTTTTTGTAACTAAAATAGCAATTATCCTTTCTTTTTATTCTATTTTTTCTCATTTTGCTTACATTGCCAAGTTGGGACTTGCTCCGTACTTGCTCCGTACATACGCCGTACATACGCCGCTTGACATTTTGTTATTTTCGTTTCCCCCGCTGATAGCGCTAATTATCTTTATAAAAGCTTAGATGACTTCTAAGAAAGTAAAAATATATTCACGGTACATTTTTTAGTTGATAAATATTGGATGATTTCAAAAAAAAGAGTACCTTTGTCCGCGAAATTTCTTTTTAGAAATTTGTAAAAGTAATTTGAAGTTTTTTTAATTGTTTTCTGGTTCGCTCGGATGGTGGAATGGTAGACACGCAAGACTTAAAATCTTGTGACCATTGCGGTTGTGCGGGTTCAAGTCCCGCTCCGAGTACCGATTAAAACGCTAATAGTCTGTAAATTGGATTGTTGGCGTTTTTTAATTTATTCCTTTCCCTCATTCTTTCGCATTTCCATTATAGCTGCGTATCCGATTTTCGGGCGAGGCTTCTCCGGTTCTTTCTTTTTGGCTTGCAATTCGGCTAATGATTGATTGATTAATTCAAGCTGTATGCGTGTGTCCTCGTTGATGTCGTTCTGGTCGGCAAATATTTCCTCTACATATTCTTTCAGTCTGCGAACCTCATATTGCAGCTCTTTGGTTTCATTAATTGGCGGATTGTTTATGAGTTGCCTCATTGCAACAAAGGCACGCATAATGTCTCTGTTTACCTTTATAGCTGTTTTTGAATTAAGAACACTGCTAAGCATTGATACTCCGAGTTCTGTAAATGCAAAAGGTAAATATTTGATATTGCTTCCACGTCCTTTGTTCAAGGTCGCAATTTGCGTCCTTGAAAGTTCATCCTTTGTTACTTCAAACATAAAGTCATCTCCTTCAAAACGTTCTATATTACGTCTGACAGCTTCTTTCAGTCTTTTGGCTTCTATTCCGTATCTTTCGGCTAAGTCAAAATCTAACATCACCCGAAAGCCCCTAATCTCGTATATTTTGTTTTGAATCGGTTGCAAGTCCATTGATAAATTTTTCCGCAAAGTTATGGAAAATCATTTGAAACGATATATTTCAAATTATGTTTTATAACATACTTTTTTATTTGGCAGTCTCCAAAAATGATACGACCTTTTCAATGTCAAATAATCGTGGGCAGGCTGCCCTTTGAGGGCTTTTTTTATGCCTGCACTGAATTATTAAAATTGAGTGTATCTCCGTGTATAAGTTGTAATGGCTTATGCAAGCTGCCTAAGTAGCTTTGACAACGGTTCGGTACACTCTTTTTAATGAATTTAAAACAATACCTTTACTTTCTTATGCAAAACCGGATGAACAAAATCGGGGGCGATTTCGTTGAAGGGTTCTAATACAAACCGCCGTTGGTGGAAAAGCGGGTGGGGGAGTTGTAGTCTTTCCGATTGGAGAATCAAGTCGTTGTATGCAATCAAATCAATGTCGATTATCCGGTCATGATAGGAATGATTCGTTTTTTGCGTGCGACCCATTTCCTTTTCAATGGATTGGGTGATAGTTAAAATTTCAATGGGAGAGAGCCGCGTTTCAACGCAAACCATCATGTTCAGAAAATCGTTTTCCGATTCAAATCCCCATGGCTTGGTTTCGTAAACCGAAGATATAGCCGAAAAACTACCGATTTTTTCGGCTATATATCCGATTGCCTGTAACAGATGAGCGCGTTTATTCCCTAAATTGGTTCCTAAGGATAAATAAACCTTGTTCATATAATGAGCATGGCATCGCCGTAAGTGCCGAAGCGGTATCCATCTTTCATCGCTTCCTGATAAGTGTGCATGATAAAATCGTATCCGCCGAAAGCGGCAGTTTGCATCAGCATCGTGGACAGCGGTAAGTGAAAATTAGTGATATGGGCGGTTGCTACGGTAAAATCATAAGGCGGAAAAATGAATTTATTTGTCCATCCTTCATAAGGTTTCAGATGTCCTCGCGTTGTTACAACGCTTTCAAGCGCTTTCAGTACGGAAAAACCGACTGCACAAATCTGCCTTTGCTCATCTTTCGCTTTATTGACGGTTACCACTACGTCTTCTTCAATAATTAACTCTTCCGAATCCATTTTGTGTTTAGTCAAATCTTCCACGTCAATATCCCTGAAATCTCCCAATCCGGAATGAGCGGTAATAAATGCAAATCTAATTCCCTTTATTTCCAAGCGTTTCATAAGTTCCCTGCTGAAATGCAAGCCGGCAGCAGGAGCTATCACTGCGCCTTCTTTTTTTGCAAAAATAGTCTGGTAACGCTCTGTATCTTCTGGAACTACACTCCGGTTGATGTAAGAAGGAACAGGCATTTCTCCTAAAGAATATAACACTTTTTTAAATTCTTCATGCGGACCATCGTATAAAAAACGAAGCGTTCGCCCGCGAGAAGTCGTATTATCAATAACTTCTGCAACCAGTGAATCATCTTCGCCAAAATAGAGCTTATTTCCAATGCGGATTTTCCGGGCAGGATCGACCAACACATCCCAAAGCCGTAAATCAGGATTGAGTTCGCGAAGAAGAAATACTTCAATTTTCGCTCCCGTCTTTTCTTTATTTCCGTAGAGACGAGCAGGAAAGACCATGGTATCATTAAAAATAAAAAGGTCTTTATCTCCAAAATAATTCAAAACGTCTTTGAATATTTTGTGTTCAATTTTCCCTGTTTTTGGATGAACGACCATTAATCGCGATTCGTCCCTGTTGGTTGTCGGATGAAGCGCTATCAATTCCTGGGGAAGGTTAAATTTAAATTTAGAAAGTTTCATATATATTATTTTTATGTATTACAAAATTCATCAACCGATAGACATTTATCTAACGTTATATCGCCGATTCTTGTTCGCTGCAAAGCAATCAAATGCGCTCCGGAATGCAGAGCTTTTCCTATATCGCGAGCCAAGGCGCGAATATAAGTTCCTTTGCTGCAAACAATCCTTATTGTTAGTATATCTTCGTGAAAAGATAAAAGTTCTATTTCATCAATAACCAATAACTTCGGTTTTAATTCGACTTCCAATCCTTTTCTTGCCAATTGGTACGCCCTGTTTCCTTCGATTTTACAAGCCGAAAAAGCCGGAGGCACTTGTTCAATGCTACCGGTGAATCGTTGTAAAACTTCTTCAATCAATTCTTTGGTAATATGATTAGTTTCAAAGGTTTCTTCAATTTCAGTCTCTAAATCAAAGGATGGCGTTGTTGCTCCCAAGCGCAATGTAGCAATGTATTCTTTGCTCCTGTATTGAAATTCTTCAATTTTCTTTGTCGCTTTTCCTGTACAAATAATCATTACTCCGGTTGCGAGCGGGTCTAATGTTCCGGCGTGACCTACTTTAATTTTTTTTATATGTAAAGAACGGGAAATTTTATACCGGATTTTAGACACCAAATCAAAAGACGTCCAATGTAACGGTTTATTGAAGTATAAAATTTCTCCTTCCTGAAAATCCATGAGTAATTATAAATTATGGCACGAAAAATGAAAAGCCTAATATAATCAAAGCTACTGCAAGGCAATAGTAAGCAAAGTAAATCAGTTTTCCTTTTTTAACAATATCGAGCATCCATTTGCAGGCAATGGTTCCGAAGATATAAGCCGCTATGAATCCAATTAACAAAGATGAAGTAGAAATTCCAGATTGCGCAAAGGAAAAATTTCCTTTCTTTAAATCAAGAAATGCTTCGCCTAAAACAGGAATAATCACCATCAGGAAAGAAAATTGCGCTACTTTGTCTTTTTTGTTTCCGATAATAAGTCCTGTCGATATAGTTGCTCCCGAACGGGATAATCCGGGGAAAATAGCTGCAATTGCCTGAGCAATCCCAATAATAATAGCATCAGTGAATGTGATGTTCCGTCCGTGGCGATGTTTTACATAATATGACAGCAAAAGTAAAGCCGCCGTTATTAATAACATAAAGGCTACCAAAACCAATACATAGTTACTATCGAAAATACTTTCAACATAGTTTTTAAAGAAAAGGCCGACAATAACGACCGGAATCATCGAGAGCGCCAATTTTAATATGTATTGCGTTTCGTAGTTCCATTGGAATTTGAATAAGCCTTGAAATAGTTTCCAGATTTCTAATCCGAAGACAGTCAGGATACTTAATACTGTAGCGGCATGAACGGCAATTGCAAACGTCAGATTATCTCCTTTTAAACCCATTAGCGCTTCTGCAATAGCTAAATGACCACTGCTGCTAATCGGTAAAAATTCGGTTAACCCTTGAATAATCCCTAAAATAAGCGCTTGTAACCAAGATAAGTCTCCCATATCTTAATTTTTTAGAGTTTTGCTTTCTACATTTTTCGGCTTTTTGAGTATGGCAAATATTACCGATACATATCCAATCATTGTTACAATTGGAGCTATAACGATTCGCCGGGCGCTCAAAATAGTCGGGTCGAATCCGGTTTCTTCCGTTGTTTTTCCTCCCGACATCAACCAAAATCCGAAGATAATGATTAAAATTGAAATTGCTAACAGGATAAAGTTTTCTTTACCGAATACAAAATTTTTCTTGTCCATAATTCATTTGTTTTTATTTAAATATAAAATAAGTCATCTCCTTCCATCCGGAGGTATCTGTTTACTGCAAAATAAGTTGTAATTAAGGATATCAATATTCCTAAAACAAGAATACTTCCGCCTACAATATACAACGAATTTCTGTCGATTATATTCCATATTTCACTTATATTTTTGGAAATATAAATCAATCCCCAAGTAAGTAAAACAATAGCAATAAATGCTGCAATGATACCGGAAAAAAGTTGCGTTTGAATGAAGGGTTTCCGGATGAACCCTGCTGTAGCTCCCACCAATTTCATCGTATGAATCAAAAAACGGTTTGCGTAAACCGCCAATCGAATGGTATTGCTTATCAAAGCATAAGAAATAATAAGCAAGAGCGCAGCCAAACCTAAAAGAATAATTCCTATTTTCTGGAAATTATCATTTACTAATGTCATCAATTCCTTTCGATATTCCACATCAGCGATATCCGGCGATATTCCTTTGATTTGCTTTTCTATCTCAGGAAATTTTTCCGGATGCGTATAGTTCGAATGTAAACGGACGACAATTAAGCCGGGTAAAGGATTATACCCTAAAAATTCTTCGGGATTCTGTCCAATGTCGGATTCCAATTGTTTGGCAGCCTCATCTTTTGAAATATATTCGGCGGATTTGACAAAGTCGCTTGCTCCTAATTCTTTGATAATATGATTTACTTCCGCCTCTTTGACGTCGTCGGTCAGGACAACATCCAAAGAAAGGCTTTCTTTTATGTAGGAAGAAAGATTTTTTGCCATCAATGCGAGTAAAATGATTAATCCAAACAGAAATAAAACCATCGAGATACTCATCGTGGCAGTTACTCTCGAATAAATAAAACCGGCACGCTTATTTTTCATTAAATAACAATAATTGACTATAAAGAAATAAAGGATATAAAATCCCCAATCTGCCACAAAATTATAAAAAAGAAATAAGATTTTATTCATTTTATGATTTTTTAACGAAAAATTATTGGACTGGGCTAAGTTACCAGATAAATAAACAATTTTTCTTAATTCCTAATTCTTAATTTCTAATTGAGTTTTCCTCTATCGTGTCGTTAATTTTTTCCACATTCAGACTTCTTGCGGAAGCATCGAAAATCTCTTTATAGACGCCGCCCTGATGATATACCTCTTCGTGCGTCCCGCTTTCGACTACTCGTCCCCGCTTCATCGCGAAAATCATATCGCTGTCGATGATTTGCGAAATTGAGTGAGAAATGATAATCACAGTACGGTCTTTTTTGATGGCGTCGAGCGAGTTTTTGATTTGCTCGGTTGCAATGGCATCCAAGCTTGCGGTTGGCTCGTCTAAGAAGATAATGGGCGGATTTTTCAGAAACATTCTCGCAATGGCGATACGCTGCTGCTGTCCGCCCGAAAGCGCCAGCGCCGAACTCTCGTAGCCGTTGGGCAAGGCAATGATTTGCTCGTGAATATATGCTTTCCGCGCAGCGTCTTCCATCTGTTCGCGAGTGGCATTGATATTGCCGTACAGAATATTCTCGGCAATCGTACCACTAAAAATGTGATTTTTCTGCAAAACAAGACCGATATTTTCGCGCAAAAAATGTGTATCATATTCTTGCAAAGGCACGCCGTCGAGCAGGATTTGCCCTTTTTGCGGCTCGTAGAATTTATCCAGCAGATTAATCACCGTACTTTTGCCTGCACCCGACAGCCCTACGAGCGCAGTGATTTTGTCCGGCTCAATTTTCATACTCACATCAAACAGCGCCTGAGTACCTGATGGATAAGTAAAATTGACATGCTGCATTTCAAACTCGCCGCGAATCTTTTCAGGACGGAAATCGCCCGATTGTTCTTTTTGGTTATCGGCATTCATAATATCAAAAAAGCCTTCGGCATAAATCAGGGCGTCGTTGATGCTGTCGTAGATGCGGTGAAGTTGGCGGATGGGCGCCGTAACGTTGTTGAACAACATAATGTGAAGCATGATAGCGCCGATTTTCATTTGCCCGGAAAGTACAAGGTAAGCGGTTAAAATAATGATAATTACTATACCGAACTGTTCTGTAAAAGTTTTCAATCCGTCGAACTTGAAATTGGTCGAGCGGGTAGTCATTTGCGTATTGGTAAGCGCTGTTTGCAGTTCGGATTGCTTTTTCGCCTCGATGCTTTCGCGGTTAAACGATTTTATCACGTTAATCGACTCTAAAATATTGATGATTCCACCCGATTTATTTTCTCGGTAGGTGCGAATGTTGCGCCGCCAACCTTTGAGCTTTTGCGCTTGCCTTTGACTGATAAAAAAGTAAATCGGCACAATGCACAGTCCGACAAGCCCGACATAGAAATTGGCGTGGAACATACCTATCAAAGCCACAATGGCTGATGTGAAAAGTGGAAAAATGTCGATAAAAAAACTCTGCACCGTAGTGGTAAGGCTCGAAACGCCCTGGTCGATGCGGGTTTGAAGTTTGCCTGAACCGCTTTCGTCTGCGGTGAAAAATGCCATCCGGTAAGTCAAAACTTTTTCAATCACCTTTTGGGCAAGGTCTTGTGAAATCATAATCCGGATTTTCTCTCCAAAGAATTTTTGTCCAAAAGAAATAAAAATATTAACTAATTCTTTGGATAACAAAATAATGGAAATAAGCGCCACGATATTTAATCCGTCTCTCAACGGCTTGTTCTGTTCCACAAGCGAAGCAATGCTGTTGACGGTGTATTGCAGCACGTAGGCATTGACCTGCGAAGTCAAAGCCCCGATAAAAGTCAGCGCCAGCGCTAAAACCACTAACCATTTGTAAGGCTTTACGTATGGGAGGATGTTGCGGAAAAGTTGGAGGAAAGACATATATCAATTAAGAATTAAGAATTATGAGTTTTAAAGTTTATGCAAAAGTAGTGATTATACACCAACTTTTTTAATACCTCGATGCGTTTTTTAGAAAAATTGCTTACATTTGTAGCAAGTTATTATATTAAATATGAGTAATATTGTCGCTATAGTAGGTCGTCCGAATGTTGGAAAATCGACCTTGTTCAATCGCCTGACGCAAAGCAGGCAAGCCATTGTCGATGAAGAAGCGGGGACTACCCGCGACCGCCAATACGGAAAAGCGGAATGGAATGGTCAAGAGTTTTCCGTCATCGATACCGGCGGCTGGGTGCTCAACTCGGAGGATATTTTTGAAGAAGAAATCAACAAACAGGTTCAGATAGCGATTGAAGAAGCCGATGTGATACTTTTTTTAGTGGATATATTGCACGGCATTACCGGTATGGATGAACAAATTGCCGACATGCTCCGGCGAAGCAAAAAAGAAGTGGTATTGGTTTCCAACAAAGCCGATAACTTTGAACTGCATTCGCAAGCCGCCGAATTTTATGCATTAGGATTAGGAGAACCTTACGCTATTTCGGCGATAAACGGTTCGGGTACAGGAGATTTATTGGACGTTGTCGTTTCTAAATTCCGTAAGACAGAACAGGAAATCATTGAAGATGATATTCCCAAGATTGCTGTTGTCGGTCGTCCCAATGCCGGAAAATCTTCGCTCATTAACGCTTTTATCGGAGAAGAAAGAAATATTGTAACCGAAATTGCAGGAACTACCCGTGATTCTATTTACACATTATATGATAAATTCGGACTGAAATTTTATTTAGTCGATACGGCAGGTATTCGTAAAATGAATAAAGTGAACGAAGATTTGGAATATTATTCGGTTATCCGCGCCATCCGCACGATTGAAAATGCCGATGTTTGTATTTTGATGATCGACGCAACCCGCGGCATCGAATCTCAAGATGTCAATATCTTTTCGCTTATACAGAAAAATAAAAAAGGATTAGTAGTTGTAGTAAATAAATGGGATTTAGTAGAAAACAAAGATCAGCGGGTAATTAAAACTTTTGAAGAAGCCATCAGGGAGCGGACGGCGCCCTTTGCCGATTTTCCGATCATCTTTTCTTCTGCAATTACCAAGCAACGGATTTTCAAAATTTTAGAAACGGCAAAAGAAGTATATGAGGTCAGGAAAACAAAAATCTCCACGCATCAGTTAAATGAAGTTTTGCTTCCCATAATAGAAAAAACACCACCTCCCATGTATAAAGGGAAGGTGGTGAAGATTAAATACATTACCCAACTACCTCATACGGTGATTCCGAGTTTCGTATTCTTCTGCAATCTGCCGCAATGGGTGAAAGAACCCTATAAACGGTTTCTTGAAAATCAATTGCGGAAAAACTGGAATCTCTCCGGAACCCCGATAAATGTGTTTATGCGGGAAAAATAAGCGTTAAAATTTAAAGGATACGCCTAATTGCAAATAAGCAATGCCATACCCTAATTCTGCAAATGCGCCGATATTGTCTGTAAAATAATAGCGGCCACCCAAAAATAGCGACCAACTGAGCCCGCTATTGCTTGCTGCATGTCCGGTGATATCGTTAGTTCCATAATATGAAGCGCTTACAGAGTTATATCCTAACATCAATCCTGCATAAGTATCTAAATTATCTACAAGTTGATAATGCAGGGCGCCTCTTAGACCAAAGATGGTGTAGTTATATTTCCAACCAAATGCAGTTCCTCCGCTGATAAGTTCGGATTTATTCCCTGCATATCCTAAATAGGCTCCGATACCCAAAGAAGATTTGTCATCAAATAGATTATCGACAATTCCTCGTTCATAAGAAATTGATATAGGAGGAAGTGTAGAGGTGTAGCCGGTACCGCCCAAAGTGCTTCCCAGACCAATACCTAAATTAACATTGTTATCCCCTTTGGAAAACACATTTTGTGCATTTACTCCAATATTGAATGCTGCACAAAATAAAAATACCACTAAAACTTTAACATAAAATTTGTTTTGCATAATAAAAAAATATTAAACGCCTACTTTAATAAAGGGCTTCGGCATTCCCAATGATAAAAATCAAATAGATACACACGCCACAAAAATAAGTGGTTTATTTTAAAAAAACAAAAAAATGAGGAATAAAATTATTATATTTGTTTTTTTCAATTTCATCAAAATATAAACTATATTTGCAAAACTTTTGATAATCAGGGTATGAATACAATATTTAAAATGGGAAAAATCCAAAGTACGCAAAATAGCCGGATAAAGAACTTGCAAAAACTGTTTACCAAGTCGAAAGAACGGAAAGAGCAAAATCTTTTTGTCGTTGAAGGCGCTCAGGAATTGTCCCTTGCATTAAGCGCTTCTTATTCGTTAGATACCGTTTTTATCTGCCCGGAATTATTTGCTAATACCGGTTATCCGGAAATACAATCGAAGATACCTTCCTCTGTTCTTGTTGAAGTTTCGCTTCCGGTTTTTCAAAAGATTGCTTACCGCGAAAATTCAGACGGAATTATAGCTTTAGCTAAACCTAAATCACATTTGTTGAGTGATTTGAACTTACCGGATAATCCATTCATTATTGTTTTGGAGTCGGTGGAGAAACCGGGGAATCTGGGCGCGATTCTCCGAACAGCCGATGCGGCAAAGGTGGATGCAGTCATCGTTTGCGACCCATTGACAGATGTTTATAATCCCAATGTCATCCGGTCGAGCGTAGGATGCGTGTTCACTGTGCCTTTAGCTATTGCAAGCCAATCCGAAACATTTTCGTTTCTGAAAGACAATCGGATACGGATTTTAGCAGCCGAATTGCAAGCTGCTCAATGGTATCAGGATACGGATTTTACGCAAGCCTGCGCCATAATCATGGGTACGGAAGCCGACGGATTGACTAAGTTCTGGCTCGACCGCGCCGATGCACGAATAAAAATCCAGATGCGGGGTAAAATTGATTCGCTGAATGTGTCGGTTTCTACGGCTGTCTTGACTTTCGAAGCAATGAGGCAAAGAGGGTTTTGATAACTAATCGAGAAATGCGATTATTTTTCTGCCAATATTTTAGGTATTCTGATATTTGCAGAGATAGTCCAATTATTTCTTTCGTGTATATACATTTTTCACTGCAAAATTTGCGGTAAAAATACAACTTTTCTACCGCAAAAGCAAATTTCATAACTTTAACTTTTCTATCCACCCAATTATCTAAACCGCTTTTCCAATTCTTCTTCGCTGAGAATGGAAAGAATACATTTTCCATCTGGCGTATAATTGGGTCCGGTGGAGGCAAAAAGGTTGGCAATCAAACTGCCGGCTTCTTCTTCCGATAAAAATTTGCCGTAAGGGATAGCGGCTTTTTTCGCTAATGTCAAAGCTAAGGATTCTGAGATTTCTTCCTTTACTTCGCAACCAGTTTCCAAAACTTTATCCACCATGTCCTGCAAGGTTTCAATGATGTTGACGTTTTCCAAGCCGGCAGGAATTCCGTTAATTGAATAGGTATTGCTGCCCAAATCCGCCAAGTCGAAGCCGATGTAAGCCAAATCGTCTAAAAGATAAGGTAGAACAGTCGCTTCCTTAGGCGTAAATGAAATGATTTCAGGAAAAAGAAGTCCTTGAGAAACGCCTCTTTTTTGATTGATTTGCTGTAAGTAGGCATCATACAGAATGCGGATGTGCGCCCGGCGCTGATTGATAATTCCCAAGCCCGATTTTAGAGTCGTTATAAGGTATTTTCCTTTGGACGACAAAACGGTTCTGCGTTCTTCCGTTGCTTCGGGTAGCAGCGCCGGTTTTTCCGGAACAAATGGCTGGTCTTCATAGAGCTTTTCCCAATTTTTAAGCGGATTTTCCGAACGGACTTTTTCGGTAAACGGATTGTAACCCGACTGAAAATGTACTTTCGGAGTTTCCGTATGAACCGGATTATGTGTATAAACAGGCATGTCGATAGCGCCTTCCCTGTCAAATTCAATATTGGGAACCGCATTGGATTTTACAAGGGATTCTTTCACTATTGAATTGATTATTAACCAAATTGCCTGTTCATTTTCAAACTTGATTTCAGTTTTTGCCGGATGAATATTGACATCAATGCTTGCCGGATCCACCGTAAGATAAATGAAATAGTTAGGCATTTCGCCCGCAGGAATGAAAGGTTCAAATGCTTGCGCTATTGCTTTATGAAAATAAGGATGCCGCATAAAACGGTTATTTACAAAGAAATATTGTAAAGCGCTCTTTTTCTTGCTGGAATCCGGCGTACCGACAAATCCGGATACAGAAACCAACGAAGTTTCGGCTTGCAAAGTAAGCAGTTGCGTATTCAACTTTTTCCCGAAGATGTTGATAATTCGCTGCCGGATAGTAGAAACCGGAAGATTAAATATTTCCGAATCATTGTGACGAAGCTCGAATGCAATTTGCGGATTCACCAAAACCACCCTTTCAAATTCGGTGATACAATTTTTCAATTCCGTTTCATTCGACTTTAGAAATTTCCGGCGCGCAGGCACATTGAAAAAGAGATTTCTGACGGAAAATATACTGCCGGAATGGGTTGCAATAGATTCCTGTTTATCGACTTGCGATGCAGAAATTTGTAACAGCGTACCGGTCGTATCTTCTTTCCGTGCGGTTTTCAGTTCGACTTGGGCGACAGCGGCGATAGAAGCCAAAGCTTCTCCCCTGAACCCCATGGTTTTCAAGGAGAACAAATCGCCAACCGTTTGAATTTTTGAAGTAGCATGACGTTCAAAAGCCATCCGTGCATCGGTTTCCGACATGCCTTTTCCGTTGTCGATGACTTGAATCAACGAACGCCCTGCGTCTTTGAGAATCAATTGAATATGGTCGGCTCCCGCATCAATCGAATTTTCAATCAGTTCTTTTACGACTGAAGCCGGTCGCTGAATCACTTCTCCGGCAGCTATCTGGTTGGCGATTGAATCAGGAAGTAAATGAATAATATCGCTCATATCTGTTTATTATTAACGGGAACGTTGCCGCGCTCTTCGGAGCTGAGGAATATCTTCTTTTTTCATTTCTGTTTTTACGAAAATATCCTCCTTATTTTTAGGACGAAGATATTCATAATCCACGAAATCCTTTAAAAATTTCAATTCCGGCGTTAAATCCGGAATAGGATGCCCTTCCCCCTTTGATTCCGACATCCATTTGCCTCTTACAAGTTTCCTGTTTCTAATCCAAAAAGTAATAAATGGCGCTTCTGTTTTTACTAATTTCAAAGGGGCGGCAGTTTTATTATCCAATTCGTAATAAATTGATTCTCCGTTTCCTTCGACATCCAATTGATAGATTTCTCCACCGCTGAAATGACCAATCATTGTTCTTCCTTTCAATTGATTATAATAAGTAGAATCGATTTTTTGTAAGGCAAATCCGTAATTGAGCACATTCATTCTTTCAATTGTGCTGTCGTTGAAAAGAATATTTATGGTATCGCCCGCCAATTGGTAGGCTTCATTCCATATAACAGGATTTTTATATAACCGTAAAATCGAATCGCCGGTATTGAATTTCATCGAATCGCAAATTCCCTGAAGGTCTGTCCGGTAAACGCGAACACCGTAATAGGCGCGGACTTCCCGAAGCGAATCGATTGTTTTCATAAACAATGTATCGGCATGAATGAAAGACGAATCCTTTTGAGAATATTCAATCATTTGCGCCGAATCGGTGGCAAAAGCAAATTTGGTATTTTCGTCGTAAAAACCATAATTACCCATAATGATTATCTTTTTCAGCGTATCGTTCAGAACCATATTCCCGAATGCTTCTAAGGTGCCTTTTGCCTGATTATAAGACATCGAATCGGCGGTGATGGTTTTTGTCCTGTCTTTGCTGATAACAACCGAACGGTCATACAACTTGGATTCTTCGGTAATTGTATTGTACCATCCACGATTAGAATAGATAAATCCGCTGTCGGCTTCAATGACTGTAGGGCTTACAATTGTAGCTATTTTGGTTTCGGTATTATAATTCAACGTATCGGAAGTAAGCGTAAATTGAGGATTTACTAATTTCACTGTATTTTTAAAGAAAGCCATTTTGGTATCGGGAGAATATTGTCCGTAAACGGAAGTTAATTCATTGATTGAATCGACCAGCATACCGCCGTTAAAGTAATAGCCCAGATTTTTATTTCTATCAAAATCGAAGCTATCCGTAAACAAAGTAACCTGTTCGTTTTCCATTTTGACATTGTAGCGCATTTTCGCCAGCCGGGTATTTGCATAATAATTCAGATAATCGCCGTAAATAAATAGCGTATCGCCTTGCACAATATGGACATTATCGAAAGCTTCCATAGAATTGGACAGAATGTACATATAGGCGCTGTCGCAGGTCATAGTCACACTGTCGTGGCGAAATGCTACATTTCCCCGTAGAATATAAACATTGGAAGCGCTATCTTGTTTTATTTCTGTAGAATCGGCATATTCCACATTTATCCGCGTCACTTTCGGATTACCGGGCGGAAGAGAATTTTGCGGTATTCCCCCCAAGGCAATTACTACAAAAATTAACAGAAATAAACTTGTTTTTGCAGCAGCGCTATTTTTGAAGCCATCCATCTTTTGCAAAATCGCAATTTTTCCAGTTATCACTGATTCGAATGTATGTTTCCTTCTGTTTTTTTGCTATCCAATTATTCAAGATTTCCTGTTGCTTTTGGTATTCTACCATTGCTTTCAGCGATTGAAAATCCTCGCTTAGACTGGCTTTATGACCATCGATACGGTTTTTTAATTTTACAATCGCGACAATTTCCTTACTTTTGGAATTAATCATCGTAAATGGCTTGGAAATATCATTTACTTTCATCGTATCAACCATTTTTGCAATTTCAGGAGGTAATTCCGACATTTCAAACCGGGAAGTTCCTGCATGTGCGCCTGAACTTGTCGATGAGTTTGGGTCTGGATTATTGACCATCAGCCCTTTGTTATTTCGGGTGTCTCTGTCGGCAGACAAATAAGGCAATATTTCTTCAAAAGAAAACTTCCCTGCAACAATGTCGTTTCGGATAGAGTCCAACTTTAGTAAAGCTGCATTTATTTCTTCTTTGGTAACGTAGGGTCGAAGTAAAATATGCCGTACATCGATTCGATCGCCTCTCCTTTCTATCAGTTGGATGATATGATAACCGTATTCATCTTCAACAATCCGGGAAATTCGTTTGGTATCATTCAAATCGAAAGCTTCGGCTGCAAAGTTCGGCGTCAATTCGCCTTTTCCTTTAAAACCTAATTCTCCGCCTCGATTAGCCGTTTCTTTATTTTCGGAGTACATGCGCGCCAAAGTAGAAAATTGCACTTTGCCGCTGTTCACCTGTTCCGCATAATCGCGTAATCTATTCTTTATATTGTCGATTTCTTCCTGGGATACCTTCGGCTCTAAAGTCATAATCTGAACTTCCACAGTGGTCGGAATATATGGAAGGCTGTCCTGGGGAATCCGGTTGTAGAAAGTCCGGACTTCCGAAGGGGTAATCTTCACATTTTTTACCAACCCTTGTTGAACCTGCATAACAGCGTATCGCTCTTTCATCCGGATACGTAATTCGTCCCGGAAACTGTTGAGCGATCTTTTGAGATATTCTTCTGCTTTCTCCCGAGATCCCAATTGATTAATTAAATTAGTGACCCTCTTGTCCACATCGCTTGAAACCTGAGAATCGGTAATTTCTATACTGTCCAATTTAGCCTGATGCAAATACAATTTCTGTTCAGCTATTTGTTCCGGAATCCAGCAATAAGGATCGCCTGGAATTTGCTCTCCATTTATTTGCGCTTGCAAACGATAGTTTTCCACATCCGATAAAAGGATGGCATCGTCGCCGACTACCCAAATCACTTCATCAATCACATTGCTTTGACTACTTTGCGCTTGTAACCGGATTTGAAATAAAAATCCGCTCAGGCATAAAAGTAAAAAGAAAAATTGTTTCATTTTTTTTGTATTTTTATACAGTTCCTAATTAGCTTCATCATTATAAAATTTAATTTCACCTTTATCCACAGCCCGTTGATACAAATCGTCTTCCGTCTTTTTTAAGAAATCAATTTTTTGTTGATTAAGTAATAATTCCCGAACCGTAGGTTTTACATACTCATAAGGGGCATTATCTCCCCGTAGCAGACAATCGATTATTTTCAAGAAATAAAAATATTTATCATCTTGTTTCTCTATCGTTTTTCTTTGAGCAATTAAATCGTCTTTGGTCAATAGTTCTTTTGGAAAATCACTCATTGTTTCGTTAAAATCCGTCCATTTATCTATGAAATAATTAAATATTGCGGCGTTGTTAGTACTGTACTTTTCCAGATTTTCTCGAGAAACGGGAGCAGTCGATTTATACCATGTACGTATTTCATTGAGTTGAGGAGCATTTACCGGAACTTTCAAAAAAAGCCCTTTCACTAATGGACGTTCTAATTTAAACTTGTCTTTGTTTTGGTTATAATAATCTTGCAAAGACTGTTCATCAATTTCATTTGTTAATTTTTCGCCTACCAATTGCTCTTGATACTGATTAATTAACAAAGATCTCCGGTAATTTTCAACCAACCGGTCAATTTTTTCCTTATCATTGAAATTCTTTTGCGCTATGTTGTACAGTAAATTATTATTAATCCACGAACGTACATAATGTTCAGCGGCAATAACACTATCTTCTTGAGTTAACCCCGTTGCGATATTTTCTTCCACATCGCTCCTGTACAATGTCTTATTTCCAACTTTTACTAAGGCATCACTGTCTTTTATTATGTTTAAATGTTTATTGCAAGCTATTGTAAGCAATGACAAAACGATTATAGGGAAAAAATACTTCATAGCTTGACAAAGCATTATTTTATCGTTTGGATTACATCCGGATAAACAGTTACTTTGTACTTTTCATTCAATTTCTTTATCCAGACTTCTTCTAAATAATTTTGATAATCGGTTATAACTAATCCACGTACATCCGTATAGGATTCAGGCGCATGCAAGAGTTTGCCCAACAGGAAAAAATCCTGAAATCCTGAAGGGCGTTCGGCAACGCCGGATTTAAATGCCGCTTCATCCACAAAAGCATCTTCTCCTTTTTTGAACAGACCCTTTTTTTCAACTTTTACATAAGAAACATCTCCTACTGTATAATTGTCTAATAAATACTGTACCGCTTTGTCAGGATCCATACGGGAAATTTCTTTCTGCATTTTTTGCTTGGTTTTGGCATCTTTCACTAATACGACATATCCTTTATATTGAGGTTCATCCCAAGCATAACGCTGTTTATTCTGTTCAAAATAGGTTATAAGTCCGGTCGTATCTTCCGAAGCCTTTCCCCAAACTTCCTGATTGCTGATATTAAACATCAGTATGCCATCGCGATATTCCTGAATGAGATTTTTAAAATCGGGGTATTTGCTCTCTAATGTTTTATCTTTTGCTTCAAGCAGGGAATTGTATTCAAACGTTTGCAAACGGTCGTTCAAAAATTCCGTTGCCATTGTAAAAGGAGAACGGTTATTCTTCTTTAAGAAAGTAATGAATTGACCGACTGAATATTTGGTATTGCCAATTGTAAATAAAGGAGTTTCCTGATTTTCAAAAGATGCGTAAAATAAACTGTCGGTAGGATAAATAGTATTTGCCTTAGAAAGAAGCGCTTGATAGCTTGTGTTATCTTTTTGGAAACCAAATTCTTGTTTCATCTTATCTATTCCGGATTGATGCAACGGAATCAAATAACCGCCGGAATTATATTTGCTTTCAATCTCCTTACGTTTTTCTTCAAGCGGATCCAACGGTTTTTTCCCCAATAATTTAACAACATGATATCCAAATTGCGTTTGAAATGGTTTAGATATTTCTCCAATTTTGGTCATCCTAAAAGCTGCCTCTTTAAATTCAGGCACTAACCGGGCGCTGGAATCGAACCATCCCAAATCGCCGCCTTTGGAAGCGGTACCCGGATCTTTGGAAGATTCTTTGGCTATTGCGGCAAAATCGCCCCCATTCTGCAATTGATTATAGATTTCATTTATTTTTGTTTTAGCGTCGGCAACCTGGGTCGAATCCGCATTTGAAGGACATGGAATCAGAATATGCGCTACATTGATCGAGAAGGGATTCTCCTTTTTTCCTTCTATTCTAATAATATGATAGCCAAAATTGGTTCGCGCCAATTGTCCGATTTTACCAACTGGCGTATTGAAAGCAACATCTTCAAAAGACGGAGTGAGCATTAATCCGGTGAACCAACCCAAATAGCCGGGGCGTTCCGTTTGGGGAGCATTGGTTTCTTTAGCAAGTTCCTCAGCCATTTTGTCGAAATCTTCTCCTTTCAAAAGGCGGTTTCTTATCTGAACCGCTCTATTATATGTTTCGAGCGTATCGGAAGGCATGGTTTTGAAATCATTGTTTTTAACTCCTGGGAATGGAACCAATATCTGGCTGACTTCAACCATGCTTTTCATCCGGTCGTATTCCTGCTTTACCAACGATTCATTGATTTCCAAATTGTCTAAATAAGGTTTTGCTTCTGTAGCCCGATAGCCTGAAAGTTCCGTCAGGAAAGAAGTTGTAGTGTCCATCCCTTGGGCTTCCGCTTCAGCCACTTTTAATTTTAAATTCTTAAATAAGACGATGTAATCATCTAACGAGCGTTTATCTATAACGTCTGCACTGTTGTACTTGTTATAGAAATATTCAAACTCGGATTTTTTAAAATTTTTACCATCGATGGTCATGATTACAGGGTCGTTAGCCTGGGCAAAAATTCCTGCTGACGACATAACTAAAAACAGAGAAATAAAGCGTGCTCTCATTTTGTCTTTTTTAAATTTGAATCTTAATAATTAATTTTTTAATCTTTAAATCGTAAATCTTTAAATAAAAATAACGGATGAAAAAGCGATTTATTGTATTTAGCCTCTATTAAAACTGCTATAATTCGGCGCTTCCTGCGTGATAGTAACGTCGTGCGGATGACTTTCCTTCACTCCGGCGTTCGTGATGCGGGTGAATTTAGCTTCATGAAGCGCCTGAATATTAGCCGCTCCGCAATAGCCCATTCCTGCTCTTAATCCGCCTGTCATCTGAAAAATCACTTCATATAACGAGCCTTTGAACGGAACGCGGGCGGAGATTCCTTCCGGAACCAATTTTTTTATGTCTTCTTCCACATCTTGAAAATACCGGTCTTTTGAACCTCTTTGCATAGCTTCTATCGAGCCCATTCCCCTGTAGGATTTGAATTTCCGTCCGTTGTAGATGATTGTTTCGCCTGGTGTTTCTTCCACGCCTGCCAGCAACGACCCCATCATCACCGAATTACCTCCTGCGGCTAAAGCTTTCACAATATCGCCCGAATAGCGCAGACCGCCGTCGGCAATCAAAGGAATATCCGTTCCTTTCAATGCTTTAGACACATTGTAAATCGCTGAAAGTTGAGGAACGCCTACTCCGGCAATTATGCGAGTGGTGCAGATAGAACCTGCGCCGATACCCACTTTTATGGCGTCGGCTCCCGATTGAACTAACAATTTGGCTGCTTCAGCCGTAACGATGTTGCCTACGACTACGTCGATTTCGGGGAAAGCGGCTTTTACTTTTTTCAGCATTTCAATTACATGGATCGAATGAGCATGAGCCGTATCAATAACAATCGCATCTGCTTCAGCCTGTACCAAAGCTTCCACCCGAAGCAAAGTATCGTGGGTTACGCCCACGCCGGCAGCAACCCGCAACCGTCCATTGGAATCCTTGCAGGCAAAAGGCTTATCTTTTGCCTTTGTTATATCTTTATAGGTTATTAATCCTATCAGCTTGTTTTCGCTGTCAACCACCGGCAATTTTTCAATTTTGTATTGCTGAAGAATTTCGGTAGCCGCTGTTAGATCTGTGGACTGATCGGTTGTAACCAAATGTTCTTTAGTCATCACTTCGTCAACCGACAGATTCATATTGTGTTGGAAACGTAAGTCGCGGTTGGTTACGATGCCTACCAAATGATTGTCGTCGTCCACCACCGGAATACCGCCGATTTTATATTCTGCCATCAGAGCCATAGCGTCTCCTACGGTTTTTCCTCTTTTGATGCTGACGGGATTGGAAATCATTCCGTTCTCCGCCCGCTTCACCGAACGAACCTGCTTGGCTTGTTCCTCGATGCTCATGTTTTTATGAATCACGCCGATACCTCCTTCACGGGCTATCGCAATCGCTAATTGCGCTTCCGTCACCGTATCCATAGCGGCGGAAACCATAGGAATATTCAATCGGATGTTTTTGGAAAATTGAGTCGAAAGATCGACTTCTCGCGGTAATACTTCCGAATAGGCGGGGATTAACAATACGTCGTCGAAAGTCAATCCGTCCATAACTACTTTTTCTGCAATAAATGACATGGGATAGGGATTTAATTTATTGCGTGCAAATGTAATTATTTTTTTTGATTAATTCGCTAATTCGGAAATAAATTTAATTCTGACCAATCGGATTTCTTCTTCGGTAAATTCGCCGCCCAATTCTTCAATGGCGTTTTCTAAACCGTCTGTTTCCGATTCTTTAAAGTATTGGTAGATTTCATCGATATGGTCTTCATCCATTACTTCGTTGAGGAAATAATCGACGTTGATTTTTGTTCCGGAATAAACGATGGCTTCTATTTCGTCGAGTAATTCCGAAAATTCCAAGCCGGTAGTGAGAGCGATATCATCTAACGCTACTTTCCGGTCGATGCTTTGCACTATGGATATTTTGAGTTTGGATTTGTTGGCGACCGTCCGTACACGCAAATCTTCCGGACGTTCGATTTCGTTTTCCGTTACATGTCGTTTAATCAACGCTATAAATTCCTGTCCGTAGCGTTTGGCTTTTCCAGAACCCACGCCCGGAATGTTTTGCAATTCCTCCATAGTAATCGGATAGGTAGTTGCCATCGCTTCAAGGGAAGGATCCTGAAAAACTACATAGGGCGGAACTTCTAATTTTTTTGCAAGTTTTTTTCGTAAATCTTTCATCATCGAATATAAAATCGGATCAACGGCGCCTGAAGCGCCGCCGCGCATCATGGTTTCCTCTGCGCTTTCTTCTTCTTCAAAATCATTGTCTTTGGTAATCGTAAAAGATGTTGGATTTGTTAAATATTTACGTCCTGCGGCAGTCAGTTTCAACAATCCGTAATTTTCAATATCTTTATCTAAATAGCCTGCTATCAGCGCTTGACGAATAACGGTATTCCATGTTTTTTCATCTTCATCTTTCCCCGAACCGAATATGTCCAAATCATTATGTTCGTATGACAATATCTCAGAGGTAGTTTTTCCTTGAAGAATGTTTATAATGTGATCTGCCTTAAATTTATCTTTTACCAGATCGACCGTTTCTAAAATTGAGATCAATAATTCTTTTGCTTCCACTTGTTTTTTAGGATTTAAACAATTATCGCAACTTCCGCAATTGTCCTCCATATATTCTTCTCCAAAATAATGCAATATCACTTTTCTTCGGCAAACGGAAGTTTCAGCGTAAGCTCTTGTTTCTTCTAATAACTGTTTACCGATTTCCTGTTCGGAAATGGGTTTACCCTGCATGAATTTTTCTAATTTCTGCAAATCGGCATGGGAATAGAAAACAACACATTTTCCCTCGCCGCCGTCTCTTCCGGATCGTCCAGTTTCCTGATAATATCCTTCTAAGCTTTTAGGAATATCATAATGAATGACATACCGCACGTCCGGCTTATCAATTCCCATTCCAAAAGCAATGGTTGCTACAATCACTTCGGCTTCTTCCATCAAAAAAGCGTCCTGATTTTCGGAACGCGTTTGCGAATCCATACCCGCATGATATGCCAAAGCGTTAATCCCGTTTGCTTTTAGAATCTCGGTGAAATCTTCCACTTTTTTCCGGGACAAACAATAAATGATTCCTGATTTTCCCGAATTGGCTCTAATGAATTTAACTATTTCTTTATCAATATCTTTACCTTTTTGCCGCACTTCGTAATACAAATTCGGGCGATTAAAGGAAGATTTAAAAACAACCGCATCCATCATCCCCAGATTTTTCTGAATATCATGCTGGACTTTTGGGGTAGCCGTTGCGGTGAGCGCAATTAACGGACGGCGAACTATTTCATTAATTATAGGTCGAATACGTCTATATTCAGGACGGAAATCATGTCCCCATTCAGAAATACAGTGGGCTTCGTCGATGGCATAAAACGAAACCGGCACCTGCCTGAGAAATTCAATGTTTTCTTCTTTGGTTAATGATTCCGGAGCTACATACAGCAATTTGGTTTTTCCCGACCGGATGTCGTCTTTCACTTTATCAATTGCCGCCTTATTTAAGGATGAATTGATAAAATGAGCGACTCCATTATCCTCGCTGAAATTCCGCATAGCATCGACTTGGTTTTTCATCAGAGCGATGAGCGGTGAAATGACTACAGCCGTTCCTTTCATCAAAAGTGAAGGTAATTGGTAGCAAAGCGATTTTCCTCCTCCGGTAGGCATTAAAACGAATGTATCTCTTCCATCCATTATACTGTGGATTACCGCTTCCTGGTTTCCTTTGAAAGTGTCAAAACCGAAATATTTTTTAAGCTGCTCCGCTAAAAGTTCTTTTTTTGCCATATACAATAATTTGTATTCTTTGTAAACAAAGGTATAGTATTGTTATGAAATAATGCAAATATTTTCCGATTTTTTTTATCTTATTATGAAATTTATCTTTAGAAAGATTTACTTACGCTGAACGCAACTTTGCAGATGTTTCAATTTTAGACTTAGCATATTCTAAATCAACATAAAATGTCTTTTTTCTGGAAGATGGCATTTCGTACATGGCATCAATCATGATATCTTCAGATATGGAACGCAATCCGCGTGCGCCTAACTTATATTCAATGGCTTTATCCACAATATAATCCAAAACAGCTTCATCAAAAGTCAAAGTAATGTTATCCATCGCAAACATTTTGATATATTGCTTAATAATGGCATTTTTCGGTTCGGTTAGAATAGCTCTCAGCGCTTTCCTGTCTAAAGGTTCGAGATAAGTGAGTATAGGTAAGCGCCCGATGATTTCGGGTATAAGTCCGAATGCTTTTAAATCTTGCGGAGCAACATATTGCATCAGATTATTCCGGTCGATATTCGCCGTTTGCCTCGCGGATGTGTATCCTACTACCTGCGTATTCATACGTTGAGCTATTTTTTTTTCGATTCCGTCGAAAGCGCCGCCGCAGATAAACAAAATATTGGTGGTATCCACTGGAATCATCTTCTGGTCAGGATGTTTCCTGCCTCCTTGCGGCGGGACGTTAACTACGGCGCCTTCCAGCAATTTGAGTAAACCCTGCTGCACGCCTTCTCCACTTACATCGCGGGTAATAGACGGATTATCGCCTTTCCGGGCGATTTTGTCTATTTCGTCAATAAATACAATTCCTTTTTCGGCCGCTTTCACGTCGTAATCAGCAACCTGGAGCAGGCGTGTAAGAATGCTTTCAATATCTTCTCCTACATAACCTGCTTCCGTTAAGACAGTAGCATCGACAATCGTAAACGGAACTTTCAAAAAACGTGCAATAGTTTTCGCCAATAAGGTTTTTCCGGTTCCCGTCTGCCCGACCATGATAATGTTTGACTTTTCAATTTCCACATCGTCTTTGGTTGGTTTTTGCAACAGGCGTTTGTAATGATTGTAAACGGAAACCGATAGATAGCGCTTGGCTGCGTCTTGTCCGATAACGTATTGATCCAAAAAAACTTTGATTGACCTTGGATGAGGAAGTTCGTCTAATGAAAGGGAAAATTTGTTTCCACTTTCCATAGATTTGGTTGATTCTTTGACCATATTATAGGCTCGCTCAACGCAATCGCTGCAGATATGACCATTGATACCGGAGAGCAACACCTTCACCTCTTTTTCTGGACGGTCGCAGAAACTACAATATTGTTGGTATTTAGCCATAAGAATTATTCTTTCTTTTTATTCAGCACTTCGTCAATCATACCATATTCTTTCGCTTCTTCGGCATTCATCCAAAAGTCTCTATCGCCGTCTTGCAGGACTTTTTCATAAGGTTGTCCGGAATGTTTGGCAATAATGGTATATATTTCTTTTTTCGTTTTTAATATTTCGCGAGCCGCAATTTCAATATCTGAAGCTTGCCCTTGCGCTCCTCCGAGCGGTTGATGAATCATAACCCTTGAATGCGGAAGCGCCGAACGTTTTCCTTTTTCTCCCGAAACCAATATTACTGCCGCCATGGATGCCGCCATTCCGGTACAAATAGTTGCAACTTTGCTGGCTATAAACTGCATGGTATCATAGATTCCATATCCTGAATGGACATAGCCGCCCGGCGAGTTGATATAAATGGAAATGTCTTTCCCCCGATCGCTCGAATCCAAAAACAACAGTTGTGCCTGAATGATATTGGCAACTTCGTCATCTATGGCTGTGCCTAAAAAAATAATCCGGTCAACCATCAAGCGGGAAAAAACATCCATCGGCTGAACGTTTAATTGCCTTTCTTCCAATATGACCGGAACCACGCTACTGGTTATTCTCGCATAGCTGTCGAATGTATTGGAATTTATTCCTAAATGTTTTACTGCATATTTTCTAAAATCATCCATTGCTTATAATTTTTAATTATCTAACTTTTTATATTCCTCTGTGGATATTTCCTGAGGTTTCAAAGTTACCTGTTTTTTTAATACCTTTATTAATTTATCCTCAAATATTTTATCTCCCAGCGACCGGTAGGTTTCTTTCTTTTTCAGCATATCATCGGCAAAGCGGTTCAGCGAATCTTCAGGGAGGTTATCTATACCGTATCGAGCAAATTGTGCACGGGTAGCC